>Ga0210085_1000800_pt1 | contig 12917 bp, 10 predicted proteins | sample China_Galinas_PW_5_FD_184866 | JGI IMG/M metagenome (GOLD analysis project Ga0210085, IMG submission 184866) | Wetland microbial communities from San Francisco Bay, California, USA, that impact long-term carbon sequestration - China_Galinas_PWC_D1... | ecosystem: Environmental > Aquatic > Marine... | reverse complement strand
CGCGGTTGGGTACCTTCAACGGGTCTGCCGGCTCGCGCGCCGAAGGACATGGATCGAAAACCCGTCGTGATCGCCTCCGGGGAAGATCCGAACGAAGCCTTCGCCCCGGACCATTCCCCGCAACGGCGGCTCCAGTAGGTCCTCGAGCGGCAACGGTGCCAGATCGGGCCGCTCGGCCAGGAGCTCGGCCACCACCGCCTCGTTCTCCTCCTGCTCGAGCGAGCAGGTGATCGCCACCAGGAGGCCGCCGAGGGCGACCAGGGGCACCGCACCGCGCAGCATGCGAAGAGCGGTCCGCGAGAGCCGGCCGATCTCGTCCTCGCTGATCCGCCACTTGAGCTCCGGGTGCTTGCGAAAGGTCCCCGTTCCGGTGCACGGAAGATCGAGCACCACCCGGTCGAACGGGGACATGAACGGCGCCGCGCCGACGTCGGACACCGTCACCGGCAACCGCCGCCCGAGCCGGCGGAGGTTGGCGCTGAGAAGCGCCACCCGCCGCAGGTCGGAGTCGGCGAGAATCGGACGCACCGAGGGCTCGCGGGCGAGCAGGGCGAAGGTCTTGCCGCCCGGCGCGGCCGCCGCGTCCAGGACGCGCTCCCCGGGGCGAGGCGGCGGGATCACCGCCGCCGCCTGGCTCGCCTCGTCCTGGATGTAGAGGTCGCCGCGCCGGAACGCCTCCGTGTCCAGAGGGTCGCCCGAGCGCACCACCAACCCCACCGGCGAGAGCAGGGCCGGGTCCACCGCGAGCCCCTCGTCGATCAGCGACTCGGCGAGCAGCTCGCGGCCGCCCCGGTCGCAGAACGCCAACAGGTGCATCGGCTTCGGCTGGTTGTTGGCCTCGAGCAGAGCGATGGTGCGGTCCCGGCCAAACCGGGCGAGCCAGCGCTCGACGAGGAAATCCGGGTGGCTGTGCTCGATCGCCAGGCGCCGCACCGGGTCTGCCTCCCGGACCGGCCAGTCCGCGATGCGCGGAGCGCGCGCGATTCGCCGCAGCACCGCGTTGACGAAGCTCGCGCCGCCCCGATGTGTGAGCCGGTGGGCATGGTCCACGGCTTCGTTGACCGCCGCGTGGGCCGGGATTCGATCGAGGAACAGGAGCTGGTAGGCGGCGACGCGGAGCGGTGAGCGCAGGGCCGGGTCGATCTCCTCGAGCTTGCGATGGCTGGCCGAGGCGATGACGGCGTCCAGCCGTCTGAGCCAGCGCAGCGTGCCCAGGACCAGGGTCGCCAGCAGCCCCCGGTCGCGCGGATCGAGCCGCTCCATGGGGCCGTCGAGGAAGGTCTCCGCCGGGGCGAGCGACGCCAGCGTGCGCTCGACCACCCAGACGGCGGCCGAGCGCACGCTGTCCTGGCTTTTCTGGACGCGCTTGCCCGGAGCCGGGCCCGGCCCTGAGCGGGAACCTGGACCGAGCCCTGGACGGCGTGGCTTGCTCATGGAGCGGGTCAGGCGAACCTCTCGCCGACCCGGACCCGCTCACCGTTGACGAAATCCGAGGCCCGCTGGGCCTTCTTGCCCGGGCGCTGGATCTCCTCGATGCCGAAGACCGTGTCGTCGCCGCACAGGATCGCCATCTTGCCCTGGCGCAGCCCGAGGTAGGTCCCGGTCGCACCCGACGGCGCCTTCTCCCAGTCCATGGGCACGCCCCAGAGCACCTTCACCGGGCGTCCCTTGAAGTGGGCGGTCATGCCCGGCCAGGGGTCGAAGGCGCGCAGCCGGTTGTAGAGCTCCGCGGCGTCGAGCGCCCAGTTCATCCGCCCGTCGGTCTTGGAGAATTTCTCCGCGTAACTGGCGCTCTCCTCGCGCTGCTTGCGCTCCTTGATGCCCTTGCCCTTGGCCAGCTTTTCCACCGTCTCGGCCGTCAACGCGGCGCCGACCTCGGACAGTCGCTTCGACAGCTCGCCGGCGGTCTCGGAGCGGCGGATCGTGACCTCCTCCTGGAGCAGGATCGGCCCGGCGTCGAGCTCCTCCTCCATGCGCATGGTGGTGACGCCGGTCTTCTTCTCGCCGTTGGCGAGCGCCGACTGGATCGGCGAGGCGCCGCGGTACTTGGGCAGCAGCGAGGCGTGGAGGTTGATCGCGCCGTGCTTCGGCAGCTCGAGCAGCTCGGCCGGGAAGATCTGGCCGAACGCCACGACGACGAACAGGTCGGGTTTCAGCTCGCGCATCGACGCGACGAACCCCTCGTCGCGCACGCGCTCGGCGTGGATCACGTCGATGCCGAGGGCGCTCGCCGCCTCGGCGACCGGGTGCTCCCGCACCTCCTGTCCTCGGCCCGCCGGCCGTGGCGGCGGCGTGACCACCGCGATCGGCCGGTGGTCGCTCTCGGCGAGCGCTTCGAGGGTGGGGACTGCGAACTCCGGAGTGCCGAAGAAGACGATCCGTTCCAGCTTGGGCATGCGAGCATGCTAGCAGACCCGAAGGCCTTGGGAAGGGGGCCCTGGAGGGGCTTCGGACGAGCTCGGGAGGGTGTTCTACGGCCTCCCCCCGAGGGAGCGGAGGCGCCCGATCCGGAGGGGCGAGGGGCGGCCGACGGAGCGACCGTCGCTGCGGCCGCCCCGCCGTCCGGAGGGGGGCTGGAGGGGCGACGCGCCGGTCAGCTCGGCTCGGCTTCGGACTCGTCGTCGTCCTCGAGGATCTCGAGGTGCCCCTTGCCCTTCATCGTCGAGAGGTCGATCGTCGAGTGGACCCGGATCGGCACGCCGTCCAGGTTCAGGCGTCCGGCCAGCGTCACCTCGCCCTCGCCCTTCTCGAAGTCTCCCTTCGACACATCGGAGTGGTCGTCCTCGAGGGGAAAGCCGAGCTCGGTACCGCCTCGGGTCTCGGTGAACTTCACGTGGACGTAGTTCCTGTCGATCGCCGCCTTGAGCTCCCCCAAGGCGTCGTCCCGGATCGGCCGGAAGATCACCTTGTGGTCGCCCTTGGCCAGCTTCTGAACCAGCTCGCTCATCGGGTCGTCTCCTGCGGTAACAAAGTCGAGGATCGGTCTCTGGCTCCCGATCCGGTTGAACGGTCAGACCGTTGAACAGGGTTGGCACGAACGCACCGAAGGCCCGCCCGCACACTCTTCGGTGCGGGGCGAGCACGGATTGTGACAGAGGCTCCGGCTGAGCTCACGCCGAGACCTCGACATCCTGGCTGCGCTCCGATCGCCGCAGCCGGCACCAGGGATCTCCCAGGTCGGTCGACCGCACCGCCCGAACGAAGGGGAGCGCTTCGAGCCGACTGAGCACCTCCGATCCCGGTTGCTGGTCGAGACGGAGCACGGTCCACGCGTCCTGCTCTCCATCCTTGCGCGCCAGGTGGATGTCGGCGATGTTGATGCCGGAATCTCCGAGCAGGGTCCCGACCTTGCCGACAGTCCCCGGCACGTCGTCCGTCCGCAGCACCAGCAGTCGGCCCTCCGGCGAGAATTCGAGGGGAATCCTGCCGAACCGGACGACCCGCGGACGGTCTCGGTGGAACAGCGTCCCGGCGAGCGCGACCTCGCCCATCGAGCCGGTCGCCGTCACACCGATCAGGAAGGCGTAGGCCGCCGAAGGCCCGGACACCGACCGGACCAGCTCAATGCTACGAGCGGCCGCCGTGTGCTCCACGTTGACGTAGCTCACCGACTCTCCGAGGGTCGCCGCGAGCGCTCCACGGGCCACCGCCAGGGACACCGGTTCCTGGAGAGAGTCCTCGACGCCCTGGAGGTGGGTCTCGACCCGCGACAGGCACTCGCCGGCGAGGGCCGTCGCCAGTCGTCCGAGCTGCTCGGCCAGGAGAAGGGGTGCGCGACTGCGATGGTCGTCCCAGGAGAACGGCAGGTTCACTGCGGAGACCGAGAGCGAACCCCGGAGCGCCGCCAGCATCGTCTTTGCAGCCTCGGTCGACGCCCGTTCCTGGGCCTCGCGAGTCTGCGCGCCCAGGTGGGGCGTGGCGACGACCCGGGGATGGGCGATCTCCCGGCGGCTCCTCGGCAAACACGTCGAGCGCCGCACCGCCGATCCTGCCCGCCTCGAGAGCGTCGTAGAGCGCGCCCTCGTCCACGATCCCGCCACGGGCACAGTTGACCAGAAGCGCCCCCGGGCGCATCGCCGCGAGCTCGTCCGAGCCGAGCAGGCCTCGTGTCTGGGCCGTGAGGGGTGTGTGCAGGGTGACGACGTCGGCTCGCCGGAGCAGCTCCTCGAGACCGAGCGACTCGATCCCGATCCGCGCCGCGACTCCTGGAGCGAGGAAGGGGTCGTGGGCGACGACCTCCATCTCGAACGAGCGCGCCCTGGCGGCGACCTGCTGGCCGATCCGGCCCAGCCCGACGACGCCCAGGGTTTTGCCGCGGAGCTCGGTCCCGACGAAGCCCTTCCGGTCCCACTCGCCCTCCTTCAGCGACCTGTCGGCGGCGGGCACGTTGCGCGCGAGCGCCAGCAACAGGGCGAACGTGTGCTCGACGGCGGAGAGCAGATTGGCCCCCGGAACGTTGAACACGAGGATGCCCCGAGCGGTCGCGGCGTCCAGGTCGATGTTGTCGACCCCGATACCGGCGCGCCCGATGACCCGGAGGCCCGGCGCCTCGTCGAGCATGGCGGCGTCCACCTGGGTTCGGCTTCGAACCAGGAGGGCGTCCGCCCGGCCAAGTGCTGAGGAGAGCGAAGCGCCGTTCAGCGCCTCGATGACCTCGTTCCCGGTGGAGCGGAGCAGATCCAGGCCCGACCGGTCGAGGGGGTCTGCCACGACGATGGTGTGCACTTGGCGCCTCCCGAGGTCAGCCGATCAGAGAGGCCAGGATCGCCTTCTGGGCATGTAGACGATTCTCAGCCTCGTCGTAGCGGATCGACTGGGGGCCGTCGACCACGTCCGCGTCGGCCTCGTCACCACGGATCAACGGCATGCAGTCCATGAACACCGCCCCAGGGTTGGCCCGGTCGAAGTGCCTCTGGGCGACCCGCCAGGGCTCCCGCAACCCTTGCCGGAGCGCCCGGTCCTGTTCCGTCGAGCTCGCCAGGCTCTTCCAACTCTTGGCGTAGATGACGTCGGCGCCCTCCGAGGCCTCGTCCAGGTCGTGGGAGTACTCGATGGTGCCGCCCGAGGCCTTGACCGCCTCGCGCGCGAAATTGTCGTATTCCGGGTCCGGTTCGAAGCCCTTGGGGAACGCCATGGTGAAATTCAGCCCCAGGATCGAGGCCGCCATCAGCCAGGAATGGGTCACCCCCGGCGATTTCTGGCGCTCGGCAAAGGCCCAGGTCAGCACCACCTTCTTCTTCTTGTAGTCCTCCCCGAACCGTTCCCGCAGGGTCAGCACGTCCGCCATGATCTGGCAGGGGTGCTCCTTGTCGTCGAGGGCGTTGACCACCGGGCCGTCCATGTGCTCGGCGAAGAGCTCCAGGCTCCTGCGCCCCTCGCCGTACTCGGTCAGGTCGTACTTGCGGATGATCAGTCCGTCGAGGAAGCGGCTCATCACCTCGGCCGTATCGACCAGCGTCTCGTGGTTCGACATCTGGAGCTGCTCGGGCTGATAGAGCTCCGCATGGCCTCCGAGTTGCCGGGCCGCGACCTGGAACGAGATCCGCGTGCGCGTCGACGGCTTGGTGAACAGCATGCCGAGGGTCTTCTCGTCCAGATACTTAGCCTGGTCCTTGCCGGATTTCATTGCCAGGGCGAGGTCGAGAAGTCCTTCCAGCTCGTTGCGGGTAAAGTCTTTCAGGCCGAGAAAGTCCCGGCCACGGAGGGTGTCAGTCATCATGTCTCCTCAACTAGGTAGGAAGGAAGGAAGCCAGGTGCCGCGACCGCTCTCCCGCGCTCGCCGGGCGACGTCCGCGCCCAGCGCCAGGTCAAGGATGCCGAGCCCGAACGGGCTGAACACGCTGACCCGGTGGGTTGGGTCCCTGGGGCTCGCGCTCTTCTCCAGGAGGTCCGCAATCGTGCAGCGAATGAACTCCCGTGAGCCCGTCTCGAGCTCGGCCAGGTGAATCGAGGTTCGTGCCCGGCTCACGTGATCCGGGTCGTCGACGACGTTGTCCGCGGCCAGGATCGCTCCGGGAGTGAGGTCGCGCAGGGAGACATGGAGGAGGGTCGCTCCCGCGGGGCACATGGAGAGATCGTCGACGTGGGGCTCGACGGCGGTGGTCGCGAAGGAGGTGAGGTGACAGCGCGACAGAACCTCGTCGAGGGTCGAAACGACCTCTGTCGCGATTCCCGTCAGCCGGCGTTCGAGCTCCTCCGCCGCCGACTCCGCCCTGGCCCGGTCGAGATCGAACAGGACCAGGCGCTCGACGGTCGGCACCGCCGCCCGGGTGAACCGCGCGACCGTCCGATTGATCAGCCCGGTGCCGATCAGCCCCAGCTCCTCAGGCTCGCCCGCGAGCTCCCGGGCGCCCAAGGCCGCGCTCGCAGCGGTCCGGGCCGCGCTGATCAGCGAGGCTTCGAGGATCGCCTCCGGCCGACCGGTCGAGCAGGAGTTGAGGATCAGCACCGCGGAAGCCCGCGGAAGATCGGCCGCGAGGTTGCCCGGGAACGATGCAATCCACTTGATCCCCGCCACCTCGAAACCGTCCCCCAGGTACCCGGGCAACGCGATGATCCGGTTGACGTCGTCGTCGGGAAACCGAAGGAACATCGAGTGGGGCAGCGAGCTCTGGGCGCGACCGTGGGCGACGTAAGCCCGTGCCACGAGCTCGATGATCTCGCCCTCACGCCCCTCCAGGAGCTCCCGCACGTCGGAGGCTCCGAGACTCAGGACATCGCCGCCCATCGGATCCCCTCGGAATGATCCTCACCGCGCGCCACCACCTCGCCACAGTGCTCTCGGACCCAATCGTCATCGTAGATCGTGTCCAGGTAACGCTCGCCACGGTCACACAGGATCAAGACGCACCGTGACCCCGTCGGCAGCGTATTCTGGGCCTGGAGAAAGGCCGTCACCACGCCACCCGCCGACCCTCCTGCCAGGATCGCTTCGCGCTCCATGAGCAGGCGGCAGCCCGCTACGCAGTCACCATCGGTGACATGGACGACGCCCTTGAGCAGGGACGGATCGCACAGGGCCGGCCGCAACCCCGCTCCGAGCCCCGGAATCGCCCTCTTCTTCTTGACGTCGCTGAAGATCAGGCTGCCCACTGCGTCGACCGCGATCAGCTTGGTCGACAAGTCGTGATCACGGATGTACTCGCCGCAGCCGCGGATCGTCCCGCACGTGCTCGTCGCAGCGAAGAGGTAATCCACCCCGGCACCGAGCTCCTCGACCACTTCTTTCATGGTGGTTTGATAGTGGGAGGTCGGATTCTGCGGATTCTCGTACTGGTTCGGCCAGTAGGACTGTGGAATCGACTCCAGCAGCTCCCGGACTCGGCGGATCCGTGCCTGGAGAAACTCTCCGGTCTCGGGATCCGGTTCGGTCACGGACTCGATCACCGCGCCGTAGGCTCTCAGAACCTTCAAGTTCTGCGGCGCTGTCTTCGGATCGACCACGCAGATCAGCTTCAGGCCGTGGTACTTGCAAGCCTGTGCAAGACCTACTCCCATGTTGCCGGAGCTGGACTCCACGACCACCGTTTCCGGCGTGATGAGGCCCGTGCGCAGACCTTCCCGGATGATCGCTACGGCGGGACGATCCTTGATGCTGCCACCGGGATTGAGAGCCTCCAGCTTGGCCCAGACCCGCAGGTGAGAGGAACCGAGGAGCTGTTTCAGGGCGACAAGAGGAGTGCGTCCGATCGCGTCAAGAATTCCGCTCATCGCTTGGATTGCCCCGACACCGCTCATAGAGGACAAAGACAGGAGTCTTCGAATGCAACGTCTCTCGAACACTCACTGAATTCGCGTTCTACAAGTTAGGTGCTTTCGAGACAAAAAGCGTGACAAATAATTCACGCCCACAGGCCGGCCCCGCCGTCGCGGGACCGGCGCCAACGATGGATCAGGACTCTCTCAAGGCCACCACGGGATCGAGATGGCTCGCGCGCCACGCCGGAATCAGGCTCGCTCCCAGGGAAACGAGCAGCACGAACAGGGCCACTCCGGCGTAGGTCAGGGTATCCGTGCTGGTCACGCCGTACAAAAGGCTCGACATCGAGCGACTCAACAGCAGCGCTCCCACCGCACCACAGACCAGGCCGATGACCGCCAGGACGGCCCCTTCGCGCACGACCATCCCCGTCACTCTGCCCCGTTCAGCACCCAGAGCCATCCGGATGCCGATCTCGTGCGCCCGCTGTTTCACCCCGTAGGAGATCACCGCGTAGATGCCGACGATCGCCAGCACCAGCGCGAGACCCGCCAGCACCCCGAGCAACAGGAGGTTGAAGCGCGCCGCCGACAGCGACTCGTCGAGCAGGCTGGCCATGGTGACCACCCGTGAGACCGGCAGGTTCGCGTCGAGGTCGTGGACCACCGACTTGACCGCTGTGACCTGGCTGCTCGGATCGATCTGCGACCGGACGACGAGGGTCATCGCCGACTGGTTGTTCTGGAGATGCGGGACGTAGACGGTGCCCCTGGACTCCTCGCTGAGCGCGCCGTGCTTGACCGTTCCGACGACGCCGACGATCTCTCGCCACGGGTTCGAGGAGTCCGGACCGCCGAGCTTCACGCGCTTGTGGAGCGGACTGCCATCGGGCCAGAACCGGTCGGCCAGGGCCTCGTCGACCAGCGCCACCTGTGGGTTGTCGGCGATGTCGCGGTCGGTGAGTAGACGCCCCTGGAGCAGCGGGATCTTCATGACGGATGGGTAGCCCGAGCTGATGGCCCGCCAGTCCACCTCCGGCGGCACCGAGTCGGGGTCGTTGGGTCGATCGCCGAAGCTGATGTTGCCGGTCCATCGATCGCCCGAGAGCGGAAGGTGGGAGATCGCTCCGGCCACCTCGACCCCCGCCAGCGTGTCCACACGGTCGAGGAGCTGTTGGTAGAACCGAGCTTGCTCGACCCCCTCGCCGTAGCTCGAGCGCGGCAGGTTGAGCTTCATGGTCAGGACCTGATCGGCATCGAACCCGGGATCGACCGAGCTGAGCTTGACGAAGCTACGGATCAGCAACCCCGCCCCGACCAGGAGGATCAAAGAGAGCGCCACCTCCACCACGACCAACGCCCGCTTGAGGCCCAAGCCGCTATGCCCGGTGGTTCCACGGGACCCTTCTTTGAGCGCTTTGTGCAAGTCGACGCGGGTGGCGCGCGCGGCCGGAAGAAGGCCGCAGATCAGGCCGGTGACCAGGGAGATACCGAGTGTGTAGAGCAGCACCTGGCCGTCGAGGAGCGAAGACGGAGCCAGACTCGGCAATTCCGGAGGAGCGAGTGCGACCAGGACGCGCACCCCGAGGTATGCCACGAACAGGCCGACGACACCTCCTCCGATCGCCAGGATGAGGTTTTCGGTCATCAACTGCCGGAGGATCCTCCAGCGGCCGGCGCCGATGGCGGCGCGTACACCGATCTCCCGGTACCTCGTCTCGGACCGGGCGAGCAGGAGGTTGGCGACGTTCGAGCATGCGATCAGGAGCACTAGACTGACCGCGGCGAAGAGCACCAGGAGGGCGGGCTTGACGTCACCGACCAGTTCCTCCCGGAGGGGCCGGACAAACGCGCCCCAGCCGCTGTCCTCGGCGTAGAACCCCTCTTTCTGGTAGGCATCCTGCATCCTCTGAGCGATCGTGCTGACCTCGGTCTGCGCCTGCTGGAGACTCACCCCATCCTTCAGGCGCCCGACGACCGACAGGTAGTGGGCCCAGCGCCCCCCCTGGCTCTCCAGATCGAATGCGAGCGGGATCCACAGCTGGGTGTCCTCGCTCGGGTAGGCGAACCCCGACGGCATCACTCCCACAATCGCGAACGAAGATCCGTTCAAGGTGACCGTCTCGCCCAGGACATCCCGGTCGCCGCCGTACCGCCGCTTCCATAGTGCCTCACTGAGCACGACGACGTCGTCGTTGCCGGCCGTGTCCTCCTCGGCCGAGAACGGCCGGCCGAGCAGGGCCTGGACTCCCAGGACCTCGAACAGGCTCGCGGAGGTGACGGCCCCCTTGACCCGCTCGGGCTCGCCGTCCCCCGTGACGTTGAACTCCCAGCCGTAGGTGGGCGTCAGCTCGTCGAAGACGGTGGCCTGACTCTCGAAGTCGACGTACTCGGGCGGCGACAGCTTGAGCTCGGGGAGATCTTGGCCGAGGAACTGCACCCAGAGCGTGACGATCCGATTGGCGTCGCGGTACGGAAGGGGCTCGAGGAGCACGCCGTGGACCACGCTGAAGATCGCCGTGTTGGCTCCGATCCCCAGGGCCAGCGCCAGCAGCGCGGCGACGGTGAAACCCCGCGCCCTGCCGAGAGACCGAAGACCGTGCCGAACTTCCTGAAGCCATCCCTCCATCGTCACCTCCCGTGTCGATCGACTCTGTCTGCCTGTTCCAGACGCCGGCCGGTCACCGCGGTGCGTCTTCCGAATCGAGGTGTCGTAGCGCCCAGGCGGCGCGATCGCGCACCGCCGGATCCTGGTCTTCTTTGGCCTGCTCGAGGCTCTGGCGGGCCTCGGCGGCACCCATCATCCCCAGCGCCCAGGCCGCGTTTGCCCGGACCTGGGAGCTCTCGTCGGTCAGCCGCTTCTCGACCGCGCCCGCCGCCTGCCGGTCGGCCAGCCGTCCGAGGGCCCAGACTGCCTTGTCCCGAACTCCCGGATCGGAATCGTCGAGCGCGCCGACCAGGCTGTCGGCCGCTCCGTCCGCGAGCAGCATGCCCAGGGCCCAGGCCGCCTGCTCCCGGACCTCCGCGTGCTCGTCGGAGAGGGCATCGACGATCGCGTGCTCGTGATCCCGGGAGCGCTGCGAACCCAACTGTTGAATCGCTTCCTTCCGGGTCCGCCAGTCCTCCGACGAGAGCATGGACTCGACCGCCTCGGGGTGCTTCATGCGCTCGATCATGCCGAGAGCCCAGGCAGCCTGGCGCCGCACCCGCTCGTCGGAGTCGTCCAACGCCCGCTGCAGGCTGTCGACCGCGCGGGGGCTCCGCGAAAACCCCAGGCCGAGGGCCGCGTCGTGGCGCACGCTCCACTCCGTCGAGTCCAGGGCGTCGAGGAGAGAGTCGACCCCGGTCGCGCCCATCTTGCCGAGAGCCCAGGCGGCCTCGACCCCCGGGGAGGTGTCGCCTTCGGTGGCGCGGTCCGGGACACTGTCCGGATAGACGTCGGCTGGAGCCAGCGGCGCGTGATCGCCGAGCATGTCCGCCAGGGGCTCGACGGCCTCGGGAACGTCGCGACCCGACTTCCTGAGGGCCGCCGCCGCGCGGGCGCGGGTCAGAGGGCTCTCGGCGCCCAGGTCGCGGACGCGCTCTGCGACCTCGCGATCCGAGAGCCGCACCGTGCGCTTCTCGATCGGCCGATCGGCTCGCTTCGAGGCCTTGGTCTTGTGCGTCTTGGCCGGCTTCTCCCGGCGAATCTCCTCGAGCTGCTGCGCGGGTGACCCTTGCTTGCGCTCGACCTCCGACTCCACGTCCTTCTCACCGTGTCTCACCAATGTCTGCGGCGCCACGACGTCTCCTTTCCTTGTGGTCGTCTCTTGGTCCACACCCTCCGGGCGCGCCTCCAGGCGCACGACCGAGAGCAACATCCCCGGAACCAGGATCGAAAGGGCCAGGGCGACCTTCACCCCTCGCCCGCGGTGTCCGGCGGCAGGCGGCACCCCGTCGACGATGGCGCGGACCCTCGCCCGCAGGTCGCCGCCGTTGGCCATCGGAGCCCCTCTCAGGGCGACCAGGCCCCGCCGCCCTTCGAGAGCGCTCGCCACCTCGACCAGGTGCAACGCGTACCGGCGACCGTTTCCGGTCCAGCGCAGCGCCAGCGAATCGCAGGTCTGCTCTGCCAGCGCCTCCAGACGGCGGGCAAGGCTCCACGCGAGCGGGTGGAACCAGTAGACGCACCGGTTGATCCCGCAGAGCAGCTTGGTCCAGAGGTCGCCGCGGCTGACGTGGGCGAGCTCGTGGGCCAGTACCGAGGAGAGCTTGGCGCGGTCCCACTCCGGCCAGTCCGTGGGCAGCAGCACGGTCGGACGGAGATGCCCCAGGATGAGGGGAACCCGCACCTGCTCCGACTCCCGGACCTCCGGCACCTTGCGCAAGCCTGCGGCGGTGGCGAACCGGCGCAACAGGGCGGTGACGGTGGGAGAGGCCACGGGACGGGCTGTCCTCACGAGCCGTCGACCCACCGACAGCCCGAGGACCAAGCGCGCCGCCATCCCAGCCGCCCCGGCGGCGTACAGCCAGACGAGAAGCGCCCTCCAGGAGAGGAGCCACGATGCACGGGGAGCCGGCGGCGCGACGGCCTTCGGAGCGACCACCGACGCCCTCGCCCCGGACCGCGCCGGATCGATCGCCCGCGGCGGCTCCTGGGCCGCGACGACGGCGGGGGTGCTCGCTTCGAGCCCGTCTCCGCTGCCGGGTACCAGAGCCCCGAGGTCGAATGCCGGCGTCCAGGCCACCGACGGCCCCACCGCGGCGAACAGGGGAAGCAAGAGCATCAGAACCAGCACCACGACCCACGCGGTGGAGCGGACCGACACCGCCTTCGACCGCCCGAGAGCCAGGATGCCGTGCGCGATGACCGCCAAGAGCCCGACCTTGAGCGAGAGCTCCAACAGCTCTTTCAACAGGAGACCTTCGAATCCGTCAAACATCGTCCCCTCCTTCACGGAGCTGCGAACGCTCGATCGTGGCGGCGAGATCCCGCAGGGTCTGGCTGTCGACCAGCTCGTCGTCCACCATGCCGGCCACCAGCGCCTCCACCGAGCCTCCGCAGAGGCGATCGATGATTCCCCGGACCGCCCGCGCCGCCACCTTGCGAGGCGGCTCGAGAGGCCGGTAGACGTACTTCCGTCCCTCCACTCGGTGGCTCAGCAGGCCCTTCTCCTCGATCCGCCGCAGAACCGTCCTCACGGTCGAGTCCTTGAGCTCTTTCGTCCCGGCCAGCTGCC
>Ga0210085_1000798_pt1 | contig 12926 bp, 12 predicted proteins | sample China_Galinas_PW_5_FD_184866 | JGI IMG/M metagenome (GOLD analysis project Ga0210085, IMG submission 184866) | Wetland microbial communities from San Francisco Bay, California, USA, that impact long-term carbon sequestration - China_Galinas_PWC_D1... | ecosystem: Environmental > Aquatic > Marine... | reverse complement strand
CCCTGAGGACCTGCCGTTGGAACAGGATCGCGGCGAGCGGGGTCGGGAGCGACCCCGCCGCCGCAAGCTCCTCGCCGTCGCACTCCTCTTCGGCGCCCTGCTGACCCTCGACCTGCTCCGGGCGCCCGAGAACCAGCTCACCGCCCGCGCCCTGCTGGCCGCCATCGACACCTACCAGGCCACCCTCTCCCCCGTCCTCGGCCACGCCGGCGTCCGCTGCCGCTTCCACCCGTCCTGCAGCCACTACGCCGAAGGGGCGATCAAGAAAGACGGCGCGCTGGTGGGCTCGCTCCGGGCCACCTGGCGCATCGCCCGCTGCGGCCCCTGGACCCCGGCGGGAACGTACGATCCGCCGTGAATCCACAAGATCGTCTTCCATTCAGCCTCTCGAGATCTGAGATGGTGGACTCGAAGATTCCCTCGCTCGCTCGACCTCTCCTCAGCATCCCGTGGTGCGGGGCGGGGGGACGAGCGTTGCGCCGACAGAGCGGCCGGGAGGGAGGGTCGTAGAGGGGCGCCGGCGGCCGCGTCCGCGAGGTCGATCGAGCAGCCGAGACGGCCCGACGCGGACGCCGACGAGGCGGGAGTTTGTCTCCCAACCCCCAAGTTCTCCCGCCGTCCCCTCCGAGACCCTCCCTCCCGGCCGCTCTCGGCAGACCCCTCCTACTCGCGCTACTTGATGCCGCCGGTCAGCCGGCCGATCACCGGGCTCAGCAACCAGATCACCAACCCGCCACACGCCGTCACCACGAACACCCAGAAGAAGAGGTCCGCCATCGGCATCGTCTCGATCTTGCCCGACGCCAGCCCCGCCGCCAGGTTCCCCAGCGACAGCGACAAAAACCACGCCCCCATCATCTGGCTCTTGAACCGGCTCGGCGCCAGCTTGGTCACCGACGACAGACCGACCGGCGACAGACACAGCTCACCGCACGTGTGGAGCAGGTACGCCACCACCAGCCAGAGCATGCTCACCTTCTCGCCGGTCGCCGCCAGCTTCGCCCCCTGGGTCAGCACCAGGAAGCCCGAGCCCAGCAGCACCAGCCCGAATCCGAACTTGATCGGGATCGGAGGATTCAGGTCCCGCTTGCTCAGCCACACCCAGAGCCCGCCGATCACCGGCGCCAGCAGGATGATGAAGATCGGGTTCACCGACTGGAGCCAGCTCGCCGGCATCTCCCAGCCGCCGACGATCCGGTCGGTCATGTCGAGAGCGAACACGTTCATCGACGCGCCCGCCTGCTCGAACCCCATCCAGAACAGGCACGAGAAGAAGAACAGCATGGCGATGGCGCCGACCCGTTTCTTCTCGCCGGTGGTCAGGCCGCCCGCGAGGATCGCGTAGCCGAAGAACAGGATCGCCGCCGCGACGATCACCACCGCCGCGCCGTTGGCGACCTGCTCGATGCCGACCGGGATCACCCCCGTCGCGGTCAGGGCGACGAACGCGGCGATGATCGCGAAGCTGCCGGCCAGGATCGCGTAGATCGTCCGGCGCTCGCGCGACAGGTCGCTCGCCGAGCGGCCCTCGGTCTGGAGCAGCCCGGCCTTGCCGAAGTACTTGCGCCCGGCCCGGTACTGGATCAGGCCGGCCACCATGCCGACACCGGCGGCGCCGAAGCCCCAGTGCCAGTCGATCTTCTCGCCCAGGTAACCGCAGACCAGCGGCGCGACGAAGGCGCCCAGGTTGATCCCCATGTAGAAGATCGAGAACCCGGCGTCGCGGCGGGCGCCGCCCTCCGGGTAGAGCTCGCCGACGATGGCGCTGATGTTCGGCTTGAGCAGGCCGGTGCCGATGACGATCAGCACCAGCCCGAGATAGAACGTCGAGAGGTGGGGGATCGCCATCGAAAAGTGGCCGGCCGCGATGATCGTGCCGCCGATGAAGATGGCGCGCTGCTGGCCGAACAACCGATCCGCCAGCCAGCCGCCAGGCAGCGCCAGCAGGTAGACACCGGCCACGTAGAGCCCGTAGACCGCCCCGGCCTTGCTCTCGTCGAAGCCGAGGCCGCCGTCGACGGCGGCCGCGACCATGAAGAGGAAGAGCAGGCCGCGCATCCCGTAGTACGAGAAACGCTCCCAGAACTCGGTGAAAAAGAGGGTGGCGAGCCCGCGGGGGTGGCCGAAGAAGGCGTGCTCGGCCGGTGGACGCTCGGCGGGATGCTCCCCGACCGTCGCCTCCGCCGCGGGTTCGTTGGCGAGCTCTGACGTGGGATCTTTGCTCATAGCCCGGGCATCCTATCGTGCCCACCCACAGCCCTCCGGGTGGGTCGAAGGAGTGCCAGCGAGCTCGACATCCGTGCTAAGGTTCCCCAAACCGGTAACACCGGAATCTGAGGATCAGGGCCTTGTTCTCCAGCCGGGCCGCAAGAACCACCATTGCCGTCACTCTGACGGTCGCGATCGTAGCGCTCTTCGCCATTCAAGCGCGCGAGGCGAAAGTACGCTCGGACCGCATGGTCGGTGTGCTGCTCGACCGGGGCGGAGAGGCCGTGCGGGTGGACGAGATCGTGGACGGCCTGCCGGCGGACCGGGCCGGCCTCCGCGCCGATGACGAGATCCTCGCCGTCAACGGCCACCCCCTCGACAAGCTGATCGACTACGACACCGCCGCCGAAGACTTCGAGCGCGGCAAGCCCATCGACCTCGTCGTTCGCCGGGGCGGGGCCACGATGAGCCTCACCGTCGAGCCGGGGGTCGACTTCCCCCTGTTCCAGTTCACCCTCGACACTCTGGCGCTCGTCGGCTACCTCGGGCTGGCCCTGCTGGCGCTGTTCCAGGGGCCGGGCGACGTCCGCGCGCGGTTGCTGTTCCTCTTCGCCGCCGCGGTCAGCCTCGAGCTCGCTCTGCCCTACGAGTCGATCGGCAACCCGGCGCTGGTACTGGTGGCGCTGTCGGCCTATTACCTGCTCACCGGCATCGAGATGGCCCTCGAGCTCCACCTCGCGTCGGTCATCCCCCGCCGCTACGAGTGGCTCGAGCGCCGGCCCTGGCTGGTCCCCCTGTACTACGTGGTCGGCATCGGGCTCGGCGCCGCCTGCAGCCTGACCTACCTGGTGGAGGAGGGGTTCGGCCACGAAATCTTCCCCTGGACCTACTTCCAGTCCGATACGCTGCTGCTCGAGGTCGGGCTGCCGCTCTGGGCGCTCGCGGTGCCCCTGATCCTCGCGCTCCAGGTGGCGCGCGCCGAGGAGCCCCAGGGCCGTCACCAGGCCGGCCTGGTGCTCGCCGGCGTCACCCCGTGGGCGGTCTACGTCCTGCTGCTGACCGCGTTCACCCTCCAGGGGCGAACGGTGCCGGACGCGTTCCTGGCGGTGGAGACGCTCACCCTGCTCGCCTACCCGCTGGCGGTGTTCATCGCGATCTACCGCTACCAGCTGTTCGACATCGAGCTGGTGGTCCGCCGCGGTCTGCTCTACACCGGGGTGACCAGCGCTCTGGTGCTCTTCTTCTACGCCGCCCTGGGCGCCGGCAGCGCCTTCTTCTCCAACCTGGTGGTCCACGGCCGTTCGGTCTGGTTCATCTCCGCGGTGACCCTGGTCCTCGGGTTGCTGTTCGCGCCGCTCCGGCGCTCGCTCCAGGCGCTGATCGACCGGCGCTTCTTCCCGGAGCGCCACGCCCTGCGCGAACGGCTGGTGTCGCTGGCAGGCGAGCTGCCGGGACTGGGCAAGCTGCCGCTCATGGGCGATCACCTGGTCGGGCGGCTCCAGACGATCTTCGCGGTCTCGTCGGCGACCCTGCTCCTGGCCGATCCGGAGAGCCGCCTGCTCGCCCCCCTGGCCACGACCCTCGACGATCGCGACCGCTTCGCCGGGTTCCTGGCCGAACGCGACGATCCGGCGGTCGAGGGTCTCGCCCAGGCCGGCCGGCCGATGCCCGTCCACCAGCTCGACGAGCTCGTCGGCGGCGCGGGTCGAAGCCATCTCGTCGCCGGCCTGCCGTCGCTGGACGCCGCGGTGGTCGCGCCGCTCCTGGTGCGTGCCGAGGTCATCGGCCTCCTGGTGCTCGGGCCGAAGGAGAGCGCGGAGCGGTTTCCGGCCGAGGAGCTGGAGCTGCTCAACCTGCTGACCCACCACGTGGCGACCGTCTTCCAGAACGCCCGGCTGTTCGAGTCCGCCACCTACGAGAGCCTGACCGGCCTGCTGCGGCGCGAAGCGATCCTCGAAGCGCTCGACAAAGAGCTCGACCGGGCACGCCGCTACGACCGGCCGCTGACCGTCGGCATGGCCGACCTCGACCACTTCAAAGAGGTCAACGATCGCTACGGTCACCTGGCAGGCGACGGCCTGCTCAAGCGCGTCGCCCAGGTGCTGACCGGCGGTCTCCGCTCCTCGGACGCGGTCGGGCGCTACGGCGGCGAAGAGTTCCTCCTGGTGCTGCCCGAGACCGAGCTCGCCGGGGCGAGGGTGGTCGCCGACAAGCTCCGGCGGTTGGTCGAGAAGGTGCGCACGCCGATGGAGGACGGTGAGGAGGCGAGCGTCACCATCTCGATCGGGCTGGCCAGCCTCGACAGTTCCGGGCTGCCCGCGGAGCCCGGCGCCCGGGACCTCATCCGGCAGGCCGACCAGGCGCTCTACCGGGCGAAGGAGGAGGGCCGCAACCGCATCCACCCGCCGTTGATCAGCCGGGTCGGCTGACCGCGCGGAGCCGTCTGGCAAGCCCCCTCGGCACCGACCAGAGCCGGTCAGGCCCGATCAGAACCGATCAGGTTCGATCAGGTTCGATCAGGTTGAGGGCAGCCGGTGACCGTTGCGGTCACCAGGCGAAGATCAGGCCGGCCGACGCCTCGCCCTGGTAAAGCGTGCTGCCCTCGTCCCCGTAGCGATAGCGGTCGTCGTTGTTCTCGACGTCGGTCCAGAAGCCGCGGCCCTCGAGCCGCACGCCGACGTGCTCTGAGAGGAACAGCTTGACGCCGCCGCCGAGACCGATCGACACGCGGGTCTCCTCGTCCGCGCCGGGGAAGCTCGGGTCGAACAGGGTGCCGCCGATGCTGCCGACGACGAACGGGTTCACCTGGCCGAGGCGCCACTGGTAGAGCACGCCGACGTGGCCGTAGGTGACGTCGATGTCACCCAGGTCGAGGGACGGCTCGAACAGCCCCTCGTCGAACTGGGCCTCGGTCTGTTGGCGCGAGACCAGAAGCTCGAGGCTGAACCCGCCGGCGATCGGCACGTCCAGGGTCACGCCGTAGGCCTCGCTCTCCTCGATGTCGGTCGAGTCGTGGCGATCGCGGTGGAAGTCCTCGTCCCGGACCTCGCCGCCGAAGCGGTAGGAGACGTACGGGGTGAGCTCGATCTGCGCTCCATTCTGGTGCCCGAGACGAGCGCCGGTCTGGGCGGCCGAGAGCGACGGGACGAGCAGGGCGATGAGCAGGGCGGCGAGCGCCGGGATCAGCAGGGAGGGATGCGGCGAGCGGGGTGATCTGTCCATGGTGGATCTCCTCCGGGGTGCGCAGCCTGATGCTAGCATCGGCGGCCAGCCCAGGAGCGGCCCCATGAGAGATCACCGAGAGTCACCCACCGACGAGCCCCAGCCAACCGAGGTCCGCCGCCTCCCCGACGAGGGGCGCCTGCGCATCACCTGGACCGACGGCCACGTCGGCGAGTACGACTACGACTACCTGCGCGGCTACTGCCCCTGCGCCTCCTGCCAGGGGCACACCAACGAGGCGATCCACTTCATTGCGCCGCCGGCGCCGGTCCATCCGATCGAGATCCTGCCGGTCGGCAACTACGCCATCTCGTTCCATTGGTCGGACGGCCACGGCACCGGCATCTATCGCTTCGACTTCCTGCGCCGCCTGTGCCCCTGCCCGGCGTGCCCGGGCGATCCGGAGCACACGCCGCCGATCGGGCGCGGCGATCGCTATTGACTGGATCGCGCCCCTTTCCCCGATCGTTCGCAACGGCCGACGAGTGTCGGCCTAGGCGGGGGGAAAGGGACGCCCCCTCCCGGTGACGTGTCGCGTGGTCAGGGACTGGCCTCTTGGAGGGCTGCCAGGTCTTCGGGGTGGTTGAGGTTGGCGAAGAGGTGCTCCGGGTCGCCGTGGCGCGCCAGGTCGGGCCCCTCGATGATCTCGATGCGGAGATCGTCCCGGGTGAGCAGCTCCCGCGGCGCGTAGCGGCCTTCCTGCACCTGCTCCCCGAGCGCTGCCAGAGCCCGCGGACCGTAGAGCGCCGCCAGCGGCTCGATGCCGCGGGCGGTCCGGGCGAGCACCCAGTCGGCGCCGGAGCGCTCGCCGCGGCGCGCCAGCTCGGCCAGGAACGGCTCCGGTACCGCGGGCAGGTCGCAGGCGAGGGCCAGCAGGGCCCGGCCCGGGGCGGCGCGAGTCGCGCCGAGGAGCGCCGCCACCGGCCCCCGGCCGGGGCCGTCTTCGATCGAGCGCGCTCCGGCGACCACGCCGCGGCCCCGATCGGCGACCACCACGTCGGGGCAGACCCTCGCCAGCCGCCGGAGAGCGTGCTCGGCCAGCGATACGCCACCCCAGCGGATCAGCGCTTTGTCGGTCCCCATCCGCGACGAGGCTCCGCCCGCCAGGACGACACCGAGCGGCGCCGGGCGCGCAGCGGGCCCCGTGCTAGCATCGTCAGCCCCACGCTCATTCATCGAACACCTTTCCACCACCGGAGGATCATCCCATGCAGCTCGCCCTCGCAGTCTTCACTCTCGGACTGTTCGCCCTCACCGTTCCCGCGTCCGGAGCCGACCAGGCCGCCAGCTCCGGCGACGCTCCCCGCGTGGCGCTCGAGACCTCCAAGGGCACGATCGTCATCGAGCTCTACCCGGACAAGACGCCGAAGACGGTCGAGAACTTCCTCACCTACGTCCGCGACGGGTTCTACGATGGGACGATCTTCCACCGGGTGATCAAGGGCTTCATGATCCAGGGTGGCGGCTTCGAGGCGGACATGCAGCAAAAGGCGACCCGGGCGCCGATCCAGAACGAGGCCGCCACCGGCCTGTCCAACGAGCGCGGCACCATCTCGATGGCGCGGACCAACGACCCGAACAGCGCCACCGCCCAGTTCTTCATCAACACGGCCGACAACGGCCCGCGCGGCCTCGACTACCAGGGCGCGAGCCAAGCGGGCTACGCCGCCTTCGGGCGCGTGGTCGAGGGCATGGACGTGGTGGATGCGATCGCCGGGGTGTCGACCACCCGCAAGGGCATGCACGCCGACGTCCCGGCCGAGCCGGTGGTGATCAAGCACGCGCGGGTCGTCGGCGACGACTCGTAGGCGCCGGCGCCGCGGGCCCGTTCGGGCCCCCCTACTCCCGGATGAAAGAACGCCCCGTCGGCCGAGAGCCGGCGGGGCGTCGTCACCTGGTCGCGCTGCGGCCGGGTTCCCGAGCCGGGAGCGCCGCGAAGAGGCTCCGCCGGGCTACCCGCGCGTGACGTTCCTGGCCTGAAGCCCCTTGGGGCCCTCGGCGGCCTCGAAACTCACCTCCTCACCCTGGGTCAGGGTGCGGAAACCGTCCATCTGGATGGCGGTGTGGTGCACGAAGACGTCGGCGCCTCCCGTGTCCGGCTCGATGAAGCCGTAGCCCTTGGCGTTGTTGAACCACTTGACGGTCCCACGCTGCATCATGGGAGCTCACTCCTTTCAAACGCTCTGGGACTGCTGCCGCACGCCGCAGGCAGGCGTGGACACCCTATTCAACTCTCCCCTCAATAGGGGGCCCGAGCCCCCGCAAACTCCAGCTCGTCTGGAACGCGGATGGGGACAAATTCTGGCACGAACCGGGACAGCGCGCAAGAAACGGCGCGAACGACCGCTCGCGCGCGGAACGGCGATGGGGAAGGGAGGGAGGAAAGGTTGGTGCCGAAGGCCGGACTCGAACCGGCACGGATCGCTCCACACGCCCCTCAAGCGTGCGCGTCTACCAATTCCGCCACTTCGGCACGAGGGTCATTCTACCAAGAACGCACCGCCCACTCCAGAGGGTCCCGAAGGCTCGACGATGGAGCGGAGAGGGCGTTCTGTGGTCGCGGACCGGTCCACTGCGAGCCGGTGCGCGACTCAGCCCCGGGGGCGTCGTCGTCAGTTGCCGCCGCCGTCGCCGCTCGCCCCGTCCGGGGCGCTCTGACCGGTTTCGCCGCCCTGGTCGGAGGGGGCCGCCTGGTCGCCGGAGGTCGCCGGCTGATCGGCCGCTTGATCGGTGTCGGCGGGGGCGGTCTCTTCGGTCGCCTGCTGGCCGACGACGTCACTCATCAGCGTCGCCCGGTCGGCGCCGCCCTGCATGATGCCGATCATGAGCGTCGTGAAGATGAACAGCACGAACGAGGTCACCGTCAGCTTGTGGAGCAGGGTCGTGGCGCTCCGCGCACCGAAGGCAGTCTGGGTGCTGCCACCCCCGAACACCGACAGGTCGGCGCCCTTGCCCTGCTGCAGGAGGACGACCAGGATCAGGAAGATGCAGACGATGACGTGGATGCCATAGAGAAGATAGAGCACGGTTGACCTCTGCTTGACTCGGTTTCCTCGAGATGCGTGCGAATTCCGGGTGCCGCGCGCTGGCCTCCGCCGGCCGTGTCGCCGGGCGGCAGAGGGTCGCGAACGTCTAGCAACAGCCGATGATAGCCAGGAATTCCTCCGCGTCAAGGCTGGAGCCGCCGACCAGGAAGCCGTCGACGTCCTCCTGCTCGGCCAGCTCGGCCGCGTTGTCGGGCTTGACCGAGCCGCCGTAGAGGATCCGCGTGGCTTCGGAGACCTCGTGGCCGAAGTGGGCCTTGATCCGTCCGCGGATCGCCGCCTGCACCTCCTGGGCGATCGCCGGCGTCGCGGTGTGGCCGGTGCCGATGGCCCACACCGGCTCGTAGGCGATGGCGAAGGGCGGCGGCGGATCGCCCGCCTCGACGATCGGTGCGAGCGCCAGCTCGAGCTGCCGGCTGACGATCTCGAGAGTCCGGCCGGCATCGCGCTCGGCCGCGGTCTCGCCGACGCAGACCAGGGGGGCCAGGCCGTTGCGCAGGGCGGCGGCGACCTTGCGGGCGACCAATCCGTCGCTCTCGCCGTGGTCCTGGCGCCGCTCGCTGTGACCGACCAGCGCCCAGGTGCACCCGGCGTCCGCGAGCTGTGGGCCGGAGACGTCGCCGGTGTGGGCACCGTCGTCGTCGGGGTGGAGGTCCTGGCCGCCCCAGGCGATCCGCGACCCGCGCAGCTCGGCGGCGGCGGCCGGGATCAGCACGTGGCCCGGGAAGACGACCACCTCGGCGGTCGACTCCCCCAGCTCCGAGGCCACCGTGCGGCAGACCTCCTCCGCGCTCGCGGCGAGCAGGTTCATCTTCCAGTTGGCGGCAACGATCGGCACGCGGATCTTGCGTTCGCTCATGACGTCTCCTCCTTTTTCAGGACGACGATCCCGGGGAGCTCCTTGCCGGCGAGGAAGTCGAGCGACGCCCCGCCGCCGGTCGACACGTGGTCGATCTGGCGCAGCACGCCGGCCCGTCCCGCCGCCGCCACCGTCTCGCCGCCGCCGATCACCGCGTAGGCCTCCACGTCGACCAGCGAGCGGGCGACCTCTTCGGTGCCGGCGTCGAACGGCGGCGTCTCGAACACCCCCATGGGACCGTTCCAGAACACGGTCTTGGCCCCGGCCATCCCCTCGGCGAAGCGCTTGCGGGTCTCCGGGCCGATGTCGAGCGCCTTCTTTCCCTTCGGCACGCCGTCGTCGACCGATACGGTGTCGTGGTCTGCGTCCTCGGAGATCTCGGACGCCACCACCAGGTCGATCGGCAGGACCAGCTCGACCTCGGCGCTCTCGGCCTCTTCGAGCAGCTTGCCGGCGAGCTCGACGCGGTCCTCGTCGACCAGGGAGTCGGCCATCTCCACGCCGCGGGCGGCGAGGAAGGTGTTGGCGATGCCGCCGCCGATCAGCAGGCGGTCGATCCGGGGGATCAGGTTCTCGACGGTGTCGAGCTTGCCGCCGATCTTGGCGCCCCCCAGGATGGTGACGAACGGCCGCTCCGGCGACTCCAGCAGGCGGCCCAGGGCCTCGACCTCGCGGGCCATCAGCCGGCCGGCGGCCCGTGGCTGGAGCCGCTCGGCGACGCCGACGACCGAGGCGTGGGCCCGGTGGGCGGTGCCGAACGCATCGCCGACGTAGGCCTGGCCGAGGCGCGCCATGCCGCTGGCGAGCTCCGGGTCGTTGTCGGTCTCGCCGGCGTGGAAGCGCACGTTCTCGAGCAGGCAGACCTCGCCGTTGCTGAGCTGGGCGACCACTTTCTCCGCCTCCGGGCCGACGCAGTCGGAAGCGAACCGGACCGGCTTGCCGAGCAGCTCGACCAGCCGGTCGGCGACCGGGCGCAGGCTGTAGCGCGGATCCCGCTGGCCCTTGGGCCGGCCGCAGTGGGACGCGAGGACGATGCGGGCCTTGCGCTCGATCAGCTCGCGGATCGTCGGCAGCGCCGCCTCGATGCGGGCGTCGTCGATTACCTTGTTCCCCTCGAGGGGGACGTTGAAGTCGACGCGCACGAACACCCGCTTGCCGGCGAGGCCGTCCAGGTCGTCCAGGGTCCAGAGGTCGGTCATCGTCAGTCTCCTCGTGATGCGTTCATGCCTCGAGAGCGGTGCAAGAAAGCGACCAGATCGGCCAGGCGGTTGGCGTAGCCCCACTCGTTGTCGTACCAGGCGACCACGCGGGCCGAGCGCTCGCCGGTGGCGCGCACCAGGGGGAGGTCGACGGTGGCGGAGAACGGGCTGTCGATGAAGTCGGTCGACACCAGCTCGTCCTCGGTCACCGCGAGGATCGCCGCGAGCTCACCGGCGGCGGCGTCGCGGAAGGCCTGACGCAGGTCCTCGGTCTCCGCGGGGCGCTCGAGTCGGACCGCCAGGTCGATCAGCGAGCCGTCCGGCACCGGCACCCGGTAGGCCACGCCGTCGAAGCGGCCGGCCATCGCCGGGATCACCTGGGGCAGGGCCTCGACCGCGTAGCTGGTGGTCGGGATGATGTTGGTCGCGGCGCTCCGCGCCCGCCGGGGGTCCTCGTGGGCCATGTCGACCAGGCGTTGCGAATTGGTGTAGCAGTGGACGGCCTGCATCTGGGCGTGCTCTAGGCCGAAGGCATCCAGCAGCACGCGCACCACCGGCGCCACGCAGTTGGTGGTGCACGAGGCGTTCGAGACCACCCGGTGGCGCTCCGGGTCGAACGTGCCCTCGTTGATGCCGAAGCAGAAGGTGGCGTCCGCCCCCTCGGCCGTCGCCGAGACGACCACCCGGGAGACGCTCCCCCTGAGATGGGCGGCCGCCTGCTCGCGGGTGCGGAACCGGCCGGTGGCCTCGACCACGATCTCCGCCGCCGTCGTCTGCCACGGAATCCGCCCGGGCGCCTCCTCTCGAAACAGCGGGATCCGCCGGTCGTCGATCCGGAGCGCACCCTCCTCCGCCGCCACCGAGCCGAGGAACCGGCCGTGGATCGTGTCGTGGGCGATCAACCGGGCGAGCACCTCCGGCGGCGCCTGGTCGTTGATCGCCACGATCTCGAGGTCTTCGCGCTCGCGGGCGATGCGGATCAGGGCGCGGCCAATACGGCCGAGGCCATTGATGGCGATCGGTGCGGTCATGGATCTCGCTCGGTCGGAAGCGTGGAGAGGAACCGGCGCGGGGGCACGCACGGCGCGGGAGAGTCTACCATCGGCCCTCTCCGCTGATCTCCGCTCATCCCGGGGGCCGCCTCCACGCTACGATACCGGGCATGGCGGCGCCCGCTCCCCTCGTCCTCGGCATCGAGACCTCGTGCGACGATACGGCCTGTGCCGTCGTCGACGGTGCGGGCGGCGTGCTTTCGACCGTGGTCTCGTCCCAGCTCGCCGCCCACCAGCCCTACGGCGGCGTGGTGCCGGAGATCGCCTCCCGCGAGCACCTGGCCAACTGGCCGCCGGTCTCGGCCGCGGCGCTCGAGCGGGCCGGGGTCGCCCTGACCGGGCCGGGCGGCATCGACGTGGTCGCCGCCACCCGCGGCCCGGGTCTGGTCGGCTCGCTCCTGGTCGGCCTGTCGCTGGGAAAGGCGATCGCCTACGCCCTGGACAAGCCGTTCCACGCCGTCCATCACCTGGAGGGCCACCTCTACTCGCCGTTCCTCGCCCCGCCCGGCTCCTCCTCGGCCGAAGAGGCCGAGCCCGCCCAGCCGGTCCCGGACCGCTTCACCGGCCTGGTCGTCTCCGGCGGTCACACCAACCTCTTCGCCGTCTCGGGCGGCGCCGTGGAGACCCTGGCCGAAACCCGGGACGACGCCATGGGCGAGTCATTCGACAAGGTCGGCAAGCGCCTCGGCCTGCTCTACCCGCAGGGTCCCCGGGTCGACGCCCTGGCCGAGCACGGCGACGCCGCGCGGTGCCCGTTCGCGGTGCCCAAAGTGCGCGCCGAGCGCCGGCCCGACCGGGTGGCCGACGGCCGCCAGAGCCTCGACTTCTCCTACTCCGGCCTCAAGAGCCAGGCTCTGCTCGAGATCGAGCGCCTGGAGCGGAGGGGCGTCGCCACCCGGCCGGCGGAGGGCGGGGACGGGGAGGCCCGAGACCGGCCGGATCAGGACCAGGGCGACCCGGTCTTTCCCCGAGAGGTCCTCGACCTGCTCGCCGGCTTCCGGGAGGCGGCCGTCGGCCAGCTCCTGGACCGGCTCGAGCGCCTGCGGGCCGCGGGCCGCTTCGAGAGTGCCGGCCAGACCCTCGCCGTCTCCGGCGGCGCCGCCGCCAACCGGCTGCTCCGCCGCCGGCTGGTGGCCTGGGCCGCCGAGCACCGCATCGACCTCCGGCTGGTGCCCCTGGTCTACTCCGGCGACAACGCCGCCATGATCGCCCACGCCGCCCTGCTGCGCGAGCGCCGGGGCCGGCGGGACGACCCCTTGAGCGTCGAGGCCGCCAGCCGTATCCCGATCTGATCCCACCCCACGGAGAACGCCCCATGAACTGGTCCACCATCGATCGCCAC
>Ga0210085_1000797_pt1 | contig 12928 bp, 7 predicted proteins | sample China_Galinas_PW_5_FD_184866 | JGI IMG/M metagenome (GOLD analysis project Ga0210085, IMG submission 184866) | Wetland microbial communities from San Francisco Bay, California, USA, that impact long-term carbon sequestration - China_Galinas_PWC_D1... | ecosystem: Environmental > Aquatic > Marine... | reverse complement strand
CGCCCCCGCCAGGCCCAGCACCACGCCCAACGCCACCAGCCGCATCCCCTGGACCACCACCAGCCGCCGCACCGCCGACCGCTCGGCGCCCAGGGCCATGCGCAGACCCATCTCGTGGGTCCGCCGGGTCACCGAGTAGCTGACCACGCCGTACACCCCGACCGACGCCAGGACCAGGGCAAGCAGGGCGAAAACGCCCAGCAGCGTCGCGTTGAACCGCTGGTCGGACAGCGACCCCTCGACCACCTCCTCCAGGGTCCGCACCCGGTAGACCGGCATGTCCGGGTCGGTCTCGCGCACCGCGGCCTCGAGCCCACCGGCGAGCGCGCGCGGGTCGCCCTCGGTGCGCGCCACCACCACCGCCGTCCCCTGGGGCGTCTGGTAGTCCGAGATGTAGGTCTCGGCGTCCGGGTCCTGGGCCAGGTCCGTGTGAAGCACGTCGCCGACCACGCCGACGATCTCGATCCACTCGGCGTCGGGCGAGGTCGGATCGTTGAAGGTGAAGCGCTCACCCAGCGGATCCTCGCCGGGCCACCAGCGCTCGGCCATGGTCTGGTTGATCAGGGCGACCCGGGGCGTGTCCGTGCGGTCGGTGTCGGCGAGCGGCCGGCCGCGCAGCAGCGGAATCCCCATCGCCCGCAGGTAACCTGGGGTGACGAAGCGGATGTGGGACGACGGGCTCTCGTTCGGCCCGGGCGCCGGCCGGCCCTCGACCGCGAAGTCGAGGACGTAGTTGGAGCCGGAGAGCGGCAGCGGGAAGCCGGCGCCGGCGGCCTCGACCCCGGGCACCGCGGCGACCCGCTCCATGAGCGCCCGGTAGAAGGCGGCCTGGTCCTCTCTCTCCGGGTACTGGGCATCCGGCAGGGAGACCTGGAGGGTCATCACGCCCGCGGGGTCGAACCCGGGGGAGATTCGCTGGAGCCCGACGAAGCTCCGCAGCAGCAACCCGGCGCCGACCAGCAGGACGATCGCCGCCGCCACCTCGACGACGATCAGCACGCTCCGCGCCCGCCGGGCGCCGGCGCCGCCCGCCTGTCCGCGGCCGCCCTCCTTGAGCGCGTCCTGGAGGTCCGCCTTCGACGCCTGGAGCGCCGGCACGACGCCGAACACCAGGCCGGTCACGAGCGCCAGGGCGAGGGTGAAGCCGAGCACCGTCGTGTCGACGCCGATCGCCGCGGCCCGGGGGATGTTGTCGGCGTTGAGGGCCACCAGAACCCTGGTTCCCCAGACCCCCAGCGCCAGGCCGAGGGCGCCGCCGCCCAGGCCGAGCAGGACGCTCTCGGTCAGGAACTGGCGCAGCAGCCGCCAGCGCCCCGCGCCCAGGGCGCTCCGCACCGCCACCTCGCGCTCCCGGGCGGCCATGCGGGCGAGCAGCAGGTTGGCGACGTTGGCGCAGGCGATGAGCAGCACGATGGCGACGGTCGCCATCAGCACCAGCAGCGCCGGCCGGATGTCCTCGACCACCACCTCCCGTAGCGGCACCACGTTGACCCCCCAGCCCTTGTTGCTGTCCGGGTGCTCCTCGGCCAGGCGGGCCGCGATGGTGTCCATCTCGGTGCGCGCCGCGTCCAGGGTGACGCCGTCTCGGAGCCGCGCGACGACGCCGAGGAAGTGGGCGCCGCGCAGGGTCTCGGTGATCTCCATCGCCAGCGGCACCCAGGCCTCGGTCTCCCGCCGGGGGAACGCGAACCCCTCCGGCATCACACCGACCACCGTGCGCGCCTCGCCGTCGAGGGTGATCCGGCGCCCCAGGACGTCGCTCGCCGAGCCGAAGCGGCGGGCCCACAGGTCGTGGGAGAGGACGACCACCTTCTCGGCGCCGGGCCGGTCCTCCGCGTCTTCGAAGCCCCGGCCCAGCAGCGGCTCGACGCCCACGGTGCGGAAGAACCCGGCGGTCACGGCGGCGCCGCTCAGCCGCTCGGGCGTCGTCCCCGAAGCGGTCAGGTTGAGGCTGGCGCCGGTGAACCCGGCCAGGCCCTGGAACGAGCGGCTCTGCTCGCGCCAGTCGACCACGTTCGGCGGCGACGAGGAGAAGCGGGGAAACCCGGCCTCCGGGTTGGAGTCGATCAACATCACCAGCCGCTCGGACCGCGGGTACGGCAGCGGCTCGAGCAGCACCCCGTCGAGGACGGAGAAGATCGCCGTGTTGGCGCCGATGCCCAGCGCCAGTGCGATCAGGGCGGCGACGGTGAGCGCCGGCGTGCGGGCCAGCGACCGCACGCCGAAGCGCAGGTCCTTCCAGAGGGTTGCCATGGAGAGTCCCCTTCCAGTCGATTCGTCTGAATGCTCGTCCCCAGCACACTACGCGAGTCGGCACCCCGATGTTGCGACGGGCTGTGGCGGTCTGTGCGGCTCGATCGCGCTAGAGAGGGTAAAGGCGGCTTCACGGCTGTCCGGCTCGGAGTCTCCATCTCTGAGCGGGCTGCGAAGCCGCGGACCCAAACCCTGTCAGTCTTCCGGAGGAACCCTGATGAAGAGAAAGATCGCGACCCCTATCGTCTGCTCAATCTGCTTCGTTCTCCTGGCCGCGTTGGCGCTGGCGGCGCCGGCTCAGGCCCAGGACTGCGTGCCTTTCCAGGGCATCGACCACTGCCCCGTCGGCTACGCCGTGCTCAGCGCCGGAGCCGACGGCCTGAGCGTCAGCGGCCTCGGCCCTGACGGCCAGGACGGTGTGGTCTCCCGCTTCGACCCGACGACCTTCTGGATCGCCCAGCTCGCGCTCCCCGCCGGTGCGGGCGCCAACCCGGCGAGCCACTTCTCGTCGATCTCCGCCGGCAAGGTCACCTCCGAGCTCGACATCGCGCCGGAGGACGGCCGGCTGCACCTGGAGGCCACCTTCACCGGCGACGCCGAGTCGTCCACCTACTCTGTGCTGATCTACAACGACGGCCTCCTGGTGGGCAGCCTCGGCGGCTTCTCCGGCGAGCCCGGCAAGAACCAGCTCGCCGGCAAGGCCGCCGGCGGCAACCGGATCTCCGCCAAGATCGCCCTCTACGTCGACGGCATCTACATGGGCCAGATCGAAGAGCCCTGGTGGTGGCCCTGGGTCAGCTTCGGCATCTCCAACAACGGTGGCTGCAACTGGGGTCTGCAGATGGCCCGCGACGCGACCTTCACCCTGCCGGACGGCAACCGCGTGGTGGGAGACGAGGTGCGCTTCGAAGAGGACGTGCAGGGCCCGAGCCACTACCCCTACCTCGGCTTCGAGGCGATCGCGACCCGCAGCACCGCGGACAGTTTCACCGTCGTCAACGAGATGGCCGAAGGCACCGGCAAATAGGGCTCCCTTGGATGAATGCCACCGGCTGCCCTGGGCCCTCCGGGGCGGCCGGCCTTTTTTCCACCCCCTGTCTTCTGCCACGTCTCGTCCGCCCCGGGGCGGACACGCCGAGGAGCCGTCCCCATGATTCGCCGACCGCGTTGGACCACCGCCTTCCTCTGGGCCCTGGCGTCCCTCGCCGCGGGCAGCCTGGCCGCGGGCGCCGTCCCGGACGAGTCGCCGTCCCCCTCCGGGCCGATCGGGCCGATTGGCCTGATCGGGCCGATGCCGAGCCACCATCCCGATCCCCGCGTCCTGCCGGACGAAGAGCTCGCCGGCGGAGCGACCACCATCCACGACGACAGCCCGACCGCCTTCGGCCGCGCTCTGCGCAACCTGGACCGCAACCGCTGGTTCGCCATGCGGGCTGGCAAGCGGTTGTTCGAGAACCCCTGGCGGCCGCCGGAGGCGGTGCCGGCGACGGCGCCCCGCCGGGGCCTCGGTCCCCTGTACAACGCCACGGCCTGCGCCGACTGCCACTTCCGGGATGGCCGCGGCGGACCACCGCCGGCCTCCGCCCGCAGCCGGCCAGGCCCCGCCGAGCCCACGCTGGCGCCCCTGCTGGCGAAACTGGCCAGGCCAAGCCTGCCGACCGTCGGCCGGGACGGCCAAGGTGGCGGACCCGATCCGGTCTACGGCGCCCAGCTCAACGACCGCGCTGCCGGCACGGTGCCCGAGGGCCGCCTGGTGATCGACGACGTGCGGGTGGCCACGGACACCGGCACGGTCCTGCGCCGGCCCCGCGCCCGGGTCGTCGGCCTCGCCCGCGGCCCGCTCGATCCGCGGACCCGGATCTCGCTCAGAATCCCGCCCACGCTGGTCGGCCTGGGCCTGCTCGAAGCCGTTCCCGACGCTGCGCTCGAGAGCCTGGCGGACCCGGACGACCGGGACGGAGACGGGATCTCCGGCCGCGTGCAGCGAATCCCCCTCGGCGCCGGTGCCGGCGACGCCGGCAGCCGCGGCGCGGGCGCCACCGTTCCCGTCCAGGTCGGCCGGTTCGGCTGGAAAGCCGGCGAGCCCACCATCGAAGCCCAGGTGGCGAAGGCCTTCCACCAGGACCTTGGCGTGACCTCGCCCCGCTACCCCGAGCCCAACTGCCTGGCCGGCGACGAGGCCTGCCGGGCGCACCGCGGCGAGCCGGAGCTGAGCCAGGCCGAGCTCTCCCGGGTCGCCCTCTACGTTCGGCTGCTGGCCCCTCCGGCGCGACGGGACTGGCGAGATCCGGAGGTCCTCGCCGGCCGCGACGTCTTCATGGCGGTCGGCTGCGGCGCCTGCCACCGCCCCCAGCTCGAGACCGCCCGGGCCGAGGGAGCCGGCGCCCCTCGCTCGGCGGGCCCGGGAGGCTCGGCTGGCGCCGACCGCGAGCTCCTGCCGGAGCTCGCCGGCCAGACGATCCGTCCCTATACGGACCTCCTCCTGCACGATATGGGTCCGGGGCTCGACGACGGGGTCGCCGAGCACGGGGCCGCCTCCTCCGAGTGGCGCACGCCCCCTCTGTGGGGACTGGGACTGCTGGAGGAGGTCAACGGCCATACGCGCTTCCTCCACGACGGCCGGGCCCGATCCTTCGACGAGGCCATCCTCTGGCACGGGGGCGAGGCCGACGGAGCCCGCGAAGCCTACCTCCGGCTGTCGGAGGACCGCAGGTCCGCCCTGCTGCGTTTCCTGAGCTCGCTTTGAGTCCCTGGACAAGGAGATCCACCATGGAGAGCCACCACCCCACACCGATCCCGCACCCGACGCGCCGCGTGTCGCTCGTCCGCCTCCTGATCGTCGCCACGGTCGTCGTCCTCGGAGCCCTCGCGGTCCTTCCGGCCCGGGCGGAGGCCCAGACCGCCGCGCGGCTCGCGGTCACCGCCGTCGATCCCGACGGCGCCCTGCCGGCGACGCCGGTGGTCATCTCCGGCGCCGGCTTCGGCAAGGCCCCGGAGGCCCTGTTCTGCTGGGTCGACACCGGGGACGGCGGCTTCCCCTTCGAGGTCGAGGCGGCCGCGGACGGACGCATCGACGCCGTCCTGGGAGACGTGCCCTCGGCGGCGACGGGGTCGGTGAAGGTCTGGAGAGGCGAGCGGGTTCCGCTGGCTGACCGGGTCGTCCTCAGCCAGGGTCGACTGTTCTCGGCCTCGGACGGCGCGGTCTTCGTCAGCAGCGCCACCGCCGTGGGACCGATCTTCTCCGCCTTCGGCGGCTCGCCCGGCACCTACGGCTCGGTGACGATCCACGATGCGAAGGGGGAGATCCGGCTCGACCTCGGAGACTTCGACCTCGGCGGCGATGCGCAGCGGGTCCGCGTCACGGCGGTGATCGAGACCGGCGGAGACTCCGGCAACTCCAGTCCCCCCGAAGGGAACCTGGTGCTGCCCGCGAGCGCCGTCGCCAAGGCCGGGACCGCCGTCGACCCCTCGTGGGCGGCCACGTCGGACGTCGGAATCGACGCCCCGCCGCCGACGGTCGAGGCCCTCGCGGCCGGCCTGGCCGAGGTTCTCGAGGCCCAGCTCGCCTCCGTCGGGCTCACGGCACGGGCGGATGGGACCGAGCTCGTCGTCGGCCACGCTCTGGGGATCCGGGCAGGCTTCCTCGAGCTGACCGTGGAGTGACGGTTCAGGACCTCGGCGCGGGCAGGCCCGAGCGCTGCTCCAGGCGCCGGCGGGCGTCCCGGGTCCGGGGATGGTCCTCCCCGAGCTCTCGCTCGAGGGTCGCGTAGGAGCGCCGCATCAGCTCCACGCCCCGGGCTCGGTCCCTCTGGCCTCCCCGAGTCGAGAGGCTCTCCCCCAACAGGCTCCGGGCCTCGGCCAGGCGCCAGGCAGGAGTCTCCGGGGACGGGGAGGCCCGGTCCGCCGCGAGGATCTGCACCGCCTCGTCGAGGTACCGCGCCGCCGCCGCCGGCCGCTCCTGGCGCAGCTCCAGGCGGCCGAGGCTCATGAGGGGGCTCACGAGCTCCGGGCTGAGCGGCTGCACCAGGTCCCGACGGATCGCCAGGGCCTCCTCGTAGAGCGTCCGCGCCACGCCGTCGTCACCATAGCCCCGGGCCTCCAGGTCGGCCAGGTTGAGCAGGGTCGCCACCGTCTTCATGTGACGCCGGCCGTGGACCTCGGTCTGGACCTCCAGGGCCTGGCGGTAGAGCGCGGCGGCTTCGTCGAAGCGGTTCAGGTGGAAGAGGGCGGCGGCCAGGTTGTTGGCCGCCAGGGCGACGTCCGGATGGCGGTCGCCCAGCAGCTTGCGCTGCCTCTGCCAGAGGGCGCGCAGCAGCGGCTCCGCCTGCTCGTAGCGGCCCGCCGCCACCTGGACCGCCGCCAGGGTGACCTCGGTGCTGATGGTGTCCGGGTGGTTGTCTCCCAGGACCTCCCGCTGCAGCGACCGGACCCGGCTCCCCAGCTCCTCGGCCTCCTCGAGGCGCCCGCGGTCGTAGAGCAGGGTCACGAGGTTGCTCTGGACGAGGAGCGTCTCCGGATTCCGCGGCCCCAGCCGCGCCTCCAGGCGGGCCAGGGCCCGGCGGTAGAGGCCCTCCGCCTCCGTCAGCCGCCCCAGGATGTGGGCCACGGCTCCGAGGTCCGCCTGGTTCTCGGCGACTCTGGGGTCGTCCGGCCCGAAGAGGCTGCGGCGCTGGCGCAGGGCCTCCTCGAAGTGGTGCTGCGCCTCCTGGTAGCGGCCCTGGGTGATCCGGAGCTCGCCCAGGTGGTCGTGGGAGGCCGCCAGCGCTTCATGGGGAGGGTCGAACAGACGACGGCGGATCTCGAAGGAGCGCTCCAGGAGCGCATCCGCCTCCGGGACGAGCCCGAGACCGGCGTAGCTCTGGCCGATCGCCTCCATGAGGCTCGCCTGCACCTCCTCTTCCCCCTCCAGACCCTGCTCGATCTGGGCGGCGCCCCGGTCGAGGAGCTGCACCGCGGTGATGGACTCCCCGAGGGAGCGGCTGGGGTTCGAGACCTCGAAGATCTGCTGCAGGAACTCCGTCACCTGGGAGGCCTTGGTGGCCTCCGTCTCGGCCCTGGAGGAGGCCCGGACGGCCAGGTCCCGCTCGTGCACCAGGCGGACGTTGAAGATCGTCACGACGGCCGCCAGGGTCACCGCCATCACGGCCGCCGCCGCCACGCCCCGCCGGTGGCGGCGCATGAACTTGCCTGCCCGGTAGGTCCAGCGGTCCGGTCGCGCCGAGACGGGCAGGCGTCGCAGGTGGCGGCGCAGATCCTCGGCGAGCTGCTCGGCGGAGCCGTAGCGGCGTTCCGGCTCCTTGCGCAGGGCCACCGAGACGATGGTGTCGAGGTCGCCCCGGAGGCGGCTCCGAAGCCGCTGGACGGAGGTCTCCCCGAGACCCACGGCGGCCATGGCCACCGCCGACAGGCGTTGGCTCGGCCGCGGCGGATCGACCTCGCACAGGAGCGTCTCGAGGCGGTGGAACGGCAGGCCGTCGAAGTCGTAGGGGGCGGCGCCGGAGAGGAGCCGGTAGAGGAGCACCCCGAGGGAGTAGACGTCCGTGGCCGTGGAGAGAGCCTCGCCGCGGATCTGCTCCGGGCTGGCGTAGGCCGGGGTCAGGTAGCGCATGCCGGCCCGGGTGGAGTGCCAGGTGACCTGCCGGGTGGAGGGGGAGCCGTCCGCCGCCAGGACCTTGGCGATGCCGAAGTCGAGGAGCTTGGGGGTGCCGTCGGCCGTCACGAGAATGTTGCTGGGCTTGATGTCCCGGTGGATGGTGAGGTTGCGGTGGGCGAAGTGGATGGCCCCGCAGACGGCCCGGACGAGCTCGAGGCGATCCTCGAGCTCGATCCGGTTGCGACGGCAGTACTCGTCGATCGGCAGGCCCTCGACATACTCCATGACGAAGTAGGGACGCCCGTCCTCGGTGCTGCCGCCGTCCAGCAGGCGGGCGATGTTCGGGTGCTCGAGGCGGGCGAGGATCTGGCGCTCCTGGCGCAGCCGCTGCAGGATGTCGCCGGTGTCGAGGCCCCGCCGCACCAGCTTCAGGGCCACGTGCTTGCGGAAGGTGCCGTCGGCGCGCTCGGCGAGATAGACGCTGGCGAGGCCGCCGCGACCGAGCTGACGCAGGATGCGGTAGGGGCCGATCCGCTCCGGCACGGGCTCCTCGTCCGGCCCCCGACCCGCCAGCGGCGTCGACGGGCCGAGCAGCCCGGCCACCGAATCCACGTCGCCGACGTCCGCGGCCAGCAGGGCCTCCACCCGTCGCCGCAGGGCCTCGTCACCCTCGCAGGCCTCCTCCAGGAAGCCCTTCCGTTCGTCCTCGGGAAGCTCGTCCGCCCGGTGGAAGAGGCTCTCGATGCGGTGCCACCGCCGGCGGTCCGCCTCGGTCCGAGCCCCGCGATCGCTCTCGTGGTGTGCCGCCGTCGGCATGCTCAGCTCGCCGCCTTCAGGGCGTCCGCCACCCAGGCCCGGGCCAGGCGCAGGTCGCGCTCCACGGAGCGGGGCGAACGCTCCAGGACCTCACCGATCTCCACCGCCGTCATGCCGCCGAAGTAGCGCAGCTCGAGGGCCTTGCTCTTGCGCCGGTCGATCTTCTCGAGGTCCTGGAGCACGTCGTCCAGGGCCATCAGGTGGTCCGCCCGCTCGGCGGCGATCTCGTAGTCCCCGAGCCGCAGAGGCGGCACGTCCCCGCCCCGCTTCTCGGCCCGCCGCCGGCGGGCGGCGTCCACGAGGATGCGCCGCATGAGCTGGGCGCAGATGCCGAAGAAGTGGCTGCGGCCCTCCCACTGAACGTCCAGGTCCACCAGGCGGATATAGGCCTCGTTGACGAGAGCTGTCGTTTGCAGCAGGCGGTCGTGGCTCTCGCGGCGCATGTAGGAGTGGGCCAGCCGGTGAAGCTCGCCGTAGATCAAGCGGGTCACGGTCTCCGCCGCCGCCTCGTCCCCTTCGCGCCAGCGCAGAAGCAGCTTGGTCACCTCGCGGGGGGACCGCTCCGGTGACGGCTCGATGCTGCTGGGGTCGAAGGCCATGGCACGTCCCAGGGTTCAGGAGGTTTAGGAGATTCTACCGAAGGTGGGTACCGGCACGGCTCCCGCGGCGCAGGGGGTAGAGCCTTCAAGCCCTCTGCAGGGAGGTAGAGCCCTCAGCAGGGAGGTAGAGCCCTCAGCAGGGGGATCGAGTTTTCAGCCGGGGGCGGCCGAGCCGTCAGCCCGTCCGAAGAAAGTGCCAGCGGCACTCACCCTCGACCGGCTCGAAGACCACCGGGCGGATCGTCTCGGCGTGGTCGCGCAGGACCTGGGCGAGGCGCCGGCCGCGGGCGGCGGCCTCGAGGGCGTCGGCGGCGTCGCTGCCGGCCTTGGTGATGTAGGTCTGCCAGGTGGCCTGGCGGATCGAGATGCCGCCCGAAAGACTCACGTTGGGCATCTGGCCGGCGCCCCTCTTGAGCAGGGCGAGCTTCTGCTTGAGGCTCGCCTGGTCGGCCATGGGCTCGCGCTGCCAGGCGGTGTAGGGCTTGGGCACGAGGATGTTGGTGCCCAGGTGAATGTGGCCGATGACGCCGGTCTTCCTGGCCTCCTCCAGCATGATCCCCCGGCACGCTTCGGCCAGCTCGAGGATCGAGCGCACGTCGTCCATGGTCTCGCCCGGGACGCCCACCAGGAAGTAGAGCTTGAGCTGGGTGAAGCCGGCCTGGAAGATCAGCCGCACCTTCTCCAGCAGCACGCTGTTGGGGATCGGCTTGTTGAGCTTCCGGCGCAGCGCGTCGCTACCGGTTTCGGGCGCCAGCGTGATCGAGCGGTCGCCGGAGGCGTGGAGGGCGGCCAGCACCCCGTCGGTGACCGCCGGGATGCGGATCGACGAGACCGACGAGCGGAAGCCGAGCCGGTTGGCCTCGGAGAGGATGCGCTCGATCTCCGGGTGGTCACCGACGGCGGTGGCGACGAACCCGAGCTGGTCGGTGACGGCGCGGGCGCGCTCGATCGCCCCGAGGATCGCCTCGGTCGGGTGCCAGCGGAACGTGCCCATGCCGAAGGTCGCCCAGCAGTACTTGCACTTTTCCGGGCAGCCGCGGGACATCTCGATCAGGAACTTCTCGGAGAACTCGGTCCGGGGCGTGACGATCGAGGTGGTCGGCAGGAAGCCCGGCGTCTTGATCTGCTCGGCGGTCAGCTCCAGCTTGTGGAGCTTGCCGGCGGCCGTGTAGAAGGACGGATCGCCCTCCGGTCGGTGGTGCGCGGGGACGAAGAACCCCCGCCGGCTCGCCAGGCGTTCGATCACCGCGGCCCGGTCGTCCTCCTCTTCGAGGGCACCGAGCAGCTCGTCCAACAGGTTCTCGGCCGCGCCGAGGGCGAAGACGTCGACGAACTCCGCCATGGGCAGCGGGTTGATCGCCGCGCACGAGCCGCCCATGACGACCACCGGATGGTGCGCCTCGCGCTCGCGCCGGCGGAGCGGAATCCCGGCGCGGTCGAGCATCCGGAGGAGGTTCAGGTAGTCCTCCTCGAACGACACCGAAAAGGCGACGCAGGAGAAGTCCCCCAGCGGCCGGTCGGTCTCGACCGACAGCGGCACGCCCGCGCCGTCGGCGAAGAAGCGCTCCACCCCCCACTCGGCGCGGTCGGCGACCAGCCGGTGGACCCGCTGGAATCCCAGGCTCGACATGCCGATGTGGTAGCTGTTGGCGTAGGCCAGGGCGAGCCGGAAGGTGCCGTGGGGGTTGAGCCCCTCGACCGGTCGCTCGTCGTCCCGGAACGGCGCCCAGTCGTGGCGGTCGGTGCGCCCGTCACGCGGGGTGCCGTCGAAGCGGCCGCCGCCGCGGCGTGGCGCGCTCCGGGGGGCTCGGGTGCGTCGCTGGGTGGTCTGGCGGGCCATGGTGGTTGCTACGGGGTTTGCTCGTTGCGCCCTGGTTTCGGCGAAGTCCGGCTGGAGCGCTCAAAAGAACCGCGCCGCGGCGGCGGGGAATTCCGCCGGCCTGGCCGCCGATCCGACCCCGATCGCCCGGCCGCCGCGCTCGAGTTCGCTCTCAGTGCAGGTAGAGCCGCTCCAGCCGCTCGGCGTTGCGGCGGAAGTAGAGGCCGACCAGGTGGGCGCCGGTGAACTGGGTATAGACGCCGAGGGCGGTGCTGGCGACCCCTCCGAGCAAGGGGATCGCTCTGAACCCGAGCTCGAAGCCGAAGCTCGCCAGCCACAACCCGCCCAACAGGCACGCGACGACCGCCGCCTCGCCCGGTGCGACGAACAACGCACGCACGTGGAGGTCGACCCGGGGCAGCAGCCAGAAGCTGTCGAAGACCGACGGGGCGCCCAACGCGGTGATCCAGAGCGCCTGGCTGAGCAGGGCACCGACGACCACCGGGACCCAGCAGCTCGGGCCGGCCGCGCCCCACCCGCCTTCCTGAACGAGGCGGGCGCCGCAGCCGGAGACGAGCACCAGGGCGACCGCCGGGAGCCAGGAAATGACGAAGATCGCTGCGAACGCCAGGGCGTCGGCCAGCCGCTCCCAGAAATCGAGCTCCGGCCAGTCGGGGAGCTCGTTGTCGCCGCCCGCGGTCGCCCGCACGATGGTGAAGAGCAACCGCGGAAGCATCAACCCGACGATCAGCATCGGAATCACGATGAAGCAGCCGATCACCGGCACCGATGCCAGGGCGGACAGGACGACGAGCAACGCGACATAGCTCCAGAAGACGCCCGAGCCGCGGCCCCGGAGCGGGTAGAGCAAGGAGTCGAGCAGGCTGTACGGCCCCTCCATGGCCTGAGTCCGCCGGACCGTCGTCGCGCTCGTCGCCCGGCCGGTGGCGAGGGGGATCGCCATCTCGCCACAGACGCCGCACAGGATCAGCCGGTGGCTCATCTGGACGCAGTCGTCGCACAGGGCGCGGTGGCAGCCGTCGCACCGGTAGGTGGCGGTGTGGTCGGGGTGGACGACACAGGTCTGGGGCTCGGCCATCGGGTCGGCTCCTCCGAGCGGTCGGCGCTCCGCGGGGCTCGGCGGGGCCCGGTGGGCGGCCGAGCCGATCGCTCGCGGGCTGGCGACCACGGGTCGGGATCGGATTGGTGAACGGCGTTGCGGGACGTTGCTATCGTGCCGCGCGCCAGCTTGTCAACCAGTCTCCTCAGCCGGTGGCGCCCCCCTCGGGGCCGGGGCCGTCGCCGCTCCTGGCTCCGCCGAGCCGGCGAACCACCGCCAGCGGCGTGGCGCCGAGGAGGGCGGGCAGGAGCACCAGGTCGCCGAGCACCGCGAGGACGATCGCCAGGGCCGACAGGCCGCCGAACCGGGCGGTCGGCGCGAACTCCGAGAGACCGCAGACGCCGAAGCCGACCGCCAGGATGGCGCCGGTCAGGACATACGCCGGCGCGGTTCGCGCCAGGGTGCCGGCGACCGCCTCCCGGCGACCGAGAACCGGTGCGAGCTCGCGGAAGTGACCGAGGGTGTGGATGGTGTCGTCCACGGCCAGGCCGAGGACCACCGAAGCGACCATGACCGTCGCCGTGTCGAGCGGGATGCCGGCCCATCCCATGAAGCCGACGGTGACGACCACCGGCCAGAGGTTGGGCACCAGTGCGAGCAGCGCCAGCCGGGTCGACGGCAGCAGCCAGCGAAACAGGAGACCCACCGCGGCGGCCGTCAGGGTGAGCGACAGGGCCAGCGTGACCAGCAGGCGCCGGTGGGTCTCGAGCATCAGCGGGAGCTGGCCG
>Ga0210085_1000796_pt1 | contig 12932 bp, 19 predicted proteins | sample China_Galinas_PW_5_FD_184866 | JGI IMG/M metagenome (GOLD analysis project Ga0210085, IMG submission 184866) | Wetland microbial communities from San Francisco Bay, California, USA, that impact long-term carbon sequestration - China_Galinas_PWC_D1... | ecosystem: Environmental > Aquatic > Marine... | reverse complement strand
TACGGAATTTTAGAGAGGGCACAGGAAACGTGGATTATGGTGGAACTAGGATCCCGCTGCGCAACCGAAAGGGCGCAGATCGGAAACTCTCCGCCTAAGGTTGCGCGCGCCTGTGCTCTACTCGACTCACCTCCCGGATACAGGACTTCTTACTAGGAGATTCGCCGCTGACTTCTGCGCTGGCTACCGCCCTCACTGGTGCTATCGCAACGACGACACGCCGTGGGCTGAGAACGTTGGGAGCGGAATCGCTCCGTTAACCGATCACGATTGCGCTGAACTTCGGTGGGTCCGTTTTGGTGAGCAGAGGTAGGTCAGTTTCTGTGAGCGTCAAGGCTATCGGGTCGCGTTGGCAGGCGGAGGGTCTGCAGGAACGGAACCGCTGTGGTTGTACCGTCAACAGCAGTGGTTGAGCCAGCTGTCGTGGAGCCTGAACGTCGACTTCAAGGGCTTGCACAGCGCGGAAAGCGCTTCTCCGCAGGCTCTTTCAGGAACGACCCGCCAAACGGGGGGGGTTTTGGGTGGCCCCCCACTCGCAGGCGAAATCGACTACGAGATACCCAGGCAAGCGGGGCATCGCAACGCGCGCAGCGCCAGGGATCGTGCGAGTTCAGGGGGAGAAACGTGGAACGAGTTCCGCGACGGTGGCACAGCCGCAGCCGACGGGTACGCTCCCCAACAGCCCTGATCAGGTAGCGCCGGGAGGTCAAAAGAGTCCCGATGGGCCGAGCAAGTGCTGTCGGCCTCTTTCGGAGGCACAGCCAAGAATGAGCAACTCGTGGGACCGACGTCGGTCACGGGGCACCAAGGCATCTCGCCCTTCAACAGACCGGACGGCCGGTCTGCGTGTCCCTGGCAGGTCCGCAGCAGGCTTTCGCCGAATGGCTACCGTATGGCTACAAAAACGTAATCCAGGATAGGTAGCCTCGGGGGTTTTCCGATAAGCTATTGTTTATATGGTGCGCCCTGTTGGGTTCGAACCAACGACCACCTGATTAAAAGTCAGGTACAACAGGCTAACGTAGAGCAACTAACCCTAACATCGTCAGGGACAGACGCCAGCCTTAACCGCCTGTCTCTTGGCGGATTCCGCCCGAATGTTATAGACTGTTACTAACATCGGGTAACAGCCCTTAACGCCCATTTCCTGTTACCCGTTTGTTACCCGGATTTTCGGGTAATAGGTAGAGCACAGTGCAGTCAGGGAAGCTCAGGTGCTCTACGAAACAGGCCCCGAGACGGCACCACCCGCCCCGAGGCCCTGACCACCAACCGACCTGATAGAGAGGTTCGGCGATGGCTCCTTACAGTCTACCGCTCGAACCGGGAGTTTGAGCGATGCCCCGTAAGCAACTGACCGCTCCTTTCGTCGAAAAGGTCTTGCCGCCAACCGGCAAAGACCGCGAAGACTACTTCGATACCGTCTTGCCCGCCTTCGGGCTTCGGGTAGGTCAGCGCAAGAAATCCTACTTCGTTATGGTGCGCGTGCTGCACAACGGCGAGTGGAAACTGCAGCGTGTCACCCTGGGCACGACCACGGAGATGGGCCTCGCCAAGGCTCGCGAATCGGCCCGAGAGGCCATCGAGAGAGCACAGCAAGGCAAGGCCCCCGTTGAGGTCAAGCGCGAGCGTAGGGAGGCGCAGAAGGCCGAAAGCCGCAACACCTTTGCCAGCGTCCGCGCCGACTTCCTGAAGCTCTACAGGACCCGCCAGAAGCGCAAGCCGAGTCCACGCACCCTTGCCGAGCTGCGCCGCGTGCTGGAGTCGGGTCTCTTCTCCGACTGGAACGAGCGTCCCCTTTCGGAGATCACCCGCCGGGACATCATGGACGCAATCGACCACCTGGTTGATGAGGGCAAGGAGACCGCCGCCAATCGTTATCTGACCTATATCAAGATGCTGTTCGGGTGGGCGCTGGACCGCGGCATCGTCAAGGCCGATCCGACCGACAGGGTGAAGAAGCCGGGCATGGAGCAATCCCGAGCTCGCGTCCTGACGCCCTCCGAGCTGCGCGCAATCTGGCAGGCAACGGCGCCGACCCAAGCGGGCAAGGGCGATCTTTTCGCTTCCATCGTCAAGGTCCTTTCGCTGACCGGACAGAGGCGCACCGAGGTTGCCGGCATGCGCTGGTCCGAGATCGATCTCGGCGCACACCTATGGACCCTTCCCGGCGACCGGACCAAGAACCACCGCGAGCACCTGGTGCCGCTGTCCGAGCCCGTGCTTGCGATCCTGGAAGAGCGCAAAGCCGAGCAGGCCGCAATGGGCATGGACACCGCGCTCGTTTTCACGAGCACCGGCAAGACGCCTTTCTCCGGGTGGAGCAAGTCAAAGGCCCGCCTGGACGGTCGCGCCAAGGTGGAGCCCTGGATTATTCACGACTTGCGCCGAACGCTAGTCACACGCATGGCCGAGGACCTGCGCATCCCGCCGCATGTTGTCGAGGCCGTGGTCAATCACGTCTCGGGCGCCCGGGCGGGTGTCGCTGGTGTCTACAACCGAGCGATCTACTTGGACGAGCGCCGATCCGCTTTGAATGCTTGGGCGGATTACGTGTTGCGCCTGGTGGGAGAGGTCGAGACCGACAACGTGGTGGAGCTGGCGCGATGAGCGCGCTAACCGACCGCTTGATCCGGGCCGCGGCGGAGGCTTTCATCAAGGCCCATCGGTATGACGAAGCCGATCCGCCTGGAAAGGTAGATGTTTACGCGCGCTTCCTATACGAACAGCGAAAGAATCCCTATGCCGTCAAGCACGACCTGGACAGCCTATCCGTGCACACCGATCTATCGCTGAGAGATGTATTCGCAATCATTCGTGCCATTGAGGCCGCACCCTATTACAAGGACCAATACGAGAAGACATGGGATGCGCAAAACGAATGGATTCGCCCTTGGATGAAAGTGCGCTCTATCCTTCGAGATAGATCACAAGGAAAGTCGAACGAACGTTATAGAAAAGCGCTCGTGCCATTAAAACTCGTTCGACGTGGAACCAGAATAACGAAGCGCGATAATAATAATATGGTATCGCGCTATTATGAGCTGATTGAGCAGGATAATAGCCCTAAATCTCGCTCGGATGCTATTTGGCGTCTTGCCGAAGAATTCAATTTTGCTGGCAGGGACCCCTGGGCGGCGTGCAAGCAAGCTCTCAGACGCGAGGGCGTGCGCCGCCTGCCGAGAGGGTGACCCGAGAGGGTGACAAAACTGTATCGCTAGTTGTCCCCCTCTAGCGCGATATCTCACCATATCATGTCCGCACTTTGAGCAACAGGGGTGCGGACATGTTACCTGCAGCGCTTTCAAATCAGCCGATAGACCAGGCTGACCCACTCATTAATTCCAACGAGCAACGGCGCCTGGCCGGGAATATCTCTGCAATGACACTGTGGAGATGGCGAAAGGCTGGGCTCATTCCGCCGCCGGTAAAAATACGAGGCCGCAATTACCAGTACCGCGGCGAGTTCCTGGCCGCGCTGGAGGCTGCCGCCCGAAGAGAGGCTGCCGCATGAGCGCCAAAAGCCTCTGCCGAGTCCAGCAAGACCGCGTGATGACCGGTCAACTTACCCATTACGAAACCGCCAGGACCGCTCTGCGGCAGGCTGCTGAGATCGATGAGTGCAAGGACATTGCCGACAAGGCGAAGGCTATTGAGCAGTACGCAAAGCAGCATCAGAACGCAGATCTTGAGCGGTACGCCGCAGAGATCAAGGCCCGCGCCGCCCGCCGCATCGGCGAGCTTTCGCGGGAGTTGGATGCGGTGTCGCGCGAAGAGCGCGGGAAGATGGCTCACGGAGCACTTCCCGGCGCCGGGACGTGCTCAAAGACCGCCACCCTCAAAGCCGCCGGGTTGAGTACGTCGGTGGCGAATCGGTTTGAGGCAATTGCAGACCTACCGGAAGAGGAATTCGAAGGCTATATCAGGGAAAAAGCGAAACAGAACAAGCCGGTAAAGATCACAGAGGTTGAGGCGAAAGCGCTCGCTTCTCGCCGGGAGAAAAAACAAAAGGAAGCGCTTCAAGCGAACCCGCCGGTGACCCCCGAAGGCTTGTTCGTTGGTGATTTCCGCGAGTTTGCATCGACGATCCCTGATGGCTCGATCGAGCTGATCTTCACAGACCCTCCTTACGACCGCGCATCAATTCCTCTGTTTGAGGATTTGGCGCTTCACGCAAAGCGCGTCCTGCGACCAGGCGGGAGCCTGATCGCCTACTGCGGACAGATCCAGCTTCCGAGTGTTCTTGGGATGATGTCGAAGCACTTGCGTTATTTGTGGGTAAACGCGTGCGTGCTGAGCCCACCAAAGAATCAGATGAGAAAACTGGGCATCGTGAACGGCTGGAAGCCGATGGTTTGGTTTGGCAATGGCTCACGTGGCGATGTCCAAACGTTCGTAGAGGACACTATTTCTGGTCCGAAGGAAAAGAGCCACCACAAATGGCAGCAATCGCAAAACGAAGCCGAGTATTACATCGATCGATTGTGCTCGCGGAACGGGATTGTCTGGGAGCCGTTCGCCGGAGGCGGAACCACTATTGCGGCATGCAAAGCGCTTAACAGGAAGTGGATTGCCTGTGAGATAGACGAGATGTCAGCTGCATCAATTAGCCAGAGGTTGGCGGAATGACCGACCGAAACGAAAACGCCTCGCCGGAGAGCAGATCCGGGCGAGGCGAGGGAGTGTGGTGTGGACGCCGACCGGGGAGCCGACTGAGCAAGGATAACACATGCCGGCTCGGAGGCTACCGCTGGCGTCGGTCCCGTGGGCTGCACGTCGTCTCCGATTATGTGCGCATCTATCGTGCCCGCCGCGAGCCGCGTGGGCCGTATGGGACGCCGATGCCCGCGGATCTGCTCCCTGGCTGGGATCGGGCAGCATGAGCGACTATCGCCCGCAGTTCGGACCGGATGGCTGGTCGAACGACCTCTGCGACGAGGCCGTCATCGTCGAGCTCGAACATCGGCGCCAAAAATACGGGGGAAGCAATGACGCGCCTCCACCGAACAACGCCATCGACCTGATTTTTCCGGCTACCTGGCAAGGAAAGGATGTCCCTGTCCGCCAATGGGTATGGGACCAGTGGATACCAGTCGGAGCGGTTACTGGTCTTGGCGGTCCGCCCGGGGCGGCAAAGTCAACGTTCGCTCAAATCATCAGCACGCATTACGCGATAGGACTCGATTGTCTCGGCTCAAGGATCGAGCGCGGGCGCGCACTCTATGTCTCCTGCGAAGACGACCCCGATGAGCTGCACCGGCGGCAGGCACGGATCAATGCTGCCCTTGAGATACAAATGACGGACCTGGACAACCTACTCCTCGAGTCCAGGCTCGGGAAGGATTCTCGACTCATTACACGATTCGAGCGCTCCTTCCACCGCACGAGCTATTTCAGATTGCTGGAAGAGCTCATTCGCGAACAGGGAATCGGGCTGCTGTCGCTCGACCTGGTGCCTGATTTCTGGGACGGAAACGAGATCAGTCGCCAGGAGGTCAATTCCTTCGTTAAGACACACCTGGCCCACTTCTGCCGTGCTTATGGGACAGCCATCTTACTGCTGTATCACCCGAGTATCCGCGGTATCAGAGAGGGCGACGGGCAATCAGGCTCGACCGCGTGGGAGGGGTCCATGCGCGCTCGCCTGTACCTTGATCGCGAGCGCGGTGAGGACGGGAAGATCATCTCCGATTCGCGTATCCGAACGCTGGCACGACCGAAAGCCAATTACGCGGATCTGGACGAGATCGATCTCGAGTGGAGGGAGGGGTATTTGTGGCAGACATCCCAGAGCACAGGACCCAAAACGCGCGAGGCTGAAATTGAGTCAGCGTTTTTGTGGTGTCTCGATCAATGCGCGATATCAGGCACAGAGGTATCTGCCGCCGCCAACAGTCGAGTGTTCTTCGGAAAGCTGTTTCCTGACCTTATCGCTAAGGATAGGCGGCGAAAAGCCATTACACGGCGACAGTTGGAAAAAGCATACTACCGGCTTTTCGCAAACGGCAAGGTCAAAACCTACACGGCGACCAGGAACAGAAACGAAATCGAGCTTATTCGGGCTGCGTAAATGCTGCGTATGTCTTGCGTATGTCTTTTGCTAACTCGTTGATTTTGCTAGGCGTAAGTACACATACGAAAGCGCGTATGTGTGACCAGTTAACTATATGAAAACATTGAAGAATCGGCTTCGTTCGTATGTGTCCTACTACTACGTAGTAGGTCGCGCCGCCCGTACATGGCGGCGGCGCGCCTTCCAAGCCGGTACGGCATGGGGGTCGGCCGCCGTGTTCCACGGCAATGTTCCACGAGGACCCGAGGCTGAGAAATGAGTACATCGAAAGAACGCTCCGACCTGATCGCCGACCTGGCCGCGCGGGACTACGAGCCCGCCGTGGAGCTGGTCCTGTGCATGAAGGGGCTCACCGCGCTGAGTGACGATTCCCTTGCGCTGGTTGCGGGCGTGCTGGATCTGGTGGAGCGGCATCGGTATCCGACCGGGGAGGTTGAGCAGTGATTCACGCATCGATCCACGGACGCGCCGCCAGAGACGGCGAGCTTCGCCAATCCCAAGCCGGCAAGACCTGGTGTCGAGTGTCCGTTGCCTGCGAAGCTGGGACCGACCGGGAGAGCGGCGAGCCGCTGACCCAATGGCTGAGCGTGGTCGGCTTCGGACGCCAGGCCGAAGACCTGGCTAAGGTCGAGAAGGGACAGACCATCAGCGCTATCGGTCGGCTTGAGTTGACGAAGTGGACCGGGCAGGACGGCGAGCAGAGGGAGGGGCTGCAACTGATCTGCGATGCCGTAGTGACCGCGAGAAGCGCTCGACCTGGTGGACGCCGGCCAAAGGCCAGCGGAGGCCGGAGCGACTACCAGGCAAGCCATCGGGTGCAGGCTCCATCGCCGGATCTACCGTTCGATGATCCGATTTCGTTCTGAGCTGGATACCCTTACAGCTGTACGTGCGTACAGTTGGAGCAGCTGTGAAAAAACTTTCCTGCTGTTTCGATCAAGACCTATTCGTAAGCCCATGATCTTTCTACTTATTAGCTGTACTTATGGGCGTGCCTCTGCTTGCGGTAAGTCTTTGATTTTACGGGTCCTTTCAGGCTACCCCTCGGGCTATTATTTCGGACCTCGATCTCTGACCAGCTAGAAGCGACTATAGCTTGTTGTTGTGATTCAAAGAGTTATCCGCGACTGACCGATGACCGCCGCCGAGTCCATCGTCGCGTTGGCCGCCGCCTTGGAGGCGCAGCGCCCGCCGGCAGGGAGTCCTGCGGCGATCTTCGTGTCCGGTATACACCTTTGGCTGAGCGAGGGCGGCACCTTAGACCAAGCGCTGAACTTGGTTTCCAGCGGTCCTGGGAAGGACTCGGCCCGCACTCTTTTTCTGCGGAAACAACGGGATTTTCACCTACAGCAAGCCCATCGGCTCTGTGAAGGCGGCTCCCACTGGAGCAGATCTGTTACCCTGGCTGCCGAAGTAAACCGCTTCGAGTCCATCCTATGGCCGCGTTGGCGCGACCGAGAAGAACCACCAGAGGGTTGTTCGGGGCTGCGCGGCCACTTGTTTTTCGCCCGCAAATCCGGCGAGCTTCCCGCATCTATCACCGGCCTGCATCGGATCTGCGCCGCTACCACGAACCCCCGTATTCATTGCGCGCAGGTGGCCCCAGAATAACCATGCGACGCGGGTTCGTCACCGCGCCGTGCCGAAGCCCCGTGCCCGGCGGGGAAAATCCGGGCATCTTTTTTTCGATGGGAGAAAGATATGGACGCAGAGCAGATTTTGCGGGAAGGCGTGGTTTTGTCGTGCAACTTGGAGTTTTCCGGATGCCGCCCGCGGACCGTCAGAGCTTCCGCGAATAAGCCGAAGCCCACGCCCAGGTCCCGCACCGCAGCACCGAGGTCTATTCCTGCATCATCCGCAATCGAGCGCTGGGATGCTGCCGTTTCCGCCAAGATCGAAGCTGGATCGAGCAAGGCGCAAGCCGTCCGCACGCTCGTAGCCGAGCAGCCGAATCTGCATCAAGCTTTCTTGGCAGAGCTCAGCGCCAAATGAGCATCAAGAACGCAATTCTCGATTTCGCGGGTTTGCGCACCGCAGTCCAGTCGCTCGGCGCCGAGCACAAGCGCTTGATCGCGGAGATCGAGACTCTCAAGCGCCGTCGCGAGGACACCGCCGCTCAGCCGGTCGCGAAGGCCGATCTAATAGGCGCGGTCAACAAATTAGTGGATGATCACGCCGCCAATTACCGCGAGGCGCTGGCTGAGCGCTTGCGGAATATCGGCGCCCAAACGGAGAACATCGAGAACGGCCTCGTGGCGTCGCCGCGCTCATGGCAGAACAAATTGCTCGGCATCGTCCCCGGCATCCACCGCGTACCCGATACGGACTACCCACAATCCACCGCGCTGATGCTGTTGTTCGGCGATGCCATCAAGGCCACCCTGCGCCGCGAGGTCGAGGCCCTGGACCTCTGCGAGGGCCTGCCGCTGGCGCAGCGCAGAGTTGAGCTCAAGAGGCTGGACAAGGAAATCTCCGGGGCCGAAGAGCAGCTTGCCAAGCTCCGAGCCGAAGCCTCCGATTCGGGCATTTTTTTGGATCAGGAGCGCCTGCCATGAGTACAGAAGACCGGTCGGAAGCCGTCCGCCGCTACATCCGCTTGGTGAACCGCGAGCGCCATGGGTTGACCGATGAGGAGCAGACCGAGCTCGATGCCCTGGCCCGGGAGCTTTCCCTGATCCGCGGCGACGAGGCGCTCCGCTTGATTTGCCGTCCATCGCAGCTTGGCTTCATCACCGCCGCCCTGCGTTCCTAGCGCCCGCCTTGTAGGTGAGCGAGCCTTCGCTCGCCGATGCCATCGTCGAGGACGCAGCGGCTGAGCTTTTGTCCCGGGGCATTCCCGACTCCCAGCGCATAGCCGAGCGCATCCTGCGGCGCATCCAGGAATCAGGGTGGGGAGCGGCGTCGCATTACCTCCATGCGGCTCCGCGCCAAGACCTTCCCGAGCCGAGCCCATCAGCCCCGCGTGGTGCACGGCAAGTTCGGTCGCGCGGAATCAGTTGATCTAGATCAAATTACCGTTGCTTGAACAATTTCTTCAGCTCTTCTTGCGCTAAAAACGTAAATGACCCTGGCGATGCCTCCCACATGATATTGTTTCCGTCAATAGTTATTTGTATTGGTATGTCATGTTTAGTCCCTTCGCGCATAATGGTGGCGATCCCTTTGTAACTATTATCACCCTGCTTAAATACTTGGACGCCTGCAACGGTCATATGCCATTTGCTAAATTGTGGATTTGAATTGAAGTTCTGTTGCATAGACGCTTTCACGGATTCACTAATATCGTGATTAGATGGCCCGCACCCTTCGAGAAAAAAGAAAATTAGAATGAGTGGGATTATCCGCAGTACATCTTTCATCTCTCTCTCCTTAGCAATAATTTTTCAAGTGCCTTGAGGAGCGGCAGTTTGCCGCCCTCGGAGTGGACCAGCATGCCGCCGGTCGTGCATTAGCCCGGATCAACACCCCGCTTCGGCGGGGTTTTTTGTGGCAAAATGGAGCGCTCTCAGTCGTGTTTATAAAGACTGAAGTTATGGTCGAACCAGAGGACAAAAAACACGTCTCTCTGCCGATAGCCGACCATCGGCCTCTTTCCGCTGAAGCGGAACGCCAAAAAATGATCCACGTCGTCGGTTATAAACGTAGGGATTCCAGCCTTTATGCTCCTCTTTGGGATTTTCTCTAATCCCAATTTGTGCCTATGTGCCTTCTTGATCTCGCTCCACGTCAAGTTGCGACGTGTAAAAATAGCGTCGGCGAAATCGGCCTTATGCTGTTGACCTAGGCCGGAGAGACAATACTTCCCACCTTGAACTCGCTCCAAGGAGAATAGAGGCGGTGAATCGTCATAGTTGATTGGCTCACTGGCCGATATGCGATCACCTTTTGCTATTCTCGGCTCCTTGAGTCGCTTCTTCACCGCCTTGATCTCAATTGATCCGTGTCTTGAAATAGTCCCGAAGCTCTTCCTGAGGAATTACTCCCGCAGAAGCTTCATGATTACGCCACGGAGGCTCGCTGTGAGTCATCTCCCGCAACTTCCAAGCGGAAAACTGACCGAAGACGCGGTGAACCTCTTCGACAAGCTCAGCTTCGTCCTTCGATAGCGCTCCATAGTCGAATCCTTCGTCCAATGGGATGGCGCAGCGCCCGTAATTCTTGTACTTGTGGTAAAGCGCAGGCACGACTGGGCCGTGCGTCCACGCCTCAATTTTGTCTTCGAACAGTGGGCGGTCGAAGATTGCCAGGAAAAAACCCTGGGCGTAGTACACAAGTTTCTGCAGTTTGAGGTTAGAAATGCCTTCCTCGTCGTCCTGCCGGTCGAGCCAAAGATAGGCATTTGCGACATCTGACACGTTAGCCATTTCGCCCTCCTGCGCCTTCCTGTGGAAAAAATCTTAGTATCTTGTGGAAACTTGAGGGATTTATATGGCACGGACGACCGACAAAATCAAATCAGCAGCACTTATGGTTGGCATAGGTTTTTGGTGTCCGAGGATTTTGCCAGCGAAACCGCTAGAGCCCCTGTAAGCCTTCCTGAGCCATCCGCCCGAGACGCCACCCAAAGGCATGGCCGAGCTTGTCTGGCGCCTCCTCGATGGCCGTACTCAGCCGCAGGTGGCGGAGGTCGTTGGGTGGAGCCGGTCGAAGGTGCGCAACTTCGCGTTGATGTCCGGGATCTGTTCTGCAGCATGGGAGATCGTTGGCAGCCTCCGCGGCGGATTTGCGGCTACTAGGCAGGGCGCCCTGCCTAGTAGGGTTGGCTCGCCCGCGCGCACGTGGAGGCCCCGCCAAAGGGACGGTGCCGACCCTTTGCCATCCCGCAAATCCGCCGCCGACCCCCCCCACCCGGGAGACCTTCGAGCCATTGAGCGTACTGTAACGTATCGTAATTACGTAATTACGATACGCATGCTGGCACCTATCCGGCACGAGGAGGCATTCGCTCTCGAGGTCGAGGCTCGGGCCAGACCTGGCACTGGTCCGCGGCAGGAGCGGGTGGAGGAGGTCGGCGGATGGGCTGACACCGGGAAGCAGCGAGCTGTTACCCATAGTGTTACCCAATTCGGGTTTTCCAAAGAAAAAGGGCTTGGGAGTGATCCGCAAGCCCTTGTTTTTGTTGGTGCGCCCTGCTGGGTTCGAACCAGCGACCACCTGATTAAAAGTCAGATGCTCTACCGACTGAGCTAAGGGCGCAAAACCATTTATATCAATGTGTTGTAGGAAGGAGAAGATTTCTAATGGGATCAGGATCGGCTCAGAAATCCATCGTGTTGTACAACCGAAAAATCCGTCGTCTCGTTCGACGGCCGCAGCAAGGCCAAGGCCCAGTGCGGAGACGGCGAGATTATCTTATATTTCCGCGCTGATGTCTGCCCTGAGCCCTGCCTGCGCGCCAGCTTGGGCTATCAGCGAGAGCCTGGCGCTTTCTGGCCGTGCTCAGGATGCGAAACGGGACATCCCGGTTGCCCTTTTCCCTTGCGATCAGCCACAAACTTTCGTGTCCGGGCTCGCTCCGCTACGGGGCCACGGATTCGGCACGACGTGCCTGCACCATGGCCCCTTTCACGAATGATTTGACGACGTTTCGGATGCGCTTGCGTATCACCTTCGCAGTTCCCTGACTTTCGGCCCTACGCCTCCGAGGCGATACGATCGCGCTTACGATCACTCGGGACATGCCCGCCTCGTGCTTCGCATTTCCTGGCGGGCAGCGTTGGAGCTCACCTAGGCCAGGAGCCCAGAGCCCAGCTTGGGGGCGATGACCAGGCTGACGATCGCCATCACGTTGATCAGGATGTTCATCGAGGGACCCGAGGTGTCCTTGAAGGGGTCGCCCACGGTATCGCTGACCACCGTCGCTTTGTGGGTTTCCGAGCCCTTGCCGCCGTGGTGACCCTTCTCTACGTGTTTCTTCGCGTTGTCCCAGGCACCGCCGGCGTTCGCCATCGTCAAAGCGAGCAGCACGCAGCCCAGGAGGGCGCCGGCCAGCATGCCACCCAGGGTTGCCGCGCCCAGATCGAAGCCGACAATCCAGGGCGTCACAATGGCGACCACGCCGGGCAGAATCATCTTGGATAATGCCGCCGTTGTCGCGATATCGACGCAGCGGGCGGTATCCGGGTCGGCATTACCGTCCAGTAGACCTGGAATCTCGCGAAATTGACGCCGAATCTCGTTGATCATCTCGAAGGCCGCATCGCCGACTGCCGTCATGGTCATGGCCGAGATGGCGAACGGCAGGATACCACCGAGGAACATACCAATAATGACCATCGGATCTGCCAGTTCCAGCTCGAAGCCGGGAACGTGCAAGCTCACGTTCTCGATGTAGGCGGTGATGATCGCCAAGGCCGCCAGTGCCGCGGCACCGATCGCGAAGCCCTTGCCGATGGCCGCAGTGGTATTCCCGAGCTCGTCCAGGGAATCCGTGATGTGGCGTGTCTCGGCGCCGAGCCCTCCCATCTCTGCAATACCGCCGGCGTTGTCCGCGATCGGTCCGTAGGCATCGATGGCCATGGTGATTCCCACGGTGGCCAGCATGCCTACCGCCGCGATGCCGACACCGTAAACGCCGATCAGATAATTGGCAATGAAGATGATGGCACTGATGGTTATCAGAGGGACGATGACGGACTGCATGCCGATCGCAAAGCCGGTGATGATGACGGTAGCAGGTCCGGTCTCGCCTGCCGTGGCGATATTCCGCACCGGTTTGGCCGAAGTGTAGTACTAGGCTGTCGAAATCCCCCGTAAATCCAAGCTAGGAATTTCCCGCTTTTTGGCTTGATCGTCCGCGAAAAATCCTTGGCGCTTTTTGCGCATCGTGTAGGGAATGTTCTCCTGGTCCCAAGTCACG
>Ga0210085_1000795_pt1 | contig 12937 bp, 20 predicted proteins | sample China_Galinas_PW_5_FD_184866 | JGI IMG/M metagenome (GOLD analysis project Ga0210085, IMG submission 184866) | Wetland microbial communities from San Francisco Bay, California, USA, that impact long-term carbon sequestration - China_Galinas_PWC_D1... | ecosystem: Environmental > Aquatic > Marine... | reverse complement strand
GGTATGAGATGTCGCCAGACTGGAGCACCGTCGCATTCAGGGCTGACGAAGCTCGCGACAAGATCGATCGCGAGCGCCCTTTCCATGACGGCATGGTGCGCCGGCTCGATAGCGACGACGTCGAAGTGCCGATCGTGCCGGTCAAAATCTGATTCTTCCGCCGGCTCGTGCGGCATGAGGTCGCGCTGCACTAGGCCCGCGGTTAGCGGGCCGGTGGGGATGTTTTTGAGGGAGATGCAAATGGATATTCGACCAGAGACACCGCGCGCCGACCGCGCCTACCTTGGAGACGTTGGCCCATGGCACCTGCGCGTGTCGCGTGGCGAAACGGGCCTGCTGTTTATCTATGCGTGGCGCTGTTACGGGGACCACTCCAGCGCAACGGTGACGGCACTAGGAGACACGCCAAGCGAGGCCATCGCGAGCGCCGATCGGAAGCTTGCGCCGCTGGCAGGCGACCTGGCTAGCGATATCGCGGACGGTTTCGTCAAGCTTTTCGACGCGCTGATCGCGTCCGAGCTACCGCCGCCGCCTGCCGAACCGGTCGACACGCGCATCCAGGTTGGGCCGACCGACATCTGATTTCCCCGCCCCGCGGCCAAACCGCTGCGGGGCGGGACAGTTTTCCCCGAGGAGACCATGGTACATCCCGCGCTCAAAGACCTGACGATTGAGAGTTTCCGCACGCGGGCCGACTGGCTTGCGTCGCGCGCGGCCCCCGACGTCATCGGCGCTAGCGAAGCGGCAATGGCGCTCGGCGTGAGTCCCTACGGCACCGCGTGGTCGTTGTGGGAGAGCAAGCGCCCGGAGCGCCAGCCGAAGCGCGGTCCCCAGCTGGCGCGTGGGCACCGCTGGGAGCCGGCCGTGGTGGCCGAGTACGCCGACGAGAGCGGGTACACGACGCTCACCCCGGCGGAGGCATGCGGCCGGCCCCTCGGCAGCATCATTGTGCTGGCACACCCCGAGGCCCCGTGGCTGCGCGAGAGCCCCGACGCGTTCGCCGTCGATCCTCACACCGGCGAGCTCGGTCACGTGGAGGCCAAGACCGCCATGCGGGCGCACGAGTGGGCGCCCGAGCAGGGTGTGGTGATCGAGCGCTGGGAAGACTCCCACACCGAGCTGGTTCCGGCCCACTACGCGATCCAGGGCTACGTGCAGCTGGCCGTCACCCGCCTGCCCTGGGTCGACCTGTGCGCGCTGGTGCCGCACCGCGGGTGGCTCGGGGTCCGGTGGGTCCGCCTCATGTCCGACGTCGACACGCAGGGTGCGATTGTGGAGACGCTTAGCGCGTGGCGTGAGCGGCACCTCGTCGCGGGTGACCCACCGCCGGTTGATGGCAGCGCGGCGTGCAATCGCTACCTGGCCCGACGCTTCCCCGCCGGCAAGCGCAAGCCGGAGCGCATCGCCACGGACGACGAGCTCGACCTGATGCGGCGCCTGTACGAGGCGCGCCAAGCAGAGAAGTGCGCCAAGCGTGCCGGCGACAGACTCCGTAACCTGCTGATCGAGCGCGCGGAGGGCTACCGCCTGCGCGTGCCTGGGTGCGGCAAGTCCGCCCCGTACGGGCAGCCGCAGGGCAGCGCGGGCAGGCAACTCGTTGACCTGGACGCAATCCGCGCGGAGGCCCCGGAGCTGGTGGAAAAGCACACGCGAACCGGCGCGCCGGCGTCAAGCTTCAATCTGTACCGATTCGACCAACTGGAGGAACACGACGATGTGGGATGATGACCTGGACACGCCCGACAATGGGCACGCGGCGGAACTGGCGAGCGTGCCGGTCACAACGGTCGGCATGGCGGAGGCATCCGCCGACGATCCGGGCGGCATGATCGCCACCATGCTGCATGCCGCGCAGCACTTGGCGCGCGACCCCAAGACGCTAATCGCCCGGGCGAAGCAGATCGGCGGGCTGCTCGGGGAGCGGGGATTCTACCGTTTCCCCGTCGGCGGAAAGGCCGTCGAGGGCCCTTCGATCGACATGGCCGAGGCGCTCGCCCAGGAGTGGGGCGGCGTGCTCTACCGCGTGCACATCGTGCACTCGGCGCCCCTCCCGTCCGGCGGCATGCGCCTGCACCTGCGAGCCCAGGTGGCTGACATGAAGACCCTGGTGTGTGCCGAGGTTGATCAGGTCATCGCGACGACGGCGCCCCCCGGCAAGTTCGCCAACAAGCCGGAGCAGTCGGAGCGCTGGCACGGAATGCAGATGCAGAGTGCGGCGAGCAAGATCGTCCGCAACGCCATCCTTCGTGTGCTGCCCGAGTGGTTCGTTGATCCGGCGTTTCAGGCGGCCAAAGCCGCGGCCGCCGGCCAGGCCCTAAATGGCAAGACGCTGGGCCAGGCACGGCAGGGCGCGCTCGACGCGCTCGGGTCGATGGGGTGCGGGCAGGCCGAACTCGAGAGGTTCCTCGGGCAACCGTTCGACATGTGGGCGGTTCCCCAGATTGCCGCGCTCAAGTCGCTGTATCGCGACCTGCGGGACGGTGCGACCTCGATCGAAGCGTGGCGAGCATCCCTCGCTGAGGATGACAAGCCGGCACCGTCGAGCGTGCCCAGCCGCAGCGCGCTCGGGCTGCCGGCCAAGACCGACGCGGCGCCGGTCACCGACCAGATGCCGAAGGCTGAAAGCGAGCCCGAGCCGGTCAAGGCAAAGGGCAAGACCAAGGGCACCAAGACGGAGCAAGCGGAGTGATGGAAGATCGAATTATTGAGCTGCGGGACGTGGGCCCGGTGCACCACCTGCGCATCCCCCTGCCCGAGGGCGGCGGGATCGTCATCCTCCGAGGCGACCAGGGCGTCGGCAAGAGCCACAGCCTGAATGCGGTGAACGCGCTGATCGGCAACAAGAGCGCCGACCGCATTTCGAGCCGCGACGCGTCCCTTGGCGCTCAGATCGAAGGGCTCGGCGTGCGGCTGACGATCGGGCGGCGCGCCAGCCGCGGCGGCGAGGTCGAGGTTGCGCACCTAGAAGGGGAGGACCCGAGCCTGTTGGTGGACCCCGGATTCAAGAGCCATGACGCCGCCGACGCCGCGCGCATCAAGGCGTTGCTGCGGTTGGCCCGGGCCAAAGTCGACGTCGACGCGTTCGCCGGGCTCGTGGGCAGCCGCGAGCAACTCGAGGAGCTATGCCGGCCCACGAGCCTCGACGAGAATTCCCTCGACGTGCCGGCGATGGCGGCCAGCATCAAGCGCGACCTCGAGGCGGCGGCCCGGAAAGCGGAGTCGGCGACGGAAAATGCATTCAGCCGGGCCGATGGCGTCCGCGACACGCTGAAGGGTCTGCAGGGCGAGCACACGCCAGACCTGCGCTACGCCACCGCCGACGAGGCCCGGGAGGCGCACACGCGGGCTGTGCGCGAACACGAGGCGCTCAAGACCCGGCGCGAGAACTCGGCCGCGATGGTCGCCCAGGCGCGCGAGGCACGCGAGGCCCTCGCCGAGTTCGGCGAGGACGGGAGCCCCGAGGCGGTCGATGCGGCGCAGGACGTGGCCGGCCAAGCATCGTTGGCCATCGACGACGCGAAGGAAGCCCTCGAGCGGGCCAAGGCGGCGCTGAAGGCCGCCGAGGCCGACCACGATGCCGCAGTTGGGGCGCTGGGCCGCCAGCAGCGGGCGGCGAGCCAGCGTGCCCGTCTGCAGAAGGCTGTCGACGCGGCCGCGGACGTGGGCCCGGTGCCCGCCGCGGACGTCGACGCCCTGGCCCGCGCCATCGAGAGCGCCGAATCCGAGGTTGCCGCGTGGGCCCTGCACGAGCGCACCGCCAACCTGCGCGATCAGATCGCCGAGCTCCAGGAGGCTGGCAAAGCGGCCAGCGAGCGGGCGGTTGCGCTACGCGAGGCCGCCGTAGGCACCGAGGCCATTGTGCTCGACGCTGTGCGATCGGTCTGCGGCGACGGCATGGAGCTGCACGAAGGGCGCCTGTACGTCCACACGGACCGCGGGCGCGAACTGTTCAGCGACCTGTCCCACGGCGAGCGCTGGCGCATGGCTCTGGACATCGCAGTTGCAGCCATCGGCGAAAACGGGCTGCTTGTGGTGCGTCAGGAGGGTTTTGAGGGGCTGTCTCCGCGGACACGGGCTGAGGTGGCGGAGCACGCCAAGCGCCTGGGCGTCGTCATCCTGACGGCCGAGGCGGCGGACGGGGACATCAGGGCAGAGGAGCAGACGACGTGAGCGGTATCGAAAAAATCACAGAGGAGCAATGGGCGCGAATCTACGCGATGCGTGACGACGCGCTGAAGGCGGGGACGTCTACGGAGCCTGCGGATCGTGTAGCCACAGAGCGCGGAATCCGCCGAGCATGAGGACCGCGCTGGAGGCCCAGGCATGGACCTATGGCGTAGACGCGGACGATATAAAGATGAGTGAGGTAAGAACATGAAGACTGTTCAAAAATCAGCATTTCAGGGAGATATGATGATTCGGCGGGTGGCGATTATGCCCGAGGGCGTCACGGAGTCGGCGCCTGTTTCCGGGCGTCACGTGCTCGCGCACTCAGAGACTGGGCACAACCACGACGTGGACGCGCACGGGATCAAGCTGTTCACGGGCGCCGACCCGATGGTCTGCTATCTGCGCATGGATGGCGTACACGAAGCCGACATCGTGCACCACCGCAGCCACGACACACATGAGACTGTACGTCTGCTCGGTGAACCCGGATCTGTCTGGGAGGTACGTAGGCAGCGCGAATACACGCCGGACGGATGGCGCAGGGTAGAGGACTGATCGTGTACCTGGGCCCAATCCTGGTCACTGACTGCACCGTCGCCTGCGTGCTGCGTCTCGCGCGCGGGCGGCGGGTGCGGCTGAGGTTCACGCCATGAACTGCGAGCACACCGCGCGCGTAACTCGCGTTGGCGTGATCTTCGGATACGTCGTCGTGCTGCTGCTTTTCGCGGCGATTGTCGTGGTCAGCTTGACGCTTGCGGGGTGGCCGAGATGAGCGGCCGCCGAGAGTTATCCCCCGCGGCGAAGCTTATGCGTCTCACGAACACGCTGGCGGAAGCGTACCGCGCTGGCGTCCGGGCGCTGAACGCGCACGTGTTGGAACGCCAGCGCGTGCAGGCTATCGAGGAGTGCGCCGAGCTGATCGTCGCGCTCAAGCACGAGGACCGCGGCAAAGTCAGCGAAGATGACGTTCGCGAGGAGATAGCCGACGTGCTCATGTGCGGTCTGCAGCTTGTGCTGATGTACGGGGTGGACGAGTGCACTGACGCGCTAGCCAGCAAGACCACGCGATTGCATGAGCGGCTTGGCAGGAGGTTGGAGGAGGGCAATGCCTAAGCGCATCCAGCTCCGCCGCCCGGAGGCGACCATGGGTGACCCGTCATGCCCCGAGTGCCGGCGCGTGCTGTACACGGGAGCGTGTCCGCACCAGTCGGAGGATCGCGGGAGTAGAGTCGGAGTAGAGTCGGAGCGGACCGCGCTGCGCCGTCGCTTGCTCGCCACACTGATGCGCGTAGATCGCTGGGACAGGCACAGGCGGCAGGAGTTGCTCGCGGATCACAACGAGGAGCGGCGCGCTCGCAAGTCCCGTATCCAGCGCGCATGCGGCGCAATCGGACATGAGTACACGCAGTTTGCGTACCGGGACGTGGGTGGACGCGAGCGCTACAGGTGTGAGTGGTGCGGCGCGCCAAAGCCACTAGGAGGCGACCATGAGTGAGCGCGAGCACCCGCAGCCCGTGCGGCGCGCGAGGCTTACGCGCGGGTGGGCTACGGTCGCGTCGGCATCGCGATGTACCTCGCATTCGACCTTTGTGGCGACGAGGTAGCGTTTATCCGGCGAGCGATCGAGACACCCCCGCCTCCCAAGAAAGCGAGCGAGACGATCGCGCTCGGGCCCCGCGAGAAAACGACAGCACCATGTCGATTCCAACTTGCGTACCCCATCCCCTCGCGCTATAGTCTATACATGAACTGAGGGGCACGACGGTTGCAGCGCCGGCCCCTCGCAGACACAGGAAAGAGGCTACCATGTCCGACATCACGAATAGCACGAATCTCACTGGTCACGTCACTGCAGATCAAATCGACGCCCTCCGCGTGGAGGCCGGAGCAGCCGGTGACGATAGGCAGATCGCTGTCTGCCTAGTCGCCCAGGGCATCAGCCCATCGGAGTGGGCCGAGGACCACGACCGCGATCCGCTGCCCCGCATCGAGATGACTGTCGAGGATGCGCGCGCTGAATGCGCCAAAGTCATCGCGCTCACCCTCGCCTTCGGGGAGGCCTGAGCCATGACCACGAACAAAAACCCATTCGACCGCGCTACCCACCCCGAACACCGCGACCTGTGGAACGTGATCGCGAACGGGACGCGAACGGAACAGACCGAGGCGTGGGCATTCGCCCAAGGGCAATTGCGGGGCCTGCACACGGCGGACGTGGACGGCATAATCGGTGCGATGCTGGACGCTGGCGTGGTGCGCTCTACCGTCATCGACGGCGGAGAGTACGGATATCTACCAGGGCTGGTGCGCGTCCCCGACCCCGAGGCCCTGTAGTGCCCCGCGCATCATCACGCGCCGCCTGGCTTGCCGCCGGGCGGTGCCCGCGTGACGGACGCGAGCTCGCCCCCGGCGCCAAGCGCTGTGCCGGGTGCATCGAGCAGGACCGGGCCAGGGACGCCACCAGGCGCGCCCGGGCCGCTGCCGAGGGCTCGTGCCGGGACTGCCGGCGGGAGCCAGTCGCCGAGGGCCGTGGCGGGCGCTGTGACGGGTGCGCGGATGCGCATGCCGAGCGACTCCGTGCCGCGCGCCGGGTGACGGAACGCAAAAAAACCCGCCCCAGCCCTCGCAAAGAGGACCGGGGCGGGTAGCCGCGGGAGGGTCAGTCTGTGGGGAGGGGCGTCAGAACGGGGGGCCGTAGCTGTCGAGGCGCAGGCGCACGTGCCCGAGGCGGATCAGGGAGCCGCCGGGCGAGGTCGCTTCGAACGCAGCGAGGTAGGTGCCCTCGGTGTCGACGTGGGCCGCCAGGGGCGTCCACGTGAGCTGAGACAGCGGGTTTGCCGCGTCGGTCGAGATTACGGCGAGCGCGACGGCGTAGGCGCTCACCTTCTCGCTGCCGGACGAATCCCACAGCGTCACGGTCGGGGACGTGTAGCTGGTGAGGTTGTAAGCCACGCGGGCCGCGAGATCGGGCTCGATGCTCCCGACGAGCCTGGGCTTCCATTCGCCGTCAACCTTCACGCTCATTTGGGGGGCCTCACGTAGATCACAGGGTCGCGGGGATCGATCAGTACGGTTGTGCGCGGATCGAGCACGAGGACGATGTCGCCGTCCGGCGCCTGCCCGCCTTGGACCGCCGGCGCGTAGAGCACAGTGCCGGTGATAGCGCCGGGCAGAACGGTCGCTGCCCCGAGGGTGAGCCCGGCGATAGCGTAGACCTGCGCCGCCGATCCCACCTGGCCGACCTGCACCAGCTGCACGACGCCCGGGGAGTAGATGGCGCCCCCGGCCGCGATGGCGCCCGGCTGCAGCGCGACCCCGCCCGGTACCGCCTGCGGGACGTACAGCGCGGATGTGGAGGCGATGGCCCCCGGGGACAGCACAGACCCCCCAGCGCTCACCAGGGGCGCCAGCAGGGCGCTGGCCGCGGCGATGGCCGGGGCGTCGATGGTCTGGGCACCCACCGCCAGCTGGGGCGCGTAGAGGGCCAGCGTCGAGGCGATGGCGCCCGGGGTCACCTGGACGGCCGCAGGGACAGCCGTCGGGCTGTAGAGCGCGCTACCGGGCCCCACCAGGCCCGGCAGCACAAAGGCACCGGCAAGCACGCCCTGAGGTGCGTAGACCTGCGCGGTGCTGGCCACCTGCCCGAGCGTCGCCACGACGGCGCCCGGGGCGGCCGTGACGGCGTACAGGGCCGCGGTAGAGCCGACCCGGGCCATCTGCACAGCGCTTGCCCCGGCGACGACCGTGGCCGCAGAAACAACGGCTGAGGTCGCAATCAGCCCCGGCTGCGCGGTGACGGGTCCTGCTGACACCTGAATGGTGAGCAGCGCCGACCCCGCAGAGACGAATCCGGGGAGCACCGATACCGGCCCAGGCGCGGCAGTCGGTCCGTGGATGGCCGCTGTGCTCGCCACCTGAGCCACTGACGCCGAGACCGCGCCGGGTGCTGCGGTGGGCGCTGATGCACTCGATGCGCTCGCCACCTGCGGCGGGGTGACCGTGACGGCGCCCGCAGAAGTGGTAGGCGCGCTCGCCGAGTTCGTGCTCGCGATGGCATCCGGAGTCACTGACGCGGCGCCCGCCGAAGCCGTGGGCGCGTTGATCGCGCTCCCGCTGGAAACAGCGCCGGGGGTGACCGTGACGCCGCCGGCGCTCGCCGCCGGCGCGCTTGCGGCACTACCGCTTGCGATCAGTCCGGGCGTGACCGTCTGCACCCCCGATACGTACTCATACGCGCCCATGTCGGGCGAGCCGTCGCGCGTGACGAGCAGGATGTCGTCAGACAGCGCGGTGCCGCTGTTAGCTGCGCCGATCGCAGGCGAGCCGGACTGCAGCGAATAATCGCCCGACCCCACAAAGAGCGGGTTGCTCGAGATGTTCCCGGTGCCGGTGAAGCCGCCCTCGATGCACGAGTACGTGACGGTGTAGGAACCACTGCCGACGGTCGCGAGCACCGTCCCGCTGTAGCCACCGTAGACGATCGAGTTTTTGATCGTCGTCGACGCGGTGCCGGCGCATAGCGCGTGCGACGTGACGCTGTTGCTGGCGGTCACACCGTTGTAGTTGACCACCATGTCGTTGCCGATGTACGCGTCGCGGGTGGTCGCGATCGAGTCCATTAACACGTTTTCAAGCGTGACCGTGACGCCCGCGCCGCCGTCGCCGCCCCAGCCGTTTGCGCGCGTGGTGCTGCTCGATCCGAGTATCGAGTTCCGGACCGTCAGGTCACAGCCGGCTGCCGGGCCGTCGAGCGTGAACTGCGCGACGAAGGCGCTGGCGACGACATTCTGGGACGCGAACCCATCGTAGACGTACGTATTGCCGCCCAGCGACAGGAACGCATTGCTGTTCGACCCGTCGACGACGCTGTAACCGTTGGTCGCAAAATCACGCGTCGCAGGGGTCTCGCTCGCGGACGAGTCGAAGCCGCCGTACATGACGACGCCGTTGACCGCCGGAAGTGGCCCCGCGAAGTTTCCGTCCACCGCCGAGCAATAGACGTCGTCGCCACTGGTCGCGTTGCTCGACACATACGATAGATCGCAGGCATTCGCCCAGCTCGAACCGTCCGCGCTACCAGAACTCGTCGGCTTGCAGTAGAGCGTTGCCACGTCACCTCGCTACGCGAAAGCCAAGGTGGGGCAGGCGCATGGTCACGCGGCAGACCTCGCGCGTGTTGGGTCGCGCGATTGCCGACAGGCTCTCGCACGAGCCACCACGGATCACGGAATAGCGATCGTCCGCCTGGTCGTCGTCGTACTCACCGCGTGGGTCTGCGATGAGATGCTGGACCCACTCCCACGTGTTTCCGACCAAGTGGTACAGCCCGAGCGAGTTGGGCGTGCCGGCGTCAACCTGGACGGTTCGCGGCGGGCCATTGTCCCATGTGTAGCGTAGCGCCGGGTCGGGCTCGCTGGCGTTGTAGGACCACGTCCACGCACCGCGCCAGTTGACCGATCCGCTCAACCCGTCGCCCCTGAGATTGCCCGCTTCTCGAGCCGCCCACTCCCATTCTGGCTCGGACGGTAGCCGGTAGCCGTCCGCCGCTCCGTTGATCGTGATCCGCTCGACACCGTGACCGCCGCGATAGATCGAGCCGTCCGGGCGCCGGTACCGCGGGACATAGCCGTCGCGCTGACTCGCCGCGTTGAGCCACGCGACGGCGTCTAGCGCAGACACCCACTGCACCGGGTGCTGCGGTGCGTCCGCCGCGCCGGGCGATGGTATCGAGTAACCCGACGCGTTGGCCTGATTCCGAATCGTCTGCCACTCTCCCCGCGTAATCGCGGCATCGGCGAGCTCGAAGGAATCGACGACGACTGTCTTGGGCTGTCGCCCTGGTCGCCGATCGCCGAGCGACAGAGTGCCGCCCGGGATAGCGACCATCGTGGGCATTCGGTCAGACCCTCGCCCCGGACACCTCGGCCTGCGACTCGATCGTGCCCGGTGATAGCAGCTGGGCCATCGCCCGCTTTTCATCGTCGGTCATGTTTGCGGACTTGCGACGCGCTGCGTCCATGGCCGAGATCGCGCTCATGTGCGGTGCGAGTGCTAGCTGCATTTGCCGCACGCGCACGCGGATCTGCCCGAGCTCAGCGTTCAGCTTGGCCAGCGCCTCACCGTCGCCGTCGCACATACTGGCTACCCGATCCATTTCGTTGACGACATCGCCGAGGTCGGCCACGCCAGCCATCCTGCTGACCAGTTCCAGCGCTTCGCCGCGCTTGTCTTCTACGCTCATCGATCACCGAGCCTTTCGTATTCCTGCAGCGACGTGCAGACGGGCAGGCCGAGGAAGGTCTTTACCTTCACCCCGCCGGCGTGGAATTTGTCGACATCGGACCAATGCTCGGTGCGCGCGATATCCGCACACGCCGCGATTCGGTCCGCTTGATAGTCCGCGTCGTCCGGCGTGTACCGGGCGACGACTTCGATATCTTTGGTCACGACGACCATTCCGTCACTGGCCGCAACCTGCCCGCGTGTGCGGGCGATCAGCGCTGGCTTGTCGTTGATCCCCGCGCGGGCGCGCGCTGCATTGTCGCGCAGCACCTTTGCGTAGAGCGTAGCCGCGTGGAAGTCGAGCAGCGCAACAAGCTTGCCGTTCGGCGCGAAGACCACCCGGTGAGAGCGATCCTTGTCGTACCGAACGACGGTGACATCTGTGGGTGTCGAGCGCTGCGGGATGTGGACAGCGGCTGCGCTCATAGCGCGAAAAGCCCCGACGCGTTCCACTGCACCGTCACGTCGCCTCCGTTGAGCGTGACCGGCAGACCCGATCCGGTATCCCATCGCGCGATGAGCAGCGACGTGCCAGCGACGCCCGTGTCCTGGTAGATCATGACCTCATCGCATGCGTCTCCGCTCGCGCTCGAGAATGTGACGTCGGCAGCATCGGCAACGCCGTCGGCCACTGTCTTCGACGCCAGGTTGCCGCTGGTCTCTTCGATGGCGGCGCCCGCGACGTCTGCCAGGTCGCGGTCCGTCGATAGGTTGAATGTGTGATCGGTCTGGTCGATCAACGTCGCCTTGATGTTGTCGGCGTCGAAGTCGATCGTGCCGCTGAGAAAACCCTCTTTCCCGGCGTCAAACAGCGCGTTGGCCATTGGTCATGTCCTCGTGTAGGCGCACCGGTGCCGTCGTCGTCCGCGGCGCGTCCGGTGGGGTGGTCAGTTGTGGAGGTGGGGAGCTAGCGCTTGGCGCCGGGCTTCTGGGGGAGTAGAGGGCGCGCCCATGCGACCGCTGCATCGAGGGCGTCGGCCACGCGGTGGAGCAGGGGGATTGCCGCGTCGTCGGCCTTGATAGGCGTGCGCTTGAGCAGGGCAGCCAGCCCACGGGCGAGACCCGCGAGCATGCCTAGGGCAGTCACCAGCGTGCCGGCGAGAGCGATGGCGCTCACGGCGAGCTCGGCCAGGTCGTTGCCGCTCGAGAGCGCCACGATGGTTTGGATCAGGTCGTGCATGGTTCAGTTGCCCCCAAGGCGCTCAGCCAGGCGCAAGAGGCGGTCGGTCAACTCGTCCATGGTCTACTCCTCAATCCCGCTCAGCGGGTCGGCTCCGGCGCTCTCCGCAATCCGGCTGCTTGTCTTGCGCATGGCGCGGCGCTCGCGCGGGTTGGCGCGCTCCCATTGGCTTTGCAGCAACAGGTCTAGCTTGCCGAGCACGCGGCGTTGCTCCGCGGTCAGGCTTCCCACCTTCTCGTCGACAGCTGCCACGTGGCGTTTCACGTCGGTGATCGATCGCTCGTTCGCATTGACCTTTGCGACTACCTCGATCGGCGCCACCTCGGTTTTTTTTGCGGACTGCGCGACGAATGACCCAGCCCACGACGCCGCGCTTGCGAGGAACAGGACCACGGCCGCGGCGGCTTTCCAGCTCGTGCGCAGTCCTCCCATGTCGATGTCGAGCGCTTGCACTCGCGCGGTGTCGCGCTCATCGGGAAACTTGTCGGGCGGCTGGCTCATGGTCACCACGTAGTGCATAGGCGGCTCACACTGGTGTGATTCCGTTGTTCTTCAGCCACTGGACAGCGGCCGGCGACTTGCTCTCCAGTGTGTTGCCGTAGACGCTGCGGGGTAGCTCGTGGTGGAGGGCGTCGAGGAACCGCTCGTCCCGCCATTCGCCGTCGCCATCCCAGTCACCGCCCCACCGGAGCGACACTCCCAGCGCGCGGGAAGCCGCGGCGAATGCGTCGTGCACCTCGAGCGCCGTGCGCATGGACCAATCCGCCTTGCCGTCACGCACCGCGTAGACGTCCACAGCATGGCCCGTCTGGTGCCGGCTGATGCGCCGCACGCCGTCCTTCTTCGACTTGCCCGCGTCGAATAGCTCGCGCTGTGTCTCCGCGTCTCGGCGCCCACCCGTGCGGGTCACGCCGAAATCCACCGTCGAGACGCTGATCGCGTAGTGCACCAGCGCCTGCAGGTCGACGTGCACGCCGGCCAGCCGCTGGATACTGCGATCACCCAGCCGGAACGGGCCCAGGATAGGCAGCTCTTGCGTGCTGATCTCCGACTCGATCAGCTCGACCTCGGCCAGGGTCTTCGGGCCCGGGACGCCGTCGGCAACGAGCCCGCGCCGGCGCTGGAATGCGGCCCAGCCGGCCGCGGTACCAAGGTCGGTCATGGCGCCATCCCTTCGGTGGACATGGCTATACCTCGGCAGGCGCCGCGCGTTGGCTCTCGGCCATCTCGCCGATCCGCTGCGTTCGCGCCATGGGGTGGTGCTTGGCCACCGTCTCGATGCCGCGGAAGTCGCTACGCGTGCCG
>Ga0210085_1000794_pt1 | contig 12940 bp, 9 predicted proteins | sample China_Galinas_PW_5_FD_184866 | JGI IMG/M metagenome (GOLD analysis project Ga0210085, IMG submission 184866) | Wetland microbial communities from San Francisco Bay, California, USA, that impact long-term carbon sequestration - China_Galinas_PWC_D1... | ecosystem: Environmental > Aquatic > Marine... | reverse complement strand
TCATCGGAGCCGACGGCATCCTCGATCTGTACCTGCAGCAAGCGCCGGGTATTCGGATTCATGGTGGTTTCCCATAACTGGTCGGGATTCATTTCACCCAGTCCCTTGTAACGCTGAATATGCTGCCCGCGCTTGGCTTCGTCGAGCAGCCAGGTCAACGCCTGTTTGAAGGAATTCACCACTTCCCGACGTTCGCCCCGCTGCACGAAGGCGCCATCGCCGATCAGACCATCGAGTTGCTGTCCCAGCGCCACGATTCGTTCGTAATCGTGTGAATTGAAAAAATCCTCGCTGATGGTTTGCTCACTGGCAACAATGCCGTGAGTCCATCGGCTTATCGAAGCGCTAAAACTTCCATTATCAGCGCCTTGAGTCACTTCGCATTGATAATGCCGATCGGCGGGCTCACTGGCGTTCAGGCGACCCTCCAGTTCCTTGAACCAGGCCGCAGCGCCGATGCCCTCTTCCTGCAACGCATCCTGCATGGATGGCATATAGATCAATTTCTCGAGCACCACGGCATCATAACGACGTGACAGACGTTGTATACCAGCCATCACGGCCATGTAGTGGGTCGCGAGGTTCTCCAGTGCAGGGCCACTCAGCGGCGGCGCTTCGGCATTCACGAACAGCTGCGCATTGTCGATTGCGCCGTGCAGGAGTAGCGCGTTCAGCGCTGTATCATCTTTAACATATTGTTCTTGCTTGCCTTTTTTAACCTTATACAACGGCGGCTGGGCAATATAGATATGTCCTCGCTCGATCAATACAGGCATTTGACGGTAGAAAAACGTCAGCAGCAAGGTTCGAATATGCGAGCCGTCAACATCGGCATCCGTCATGATGATAATGCGGTGATAACGCAGCTTGTCCGGGTCGAATTCCTCACGTCCGATGCCGCAACCCATGGCCGTGATCAGCGTGCCGACTTCAGCGGATGAGAGCATTTTGTCAAAACGCGCCTTTTCCACATTGAGGATTTTGCCCTTCAGCGGCAGGATGGCCTGGGATTTTCGGTCACGTCCCTGCTTGGCCGATCCACCCGCTGAATCACCCTCGACAAGGAACAATTCAGACAATGCCGGATCGCGCTCCTGGCAATCGGCCAGTTTGCCGGGTAACCCGGCGATATCCAGCGCCCCCTTCCTCCGGGTCATTTCACGCGCCTTGCGTGCTGCTTCCCGAGCCCGCGCCGCCTCGATGATCTTGGCTGTAATCGCCTTGGCTTCCGTCGGATTCTCCATCAGATAATTCTGGAATTGCTCACTCACCGTCGATTCGACGATGCCCTTGATCTCGGAGGAAACCAGCTTGTCCTTGGTTTGCGATGAAAACTTGGGGTCGTGCACCTTCACCGACAACACCGCTGTCAATCCTTCACGCGCGTCATCGCCGGTTGCCGAGACTTTGGCCTTGCGCATTACGCCTTCCCGCTCCATATACAAATTCAGTGTTCGCGTCAGGGCGCTGCGAAATCCGGCCAGGTGGGTGCCGCCATCACGCTGCGGTATGTTATTGGTAAAACAGAAGATATTTTCCTGGTAGGAATCATTCCACTGCATGGCGACTTCGACACCGACGTCATCCTTTTCACCGATGAAATAGAACACTGTCGCATGCAACGGGGTTTTCTTGCGGTTCAAATGCTCGACAAAGGCACGGATGCCGCCCTGGTACTCGAACACATCCTGCTTGTCATTACGCTCGTCAGTGATCTTGATGCGTACACCCGAGTTGAGAAATGATAATTCTCTCAATCGCTTAACGAGAATGTCGTAGTGATACTCGGTATTGGTAAAGATTTTATTGCTGGGCTTGAAGCGGATCTCGGTTCCGGTGCGCTCCGTCTCTCCCGTGATCTCGAGGGGCTTCGTCGGCACCCCCAGGTGGTATTCCTGAGCGTAGCTGTGACCGTCCCGATAAATTGTCAGCCGCAGTGTTTCCGACAGCGCATTGACCACGGAAACCCCCACGCCGTGCAATCCGCCGGAAACCTTGTAGGAGTTATCATCAAACTTCCCTCCCGCGTGCAACACGGTCATGATGACTTCCGCGGCGGACAAGCCTTCCTCCGGGTGCATATCAACCGGGATTCCCCGGCCATCGTCGGTTACCGTCACGGAATCATCGGCATGTAACGTGACCGTGATTTCCTTGCAATGCCCGGCCAGTGCTTCGTCGATTGAATTATCGACGACTTCAAAAACCATATGATGCAGGCCGGTCCCATCATCCGTATCGCCAATATACATGCCCGGGCGCTTGCGAACGGCATCCAGACCTTTCAGCACCTTGATATTCGATGAGGTATAACTATTTTTCTCTGTCATGGAACAATCCTTTGAACAAGCCCGGCATTATAGCACTTCCCGTACCATGCCATGTTCCACGTGAAACCTTTTCATGCCGGGCCAGTCTGCCTCTTTCGCGGTGTGAGAATCGATCGCGGTAACGAAAACCTGGGTTCCTATTTCCTTGAGGCAGCGCAATATGCGTGACTGATGCTCATCATCGAGTTCACTCCCCAGATCATCGAGTAACAAGGCGCCCCGCGGCGCATTCAGTGCATGCTGATAGGTCACCTGTCCCAATAAGAACGCCACTATCATGGCCTTTTGCTGACCGCGCGAAAAATTGCTTTGCACCGGACTCCCATCGACCATCAGCACCATATCGGCGCGATGCGGACCACAATGGGTATACCCCTGGGCAAGATCCTTATCGATGTTTTTTTTCAGGGCGGCTACCAGTGTCAGGTCCCTGGGCCACCCTGATGCATAACGAAGCGACACTGATCGTCCGGGTAGCAGACTTTCGAGTTCGTGCTGTATGTACGGCTCAAGATCGGTCAGATAAGTGCGTCTCAACCGGTCGAGTCCTTCGGCTGCATCCGTGAGTTCCCTGTCCCAGATCATAATCTGAGCCGCAGGCGTGTGAGCCCTGAGTGCGGCATTACGCTGCCTGAGTACGCGACTGTAACGCTGCCACAGGACACGGTACCCCTGTTCCACGTGGAACAATGCCCAATCCAGCGACTGTCGCCGATAGCCGGGCCCGCCATTGAGTATGTTTGCGGTATCACTGGTCATGATCTGGACCGGGAAACGTCCAGCCAGGTCGGAAAGCCGTTGCACCGGCTGACCCTCCAGATGTATCCGGTAATGACCCTGGAGACGCTCCATCCCGATCGGGATGGAGCGACCGCCGGTCAGGCCGATTTTGCCGACGAGACGATACGATGACTCACCCTCATGAACCAGGTGATTGGCATTGAGGGTACGGAATGATCGCACACGACCGAGACAATAGATGGCTTCCAGCAGACTGGTTTTACCCGCCGCGTTGGGACCGGTGATCAGATTGATAGAAGGTGAAAACGACAGACAGGCCTGCTTGATATTGCGGAAATTATCAATATCAAGCGATAGCAGGCCGGTAATGGCCGTCGCTGATGGTGGGTCCGGAGATGGCAGGATCGTAGGGTACGGCGATGATAAGAATGGTTACAGGCGCATGGGCATGACCACATACCGGCAGTCTGACACACCGGGCTTGTAGATCAACGCGCTGCTATTGGCATCGGACAACATGATCTCGACTTCATCCGCATTGATCGCCGCCAACACATCCAGCAAGTAGGTCACATTGAAGCCAATCAACAGGGGATCATTTTCGTAGTTGACCTCAATTTCCTCAACCGCCTCCTCCTGATCTGGATTATGTGCTTGAATTTTAACATTATTTTTAGAAATATCCAGACGAATTCCACGGTATTTCTCGTTAGAAAGAATCGACGTGCGGGTGAGTGCCTGGCGCAATAGCTCCCGTTTGACCGTGAGACGCTTGTCGGCAGCCTTGGGAATGACGCGATGATAATCAGGAAAGCGTCCGTCAATCAGTTTCGAAGTGAAGCGCAATTCACCCGTGGTGATACGAATGTGATTGCTGCCGATGTCCACCTGGACAGGCTTTTCATCGTCTTCCAGCAAACGGTGCAACTCCTGCACGCCCTTGCGTGGCACGATGACCTGTTGCAGTTCGCCTTCACCGATATCCACGGCATACTCGCACAAGGCCAGGCGATGTCCGTCAGTCGCCACGGCACGCAATAGTCCGCGGGTTGGTTCCAGCATGAGTCCATTCAGGTAATAGCGGACATCCTGCTGAGCCATGGAAAATGCCGTGCGTTCGATCAGCGAGCGCAGGTCATTCTGTGCAACCTGGAAACTGTTGGCACTCTTGATCTTGTCAACCACCGGAAATTCACTGGCCGGCATGGTGCTGAGGGTAAATCGGCTCTTACCCGAACGAATGGTCGCACGATCCTCTTTTACGGTAATGTCGATTTCGGCGCCTTCGGGTAAAGCCCGGCAGATATCCAGCAGTTTTCGCGCCGGCAGCGTGGAGTCACCCACATCGACCACAGTGACGTTCATCTGTGTTTGCAGTTCGACCTCAAGGTCTGTCGCGGTAAGCTTTATGCCCTTTCTGGTCGCATTGATCAGCACATTGCCGAGGATCGGTAATGTCTGGCGTCGTTCGACTACACCGACTACCTGCTGCAGGGGTTTCAGTAGCACTTCACGCTGAATGGTAAGCTTCATGGTAATTAGATTATTTAAGATTATTTAAAATGACTGTTACTATAATTAAGCACACGGAAACAGGTTTATAACTCACAAATCCCGATATCTATCAGAGGGATAATACTATCATAACCCGACCCGAAACCCGGTAGCCAACGGTGCATAAGTTGTGGACAGTCCGGGATAAAAAACGCCTTGAAGTGTTGTCCACAGCTTATCCCCATTATGCGGTCAAGGTTCTCAACAGGTTGTTGTAGTCTTCCTTGATGCGCGAATCCGCGTCCCTGAGTTCAACGACCTTGCGGCAGGCGTGCAATACCGTCGTATGATCGCGGCCACCGAAGGCATCACCGATCTCGGGCAGGCTGTGCGTGGTCAGTTCTTTGGCCAGCGCCATGGCGATCTGGCGGGGACGGGTAATCGTTCGGGTGCGTCGCGGCGAGAGCAGGTCGGCTACGCGGATCTTGTAATATTCCGCCACCGTCTTCTGGATATTCTCGGTGGTGACCAGCTTGTCCTGCAGTGCCAGCAGATCGCGCAAGGCCTCTTTGGTGAAATCCAGGGTGATCGGTTGTCCGGTAAAGCGTGCACTGGCCATGACGCGTCGCAGTGCGCCTTCCAGTTCACGGATGTTGGACTGGATGCGCTTGGCGATGAAGAAGGCGACATCATCCGGCAGGTTGATATGGCTCTGGGTGGCCTTGTTCATGAGAATCGCCACGCGGGTTTCCAGCTCGGCCGGTTCGATCGCTGCCGTGAGACCCCAGCCGAAACGTGATTTAAGCCGTTCTTCCAGCCCCTGGACTTCCTTGGGATAGCGGTCGCAGGTCAGAATGACCTGCTGTTGGCCCTCAAGCAAGGCATTGAATGTATGAAAGAATTCTTCCTGTGACCGCTCTTTTCCCGCAAAGAACTGGATATCGTCGATGAGCAGGGCATTGACGTTGCGATAGTAGCGTTTGAAGTCGTTAATGGCGTTGTGTTGCAAGGCCTTGACCATGTCGGCGACGAAGCGCTCTGAATGCAGGTAAATCACCCGGGCCGCCGGATTGCGTTCCAGGATCAGGTTGCCAACCGCATGCATGAGGTGGGTCTTGCCCAGCCCGACGCCGCCATAGATGAACAGCGGATTATAGGCGCCTCCGGGATTCTCCCCAACCTGCATGGAAGCGGCACGAGCCAGCTGGTTTGACTTTCCGCCGACGAACGTCTCGAAGGTGAATTCGTGGTTGAGATTGCTCTTGTAGTGACCGGGTATCGGCTTGTCCACGGTGGCCGGGCGCAGCAATTGTACCGCTGCTGCCGGGGCCGGTTCGTTGCCGCGCTTGGTACTGCCGATATCGAGAAGGACCTGGGTGTTGGTCTCCGGGTCGATGTCATGCAGGGTGCGGGAGATGGTCTCGAAATGGTGCTTGCTTACCCAGTCGAGCACGAACTGGTTGGGGGCCAGAAGGCGCAGGCTGTCAGGCGTCTCGATGGCATGCAGGGGACGTATCCAGGTGTTGAATTGCTGTTCGGGAAGCTCGGTTTCAAGGCGAACCAGACACTTTTGCCATAACGACACATCCACGCGACAAGCCTCCCTTTTTGTTCTGAACCGTGCGATGCCAAGGGCGAGCAGTCTATACCTGTCGTCTCAAGTTATCCACACCCTGAATGCAACAGGCGGATACATTCCGGTTGACAGTCCGGCGGCAGAAACAGTACCCTTTGCGCCCTTTTCACGCCGCTGTGTTTGGTGTGGATGATTTTGTCGTTATCTATTCGGGACCGGGCGTGTCATGAAAAGAACTTTCCAACCCAGTAACTTGAAGCGCAAGCGTACCCATGGTTTTCGTGCGCGCATGGCCACCAAAAGCGGTCGGGCGATTATCAACGCACGTCGTGCCAAGGGCCGGTCGCGGCTGTCCGTCTGAATCCGCACCCTTGCGTTGCGGCCTGGCGCGTTTCCCACCACAGGCTCGTCTGACGCGACCCGCCGAGTACCGGTGGGTTTTCGATCACAGTCAATACAAGGCAAGTAATCGCTGGATGACGGTTCTGGCCACTCCCAATTCCCGGAATGGAGCCCGCCTTGGCCTGGTGATATCACGCAAGGCAGCAGGTTGCGCCGTATCCCGTAACCGCATCAAACGCCAGGTGCGTGAAAGTTTTCGTAACTCGCAGCAACAACTGGGAAGTCTGGACATCGTGGTCATCGCGCGTGCGGGCATCGCAAGGCAACCCAACAGGGAACTCGCACTGGCACTCGAAAAAATCTGGAAACGGTTGATGGATTCATGCGCTGGTTCTTAATACAACTCATCAAGGTCTATCGCTTTCTGTTGAGTCCATGGCTTGGCGGGCACTGCCGGTTCCATCCGACCTGCTCCTGTTACGCAATCACCGCCATCGAGCGTTACGGTGCTCTGCGCGGCGGGGCCATGGCAATTCGCCGGTTGCTGCGCTGTCATCCCTGGCACCCCGGCGGTATCGATGAAGTCCCGGAGAAGGATGTGAACTGTTTACATGGATAACCAGCGCCTGATTCTTTTCGTCGCCCTTTCCTTCGTGGCGCTGCTGCTATGGCAGGCCTGGATGAAGGACTATGGCCCGGCGCCGCAGTCCCGGACCGCACCGTCTGTGGTTGACCAGCAGGCTACGACCACCCCCGGCGAGGACCTCCCGCAGGCCGGCGCCGAACCAGCAACCGGTGAGCGCCTGATACCGGAGGAAATCGCACTTAAAACCGGGCAGCAGGTGCGGGTGGAAACCGATACCCTGAGCGTGATGATCGATACGCTCGGTGGTGATCTGCGCAAAGCCGGCTTGCTTGACTATCATGTCAGTACAGAGCCGGGTTCACCGACGTTCCAGCTGTTGAATGACACCATGCCGGACCTGTTTGTGGTGCAGTCGGGTTTGCGCACCCCGGATGGCGCCGAGCCGACCCACCATGCCGAGTACCGCGCCGAACAGTTCCACTACCGGCTGGCTGACGAAGCCGACACCCTGCAGGTTCCACTGCACTGGAGCAGTCCGGAAGGCGTGGAGGTCACCAAGCTTTATACTTTTCACCGCGGCAGCTATGTGGTGGACCTCGACTACAAGGTGAAAAACAACAGTGCCGCCGACTGGCACGGGCGCGAGTACCGTCAATTGCAGCGCAGCCCGCTGGCGGCGTCGAGCCAGTCCAAGTTTATTCATACCTATACCGGGGCCGTACTCTACAGTCCCGAAGACAAGTACCAGAAGATCTCCTTCAGTGACATGGAAGACAGTCCACTGGATCGCAAGGTCACCGATGGCTGGGCGGCGATGATCCAGCATTATTTCGTGGCGGCGCTGATCCCGGATCGCGGCAAGGAAGAGCGTTACTACACCAAGACCCTGACCGGTCCGCGCTACGTCATCGGACTGATATCGCCGCAGGATACCGTGCCGGCCGGCGGCAGCGCAGACTTTCACACCCGCATTTACGTCGGACCCAAATTGCAGGACCACCTGGCCGAGGTGGCGCCCGGGCTGGAGCTGACAGTGGACTACGGCCGCCTCACCGTGCTGGCCCAGCCGATTTTCTGGCTGTTGAAGACGATTCACAAGGCGGTCGGCAACTGGGGCTGGTCCATCGTGCTGCTCACGATGCTGATCAAGCTGGCGTTCTACAAGCTCTCGGAAACGAGCTATCGCTCCATGGCAAATATGCGCAGACTGGCCCCGCGCCTGCAGTCGCTCAAGGAACGCTACGGCGATGACCGGCAGCGTCTCAATCAGGCCATGATGGAACTCTACAAGAAGGAGAAGATCAACCCGCTCGGCGGCTGCCTGCCGATCGTGGTGCAGATTCCGGTATTCATCGCGCTCTACTGGGTGCTGCTGGAAAGCGTGGAAATGCGTCAGGCGCCATTCATGCTGTGGATCAATAATCTCTCCGCACCGGATCCCTACTATGTGCTGCCGTTGCTGATGGGCGCGACCATGCTGATCCAGCAGAAGCTCAATCCGGCGCCCATGGATCCGATCCAGGCCAAGGTGATGATGGCGCTGCCGATCGTGTTTACCGTGTTTTTCGCCTTCTTCCCCTCCGGACTGGTGCTCTACTGGGTGGTCAACAACACCCTGTCCATCGCCCAGCAGTATGTGATCACGCGACGTATCGAGCGCGGCGCGAAAAAATAACAGGCGAGTCTTTACCATAAACATAAACCTTACTGTTGCATAAGATTTCAGCATGAACGCAGAAATGTGCCTGTATATCACGGGTAGCGTGCTGTCTGCCGGTGATTCTGGAGTTCACTCCCGGTGAACCAAAGAACCAACCTTCTCCGGTGGAGAGTGTTGTAAAAAGCAGTGTAGGGTGCGCCGTGCGCACCGTTCGGGAGACGTAATTCTTTGTTTGGAATGGTGCGCACGGCGCACCCTACGGTAGCACGGATATCTTTTGCGACACCTTCCGGCGGGAGAGGGGATTTATGCAACGTTGGGGTAAACACCGTTTGCACCGCAGAGAAGTGGAGTAATTGTTTAACGAAAACGATTAAACACACTGCCTTCTTTACAACTGTGTGGTGTGTTTATTCCTTGTGGTTGGACACAAAACTGTTCTTCTTCCACTGTGCAGGCGCAACTTGCCGGGCAAGTTCCTGCGTGACACGCTGTGAATACGTCCCTGTACGCTCGACGGCCGCATCCCTGCGGCCGACGGTCACTACAGGACTTGCACGGCACGCGACTTTATTAGCTAGTATCCATCCATAAAGAATTAAACTCGCCGCAAATAACGCAACGCCGTTCATGTGTTTTTGCTATCAAGTTTCTTTGCGACTTTGCGGTGAAAATGGCTTTTATGGGCGCAGGCTGACTGGATATACATTACTTCAATACATGCTGGTCATCCCGTGATTCCCAACATCGACACCATCGCCGCTATCGCAACGCCGCCAGGACAGGGCGGAATTGGCATTGTGCGGGTGTCCGGCGTGGCGGTACCGGACATCGCCCGGCAGCTGCTGGGACGTCTGCCAAAACCGCGCACGGCCGAACGCCATGACTTTCGCGCCGGCGACGGCAGCTTGATCGATGCCGGTTTGACACTTTATTTTCCCGCGCCTGCCTCCTTCACCGGCGAACATGTTCTGGAGCTGCACGGCCACGGCGGCCCGGTGGTCATGGACCTGTTGCTGGCGCGTGTTCTTGCGCTCGGCGCGCGCCAGGCGCGACCCGGCGAATTTTCCGAACGCGCCTTTCTCAACGGCAAGCTCGACCTTGCGCAGGCCGAGGCGATCGCCGATCTGATCGACAGCGGCACCGCACAGGCAGCGCGCGCCGCAGTGCGCTCCCTGCAGGGCGTGTTTTCCGAGCGCATCCATGCGCTGCTGGAACAGCTGATTGCACTGCGCAGCTGGATCGAGGCCGCCATGGATTTTCCCGACGACGAGATCGATCTGCTCTCCGATGAACGCCTTGGCGAGCAGATCGCAGCACTGGCCGGGGCCATCGAGCGGGTAATGGCGGATGCCCACCAGGGTCAGTTGCTGCATGACGGCATCACGCTGGTGATCGCCGGGCGTCCCAACGCCGGCAAGTCCAGCCTGATGAACGCTCTGGCCGGCTTCGACGCCGCGATCGTCACCGCCATACCCGGCACCACCCGCGATGTGCTGCGCGAGCATATCCAGATCGACGGCATGCCGCTGCACATCATCGACACCGCCGGCCTGCACGAGAGCAGCGATCCGGTGGAACAGGCCGGCATGCAACGGGCGCGGCGCGCCATGGAAAACGCCGATCGGCTGCTGCTGGTGATCGATGACCAGGCGGGTTACACCGCGGCCGATGCCGCCATCCTCGCGGAACTGCCCGCCGGCATCCCCCACACCCGCATCCACAACAAGATCGATCTGACCGGCCGTCCGTCCGGCCTCAGCGCGGTGGAGGCAGTGGTGGAAGTCACCCTCTCGGCGCATACGGGCGCGGGTCTCGACGACCTGCGCCGTCATCTCAAGCAGTGCGTCGGTTTCCAGGAGCACGTCGAGGGCGGATTCAGTGCGCGGAGCCGCCATCTCGATGCCCTGCAGCGCGCCAGCGCCCACATCGGGGAAGGCGTCCGCCTGCTGCGGGAGCAGCACGCCGCGGAACTGCTGGCGGAGGAACTGCGCGAGGCCCAGCAGGACCTCGGCGAAATCACCGGCGCGTTCACCAGCGAGGATCTGCTGGATAGAATATTCAGCAGTTTCTGCATCGGAAAATAACAAGTCACCATGGAAAAAATCGAACCAATCAGTTTGTGGAGCGGGCTCTTGTGCCCTATGGCTATGCCCGCTAACCTGTTGTTGATGAACGCCGGCAAGTAATTCCCCTGATGCAATGGGTACCCGGCGCGCTGAAGGTCAGCGTGCGGGGCGGACCACAGGATCGATATCCAACCATCGTATCGTTGACCGCCAGCGCAATCAAAATTGCGGACTAGAATAAGGGCATCCCGTGACGCTCGGGGCGATGGCCTGACAGATCGTGGGGAAAACAAGGGTGAGACTGTCGATGTCGGCCTTGTTCGAGCCGGTGAAGACCGTCCCGTGGACCGCATAATGCTCCGTCAAACATTCAGCCAGGAGATATCCGATGACCGATTCATTCGACAAAGGCGCCGTGGTGGCGCATCTCAACAAGATTCTCGAAATGGAACTCGCCGGGGTGGTGCGTTACACGCACTATGCCCTGATGATCTATGGCTACAACCGGATCCCGATCGTGTCCTGGATGCAGGCACAGGCAGACGAGTCGCTGGGACATGCGCGAGAGGCCGGGGAACTGATTACCCACCTGGGTGAGCACCCCTCGTTGTCCATCGGTCCCTTGCTGGAAACCCAGCAGCATGACATCGGCGACATTTTGCGTGAATCCCTGGAACACGAGCGTGCGGCGCTCGCGGTCTACAAGGAATTGCTGGCGGCGGTGGATGGAAAATCGGTGCTGCTGGAAGAGTATGCCCGCCGGCTGATCGCCGCGGAAGAGATGCACCAGGGCGACGTGGACAAGATGCTCCGCCGTCCCGGTGATGTCGGGACCTACTCCAAGTGAGTCACCGCGGTTAACAAATGCTCATAGTCCCTGGGCGGACACCGTTTTTTCATGTAGCTGAAATACATCAAATATTTTGGATTATTCGTTTTTACATTAAATCCAGAGTGTTATTTAAAAAGTGTTGTATCGAGTTGAAGTATAAGTAAATCATATCATCCCCGCGAAAGCGGGGATGCAGCAATCCGCTGAGCCTGATGAATAGCAGCAATGCCATGCTTTGGCATCGAAACGCTGTCTGGCCCTTGCCTCTCGGCCGTTTCCCGGTTTCACTTTTCCCGGCACCGCTGAACCGACTTTTCGGGAATGTCAGCTGTAAAAATACCAGCCAGTACCCGCATCAGATTAGCTATCTATATCAAAATAAAGGTAATACAAATATAATTAAATGTGTCTATAAAATTACGGTAATAAGCAGATATGTCGACAACTCCCCGGTTCTCACTGCGTGAGCGGAAATTTGCGCGTACCCGGCTTGCCCTGGCCGAAATCGTCACTAATCACCTTGAAAATGCTCCTCTTGAAGCGCTCTCGGTCAGGGCCTTGTGCGAGCGCGCCCAGATCTCCGAGGCGACTTTCTTTAATTACTTCCCGAAGAAAGAGGCCATCGTGGTGTATATCGACAAGCTATGGTCGCTGGAGCTGAACTGGTATGGACAACAGGTTGCGGGGCAACAAACAGGCCTGTCAGTCATCGAAGCCCTGTTTCGTTATGCCGCGATACAGATTCAGAAGAAACCGGGTCTGATGGGAGAAATCATCGCCCATCAGGCCCGGGAGCGAACGCGGACAACCCTGCCGGATATAACACCGGCTGAACGCATGATGGCGTTCCGTGATCTCGCCGGCATAGAGGATCTCGGTGAGGACAGTCTCGAAACGATCTTCCGGAAGGCGTTGGCGCAGGCCATCGATCAGGGCGAATTGCCGCCCAACACCCTGATCCCGGCGGCCATGATCGGACTGGTCTCGATATTCTACGGTGTGCCGCTGGCGATCCAGCATTCGAGTCCGGGCACCATCGGACCGATGTACCGGCAGCAGCTTGCCTTGCTGTGGGCTGGTCTGCGAAGCGTCGTCGTTCCGGCCGGAAGTCAGCAGGACAAGGTCAGCGGCTAGCCCGCATATCTCACCGGTATCCCGGATGCTGGCGCAGGGCTCGTGTGTACGGACGCCGCTCTGGAGCGACGGACCCGCTCGAGGCGCAGAGCAGGGGCCCCGGCGCAGCCGGGGATGCGACCGCCGGCGGGCGGGACAGCGCTTCGAGTTCCACCGCGGGTCATCGCTTCACCGGG
>Ga0210085_1000793_pt1 | contig 12940 bp, 12 predicted proteins | sample China_Galinas_PW_5_FD_184866 | JGI IMG/M metagenome (GOLD analysis project Ga0210085, IMG submission 184866) | Wetland microbial communities from San Francisco Bay, California, USA, that impact long-term carbon sequestration - China_Galinas_PWC_D1... | ecosystem: Environmental > Aquatic > Marine... | reverse complement strand
CATGGGCCTGCTCCTGTCGTGAGGTGAGGCGAAATGCCCCAATCCTCAGGATAGGAAACAGCCCACTACCGTTAAGGTACTGACACCCTCAAACCGTGCCACCCCTAGCGCGCGAGCGGTTTAGTCCGCTGGCCAATACTTGCCGTCCAGCATCAAGCTGGCGAAAATTGATAAGCAGCAGAGCTTGTCGTTTCCTACGTGTAATACTTCCGAATACGGTTAGGAATGGATGCATGCCCCTCAAAAAAAAACGGCCACGATAAAGTGGCCGTTTTGACATTACTATTTCACGTGAATATTGAATTTTGAGTTTATCTAGTCATCATCAAAGAGATTCTGAGCGACCACTGAGACTCACGGGGCATACGGGCCCGCCGCACAGTTAACCGCGCCGGCGTTCACCAACAGTGCCTTGCAGGAGTCAAACTCCTTGGTGGGATCCATGGGATCGGGATCAGGATAATCGAGTCGAAGACCGGGTTCAGGGATGTCAACACCATCACCGTCCTGGCCAACCGCAGAAATAGCACCGTGCCAAATACCGGCCCAAGTATCACCAACAAATGGACCGCAATCCCCAACTACACCTGAACACGCTATGAGGCTATCAGGGTCGTCAAGCGTCCAGCCAGTTGTACAACTAGTGATCGGACTCGAGCGTGAAACCAGCGCATTGAAATACGGAAAGTTAGGATTCTGATACATCGGACAGGTTTCGCTACACGGAACCGGCCATCCTGCAATCTGCTCGTACTTGTCAGCGACTTTCTGGCAGGCGGTCTCTGATGCACTAGGCGTATCACTGTCGCAGTCCATTGCCTGGCAGTATGCATTACATAAACCATATGCTGCGCCAGTTTCCGCATCACAAACGCTTTCCATAGGTGGCGGTAATCCATCTGGTGTCCCCTCAGCTGTGACCACTGTTACAAATGAAAAGCTCATCAAGATGGATGCAGCAGAATATAAATATGATTTTTTCACAGGTAATCCTCCGGGTATTTTGATTATAAAACAATAATATACTAACAAAGCATTGGCTATGCGTTAACTTTATTATACGAAATCATAATATATACGTATTAATACTTATATATCAACTGAATATTGCGATTAGCTCATTGTAAGAGACGTTTTGCATAACTATATCCAAGTCTTCCCTATTTTCTACGCTTATGTGTTTCTTCCGCTGTTATCACACAATAAAGGTTTGAATCAAGATGTCGATGAACTGAAGTAGGTGGAACGATTCGATGGAGTTACTTAATTGAATGTATTAATTTGGGGATTGATAAAATGATTACTCAATATCCTAGGCGCGGCAACCAGTCAGGATTTACTTTGGTCGAGCTGCTAATCGTCGCAATTATCCTGGCGATTCTGGCGGCCATAGTGGTGCCGCAGTTCGCCTCTTCCACAAATGACGCTCGCGCCTCGGCGCTGCGTAGCAACCTGTCGAACATCCGCGGTGCCATCAGCCTGTATGCCCAGCAGCATAGCGGTACTTACCCGGCGGCGGCTGCCAGCACAGGCGGTAGCTGTACCGGGGCTACGGCTGGCAGCGGGGCGGCCGGATCACTGGCTGCGTTGACCGAGCAGTTGACGCGCTATTCCAATGCCAGCGGTCAGACCTGTAGCCTGGCTGATACCAATGCCGATGGCACACCCGAATTCCCGTTCGGTCCCTACCTCAAGAGCGACGCCCTGCCGGCTAATCCGGTGACCGATACCGCGGCGGTGAAGTTTGAAACGACGGGTAATCTCGCCATGCAGGCGCAGACCACACCGGGACTCGGCTGGCGTTATGACACGACATCGGGCAAGTTTATTGCCGATGATAACAGCCTCGATCCGGGCGGTATCGCCTACGATACTTACTAGGCAGGAATCAGATTTGTCTGCCAACCCGCATGAAGGAAGTATGTAACCAGGGTTTCAGCCTTCTCGAACTCCTGCTTGTACTGATGGTGCTGGGGATCGTCGTAGTGGCGGCGGTCCCCAGTTTGTCTTCCGGAGACCAAAAAAGGCTGGAACTCGCTGCCAGCGAGATTGCCGGAGCGATGCGTTATGCACGCAGCGAAGCACTTCGCACCGGCGAGCCACGGGGCTTCCAGCTGCAAACCACCGAGACCCGAATCCGGGTGGTCAGCGCCGACACCAGCTCTAACCCCTGGACGCCGCGTTACGATGTCGAGCATCCCGGCGTGCATAATTTTTACGACATTGACCTCGCCAGCCGTCCCTCTGCCGGGATCGACGGCATGTCGCGGGATGCCGTTTTCCGCGGCAACTGCAACAATTCCGATCTGATCTTTTTCGACGCCGGTGGCATGCCGTCGTGCGGCGACAATGGAGGCGCGCTGGTCGATCAGTATGACGTGACACTGTCCTTCGGCTCCCAGTCGCGTGTCGTGAGCCTGCACGGCATCACCGGGCGGGTGACGGTCCAATGACCACTCTTGGTGGTATTGACAGGGCACCCCGTAGTGCTAAGCCGGCGACTAATGTGTCCCGGTCGCGCCGACGAGAATCCGGGTTCAGTTATCTGGAAGTGCTGATCGCCACCGCCCTGATCGCAGTCTGCCTGGTACCGGCGCTTGAGGCCCTGTCCACGGCTGGCCATGACCTGCAGGCGGTGCATGCAGAGGATCATTACTACCTGGCTGCCAAGCTGGAGGAGGTGCTGGCTCAGCCGTTCAGTTACCTCGATGAGGCGGCAAGCGCCGCTGCCAGTCCCGCGGTGCCCTCGAGTTACTCTGACAGTGTGACCCTGGCGGACGGCCGGGTACTGACACGTCAGGTCTATCTGTCGCGTTACGACGGTGACAATGCAGACGGCAACAACAATGCATTTGATGGCACTGACGAAGGGCTGCTCTGGGTCCGGGTGGAGATCGAGGTGAACGGGCTGGGCATGGAGCGGTTGATCAGTGTGTATGAATATTAAGGGCCGCCGCACTAAGAATCTGTACCAAGCCACTATTCTTGGTCGGCAGCGTGGATTCACGCTGCTCGAGCTACTGATCAGTCTGGTTATCGGCAGCATTCTGATGCTCGCGCTGAACGGCCTGGTTGGACAGGGACTGCAGACAAATGAGACCGTCAACGGGGAAAACGAACTTAACCGGCAGGCGCAATTTGCCATGGAACAGATGGTGCGTGCGGTCAGCCGCAGCCCGCAGCTCCTGCTGCCCCTGAATGACAATCCCGCAACCAACTGGCCGGAAAACATACGCGAGGAAACCCTGCCGCCCACACCACCGGTTGGTGACAGCATCGGGGCGAGTGCCGTGCTTGCCGTTACACTCGATCGTAGTATCGATCTGGATAGGGATGGCATACCGGATGCCGACCAGGACGGTGATGGCCGATTCGATGAAGACACTGGGAATGACAGGACGAATGATCAGGCGCCGGGCATCTACCTCATCGATGATGATGGCGATGGGCAGGTCGACGAGGGGGGAGATTCCGGGGACGATGATGAGGACGGCGGGGTTTCGGGTGAAGATCCGGTCAACGGGCTGGACGACGATGGGGATACAAATATCGATGAAGACCCGGGCAACGACAGTAATCTTGATGGTTGCCCGGGTTTGTGCGGTGTCGATGAGGATGGCGACGGGTTGATTGATGAAACTCCAGCCGCAGATGATGATGAAGACGGATCCAGTGACGAGGACTGGCTGGATCCGGTGGTATTTTACCTGGATAACGGCACCTTGACGCAACGGACTCCGGTGCCTTGGGATGCGTCCGGTAGTGGCGGGGTGACGGGTCGGGACTTCATCACACAGGCTCTTGCCGAAAATGTGAGTCGTTTTCGCGTCGAGCGGCTGCCGCAGGCGGGTGATCTCGCAGTTCAGGTGGTGCTGGTGCTGGAGCTTACCGACACCCATACCGGTGATAGTGTCAGCCTGGAGACCCGGGTGCGTGTTGGCGGTGACCTGTGATCGCCGGCAATCACAGCAATCTGGCGATAATCTATTGCCGAACCTCGCTACATACGTTTCATATCATGAAACAGTTGCATACCGCGCAACCCAACCGCCATAAGGGGTTTGTCCTGTTGCCGGTGGTGCTTGCGATCACGCTCATAGCAGTCATCGCTATCCTGCTGAATGACCAGCGTGTTACTGATCTTAACGGGACAGTAGCGGTGACCGAAGCCAAAGAGGCGGTGGAGGTCGCTCAGGCAGGGCAGGTGCATGCGCAGTGGCGGCTAAACACCAATGGCTGCAGAGGTGACCTGGTCATGGGTACGATGCCGTTTGGTCCCGGTGGCGCGCAGAGCTATACCGTTACGGCCGATGCCGGCGGGGTGTCAACGAGCAACTACGCATTCCCTCCTGACAGCGATACCTGGATCAGCGAATCCTACCCGGATAGTAATTATGGCAGTGACAGTACACTCCGTATCAACAATACGGCAGGTGATCGTAACCATGCCCTGTACCACTTTGATCTTTCGTCGATCCCAGCCGGTTCAACTGTCGTAACCGCTACCCTGCGTCTCTACATTACGCAATACGACTCGCTTGGTGATTTGATGATTCACCGATTAATCCAGGACTGGACCGAATTTACCACCACCTGGAACACCATCGGTAACAGTTATGAACCAAAATCCTATGGTAGCATCGCGCGGCAATCAGCCGCCGGAACCTGGGCATCAGCTAACCTCACGGCCCTCACCCAGGCCTGGGTGAACAACCCCGGCGCAAATCACGGGATTTTGCTTAGCACGAACTCCAGTAATCTGATGTCGCTTTATAGCAGCCGTGAGGCTGCTGCAGAGATTCGGCCTTACCTGGAAGTCACTACCGCAGATGGCGATGTCTCTTCGGTGCAGATCAGTGCCACGGGCAGCCTTGCCCCGGATGCGCTCGGTAACAGTATCTCGCGCACCGTCATACAATCCGATGTGCCCGCCTATCAGCCCATGAATACCCATGTTGTACAGGGCCTGGAACGGGTAAGGGATGCCTGGCTTGACAGCAGTAAGAGTTCCCGTAACTACGGCTCGGATCCGACTCTGTATGTTGCCGAAACGGGTGTCAAGCGAGGGTTACTGGAATTCAACCTCGATGGTCTGATTCATGGCAGTCACATTATCTCGGCCTCGCTGGAGCTTTATGCCACGGGTGTCAGCAGCGCAGGAAACATCCAGGTACACGCGCTGAACAAAGCCTGGAAAGAAGGCAGTTGTGCGGGTGTCGGTTGCAGCGCAGACGGTGCGACATGGGCAACGAAGGATGGTGCAACTGCCTGGGACTCGCCTGGTGGCGATTATGATCCTGGTTCGGCCGCAATCCGCTATGTTGCGACCGTGAACGACTGGCACCGCTGGGACATCAAGGGACTGGTGCGGGAATGGTCGGCAGGTGTGCGGCCCAACCATGGCCTGCTGCTCAAGTCCGATCCCGGTGTCGATGTCAGCTATACCAGTAGCGAGAGCACCGATGCCATCCACCAGCCCCGGCTGGTCATCGAATACGCCTGCGCATGCGGCAGTCCCTGTCTGGCGCCGGAGGGCTCGGGCAAGGTGCTGATGGTGGTGGAAAACACAGCATCCCCGCAAACTGCAGACCAGGCCAGGCAGGCGCTGCTTGAGTCGTGGGGTTACACGGTACAGACGATCGGGGACGAGGCAGACCAGACAACATTTGACACCGAGTTTACTCAGCAGGACGTGGTGTATGTGTCTTCAACGGTGGATTCGGCCGTCCTCGGTAGTAAGCTCGACAGCGCACCGATTGCCATGGTCAGCGAAGTCGGCGGACTGAATGCCGGCCTGGGTATTGCCTTTAGCAATAGCTCGCCGGTTGGCAAGCACATCGAGGTTACCGACAACAGCCACCCTATCACCGAACTGTTTCCCATGGGGCAGCTCCCGATCTATGTAGCGAACATGGAGGGCCTGGCTGTCAGCAGTACGCTGTCACCCGATCTGCAGCTACTGGCACTATGGGGTGGTAGTGGCACCCTGGCGGTACTGGACAAGGGGGCTGCTCTAGCGGGTGGAGGTACTGCGGTCGGACCGCGCGTCATGCTGCCCTTTGGCCGCAATGTTGACTGGAGTCTGGTTAGCAACAGCGGGTTGCTTGTCCTGCAACGAGCCTTGGATTGGGGCATCGCAGCGGCCGCTGAATCAACAACGTGCGATGGCACCTATCGAGACGAATTCAATGCTATCGGCTATTCCGGTAGCGACGGTACCTTGGCATGGACTACGGACTGGTTGGAAACGGGGGACAGCGGCGACGCCACCTCGGGCGATGTGACGGTGACGGATGATCTCAGTGATAACCGCCTGAGATTCAAGTACAAGGATAGATATATCGCGCGTGAAGCCAATCTCTCGGGTGCCGGGTCGGCGATTTTGACTTTCGATTACCGCCGCAACGGGCTGGATGATTCCGCCGACAGCGTGAGCATCGAGGTTTCCGGTGATGGAGGCGGATCCTGGTATACCCTTGAGGATTATAGCGGTCCTAATAATGATGCTGCCTACGTGGCCACCAGCCACGACATCAGCAGTTTCATCGCCCCTAACACGCGGATTCGGTTCATCAGTTCCAGCTTCCTGGGCAAGCCGGATGTTGTGTTCTTCGACAATGTCCAGATCACCTGTACCCCGTAATCGACATCAAATGGTCAAGAAAGTTCTCTTTTTGCCGATCCTCAAGGTATTGTTTATCTGTCTGTAAAAAAATAGAAAAAACATGTTTAAAACGATCAGAAACTCTCTCGAGCGGCTCGGCGACGCATGGGCGGTTGACCAGTATGCCTGTGACGAGACCACCTGCTACGCGAGAAAGCTGGGATTGCCGGAAGCCCGCAAGGGCATTGCGGACATGAGCCTCATCCTGTTGTTGCTGTTTGCTATGGAGGCGATATTTTTCGAATACTTCCGCTATGAACGGAGCTACTGGTACAGCATGACGCTCCTGGCCCTGCTGTCCTTGCACATACTCGTGTCAGTCCGGGCCGCACAGGATATCCGTTCCCTGTATCTGCTAGGAACGACACTGCTGATCGTCAGCGGCACGGCCATCGTGCTGCTGGCCCACCAAACAGGCATGTTTAACCTGGTACTGTTTTCTAGTGTGATCCTGCTATATCTGGTCGTGCCAATGGTGCCGTGGGGGCTGCGTGAGGCGCTGATTGTGCTGGTGATGATCTATGTAACTTTCACGACTTCTATCTTTACAGTGCACCCGTTCGGCAGTGGTCAGATCATACATAGCCATTTTGATCCGCAAACTGTCTGGTCCCTGCAGCTGATCATGGCAGGCGCAATGGTAATCAGCCTGGGCATGGTCGTGCGCAACATCCTGGTGCGCAAGAGTGATATCCGCAACCGGTTCGCTCTGGAACAAAAAAACATGCGGCTGATGCATCTCTCGAACAGGGATGCGCTGACTGGCGCCTGGAACCGACGGTTTCTGAGAAACGCTTTTGACAACAAGGCGGCGGAATGGTGTGATCAGGGCCTCGTCTTCCATTTTGCATTTCTCGATATCGATAACTTCAAGCCCATCAACGATCGATGGGGACATGACTATGGTGACGACGTCCTGCGCTGTATCACTCATGCCTACGCTGAAGTACTGGGAAAGGCGGGTTTTTTTATCCGCATGGGGGGCGACGAGTTCGCGCTGCTGTTTACCGGCGATGACCCGGTAGGTGTGTTGTCCTCCGGTTTGGCTGCGGTGCACCGACGGCTCAGGTCACCGTCTGGCAGCCATGAGGAGAGCATCAGTATCAGTATTGGCATGGTCAGCATAGCGCCGGGGGAACAGGCAGCAGAGGACGTTATTTATCGTACGGCCGACAGAGCCTTGTACGAGGCAAAGGAGCGCAAGGGTGGTATCGCTGACAATCTCAACCTGGTGAGACATACGCTGCCCGGGGAAACGATGTCGGGTTTGTTCCTTTCCGACGATGCCGCATCAACGTCAATATATTGACACAACCCTCTGGAATACATCAAGAAATTTTCATTTCAGTCGATCTAACCTTTATCAAAAGATGAAGGTTTCACTCATGGGTGTCCTCGCACTCAAATATCTCAAACACAATCCGAAATCCACCACACGACGGGTTGGACAGATCGGTCTTGACTGCGCCATGGACAGGTTGCATCTGGTGCAGCTGGAATCGGCAAACGGTGTTATCTCGGTGCATGCAAAAGCATCACTGGCCTATCCTGAACCATTGGAGGCCTTGCAGGCGGCACCAAAAAAGATGCGTTCCATGATTCAACAGGCGCTGGGATCTGATCGCTTCCGAGGGCGACATGTCGTAACGCGGTTGCCGTCGGCTGAAACCAGAATCATGCCAGTTACCTATCATGCCGCGAATGATCAGACGGCTGAGGCAGCGCTGCTTAAAGTGATCAGCGAACGCATCGACGGTGATCTGTTGGATTTTGTTATTGACTATCTGCCGATCCGGTCTGACACCAAGTCGGAGGAATGTCTGGCCATCGTTGCTGTTGCCGAACGCCGGCGGGTAATCGATTATCTGGAGATGCTACGCAAGGCCGGCCTTGCGGTAGACCGCCTCGAGATCGGGCCGACTGCCATCCGCAGGCTGGTCAGCGCCATGGGAACGGCTGATCAGCAGGAAAATGTACTGGCACTTAACTGCGGACGGGCTTCAAGTTATCTGTCGGTCATTTCCGGTGCGCGGTTGATTTTCGATCAGGATATACGCTTCGGTGAAATGAGGATGCTCGATGATATTGCTCGTGCGCTGGAGATCACGCAGGAGGCCGCACAGTCGCTGGTGTCAGGTTGCACTTTTGCCCCCATCGGCCTGTCTGAAATACAGGCAGGCTATGGATTTGATATCGATGCCTCCGAGACGCTCCAGCAGATTGTCAAGCCAGCCTTGCTGACTCTGGCAGAGGAGATTAACCGCACCCTGATTTATACCGCATCACAGACACGTGGTGAACCGATCAGTCGTATCTATCTTCTGGGTAGTCTGGCACGGTGGCAGGGAATGGACCATCTTCTAGGCACCCTGATTAGACTGCCTGTGGTTATTATCCCGAACCCCCTGAAACCCTTCGACAGAGACAACGGGAATTCAATGGGAAATAACGAGGCAATACCGGAAATTGCTGTAGCGACCGGACTGGCCCTGAGCGGCCTGCAAGTCGATGGCCGAAATTGATCTCATACCCCGGGACTACCGTAACCGGGTCTTCATCTTTGACTGGGGAAAACGCCTGTCTGTTACGATGGCAGCGTTTATGGTCGTGAGTATTGTGAGTTATGTTTTGCTGAACCTGTCTAACAGGAAAATGGAAGAAAATGTCGTAATACTACAACAAAAACAGCAGACCATTACGCAGGATCGGGATGAACTGCGTGCGATCGTTGAAAAAAAGGAACGTCTCCAACGCCAATGGAACCTGCTGAAAAACCTTCGCAATAACACAGCTGCTTCAAAAATGTTCGTGATTGTGGACCGTGCCATATCGTCTGGCGATCTATGGTTCATGAACTGGGAATACGAACGTTCAGATGACATGGTCGAATTGCAGCCAGAGTCGACACATACCGGGTATTACATCGTACTGTCGGATAAAGCAGAACAGAGTGTAGGCGAAGCCTGGGAGATCAAAACCCGAATGACGATCAAGGGCCAGGCGCGTGATCATTCGACCCTCTCGCGGTTTGTCAGACAGCTGTACGAGCAGGCAGAGGTGCAGGATGTCCGTATTCTGAATACTTCTCTCGTGAAGACGGACGGTGTTGTCAATTTCGACATGGTCGTGACTATCAACAGCGAACGGGTAACCGACTGATGGAAGCCCTGTTAAAAAACATTGAGCCCAGGACTCTGGTCATGTCAATGGGTGGCGTTTTCCTGTTGATTGCAGCTGCACTGGTCAGCTATGGCTTGTGGCCTGAGTTTGCGAAGTATCGCCAGTCACAGCAGACCCTGAGAATGTTTGACCAAACTGTCCAGGGTGGCGATTCCCTGGGTAATGAGATTGAAAAGATTGGAAGCGAAATAATGCAGCTCAACCGGAATTTGCATGGAGAACTGGGTGATCTTCCTGAGAGTCAGATGGGGGCCTATCTCATTGGTCGTTTGCAGGAGATTTCCTGGAAAAACCGTATCAGGCTGCTTGGGGTAAGGCCCGGTAGTGGAAGTACTTTGAGCAACCTCCGGGAAATTCCGTTTAATGTAGAGGTCTCGGGAGATTATTTCGACTTATATGCATGGATGCAAGATCTTGCGAAAGATCTGGGTTTTATGGCGATAAGTCATTTCAATATCAGTCCGTTAAATTCCTCTGACGGGTCGTCGGACGTCAAGGCAAGTCTCACGATCGTGTCCTACCGAGAGGCTGACAATGGCTAGGTTGTTGGTAAAGCAGCTGCTTGCGACGGTCGTTGTCTTGTGTCTGACTCAAGTCAGTCATGCCGGACAGAGCGTGCATGCCCTTAAGATTAATCCGTTCGCAAGACCACTCGAAAGTCAGGCAAGTCGGGCGCAACCGGTATCTTCTGAACAGACAGACTCGGTGCCGTTCGTGTTGCGCGGCACAATGATGGCCGGTCAGCAGTCGCTTGCCAACATCAGTGGTGTGGTCGTTTCCCTTGGGGGAGAAATCAATGGCTACAAGCTGGTTGCCATACACCAGCGTGAAGTCGTACTTCTCAGGGATAATGAGCGTAGGATACTGTCGGTAGATGACAAGAATGAGGCTAAATGACTGTGAACAGTCGCATTAAGGTCGCTGCGTCATACCTATCAGCACTTGCCTTGCTGATCTGCGCCGTTCTGCCGCTATCTCTCGCGTTCGCACAGGATACGACACACGTTATTATGCCGCAAACGGGACCAGAAGGATCAGGAATCGTTACTGATGGAAAAGTATCGCTAACACTGCGTGCGGTTGCCATATCGGAAGTAATGGAAATGTTATCCAAGTCCGCGCATGTCAATATTCTGCTATCAGATGACGTTGAGGGAGAGGTTTCTGTCAACCTCTACGGTGTCAGTATCGATGAAGCCATCCACTCGATAGCTACCGCTTCAGGTTACGCCGTCGAGCGCCGCGACGGCAGCTATTTTATCGTCAAGCGGGAGGAGGCTGGTCACTATGCGGCGGGTGGACCGACAGAGCTTCGCACCTTCAAGATCCAATATTCCGAGCCGGAGGTCATCAAAGGAATTATTGAAAAACACCTCTCAAGTTACGGGAAAATTACCACCCTCAACGAGCGCAAGTTACTGGTTGTAGAGGATACCCCTTATTTTCTGGAACGCATTACGAGCTTGCTGAGGGAGCTTGATCGGCGCCCAAAACAGATCCTTATCAAGGCCGAGATACTGGAGATTACCCTGAAAGACAGCGAGTCATACGGACTGGAATGGTCCAAGCTGTTTAACTACGATGGCGGTAAGGGTGCATTCGGACTACGGGGTACTTCCAATCCGGGATCAGCTGGCCTTTTCTTTGAACTGGTCACGCCGAACATAGAAGCTTTCCTGGATACTCTGAGATCCCGTGAACGGCTTCGTACCTTGTCTACCCCGAAATTGCTGGCGCTCGAGGACCAGCCGGCAGAGACATTGATCGGTGAACGACTGGGTTACAATGTCACAACAACCATTAACAATGTCACAACGACTTCAACCGAGTTCCTCGAATCCGGTGTGATACTGAAGGTCACGCCATCAGTAGACCAGGACTCGCGGGTATTGCTTAAAATACACCCGGAGGTCAGCACCGGTACAGTGACCGACGATGGCATTCCAAATCAGAAAACCACCGAAGTTACAACCACTATGCTTGTTGATAGCGGTCAGACCATATTCATCGGCGGCTTGATACGCCGCAATGCAACCGAGACTCGTGAAGGTGTTCCTGTTCTCGGTGATATACCCGGATTAAAACTGCTGTTTTCAAATCGGGCGGTTAATACTGTTAATACTGAACTGGTGGTTCTCATCACTCCCTATATCATCAATCAGACGAGGATGGCTTTGGATTTGGGTAAGGCTGCCCAGTTCGGCGAGGTGGCAGATAAGCTAGATGTTCAATCTGATCGAATTAATCGAATTATGGATGATGGTGGGTATACGGAGACTGACAGAGCCACTCGGATCATGGATGAGGGGAGCTATACGGAGACTGACAGAGCCAATTGGATCAGGGATCATAATGTCTACACGGAGACATACACATGGTAATCCGTATCTGATGAAGAAGACATCGACTGAATACCTTGCTAATTGGCGTGGGAGTTTGCGCCAGACGTTTGTTCAGTATGATGCAGGCAATAATAATCATGGCTATTGGCTGCAGCTTGTCTGGAGTTGTCTACAGCACTTAAAGCCGACGGTTTCTCTATGGATTGTAGGCAAATCTTCTAATTCTTATGGCATTAGATGTTGGCAGATAATGATAATTATTGTCTAAATTCATTACTGATGCTGCTTTCAAGGGGGCGCTTGCTAAAATCATTGCCGAGTATCTCATATGTCATTCATAAATAGACAACCAGAGCCAGGCGATCGGCGTTGGGGATTGGTCACTGAGTTTCCTTTAAGTGATGGTGCGGATTTGTTAGTGCTTCATGACCGTCGCAGTGGCAGTGAGTGAAGGAAGATATCGGCGTCGGCTGATGAGTTACTTAAACTCTTTTCGGAACTGCCTGCCATAGACCCTGAGCTTCTAAAATCATTAGTCAAATGAATGGCGCTAAGTTAAGCCCGTAACTTCTTAGCGTGTCCGCGTCTTTCAATCTCCATCCGTGCTTTCCGGCGGGGTTTGTCCAGGCGAGGATAAGGCTTGGGCCTTCGTTTGACTGCCCGCGGTTCGACTCTGCCGGGTCGATCGGCCACCCGTATTTGAGCAATGAGGACAAACAAGGTCGCCGTGTCTTCGCCGGATCCGGAGAGAAAC
>Ga0210085_1000792_pt1 | contig 12947 bp, 13 predicted proteins | sample China_Galinas_PW_5_FD_184866 | JGI IMG/M metagenome (GOLD analysis project Ga0210085, IMG submission 184866) | Wetland microbial communities from San Francisco Bay, California, USA, that impact long-term carbon sequestration - China_Galinas_PWC_D1... | ecosystem: Environmental > Aquatic > Marine... | reverse complement strand
ACATGCCGGGAACTGTACGCCGTAGCCGCCAAAGGGCCCTTGAAATAGAAAAATCTTATGATTTCAGTTTTCGCCAACGTAGACAGCGCCTTACGAAGCTAACGAGAAAATCAACCGGACGCTAGTGATGCGGAGCGATGGTTGGGGTATCCATCGCGCGGATGCGTTTACGTGAGGCGTTATTTACGAGTATTCGTGCTCAGCGGTGAGCTGCTCCAGCTGCCGGATATCCTCCAGCGGGGCTACGCACCTGGTTCCCCGGCAAGGGTAGGCACGCGTGGCGGCCCCCGGCTTCATGGCCCCCAGGCTCCCGGGCAGCCCCTCCTCCGAGGTTGGAATGGCAAGTACCAGACGCCGCGGGGCGTAGCTGCGGCGGGCGATCCCTGCCCAAAGCGCCAGATCGTCGCCCTGTCCCCGAATCACGATCGTCTCCGTGGGGCTCAGGTGCTCTTCCAAGGCGGCGAGGAGGCTGGCATGGGCGTAGGGGATGCGGCGGATGTGCTCGCTCGCCAGCGTTAGGACTCCTTGCGCGGCTTCGAGATACCGGCTCTCTCCGACCAAGTGGCCGAGACGCTGGAGTACTAGGGCCGATACCCCGTTGCCGGAAGGCACCGACTCATCGCCGAGCGGCTTTGGGCGATGGATGAGTCGCTCGTGATCGCTGGAGGTGAAGTAGAAGCCGCCCTCTCGGGGATCGCTGAACCGGGCCAGGATCACCTCGGCCAGCTCTAGCGCCAAGTCGAGGTCGTCGCGCCGCCAACGGTTCTGCAGCATCTCCAGCAAGGCGTCGATAAGGAAGGCATAGTCATCCAGATAGGCGTTGAGATGGGCCCTGCCGTCCTTGTAGGTGGCGAGTAGGCGACCCTCCTGCAACAGGTCTGCGCGGATGAAGCCGAGGGCGCGCTGGGCGGATGCCAGGTAGTCGGTGCGGCCCATCACCCGGGCGGCACGGGCCATGCCCTTGATCATCAGGCCGTTCCAGGACGTGAGCACCTTCTCGTCCCGGCCAGGACGGACCCGTTCCTCCCGTGCCGCCATCAGCTTTCCTCTGGCGGCGTCCAGCGAGGCCGCGATCCGCTCCTCGGGGATGCCCAGGGCCTTCGCCGCTCCGCTGGCCGTGCGGTATCCGTGCAGGTGCCACCTTTCCTCGAAGTTCGCGTGCTGGTCCAGACCGTAGACGGAGGCGAAGGGCCCGTACTCGTCGGGGGTGAGCAGTTCCTGGATCTCCTCGCGGTCCCAGACGTAGAACCTTCCCTCTTCGCCCTCGCTGTCCGCGTCCAGGCTCGAGTAATAGCCCCCCTCGGGCGACTGCATTTCGCGCATCACCCAATCGGCGGTGGCGACGGCAGCGTCCCGGAACAGGTGCTCGGCGGTGATCTGCCAGGCGTCGCAGCAAAGGGCGAGGAGGGGGGCGTTGTCGTAGAGCATCTTCTCGAAGTGGGGGATCATCCACTGGTCATCGACCGAGTAGCGGCAGAAGCCCCCGCCGACCTGGTCGTTGACCCCACCCCGGATCATGCGCTCCAGCGTAAAGGTCGCCATGCGCAGTGCCGCCCTGTCCGGATTTCCGTCCGCACGGGTCGCGGCATAGCGGCGCAGCAGGAGCTCCAGGTCGGTGGGGTGGGGAAACTTGGGTGCCTGTCCGAATCCCCCGTGGGTGGCATCGAAGCTTTCCGCCAACTGTTGCCGGGCCTCATCGAGCGGGCCCCCGTCCGGGATCTCGCCCCCACCGCCGGGGTCGAGCTGGGACAAGGCATCCATTAACGAGCGATTTTGCTCGCGGATGGCGGGCCCCTGCTCGCGATAGGCGGCCTCGACCCCCTCCAGCAGACGGGAGAATGCCGGCAGCCCGTGCCTGGGCTCGTTCGGAAAATAGGTCCCGGCGAAGAACGGATTCTGATCATCCGGGGTCAGGAAGAGGGTCAGCGGCCAACCGCCCGGGCGCTTTGCCAGGATCTGATGGGCCGTTTGGTAGATCTTGTCCAGGTCCGGACGCTCTTCCCGGTCCACCTTGATGTTGACGAAGAGCCGGTTCATAACCTCGGCCGTGGCCGGGTCCTCGAAGGACTCATGGGCCATCACATGGCACCAATGGCATGCGGAATAGCCGATAGAGAGAAGGATGGGCTTATCCTGAGTCCTGGCGGTCTCCAGGGCCTCCTCGCACCAGGGCCACCAGTCGACCGGGTTGTGGGCATGCTGCTGCAGGTAGGGGCTGGTGGTATCGCCAAGGCGGTTCGTGTAGTGGCTCGCATTCTGCATTTCAGCTGTCCTGTACAGGTACCTCCATCCCAGGTGGGTGCGGCGGCACCGGGTTTCCACGGCACGGGCTTGCAGGGAAAAGGATTACCGTGAAAGTACGCGCCGGAGGCGCTCCGACTCTCCCTCTCCCTTTATGGGAGAGGGTCGGGGTGAGGGAACGATCAGGGGCGAGGCGACCTTTCATTGCCTCGGGGTGGCTCGACTCGCCCCATGATCGTTAGCATTGCTTCCTTCTTCGACGATAGGAACAAGTGCTCATGATCCTGAAGTTCATCACGCTCCTTCTGCTGTGCCAGTTGGCGGGGGAGGTCTTTGTCCTGTGGAGCGGGTTGCCGGTGCCGGGTCCGGTGGTGGGGATGGCCCTGCTCTTCGCCGGCCTGACGCTGCGCGGAGGCACCCCGGCGGGACTCGGGCGCGTGGTCGACGGGCTGCTTTCCCACCTGTCGCTCCTGTTTGTGCCCGCCGGCGTGGGACTCATGCGACACCTCTCCATGCTGCGCGACGAGTGGCTGGCGATTTCGCTGTCCCTGGTGCTGAGCGCGGTGCTGACCACTGCGGTCACCGGGCTGGCGATGTCGCTCCTGATCCGGTGGACGGCAGACCCCAGCCAGGAGGGATAGACCATGGATGCACACCCCGTCCTCGGCGACATCTGGGTCTATCTCTCGGCAAGCCCCCTGTTGCACCTGACGCTGACCCTGTTGACCTACCTGCTCGGTGACTGGATCTTTCGGCGCAGCGGAAAGAAGGCCCTGTTCAATCCCGTGCTCACGTCGGTACTGGTGCTGATGGCCATCCTCTTCGCGACCGGAACGGATTATCAGATCTATTTCGCCGGTGCCCAGTTCGTGCACTTCATGCTGGGTCCGGCTACCGTTGCCCTGGCGGTTCCGCTCTATCGCAATTTGCCCCTGATCAGGCAGCTATGGCTTCCGATCCTCGTGTCCATATTCACCGGCGCATTCGTATCCACGACGAGTGTGGTCGTGGTCGCACAATGGCTCGGCGCGCCGAAGCAGACCCTGGTCTCTCTGGCACCCAAGTCGGTGACCGCGCCCGTAGCCATGGGGATCAGCGAGAAGGTCGGAGGACTTCCCTCCCTGACCGCTGCGCTGGTCGTGCTCACGGGGGTGCTCGGCGCCGTTATCGGTACCGCCGTCTTGGCGTCCGTTCGGGTGCGCGACGACCGTGTCCGGGGTCTGGCGCTCGGCGTGACCTCCCACGGGATCGGTACCGCAAGGGCCTTTCAGATCAGCGACCTCGCGGGCTCCTTTTCCGCGCTGGCCATGGGTCTGATGGCCCTGGTTTCGGCCTTTTCACTGCCCTTCGCCCTGCGTTGGGTGTTTTGAGCGGCCAATCGGGGCTGATAGGCTTGGCCAAGTCCCACGAGGAACGATCCGAATGAACCTATCCCCCCTCCGCCTCAAGAAGGACCAGGAGCGCCGCCTGCTCGCCGGCCACTGCTAGGTGTACAGCAACGAGGTGGACACGGATGCGACGCCCCTCGGAGTCTTCGAGCCGGGGCAGCCGGTCCAGATCCTGAGCCACCGTGGGCGCTGGCTGGGCCAGGGCTACGTCAATCCCCACTCGCTGATCTGCGCCCGTCTTGTGAGCCGCCTGCGCAAGCTGCCCCTGAGTCCCTCCTTCTGGATCGAGCGGATCCGCACGGCACTCGAGCTGCGCGAGCGGCTCTATCGGCGCCCCTTCTACCGTCTGATCTTCGGCGAGAGCGACGGCCTGCCGGGACTGATCGCCGACCGGTACGGCGATCTGATGACGGTGCAGATCACCACCGCGGGCATGGAGCGGGTAAGGGCGGATATTCTCACGGCACTGGAGCAGGTCTTGCGCCCGACCTGCATCATCCTGCGCAACGACATCCAGGTCCGGGTGCTGGAGGGTCTCGCCCAGGGTGTGGAAACGGTCTTCGGGGATCCCCCCAGCGCTCTGGAGCTGCAGGAGGGGGAGACCCGCTTCCTCGTCGATCCCAGGACCGGCCAGAAGACGGGCTGGTTCTACGATCAGGCCGAAAACCGCGCGCGCTTGCTCCGCTTCGGGACACCGGCCCGGGTGCTCGACCTGTGCAGCTACGTGGGAGCCTGGGGTGTGCAGGCGGCGGTCGCAGGGGCGGAAGAGGTCGTGTGCGTAGACAGCTCCCCAACCGCCTTGGAGCGGGCCGGCGAGAACGCGGACCGCAACGGCGTCGTCGCTCGGGTGAGCGGACTCCAAGGGGATGCGTTCGAGGTGCTGCGGGCGCTGCGTGAGCAACAGGAGCGCTTCGACCTGGTGATCCTGGATCCCCCTGCCTTCATCAAGCGCCGCGAGGACGTGAAGGAGGGCACGCGCGCCTACCAGCGCCTCAATCGGCTGGGGCTGGAGCTGGTGGAGCCCGGCGGCCTGCTCGTCACCTCCTCCTGCACCTACCACATGGACCGCAGAACCTTCCTGGGCACGGTTCGGCGGGCGGCACAGAGCACCGGATTCATCCTGCAGCTCCTGCAGGCGGGCGGTCAGGGACCGGACCATCCCATCCATCCGGCAATCCCAGAGACGGAGTATCTCAAGACCTTCTTCTCCCGGGTACTCCCGCGGTTCTAACCTGGCTTCGCCGACCCGCAAATCCCGCCACGTCTGAAGGACAGGGCTACCCCATAAATGAACTAGCGAATTCTCAAGAGGTTGCCTACAATTTTTGAAAATTCGATTTAGCTCGACTTCCAGGCGCTAATTGTCGATAGGGGTGATACGCAATGAAAACTAAGAGAACAGCTCTGGTCGGGGAGGAACGATCGGTCTTTGTCGGCTCCCGGCGACCGGCGGCCACCTGCGCTCGGCTGTTTGCAGCCTTCGCCGCTGGGATGATGCTTGCCGCCGTGCTCGCAGGCTGCGCTGGTGAGGAACCTCGGAAGTCAGCGAGCGCCGATCTCGTCCTGGTGAAGAAATCGCTGCGCAAGATGCAGCTCATCAAGAACGGGCAGGTGGTTCGCGAGTACCGAATCGCCCTCGGCGATCAGCCGTACGGGCACAAGATGCAGGAGGGGGACGAACGGACACCGGAAGGCAGCTATATCCTGGACTGGCGCAATCCAAACAGCCGTTTTTACAAGTCCATCCATGTCTCTTACCCCAACGACCAGGATATCCGGTTCGCGCGCTACATGGGCGTCAGTCCCGGCGGCATGATCATGATTCATGGCCAACCCGACTACATCCGCTCCCCGAAAATGAGGGCCCAGTACCAGCGCCGGGATTGGACCGACGGCTGCATCGCCGTGCAGAACGAGGAGATGGACGAGATCTGGCGGGCGGTGCGCGACGGAACACCGATCAGGATTCTCCCCTGAGCCTGCCCCGAGCCCGACAAGGGCGACCCGAAAGGAGTCGGCAGGCGGAGGTCGGATAGGGTGTATGCTCGACTTGGCCTTCGGTAAAATCGCCCTTATCAGGATGCATGGGTGTTACCGAGGCAAGGCGGTCATTCGAGCCGAGCACGCGAAGGTTACCTCGAACATTCGAGGCCCCCTGAAGAAGTCCGACGCCCACCGGGAAGATTATCGAATCCGAATGCTCAGCTATCCACAAATCGACCCCGTCGCCCTCTCCCTGGGTCCGCTGAAGATCCATTGGTACGGTCTCATGTATCTGCTGGCCTTCGCGGGTGCCTGGGCGCTGGGTCGTTTCCGGGCGTCGCGCCCGGGCTCCGCGTGGGATGCGCAGATGGTCGACGACGTGATCTTCTACAGCGCCATCGGCGTCATCCTGGGAGGGCGCCTGGGATATATGCTTTTCTACGGCCTCGATCGGCTGCTCGCTGATCCCCTGAGCATCTTTCGAATCTGGGAAGGCGGCATGTCCTTCCATGGGGGCCTGCTCGGAGTCTTGACCGCGATGTGGCTCTTCGCCCGTCGCCGCGATTTGCGCTTCTGGCAGGTTGCCGATTTTGTCGCTCCCTTGGTACCTCCAGGCCTGTTTGCGGGGCGCATCGGCAATTTCATCAATGGTGAGCTGTGGGGACATGCCACAGATGTCCCCTGGGCCATGCGGGTACCCTGCGAGAAGCTCGTCGACTATTGTCGCGGTCTGCCACCGGGCATGGAGTGGACCCCACCGCTGCATCCGTCCCAACTCTACGAGGCCGTTCTGGAAGGCATCGTCCTCTTTCTGATCCTGTGGATCTTTTCCGCGACGCCGCGACCCGTCAGGGCCGTATCGGGCATGTTCCTGGTGGTCTACGGAATCTTCCGCTTCTTGGTCGAGCTCGTCCGCATGCCCGATCCTCAGATCGGCTATCTCGCCTTCGGCTGGCTTACCATGGGGCAGGTTCTGAGCATGCCGATGATCCTCTTCGGCGTGCTCTTACTCATATTAGCCTACCGCGGCCACACGACGTCCGCGAAGCCGTAACTCGTTACCAGCAGGACGATAGGACGGCCCCAAAAAAACCCGGCGTACGCCGGATCGAATGCTCTTCTCGTGATTGAGAGAGACGAGGAGGACTTCTGGTCCGGGAGCGAACTGCACAGCTCCCGGAAAAATGCGGGGCTTTACCCTTTCTCAAGCGCCGGGAGTGACCTTGCGAACCCCTTCCGAAAGCTTGCTCATTCCCTCCTGAACGAAGGCACGGTAGTCTTCGCGTACTTCGGTGGCGATCTGCATGCTCGCCTTGGACTCCGCCAGTAAACGCTCGCTGGCTTCCTTAGCCAGCTCGGCCTGTCCCTTGATGAACTCGTCGAAGCCCTTGGAGTCGGTGGCCAGCTTCATCTGGCGCTTGCTCTGCTCCATCATGAAATTCATGGCTTCCATCTGACGGGAGGTGATCTTCTCCAGGACCTTCATGTTGAGCTCTGCAAACTTGTTCAAGCTTTCCATCGCCTTGCCGCCCATCTCGTTAATGGACTCGAGGTTTTTCTGTGCATTCATCGCGCATCTCCGATCGGTTAGAAGGGTTGACCTGAATCAGCATGCTGCAGTGCAACAATTGCTGCAGTGCACAATAATGGCACGGGGAGCCTTTGTCAAGAGATCAGGTGGAATTTTCTGAGAGATGCCGCCAAGTGGACAGATCGCCCACGCGCGGAGCGGGGAAACGTGCCGACAAGCCCGGGAGCCCAGGGATCTCTCTTACAGAGAAAGAACTACCTACTCGGCCTTATCGGTCTTATCGGGCTTGCCGTCGGACTTCAAGCCGGCGGCGCGCAGAAATTCCTTCTGGAAATCGGCCCACATTTCGACGCTGCGCTGGGTAATACGCGTAACCGCCTTCAATGGATCCTTTGCCAGGGTCTCGCGCACTTGGCTCTGCTGCTTGGCGAAGACGTTCAGTGACTGCTCGAGATAGCGTGCGAACAAGCCGTGCAGGGTACCCCCGTAGAAGCGAATGATCTGCGCCAGCATGTCGGCGGTGAACAGGGGCTTACCCGCGCTCTCCTCGTCCAGCATGATCTGAAGCAGGATGGAGCGGGTAATGTCTTCCTCGTTGGTGGTGTCCGTCACCCGGAACTTGACACCTTTCATGACCAGGGTCCGGACGTCGGAGACCGTAATGTACTTGCTTACCTCCGTGTCGTAGAGCCGACGGTTCGGGTACTTCTTGATGATGCGTTCGTCAGACATGCGCGTGGGGTGGAGCTGGCAAGCCTCCTTTCGAGTGTAACCCACGAGCGTTCGATGTCGGATGATGCAGCGCAACAAAACAGGCTCTGATCCCAGCCCCTCGGCTTTCGGCTTCGTCTGCCGTGTCAGTTGCCGGTAGACATGGGACGCTGGAATCGCCAACGCAGACCCCAAAATGCCAAGCCGTACGTGACATTTGCTGCATTGCACAATAAAATCATTGTAGGCAGGATGTGATCTTCCTTGCTCGCGAGATATGCCGATGCCGTTCCAGCCGTTAAGTTGGGTGCGTTTCATGTTGGAAGTTACGCAGGAGATTCTCGAAAAGATCGATCCCTTGCTCGATGCCGGTGATGCCGAGTCGGCTGGAAAGCTGCTCGTCGATGTCGACCGTACGTCCTTGCGGGCCGTTCTGATTCACATCCTACGGGAGAGGGGCGGCGAGGTCGCGGACGCGGTCGGAGCCGCCTATCTGCACGAGCAGGAAACCTCTCTTCACGAGCACGAGGCCGCCTAGCCCGCCCGGCGGCCTTGTCTGTCGCGCTCGGGCCGCCCTGCTCGCGAGGGATCGGCAGCCGGGCACCACTGGGGGACTGCCTGTTCCCGATCAGAGGAGTGGTGATCCGCAGTGGGGGCTTGCAACCATGAGGCAGGACCCCATCCTCTACGCCATCTTTCCGGTATTCACGATCGTAAAGCGCTTTCCGACACCCATTGCGGTGTCGACCCCGGCTACCAGGGACTCTGCGTTGTCTCAACCCGTCCCCCGGTGTAGGCTTTGTGCTCGTCGGAGCCGTCTTCCCCATCCCCAACCCCTCAATTCGAAAGGAGAGCCCCATGCTGGTCGTCCACGTCTTCGTGCATGTGAAGCCCGAATCGATCGAGGCATTCAAGGCCGCTTCCGTCGAGAATGCACGCAACAGCGTGCAGGAGCCGGGGATTGCGCGCTTCGATGTGATCCAACAGGAGGAGGATCCGACGCGCTTCGTCCTGGTGGAGGTCTACCGCACCGCCGAGGATCCTGGCCGGCACAAGGAGACCGCGCACTATGCGGCCTGGCGCGACACGGTCGCCGACATGATGGCCGAGCCGCGCAGCGCCATAAAGTACGCCAACGTCTTTCCGGATGAGACAGGCTGGGATTTGCCACGGACCTGAGGGCGGCACCATGAGGTTCGAGCTCGCGACGGCAGGCCGCATCCTCTTCGGCGAGGGCGTTTTCGATCAGACCGGAGCGCTGGCCGCCGAGCTGGGCAAACGGGTGCTCCTGGTCGGAGGCGGCACCCCGCAGAGAATCGAGCCACTCCAGTCCCTGCTCGCCGGCGAGGGGCTGCCCGTCCGAACGATTTCCATCGACAGGGAGCCGACCGTCGCATCGGCCCTTGAAGGAGTCGAGCAGGCGCGCGACTTCGGGGCCGATCTCATGATCGGCATGGGGGGCGGCAGCGTCATCGACGCCGCGAAGGCCATCGCCGCGCTGCTGGCGAATCCGGGCCATCCTTACGAGTACCTGGAGGTCGTGGGCCGTGGCCAGCCCCTGGCAAATCCCGCCGCACCCGTCGTGGCAATCCCAACCACAGCGGGCACGGGTGCCGAGGTGACCCGCAACTCCGTGCTCGCCGCGCCCGAGCAGAGTGTCAAGGTGAGCCTGCGCCACCTGTCCATGTTGCCTCGGGTCGCCCTCGTCGACCCGGTGCTGACCTACGCCATGCCGCCTTCCGTAACCGCCAGCACCGGACTGGACGCCTTGACCCAGTGCATGGAGCCGTTCGTCTCACACTTGGCCACCCCCCTGACCGACGGATTCTGTCGCGAGGGAATGACCCGTGGGGCGCGCTCTCTGCGTCGCGCCTTCGTCGACGGCTCGGATGTCGAAGCGCGCCGCGACATGGCCCTGACCAGCCTGTGCGGGGGGCTGGCCCTGGCAAACGCCAAGCTGGGTGCCGTTCATGGCTTTGCCGGTCCGGTCGGCGGCATGTTCGATGCCCCGCACGGTGCCATCTGCGCCCGCCTCCTGCCCTTCGTGATGGAGGCCAATGTGCGCGCCCTGCAAGAGCGCGCCCCGAGCTCGCCGGCGCTGACCCGCTACCAAGAGGTCGCGGAGGTTCTCACCGGCAATCCAGGCGCCCGGGTTGCCGAGGGTGTCGCCTGGGTGCATGCGCTCGGCGAAGAGCTGTCCGTGCCCGGTTTTGCAAGCTACGGCATGCAGGAAGGCGATCTGCCCGAGATCGTGGCCAAGTCCATGACCTCCAGCAGCATGAAGGGGAACCCGATCGCCCTGACGGAATCGGAGCTGACCCGGGTGCTGACACAGGCGCTCTGAACCGATTCCTGGGGAGCCCTGGGAGGCTGCGCGCCTGCCCGAATCGGACGTATTCGCTGTCGGTCACGGGTATCCCTCCACTGACCCTCGAGATCAACCAAGAAAGCTACGGAGAATCGCCATGAAAATCAGCTCGAATTCCATTTCCGATGGCCAGCCCATCCCGGGTGACTTCGCCTTCTGCGTGCCCGCCGAGGAAAGCCATGTGAGCCTGGGGGGGAATCGCAATCCCCACTTCGCCTGGTCGGATCTGCCTGCCGGCACCCGGTCTCTGGTCCTCATCTGCCACGATCCGGACGTCCCCAGCCGTCCGGACGACGTCAACCAGGAGGGACGCGAGGTACCGGCGGACCTGCCGCGGGTGGACTTCACTCACTGGGTGCTGGTCGACCTGAGTCCGGAGCGTGACGGCATCGCCGAGGGGGACTTTTGCTCCGAGGTGACGGCACGCGGAAAGCCGGGACCGGCGGCACCCGACGGGACCCGACAGGGCATAAACAGCTACACGGACTGGTTCGCCGGAGATGCGGACATGTCCGGTGACTACTACGGATACGATGGTCCCTGCCCGCCCTGGAACGACTCCATCGTCCACCACTACCACTTCACCCTCCACGCCCTGGATATCCCGCGCTGCCCGGTTGAGGGGAGCTTCGGGCGCGACCAGGTATTGTCCGCGATCGAGGGCCATGTGCTCGCCCAGGCGGGAATGATCGGGACCTACAGCCTCAATCCGAAATCCCTGGCGAGCTAGCGAAGCCACTCCCGCAAGGGACCGAGTGTCGCCTTCGCGGACGGCCTGAGGTCGGGCACCCCAAGAGAAGTTGGTACACCGTGGGTTCCCGGCCCGGGCACAGAGGGGAAACAGCGTACTTTCGGGTGGATCCTTGGTTTGCGCTCACTCTCTCGGTCGGCAAGTCGCCGGGGAGTCCTCAAACATGGACGTTGCTCGACCAGTGAGCTCCACCAGAGTTGTACAAGTCTGCCAATAGTACCCCGAAGACTAGGATCTCCTCGATTCGCGTCCTGGCTTTGGCGTAGCCGTCAGTGCCTTCCGCTAGCATCTCGGAGAGCGAACCAGCGACCCCCCGGACTCTACTGGGATCGCAGGCGACGGCGTAGCGGCTGTTGGATCGGTATCTAAAGGAGCCTTCCATTCTTCATCCGGGTCCACCTGAGCGTAGTAAGCGCGCTCTGAAAAAAGCGGACCAGATGCAACCAGCGCTCCGGCTGAATCCAGCACTCTGAGAATACCCACGAAGCGATCCGTCAGCGCTTCCATCTCATCACGCGGATCGACCGCATGATCTCAGATCACAATTATCGGCGAATGGTTATCCGATTTGGCAGCTGACTCATCGGATCGAGGCACTCCCAACGATTGGCAAGTTTCTGAAAACATTCCTGACCGAGATGCCTGATCGAGGAGCAAGGAACAACACATGGTAGGGCAATTGCCTGCAAGGCAGCGGCAGTTGTAGGACGCTGTTCATCGAGATTCGTGGCAGAGGAGCTGACGCGATGACTCCAGGAAATGAGTTGGCATTCTGGCAATCGGAGCTTTTCCACAAGCGGGGCATCCCCGGGCCGGATCGTAGGCGCCTGTACGAGTACCGGATCGACGAGGACGAGTACCTTTCCCTGCAACGCGCGCTCAGGAACCTGCTAGCAACGAATGTCCCCCTTTCGCAAGTGGCGAAAAAAACCAGGCTGGACTTTCCAGGATCGTTTGTTCTTTACGCTGCGGAATGGTGGCGGCTCAGCTACGACGGCTCGGGTTGGTCCTGGGACCCGATTCTCCGATCCCTCGGGGCCGACCCATCGTCGTGGACTCCCAACGAGCGTAGCGAGTGTGTCGAGCGCGGCCTTCGCTATTGGGGGCTCGACCGCACGACGGCAGGAGCCCTGAGGTACCTCAGGGCCATTGCGCTTCAAGGTGGCCTGCCGCTCAAGCTCCTCGCAGAGGCCAAGGGCCAGCTGGGTTACGTGCTGCGCCGCGCTCTGAGCATCGCGAAGGGAAGCAACGCGACCTTGGAAACCATCCACGGTTGGATCGAGAGCCTGGCCGCCAGTCTGCCGAAGAGTTACCGCCACGCTGACATCTATTACCTGCTGGCCGACCTTATCGTAACGGTGATGAGATTGGTCGACGAGCTTGGAATATCCCAGGCCGAAGGGGCCATAGAGAATCTCGACTCGCGCATACCCGGTTGGCGGGAACGGTTCCCCTTGCCCATCGGAGACCAAGAGGCCCAGGGACTGATCGACCAGCTTGTTCGAGACGCGAGCATCAAGCCGACCAAGAGAGCTGCTTCCGAGTTGGTGGTAGAGCGACGGATCCACAAGCCAGACGACGAAATCTGGGAGCTGCATGCCAGTGTGGAAACACCGAAGACGCTACCGACGCAAACCTTGCGACAGATGTTCGATCTCGGCGACGCCGCACTGCCGCGAGTGCTTGATTTGGTGATCGAGGCAGGTGCAACGAGCACTCGCGCATCCGTACACCGCCTCGCCGGTCACGACAGCTACGGCTTCGACCAGAAGCTGCGCGTCGTAGCGAACGAGGACGCAGCTGCGGAACATCGCCTGCGCCTTTCCACCGCCGACGGTCTGCAAAGACGGATTTTCCCCCACCAAGATCGACGAAACTCCTTGCCAGCACTGGGCTGGACGGCAATTTCGGATTTCACAAGGGTGGCTACATTGCTACCTGCAACAAGCTCAATATCTCTTCTTGCTCTGGTGT
>Ga0210085_1000791_pt1 | contig 12959 bp, 11 predicted proteins | sample China_Galinas_PW_5_FD_184866 | JGI IMG/M metagenome (GOLD analysis project Ga0210085, IMG submission 184866) | Wetland microbial communities from San Francisco Bay, California, USA, that impact long-term carbon sequestration - China_Galinas_PWC_D1... | ecosystem: Environmental > Aquatic > Marine... | reverse complement strand
CGCACCTTGGGCAGCATGACGTGTGCCACGACCCCGTTGAGGTCGATCAGGGCCCACTCGCCCTCCTTTAGCCCCTCGGTCCCGAGCGGCGGTTGACCGGCTTCCTTGGCGCGAAATGCAATGGTCTCGGCGATTGCCTTCACATGCCGATCAGATGTCCCCGAGGCGACGATCATATAGTCCGTCACAGCGGTCTTGCCCCGGACATCCATGACGCACACATCCTTCGCCTTCGTGTCGCTTAGGGTATCGAGAACCAACTGCTTCAATTGCTCGAGCTGCATGCGGTCTCCTTTCTCAAGGTGGGTCCCCCAAACGGTAGAGTCCCTCCCGCTCGATGATCTCCAGGACGCGGTCGGGAAGCAGGAATCGCGGACTGAGGCATCTGGTCACCAAGGCCCGGATGCCGGTCGCGGAGATGTCGAGCTGGGTCACGTCCTGAAACAGTATGCACCCGCCGGGCACCCTGCGCAGATGTTCGGGATCCTCGGCGCGGCGCTCGGCCACCCAACCCCGAAGGCGAGGATCGTCGACCTCTCCACAAGCCCCGGGCCTCTGCATCACCACCAGATGGGCAAGGCTGAGGATGCCCTCCGGCCTGTGCCAGCCGGCAAAGTCCCGAAAGGCGTCCGCCCCCGTCAGCAGGCAGACAGGCAGCCGCGGCCCCAGGTCCCCGCGTAAAGCAACCAGCGTCTCGTAGGAGTAGGATGCCCCCCCCCGGAGCAGCTCACGCTCATCGGCGACGAACCCCGGTTGACCCTGGATTGCCTCCCGCACCATAGCCAGCCGCTGGCTGCCCGGAGCGGCAGGCTGGGGACGGTGGACCGCCACGTTCAGCGGTATGAATCGTACTTCCTGCAGATCGAGGGCTTGGAGTACGTCCAGTGCCGGGCGCAGATGACCGAAGTGAATGGGGTCGAAGCTGCCCCCGAAGACGCCGATCATTCGACCGATCGCCCCTCGGCCCGGGGCTGGCTCCTATGGGGGTGACACATGGACCACCCCCGCGCCAAGGCCGATAGATCCGATGCCGCCCGCAGACGGGTGAAACGGTATTGCGACCTCACGCCAAGAAAGGTAGCAGATACCGTAACCAAAGTCCCCGGCCGGTCAAGTCCGAATCTCGCCGCTCCCAAGAACGACGAACTTCAGCGATGTCAGGCCCTCCAGCCCAACCGGCCCCCGCGCGTGGAATTTGTCGGTACTGATGCCTATCTCCGCACCGAGTCCATACTCGAACCCGTCGGCAAAACGGGTGGAGGCATTCACCATCACCGAGCTGGAGTCCACTTCCCGTAGAAAGCGACGCGCCCGGGTGTAGTCGTCGGTGATGATGGCGTCCGTATGGGCAGAGCCGTGGCGCGCGATGTGCTCCATGGCCGCATCCAGGTCCGGGACCACGCGAATAGACAATATTGGGGCCAGATACTCGGTGTCCCAGTCCGCCTCCGTCGCCGGCAGCGCGTCGGGGAGGATCTCGCAGGTCCGCGGACAACCACGAAGCTCCACGCCCTTCTCCCGATACCCATCCCCAAGTCGCGGCAGGACCGCGGAGGCCACGCCCTCGGCCACGAGCAGCGTCTCCATGGTGTTACAGGTCCCATAGCGCTGCGTCTTGGCATTCAGGGCGACCCTATAGGCCTTCTCGAGATCCGCCCGGTCGTCGATATAGACATGACAAATCCCGTCCAGGTGCTTGATCACCGGCACCCGGGCGTCGCGACTAATCCGCTCGATGAGCCCCTTGCCGCCGCGGGGGATAATGACATCCACGAGCTCGGGCATGGCAATCATCACGCCCACAGCAGCCCGGTCGGTGGTTGCGACCACCTGCACACCGTCCGCCGGGAGGCCGGCCAGCTCCAGGCCGCGACGGATACTGCCCGCAATGGCCTGATTGGACCGAAAGGCCTCGGACCCTCCCCGCAGCAGGGTGGCGTTTCCCGACTTCAGGCAAAGACCGGCGGCGTCGGCGGTCACATTCGGGCGCGACTCGTAGATGATGCCAACGACACCGAGCGGGACCCGCATCCGGCCCACCTGGATACCGGACGGACGATAGCTCAGGTCCATGGTGGCACCAACCGGATCCGGTAGGGAGGCGATCTGCCGCAACCCGTCGATCATGGCGTCGATGCGGCCCCGTGTGAGCTCCAGCCTGTCGAGCATGGCCTCGTCGAGACCCTTGTCGGCGCCCGCCTCCAGATCCAGCTGATTGGCTGCGGTCAGCTCCTCCCGTCGGCGGTCGATGTCGTCGGCGATCGCGAGCAGGGAGCGGTTCTTCGAGGCTGTATCTGCCCGCGCGAGGCTGCGGGAGGCTGCTCGGGCGCGCGCCCCAATCTCATGCATGTAAGCAGCGACGTCGCCGATCTCAGCACCAGGCATGGGCAAAGCCCCCTCCCGAATATCGGTCTCGGACCAACAGGACTACCGGATTCTAGCAGACCAGGTCCGTTGCAAAGACCTCCTCCGGCATAGCGGCGCCATCCCGCGGCGCCGCTATGGCGTCGGTGATCGTCCCCAGGGTATGCCAGGCGTCACCCGTGGCGAGCCCCTTGATCTTGCGATCTGCCGCACCGCACCGCCCGATGAGGGCGTGGAGCATGTTCAGTGGCAGACGCTTCAGTGCCGCCTTCACCAGCGGTCGGCGCGACGGCCAGACCTTGTGCGCATCGAGGACAACAGCCACGCTGCCGCTAGTGGCGGCATAGGAAACCTCAGCGAGCATCCGCAGCTCCCGCAGCAGCACCCAAAGCACGAGCGCGGGGGCCGTGCCTTCGGCCGCCAGACCGTTCAGGACCCGTTGCGCCCTCGGGCGGTCCCCCCCGAGGACGGCCTCAGCGAGATCAAACACATCAAAGCGGGCGCTGTCGGCGATGGCGCTCGCCAGCCGGGTCTGATCCAGCGGTCCGGCAGGGTACAGCAGCCTCAGCTTCTGCACCTCCTGGGCCGCCGCAAGCAGGTTTCCCTCCACCCGCTCCGCCAGAAGGGCGGAAACCCCGGCTTCGGGCTCTAGGCCGCTTGCCCTCAAGCGTTGCTCGATCCAGCCCACCAGACGGTCACCCTCCAGCTGGCGCACCTGGAGCAGGGTGCCCGCCCGCTCCACGGCCTGCACCCAACGGGCCTTGAGCTCCTTATGCTCAAGCTTAGCGGCGACCATCAGCAGCAGGTCATCCCCAGGCGGGCGCTCGCAATAGGCGCTGACGGCCTGGGCGCCCTCGCGCCCCAGACGAGGGGTAGTGACACGAAGCTCAATCAACCTGCGGGAGGAAAACAGCGAGAGCGTCTGCATGGTCGCGGACAGCCGGCCCCAGTCGAACCCGGCATCCTGCTCGAGGAGCTCCCGCTCAGCGAAGCCCTGCTTGACGGCCTCCTCGCGGACCGCCTTCGCCGCGTCGCCCAGCTGCAGCGGCTCATCCCCGCAAACGAGGTAGACCTGCGTCAGGCCGCGACGCAGGTGCGCCTCGAGTTGGTGGAGCTGGATGCGCATCCCTTCCTGCCGCGATCAAGCCTTGGTCAAGGCGGCCTGGAGACGGAACAGGATGCGGTCCGCCGCATCTCGCACCAAATCCTCGTAGATCAGATCTGACTCCAGCTGCTTGCCGAGCACCTGCACGTCCGGGTTATTGTAGGTGCGAACCAGGTCGAGCGTGCTCTGGGGGACGATCTCCCGCCCTTTCGCGTTAACGGCATCGAAGGCTACCCGAAGATGCAGCTCATACGCCAGGACCAGACCGTTGCGGTCCACTGCGACGACGCGGGAGCTCCGTGACTCGTTGGAGATGCGCAGGACGATGCGGGCATCCTTCGGGGCAGGCGCCAAGCGAACTTGGGAGCCCTGCAGACTGTCCACGAGCGCGGCGCGCACCGGCGAGCCGGACGGCGCCTGGATGTACATGGGATTGAGGGAGGACGGAATCGGAAGCGCGCCCCTCAGGTGAAACCCGCATCCCGCGAGCACAAGACCCAGCACGGCGACACAGATCCTGACCCGGGGGCGAAAACGACTAACGCAGTGCATGAGCCGGGGAGCTCCCTTCCCTAACCGACCACCAGGTTCACCAGTCTGTTGGGGACGACCACGATCTTGCGCACCTGTGCGTCAGCGACGAACCGCTGAACCTTCTCGTTCGCAAGCACCGCCCGCTCGATCTGTCCCCGGTCCGCCTCCGCCGGCACCTGAACCGCGGCCCGCACCTTGCCGTTCACCTGTACGACGTACTCGATCCGGTCCTGCCGCAGGGCATCCGGATCCACGGCCGGCCATCCGCCGGCGAGGATGTCGGTGCCGAACCCCAGCTCCCGCCAGAGATGATGCGTGATGTGGGGAGCAATCGGGGCGAGCAAACGCAGCATCAGGCCCAACCCCTCCTCCAGCACCACGCGATCCGCAAGGGTCTCGCCGAGTTTTTGGAGGACGTTGACCATGACCATGCAGGCGGAGACCACCGTGTTGAACTGATGGCGCTCGTAGTCGTACAGCGCCTTTTGCAGGGCCGCGTGGATCTCGCGCCGGGCCGCCCGCTGAGCATCGCCTAAACGGTCAAACCCGAAACGCTCCGAAGGCAGCAAGGCCGCCGCCCTATCCGCCAGCGCCCACAGTCGCTTCAAGAAACGGGCGGCGCCCTCCACCCCCTCGTCGGACCACTCGAGGGATTGGTCGGGGGGGGCGGTAAACATCGTGTAGAGGCGCACCGTATCTGCCCCGAAGCGGTCGATGAGGCCCTGGGGGTCGACGCCGTTGTTCTTGGACTTGGACATCTTCTCGACGCCGCCCGGAGTAACCGGCCGGCCGTCCTCCCGAAGCCACGCCCGCAGCACGCGGCCCTTCTCGTCACGCTGCACCTCTACGTCCGCCGGGTTGAACCATTGCCTGCGCCCGCCCTCGTCCTCCCGGAAATAGGTCTCCGCCACGACCATGCCCTGGGTGAGGAGGCGCGTGAAAGGCTCTTCGCACTCCAGCAGGCCCTCATCGCGCATCAGCTTATGAAAGAAGCGGGCGTAGAGGAGGTGCAGGACCGCATGCTCGATGCCTCCGACATACTGATCGACCGGTAGCCAATAGCGGGCGCGCTCGTCCAGCATGGCGGTGGTGCAATCGTGCGAGCAGTAACGGGCGTAGTACCAGGAGGACTCCACGAAGGTATCGAAGGTGTCAGTCTCCCTGATATCGCCCCGCCCCAGGTCGTAGAACTCCGGCATGCGCTTGAGCGGAGACCCGCTGCCGTCGACAACGACATCCTCCGGCAGCTGGACCGGGAGATCCGTCTCGGGGCGGGTCGCCCCATCGGCGGTAATGACGACGGGAATCGGACAGCCCCAGTACCGCTGCCGGGAAACGCCCCAATCCCGCAGCCGGAACTGAACCTGCTTCCCCCCACAGCCCCGTTCCTGCAACCAATCGGCGATGGCATCGAAGGCCTGGTCTGAGGTCAGACCGTCGAAGGGTCCAGAATCCCGCAGCACCCCCTTCTCTACGAATGCCCCCTGCTCGATTCCGCACGGGGTGCCGTCGGCAGACCAGATGACCTGGTGCTTCGGGATTCCGTACCTCTCCGCAAACTCCCAGTCCCGCTGGTCATGGGCCGGTACGGCCATAACGGCCCCTGTGCCGTAGCCCATGACGACGAAGTTCGCGGCATAGATGGGCACCGGCCGTCCGGTCACCGGGTGAATGGCGTTTATACCAAGGACATAGCCTTTCTTTTCCATCGTCTCGAGCGCGGCCTCCGAGATTCCTCCCTGGCGGCAGCCCTCGATGAAGGCCGCAAGCCCGGGATCAGCCGCAGCGGCGTGGAGGGCGAGCGGATGCTCTGCGGCAACCGCCACATAGGTGACTCCCATGACCGTGTCCGGCCGGGTGGTATAGATGCCGAGCCGCTCGCCGGAGCCCTCGATGCCGAGCTCCATGTAGACGCCCTCGGAACGGCCGATCCAGTTGCGCTGCATGGTTCGCACCTGCTCCGGCCACCCGTCGAGCCCATCGATCGCATCCAGGAGCTCCTGGGCATAGGCGGTGATGCGCACAAACCACTGCTCGATCTCACGCTTCTCCACCAGGGCGCCGGAGCGCCATCCCCGACCGTCGATCACCTGCTCGTTGGCAAGCACCGTACGATCCACCGGGTCCCAGTTCACTGTGGCCTTCGCCCGGTAGGCAAGCCCCTTCTCCATCAGGCGCGTAAATAGCCACTGCTCCCAGCAGTAGTAATCCGAATCGCAGGTGGCGAGCTCCCTTTCCCAGTCGTATCCGAAACCGAGGCGTTTGAGCTGGTCACGCATGTACTCGATGTTGGAGCGTGTCCACCGCGACGGCGGGATGCCGTGCTTGATGGCCGCGTTCTCGGCAGGGAGGCCGAAGGCGTCCCACCCCATCGGCTGCAGGACGTTCTTGCCGAGCATGCGCTGATAGCGCGCGATTACGTCCCCGATGGTGTAATTGCGCACATGCCCCATGTGCAGCCGGCCCGACGGATAGGGAAACATCGACAGGCAGTAGAATTTTCCCCGGGTGGGGTCCTCCACCGCTCGGAAAGAGGCATGGTCCTGCCAGTAGGCCTGGGCCGCTGTCTCCACGGATTGCGGGTCGTAGTCGCTGCGCATGAGCTCGGTCTGGTTGGGCGGGTCAAGAGATATCGCAAAGAATACTCCAAGGGCGGGACAGGCGGCGACGGCCAACGGGGGCGGAGACACCGGCCCGAAGACCAGGGTCCTGGCGGTGCGAGACCGCAACGGGTGTTTGTCTTTCGGCGTGCGTAAGGCAGACTTGAGAAAGGGGCGGGTCCGGCGGCGTACCCGCGCGGGTCAACATTCGCATATGTCAGCGGCCAACGGGGCCGGGAGGCTTCCATGTCAGAACGCGAAAAACCCGATTCGCACGAGCACTTGATCGACGCGTATGAGCGCATGATCAAGCGCACCGGGGAATTCTTCGAGCAGGCCGAGCAGGAGAGGGCCCCGCGGCTGCGTCACGTCATCGAGAAGGTCCGCGACAACATGGTAGAGCTGGGGGAGCTCACCCGGGAGGAAGCCATCAAGGTGGGCGCCTACGTGGAGCGAGACATCCAGGACGCCGCACGCTATATCGCCGAGACCGGCGACAACCTGCGAGCCTGGTGGCACTTCGACGTCGATCTCATGGAGCAACGGCTCCTCGATCTATTCGCGCTGGCTGCCGATCAAACCAGACTCCAGCTCGAGAGCTGGGCAGAGCAGGCCCGCCAGGCAAGCGTCTACGGCACCGGCGAGATCACCGGCCCTGGCACCCTGGTCTGTAATGCCTGTGGAAAGCGCATCCAGATGCATAAGGCGGGGCAGATTCCTCCCTGCCCAAAATGCCACGCCACCGCATTCACTCGGGAGGTTGAGTCCGGCGGGGCGGACGACCAGGCGTGAGTCATCGGCACCCGGAGCCGGTTGGCAATCGCGGCACCGAAGGCTATAGTCGCCACCCAAATCAGCCGGTGGCCTCGGGTCGCGCGTGGCATGGCAGTGGGGCGCTTCGCAGACGACCGCCGCGGCTCGGTGGCGGGCGCACCGTCCGATCCGACCCACCTGCGGCGGGCGCAAACAGGTGACCTTCTTCGTTGCCGGAAAAGACGCGTAGGCCCGGTTCTTTACCTTTCCAGACTGCGACCACATCGTCACATCTATTGCGAGATCCGACGGGAGGGCCGGATGGGACTCAAGACTGCCCTATTCGAGGAGCACAAGGCACTCGGGGCCCGAATCGTCCCATTCGCGGGCTGGGACCTGCCCCTGCACTATGGCTCCCAGCTTGCCGAGCACCACGCCGTGCGCCGGGATAGCGGTGCGTTCGATGTCTCCCACATGCGCATCCTGGACATCGCAGGAAACGGTGCGCTCGGGTTCCTGCGCAGGTTGCTCGCAAACGACCCCGCAAAGCTCCGAATCGCCGGCAAAGCACTATACAGCTGCATGCTTAGCGAGCATGGAGGCGTGATCGACGACCTGGTGCTCTACTACCGGGGTCCCGAGCGCTTCCGGACGGTCGTGAATGCCGCCACGGCAGGCAAGGATCTCGCTTGGATGCACTCCCATACAACCGGCCTGAGCGTCGCCCTCCATCCCCGGACAGACCTCTGCATGATCGCGGTTCAAGGGCCCAACGCGCGGGAGAAGGCCGCGCCCTTGCTGCCGCCCCAGCTGGCAGAGCGGGTCCCTGCGCTGCAGCCGTTCTTTGCGGCGGAAGAGGGTGAATGGTTCGTCAGCCGCACGGGCTATACGGGGGAGGACGGACTTGAGATCATGTGCCCGGCAAATGAGGGCCGCACACTCTGGGGTAACCTGATGGATGCCGGGATCACCCCTTGCGGGCTCGGCGCCCGGGATACGCTGCGTCTCGAGGCGGGGATGAACCTCTACGGCCAGGACATGGACGAAGGGGTGACGCCGCTGGAGAGCGGGCTCGGCTGGACAGTGGCATGGGAGCCCAGCCATCGGTCGTTTATGGGTCGCGACGCCCTGGAGGCCCAGCGGGCTGCGGGGAGCTTGCGGCAATTCGTGGGCCTGTTGCTGACCGCCCCGGGCGTGCTGCGCAGGCACCAGCGGGTATTGAAGGGCGTCGCGGTGGTCGGGGAGGTCACATCGGGCGGCTTCGCCCCGACCCTTGAACGATCGATTGGGCTTGCCCGCCTTGCGCCGGGCGCTGAAGGCGAGTGCACGGTGGAGATCCGGGGTAAGCCGGTGCCTGCGCGCATCGTGAGCCCCCCCTTCGTGCGCAATGGGGAAGCCCGCATAACCTTGTGAACACTGGACGGGAGAAGGAGTCGGACGATGAGCAACGTGCCAGACGACCTGCGATACGCCAAGAGCCACGAATGGGTCCGGGATAACGGCGACGGCACCGTGACCGTAGGCATAACCGATCATGCGCAGGAGGCCCTCGGGGACTTGGTGTACGTGGAGGTGCCCCAGATCGGTAAGCGGCTGGACGCGGGCGAGGCATGTGCGGTCGTTGAGTCCGTGAAGGCCGCCTCGGACATCTACAGCCCGGTGGACGGGGAAGTCGTGGAGACGAACGAGACGTTGGGCGACGCCCCCGAGACCGTCAACGAAGACGCCTATGGGGAGGGATGGATCTTCAAGCTGCGCACCAACGACGAGCAGGAGCTCGACGGGCTGCTCGATGCGGATGGATACGCCCGGCTGCTCGAAGACGAAGACTGAACGCGGCTTTTCACGGAATGCCTTTCGTCCCGCATACAGAGACCGAGGTTGCCGCCATGCTCGCGGCGATCGGGGTTGGACAGGTGGAGGACCTGTTCGACGAGATCCCTGACTCGCTGCGCGCCGGCCGTCTCGGCGACATTCCGCCCGCGCTGTCGGAGATGGAGGTTGCCCGCCTCATGCGGGAGCGGGCCCGGGAGGACGGAGAGCCTCTCTGTTTCCTGGGCGCCGGGGCTTACGAGCATCATATACCGGCCGCCGTCTGGCAGCTCGCGAGCCGCGGCGAGCTCTACAGCGCTTACACCCCGTACCAGGCGGAGGCGAGCCAAGGGACGCTGCAGATCCTGTATGAATTCCAGTCCATGATGACCGCCCTAACGGCCATGGACGTCTCCAACGCATCGCTCTACGACGGGGCCTCCGCCTTGGCGGAGGCGGTGCTGATGGCGGTGCGGGCAAACCGGAAGACCAGCTCTCGCCGGGTTCTGGTACCGCGGGCGCTACATCCGGCCTACCGTCGGACCGTCCACAGCATCGTCCGCCATCAGGGAATCGAGCTCACCGAGATCCCGTTTGACCCCAACGGCGGCCACACGGCGCTGGAGGCAGTGGGCGCGCTCGGGGAAGAGGCATTCGCAGCGCTGGTCGTGCCGCAACCGAACTTCTTCGGCATTCTTGAAGAGGTGGACGCCCTGACCGATTGGGCGCACGGCCGGGGCGCCTTGGTGGTGGGAGTCGTTAATCCTGTCGCCCTCGCGGTGCTGAAGCCCCCGGGGGAATGGGGGAGCGGGGGAGCGGACATCGCCTGCGGCGAGGGGCAGCCCCTCGGCATCCCCTTGTCGTCGGGGGGGCCCTATTTGGGCTTCCTGTGCTCCCAACAGGCCCTGGTGCGGCAGCTGCCCGGCCGCATCGTGGGACGCACGCTGGACCTTGACGGAAATCCCGGCTTCACGCTCACCCTGCAGGCTCGGGAGCAGCACATCCGCCGCTCCAAGGCCACGTCGAATATCTGCACCAATCAGGGACTGCTGGTCACCGCCGCGGCGGTCCACATGACCCTGCTCGGGGCCGAAGGACTCGCCCGGGTGGCAGCTGCCTGTCACGCGAACACGCGACAGCTGTCGGAGATGTTGTGCGCCATCTCCGGAGTCGAGCCCGCGTTTGACCGCCCCGTGTTTCACGAGCAGGCCCTGCGCCTGCCGGCACCCGCGGCGGACATCCTACGATCCCTGGCTGCCCATAATGTGCTCGGCGGTTATGACCTCGGCCTCGATTACCCGGACCTTGATCCGGCGCTGCTGGTTTGCGCCACCGAGACCCGCACGCAGGCGGACCTTGAGACCTACCGCTCCAAGCTCTCCCGGATCATCGCGACGCGGACTCAACCCGCCTGCCCCGTCCAACCCAAGATCTAGCGGCAGACCTTGGGGACGCGCCCCCAAAGGAGGGCGGCGCGAGATACCCAGCCGACCGACCATCTACAGAGAGGAGACAGTCATGGCCGAAATCACCCTGCAGGGCAACCCCTGCCACACCAACGGAGACCTTCCCAAGCCAGGCAGCAAGGCACCGGACTTCAATCTGGTCGACAAGGACCTCAAGGACACGAGCCTTTCCACGTTCCGGGGAAAGAAAAAGCTTCTCAACATCGTGCCCAGCCTGGACACGCCGGTCTGCGCGACCTCGACCAAGAAGTTCAATGAAGCCATGGCTGGCCAAGCGGATGCAGTCGCCCTGGTGATCTCGGCCGATCTGCCGTTCGCCTCGGGTCGATTTTGCGGTATGGAGGGCATTGAGAACGTGCTGCCCCTGTCCATGATGCGCTCGCGCAGCTTTGCGAAGGACTACGGCGTCCTGATCGAAGACGGACCTCTGGCCGGGATCACGGCTCGGGCCGTCGTAGTGACGGACGCGGAGGACAAAGTCGTCTATACCCAGCTCGTTCCGGAGATCGGTCAGGAGCCGGACTACGCCGCCGCCCTGAGGGCCCTGGCCTAACACCAAGGCGGCGGGGGCAAGGAGCCGCCCGCCGCCGCGAATACTTCCGAATTGCCGTGCTGATCCACGAACATTCCCGACCGGGCCGACGCGCTGCCGCCCAAGCCCCCTTGACGCCGACCCACGCCACGGATCTTCCGGAGCACCTGCGGCGCCAGACGCCGCCTCCCCTCCCGGAGGTATCCGAGCTGCAGGCGGTCCGCCATTACACCCGGCTGTCGCAGCAGAACTTCTCCATCGACACCCACTTCTACCCCCTAGGCTCCTGTACGATGAAGTACAACCCGAAGGGGTGCAACAGCCTCGCCATGCTGCCTGGCTTCCTCTCCCGCCATCCGCTGGCGCCTAATTCCCACAGCCAAGGGGTGTTTGCCTGCCTATTCGAGCTCCAGGAGATCCTGAAGGCGGTTACGGGCATGCATGCCGTATCCCTGGCGCCAGCAGCAGGGGCACAGGGGGAATTTGCCGGCGTGGCCATGATCCGCGCCTATCACCAGGCGCGCGGGGACTTGGCCCGCACTGAAATCCTGGTGCCCGACGCGGCCCACGGCACCAATCCGGCATCCGCCGCGATGGCTGGCTACAGCGTGCGCGAGATCCCGACCGACCACGACGGGGATGTGGACATAGCCGGGCTGCGCGGTGTGCTGGGCCCGCACACCGCCGGGATCATGCTCACCAATCCGAGCACCCTCGGCGTCTTCGAACGGCGCATCCGCGACATCGCGGATGCGGTCCACCGGGCGGGCGGCCTCCTCTACTACGACGGCGCGAACCTCAACGCCATCCTGGGCAAGGTCCGTCCGGGAGACATGGGGTTCGATGTCATCCACCTGAACCTCCACAAGACCTTCTCCACGCCCCACGGGGGCGGCGGGCCAGGGGCCGGCCCGGTGGGGGTGTCAAAACGGCTGGAACCTTACCTGCCGGTCCCCCTCTTAGCATTCGACGGCACGGACTACAGCTTGCTCACCGAGCGGGACCGGCCTGACAGCATCGGCCGCCTCACCGCCTTTGCCGGCAATGTGGGAGTCCATCTCCGGGCCTATGTGTACGCCCGCATGCTGGGAGCCGACGGCATGCGGCGGGTGGCGGAGTACGCTGCCCTCAACGCCAATTATCTGCTCGAGCGCCTAAGCAAGGCCGGGTTCGAGGCCGCCTTTCCCCATCGCCGGGCGAGCCATGAGTTCATCATCACCCTGCGCCGGGAGGCCAAAGAGCTGGGCGTCAGCGCCATGGACTTCGCCAAGCGCCTCCTGGATTTCGGCTTTCACGCACCCACGACCTACTTTCCGCTGTTGATCCCAGAATGCCTCCTGATCGAGCCCACGGAGACCGAAGCCAAGGAAGATCTGGACGGGTTCGTGACCGCCCTGACCGAGATCCTGCGCGAGGCCCGGGAGATGCCGGATCGGCTGAAGGAAGCGCCTCACACCATGCCGGTGCGCCGGCTTGACGACGTGCGCGCCGCCCGCCAGCTTGATCTGGCGTGGAGGCCAACTACCCGCAATGGCTAACCAGAATGCCAAGGGTTGGCGTCGGGTGGCCAACGCGTTCGGCTTCTCCCTGAAGGGACTCAAGGCCTGCTACAAGCTTGAGGAGGCATTTCGCCAGGAGCTCCTGGTGATCATCCCTCTCATGCCCGTCGCCCTGTGGCTCGGAGGCACGCCCACGGAGCGCGCCCTTCTGGTGGGCAGCCTCCTGATCGTGCCCATCGTGGAGCTGCTCAACTCCGCCATCGAGGCCAACGTCGATCGCGTTGGATATGAGCG
>Ga0210085_1000790_pt1 | contig 12964 bp, 5 predicted proteins | sample China_Galinas_PW_5_FD_184866 | JGI IMG/M metagenome (GOLD analysis project Ga0210085, IMG submission 184866) | Wetland microbial communities from San Francisco Bay, California, USA, that impact long-term carbon sequestration - China_Galinas_PWC_D1... | ecosystem: Environmental > Aquatic > Marine... | reverse complement strand
GGACGAGGGAGTCGGGGCCTGGGAGCTACTGCACCATTGAGAAAGCATCTTTAATCGAAGAAGTGCCAGTTTTCAGTACCCACGCGACTGGCCCGCCGAGTAGGGTCATCGTGCCGTACCAAGACAGTACCATCTCGTTCATCTAGGCAGGGGGGTCTGGCTTTGAACTGCAGGGGCGTATTGCGTCGCGCACGCATCGTGGTTGCCTTGTTCTCGTTGGCCTCGATCGCCTGCGTGGCGGCTCCCGTCCTGGCGGCTTCGAGCGACGACAGCGGCAAGATCGGCATCTCCGATGCGCAGGTAGTCGTCCCGGCGCAACGCTCCGGCGCCGAGGTCAGCGGGGGCGGCGAAGCCGAAAGCGGGGGTGAAGGGGAAGCCGAACCCGCGCCCGAAAGCCCGACGAGCGAAGAACCCGTCGAGGAATCGCCTCCAGGGTTCTTTCGCGACCCCGGTCTCGACACCCCCGAAGCGACCGCCGAACGCGAAGAATCCCAACTCGCCTACACCGATCTCACCGTGGGCGAAGAACAGGTTCTCCTGCAGAGCTTCTTCGCGAGCCAGTTGGCGGCGATCGCCGCCGACCCCTCGCGCCGGCTCGCGGGGGTTGGGATCGAGGAAATGCGCTCGCCGACCGAAGCGCTGGCAAACGTCGAAGGCGAGCCGACGCTGATCGACTCCTCGGTGCCCCTGCGCGCCCCCGACGCCGAAGGCAAGAAGAGCAAAGTCGACCTCGGCCTGCGCGAAACCGAACAGGGCTACGCGCCTACCAACCCGCTCGTCGACGTGCAGATCCCGCGCGGCGCCGGCGGGCAGATCGAGATCGGAAAGAACGGGCTGGCGCTGAGCCTGCAGGGAGCCGTCCCCAAGCAAGCCACCCTCACCGTCGAAGGCGGGGTTCTTGCCCCTGAAGCCGCCGAGGACACGAGCCTGCTGCTGACGCCGATCTCCGCCGGCCTGGAGCTCTCAGCGATGCTCGACTCCCGCCGCAGCCCCGAGCAGATCGCCTTCTCGGTCGCCCTTCCCAAAGGCGATGAGCTGCGCGCCGGCGCCGATGGCGGCGCGGATGTCCTCGATCCCAAGGGCGAAGTCGCCTACCGGATCACCGCGCCGCGGGCTGTTGACGCCCAGGGAACCGCGCTGCCGGTGAAGTTGGCGGTCGAAGGCGGGATGATCGTCCTCACCCTCGCCCACCGGGAAATGGACGTCGCCTACCCGATCCTGATCGATCCCGAAATCGTCGAAAACTGGTCGGGCTTCACCGACACCAGCAAGCTCAACTACTGGAACTGGCAATACAGCGGCGTCGGGGCCGAAGACTACATCGGCTGGCGCTCGTGCATCGTCAGCTGCTGGGGCAACGGCCTCTACGTCCGCTCGCGCTCGAACTTCACCTATCCCGCTGCCAGCTACGGCCGCTGGTGGCTGGGCGCCCCCAACTCCACCGCCTACTTCCGCTACGTCAACCTGGGGCCGATCCACTACGACGTCCATGGCTGCACCGCCAATCAGCCCCACGGCTACATCGGCGTCTGGAATGACGGCGGCTACTGGGCGGCGATCACCAACGCCTACCCCTCCGGCTACGTCGAAGGCTTCGCCAACGGCGGGGAAGGCTTCGCGACCGGGTCGCGAACGATCTTCGTCGCGATCGGCGCCGCTTCCAACACCAACATCAAATGTGGCCACGACTATGCCCTGAACGGCGCGACCCTCTACCTCGCCGACCCCGAGAACCCGACCGTCTCCGCTCTCAGCGGGATCCCCTCGGGCTGGATCGCTCAGGGGACCCCGTTCACGGTCACCGTGCCGGTCTCCGATCCCGGCCTCGGCGTCAAGTCGGCGAAGCTGAGCTCCGACTTGGGCGAAAGCCCCCAGGAACTCGGCTGCAGCGGCAGCTTCGGCAGCTCCTGCCCGGCCTCCCACAACTTCGGGTTCTCGGTCAACGCCGGTAGCTTCCCCGAAGGGGAACGCAGCATCTCGGCCAGCGCCACCGACGCGCTCGGCAAGTTCTCCAATACCCAGTCAGCCGCGGTCAAGATCGACCGCACCAAGCCCGGCCTCATCCTCAAAGGCCAGCTCGCCGAAGCCACCGACGAGGAAGGCGGACTCAAAGCCGAAGAAGAAGACGAAACGGCCTTCGACGCGCTCCACCTCCCGGTCTATGACCTGACGCTCGAAGCGACCGACGGCTCGAGCGAAAGCGCCGCCACCGAGCGCTCCGGCGTGAAAAGCGTCGAGCTCTTCCTCGATGGCGCCGAAACCCCGCTGAAAACCTGGACGCAGCCCGGCGAACCAAGCGCCTGTGACAGCTGCGCGCTCACCGTCACCTACCCGCTGAAGCTGAACGAACTGAGCGCTGACACCCATCACACGCTGCGCGTCCTCGCCACCGACTTCGCCGGCAACGAACCGCGCGAACGGGAAATCGGCTTCGAATACGTGCCGGCGACCGGCGAAAAAGACGAGTACGTGATGCAGCACTTCCCGTTGTTCGACACCGAAGCAGAACCCGAAGAAGGCGTCGAAGCCAGTGGCCCCGAACTCGCCGTCAACCTGATGAACGGCAACCTCGTCTTCCACCAGACCGACGTCGAAGTGCCGGGTCCCGCCGCCGACCTGGAAGTCGAACGCTTCTACAACTCGCTGCTCCCCGAAGACCAGAACAGCGAATTCGGCGACGGCTGGACGCTGGCCCAGACGCCCGAACTGGAAGTCGAAGAACCGCCGTCGGGCTCGCCTGAAGAAGGCACGCTGATCGAAGAAAGCGGCGCCGTGGAAAGCCAGGTGAAGCTGCCGACCGAAGCCGGCGAAGAACGCTTCGACCCGACCCTGCAGGCGACGATCGCCAGGGAACCGGATGGCGGCTACACGATCAGCGACGAAACCGGCGAATCCACCGGCCCCCTGCAGCTGGATGAATCCGGCCAGGCGACGGAACTGGAAACCGGCGAATACAGCGGCGTCGAATACCAGCGCGAAGAAGGCGAGCTCTCCGAAATCTCGGTCCGCGACGATGCCAGCCTCGGCGGTGACCCCGAACAGGTCGCTCGCCAAGAAGCCGCGGCCGAAGCCCCCGTCTTCGCCGAGTCCTTCGGCACCCAGGGCTCGGGTCCCGCCCAGTTCGAACGGGCCGAAGCCCTGGCCCGCGACCCCGAAGGCAACCTCTGGGTCGGCGACCTGCACACGGTCGAAGGCTTCTCGCGGATCGAGAAGCTCGACCCCGAAGGCAACTTCATCCGCGAAATCAAAGAACCGGGCGGCGGCGCCGAAGGCCGCCTCTACATCTCCGGCCTGGCCAGCGACGCCGAAGGCAACCTCTGGATGACCGACTGGTCCCACGCCCGCGTCGAAGAGTTCGACTCCGAAGGCAACTTCATCCAGCGCTTCGGCTCCCAGGGCACCGGCAACGGCCAGTTCGACCTGCCCGAAGGCGTCGCGATCGATCCGGCCGGTCACGTCTGGGTCGCCGACAAACGAAACGGCCGCATCCAGGAGTTCGACTCCGAAGGCAACTTCATCAAGGTCGTCGGCTCCCACGGAACCGAACCCGGCCAGCTGCAGCGGCCCAACTCGATCACGGTCGGCCCCGCCGGCAACGTCTGGGTGACCGACATCTCGGCCGATCAGGTCGACGTCTTCGACCCCGAAGGCAACTTCGTCCGCCGTTTCGGCTCCGAAGGCTCCGAACCCGGCCAGTTCCGCCAGCCCGGAGGGATCGCGGTCGACGATGCCGGCCACGTCTGGGTCGGCGACCAGCTCAACGACCGCGTGCAGGAGTTCGCCGAAGACGGCACCGCCCTCGCCAGCTTCGGCTCCGAGGGCTCCGGCGAAGGCCAGTTCAAGCTCTGCTACACGATCGGCCTCGCCGTCGATGCCGCCGGCAACGACGTCTGGATCACCGACTACAACAACCACCGGCTTCAGCACTGGGCGAGGCCCGGCAAAGAGGTCATCTCCCAGGTGCAGTCCTTCGGCACCCAGGGCTCGGGTCCCGCCCAGTTCGAACGGGCCGAAGCCCTGGCCCGCGACCCCGAAGGCAACCTCTGGGTCGGCGACCTGCACACGGTCGAAGGCTTCTCGCGGATCGAGAAGCTCGACCCCGAAGGCAACTTCATCCGCGAAATCAAAGAACCGGGCGGCGGCGCCGAAGGCCGCCTCTACATCTCCGGCCTGGCCAGCGACGCCGAAGGCAACCTCTGGATGACCGACTGGTCCCACGCCCGCGTCGAAGAGTTCGACTCCGAAGGCAACTTCATCCAGCGCTTCGGCTCCCAGGGCACCGGCAACGGCCAGTTCGACCTGCCCGAAGGCGTCGCGATCGATCCGGCCGGTCACGTCTGGGTCGCCGACAAACGAAACGGCCGCATCCAGGAGTTCGACTCCGAAGGCAACTTCATCAAGGTCGTCGGCTCCCACGGAACCGAACCCGGCCAGCTGCAGCGGCCCAACTCGATCACGGTCGGCCCCGCCGGCAACGTCTGGGTGACCGACATCTCGGCCGATCAGGTCGACGTCTTCGACCCCGAAGGCAACTTCGTCCGCCGTTTCGGCTCCGAAGGCTCCGAACCCGGCCAGTTCCGCCAGCCCGGAGGGATCGCGGTCGACGATGCCGGCCACGTCTGGGTCGGCGACCAGCTCAACGACCGCGTGCAGGAGTTCGCCGAAGACGGCACCGCCCTCGCCAGCTTCGGCTCCGAGGGCTCCGGCGAAGGCCAGTTCAAGCTCTGCTACACGATCGGCCTCGCCGTCGATGCCGCCGGCAACGACGTCTGGATCACCGACTACAACAACCACCGGCTGGCGCACCTGCACCAGTTCCGAGTGCTCTCCGAAGAAGCGCCCCTGGCTGTCCAGGAAGAAGACCCGAGCGTCGAAGTCGAAGTCGAAGGCGGCCTGGTCGAAAAGCTCGAAGGCGAAGGCGCGGGGACAGTCGAATACGACCACTCCGGCGAAATGCTCACTGCCGCCACCAGCGAAGAAGGCGAAACCACCTACGAATACGACGAAGCCGGCCACATGACCAAGGTCACCCTGCCCAACGGCAGTTGGGCTGAAGTCGGCTACGAAGCAGCCTACGGCCGCGTCTCCTGGATCAAGGTCTCGATCGAAGGCGGCGAATCGAGCACCACCCACTTGGAATACACCGATTCCCCCTCACGCAGCACCAGGGTCGTGCCGGACGGGGCGCCGGCCACCGTCTACGACATGGCCGCCGACGGCTCCTTCGTGCGTTGGCAGAACGCCACCAAAGCACCGGAAATCGAAGACCTCGCCGGCGTCCTGGTCGACCCTGAACACCGGGAAACCCCCAACCCGATCGAAGCGGGTGCCTACCTGCTCGAAGTCAAGGGCTACTCAGCGGAAGGCATCGCCCAGATCGAAGTCGTCGCCAACGGCGAGCTGCAGGTCGACGAAAAGACCTGTGAAGAAGACTTCGAAAAAGAAGGAGTCGAGTGCGAACACGTCAGCGACCAGTGGGTCCTCGAAACGGCCAACTGGCCGGCCGGCATCCTCTACCTGGAAGCGATCGTCACCGACCGCGAAGGCCACGAAGCCAGCGAACGCTTCTGGGTCAACATTCCCCAGACCCCGCCGCCGGAACCCGAAGCCGAAGAACCGCCTACCTACAAGGAAGTTAAGGAATTCCGCGAAGAAACTGGTCTCGACCTCGACATCAAAGGCAACGAGGAAGCGATCAACGAACGGATCTTCACCCTCCTGCGCGATTGGAACAGCCCGGGCACGCCGGCCGGCGAAGTGGCGCGAGCGTCCGCTCTACGGTGGGGCATACCGTTGAGAGCAGTGGATGTCGCAGAGTTGGAATACCGGGAAGAGTACATAAACTACGATATCCCGCTTGTCGAAGAATGGGGAGAAGCCCACGCCACCACCTTCGCTGGCTATCTTGTCGATGAACCGGCTGGTGGCACCATCCGCATCGCATTCACGGCAAATCCCGCAGGCCATATGGCTGAACTTACGCAACAAGCGCCGCTGATCGCCGAGGGAAGGTTGGCGCCGGAAACGGCGCCAACCGGCCACTCATTGGCCTCGCTGCAACAGTTAGTCGGAGAAATCGGCAGTGAAATCGAAAGCAACGCGAGTCTCAGTGCCCTAGTGGTAAGCACTGCAATCGACGTAAGCCGCAATCTCGTGCGCGTGGGCGGTTCGGACACCAGTCAGTTGACGGCGACTCTGCAGTCCATCTTTGGTGCCAACAGCCCCATCGTGGTCGAGTATGCTCCCGGGGGGACGACGTTGTCGAGCAAGCGGATGATGGCCGGGGAAAACCTGCGGACCCGGTACTACGACCAAGAACTGCAGACCACCATATTCACCCAATGTACGGCTGGCTACGGTGCGTTTCGCAAGGTAAGAAGAGCTGGCGGGCGATGGGTTCGAGTCGACTTCCTGCTCACGGCTGGCCACTGTTCTGAAGTCGGTAAGCCGGTGCAGAAGTTCAGGTACCCGCACGGGACGGATAACTACTTTGGTATCGGCCACGTCGCTAAGTCCTCATGGGAGGGCTGGCATAAGTGGGAAACGGACGCGCTAGCTGTCAAGCTTGAAGGAGTGGCCGCCCCCCGTCGCATCTTTTGGCAGGGATCACCGTCGGCGTCTCGCCGGGTGACGCGGATCGGGCGGTCTCACCCAGGCGATGAATTGTGCTTCTCAGGCGTGGTCAGCAATTTCCCGAAGTGCGGGCATGCCCATGAGATCGAAGAACGGCGGGCCATCTGGGCGCATGGAGTCCAGCATGGTCGTCAGTGGAAGATTCCGATCTCCGTGGGCTGTGAAGGGGGGGACAGTGGGTCACCGGTGTGGGATAGGACGACGGGACGGGTCGTGGGTCTGCTCGTCGAAAAGGAATCGTGGAGGCATTGTCCCGACGTGTGGAATACCACGACGGCATGCTATGCGACTCCGCTTCTCCATCCAAAGCGGGTACCGACGAGCCAAGCGCCAGGAGTGTTTGGGGCCAGTGCGTTCAAAGGACTCCGCCTGAGTAGGGCGCAATGATCAAGCGGAGGGGGGTTCGGATGAAGTCTGGCCAGCTAATTGCGAGTATCGGTGTGATTGCGCTTTGTGCGAGCGGTTGCGGTGCGGGCGGATCGAACCCCCCGGAAGCTGAAGGCGGCAGTCGACGAGCAGTTGTCAAGAAAATTGACCAGGCTGAGAGCACGCGCGATTGGGGAACGTGGCAGGAGTTTTGCGGGCTTGCCTTGCGCGTACGGGCTGTAAGGCGACCGATCGCGGCAGGGCTGGTGTTGGATCGCTCTAGTGTGCGAAGCGGTGGGCGGGCGTTTGCGCGGATAGAAAATCGGGGGACGGCTGCCCTCGCCTACGGGAGCGAACCGCAATTCGATCAGCTCGTCAGCGGCATGTGGCATCCGCGCCGAGTTGTTCGAGAGGGGCATCGTGTTGGGTTCAGTCTGCAACTCGCTGAACTGAAGGCGCGCAAGGTGTCCGGCTGTCTCGAAATCCCGATGTCGGACACTTGGAACCCCGGTCTCTACCGAGTGCGTGTCGCGGTAGAAGGTTGGGATGACCGCGGATCCGGCGAGACCGTTGCGCCTGCTGCATATTTTCGCGTGAGGTCACCCCAGTCGGGGAAGTAGCTGTGTTGCATAAGCAGGATGTTGAATTGCCTAGAGGTCGTCTGCGACGCCCACGGCGGCATACTGCGAGCGATCGAGGTGCGCTGTCCCGTCGCCGGCTTCTCCAGTTCTTGTGGCACCTGCAGCACGTGCTCGACCGCCTGCTCGCCAAGGAGGTGAGGAACAATCCCGGCGGGGCGCGTGAGAGCTCGACGCCCGCGTCGAGGGCGCGCTCACTGGGCGTTCCTTCTGGCGCTTTCGTGCCCACGGCGCGAACCTTCGGGAACGAGAGCCTGGAGCGCGGGCTCGCAGCTGCCCCGGCTGATCGCCGCGGCCCTTTGCGCTGAAGTACCGCAAGCGGCTCAACCCGCTGCTGATGCACCTGCAGCTGCACATCGACGGGTCAAGACCACGTGCAGGGCTACACGATGACGATCTGCTCCTGGCTTGAAGCCAGCGGCAGGCGTCCCACCGCTCGCCGCCGCGCGATCGCAGACGCCGCCGGCGCTCCTTCGCTGCGCCGACCTAAGCCCAAGGCAATGCGAGAAAGGGGGCGAGGTAACTGCTGAAGCGGTCTTGCCAGCCAGAATGTTGAGTTCCTTCGGGTGACGACGAAGGCACCGGCAGTCGCAGAAGCCTCCACCTGAAGTAAGCCGCGGGCAGTCGCTTGATCCCGAGTGCCGACGGCCCGCGGAGGGGAGTGGCCTCCGGCAGGGCAACTGCGCAGCGACAGTTCAGAGCTTGGTCCCGAAATTGGTCCCCGACTCCAGCGAACTCAACCCAACTCCTTGGACGTGATCGGCTCTACCAGGCCAGATTCGCCCCCTCAGACACTTTCCGGCTGAACTTCTAATCCGACGGTCGCTGGTTCGAATCCAGCCGGGGGCGCTCTCTATGCCCGCCGCAGTCGAAGCCAGCGATAGATGCGACTTGCTAGACCGCGCAGTGCATTGAGTCCTGCGCCTGCGCCGTAACGCCAGCGGGATAAAGCTTTGGTCTCTTTCTGCCCCCACCATGGATCAGCCAGTTCGGCTTCAATTTCTCTCGTTCTGCTTCTTTGATCCGCGGGCGTAATTTGCAGCAGGCCGCCACCCGAATGTGCGGTCCATTTGGACATCTCCTTGCTGATCGAGTCCAGCTGCTTATGTATCTCATGCAGGCCGTGACGCGTAACACTCAGCCGGTTCCAGTAGAGACCAAAGTCTAGGTCGATGAACTCCTGGAATGGTCGCTTGCCTTCGTGGTCTTTGTACGAGACCTTCACCCGGTACACATCCGGTAGATCTGCTTGGAATCGTTGGATCGCGTTGTCAAACAGCGTGCGTATTTCCTTCCCCGGGGGAAGGGTGCTGATTCCCTCAGAGAACATCTTCAAGCGATCGAGGGAGGCATGGTGGGTGTAGACATCGCAACTGGCCCCACTGTCGACATCTGAACTGGCCCCACCTCTGTCCGAACCGCGGCTGACGCTGAGCGCTCCTATCGAGCGCGAGAGGCGGAGGTCGAGAGGGAGTGACGAGAGTGGAGCAGTTCGAGCAGATCAGGCGCGATCACGCGCGAGAGGGCTTGTCGATCCGGGAGCTTGCCAGGCGCCACGGAGTTCACCGCCGCGCCGTCCGCCAGGCGCTGAAATCGGCGGTGCCGCCGCCCAAGCAGCGGCCCAAGATCCAGCCGGCGCCGAAGCTCGGCCCGTTCAAGGCGGTGATCGACAAGTGGCTGACCGAAGACCTGAAAGCGCCGCGCAAGCAGCGCCATACCGCCCGCCGCGTCTGGCAGCGCTTGGTGGACGAGCACGGCGCGGCGGTCTCCGAGCGCCAGGTCGACCGCTACGTGGCCGCCAAGCGCCGGGCGCTCGGCGAGGTCGAGGCCTACGTGCCGCTGGTCTCCGAGGCCGGCGTGGAGGCCGAGGTCGACTGGGGCGAGGCGCAGGTGATCATGCGCGGGTCGGCGACCAAGGTCCACCTGTTCCTGATGCGCGCCTGTCACTCCGGCGCCGCCTTCGTGGTCGCCTTCGAGGCCGAGACCCAGCAGGCCTTCCTGGAGGGCCACGTCGCCGCCCTGGAGTTCTTCGCCGGCGTCTTTGGCCTGATCCGCTACGACAACCTGAAGGCGGCGGTGGCGCAGGTGATGAAGGGCCGCCGCCGGGTGGAGTCAGACCGCTTCGTCGCCCTGCGCTCCCACTACGGCTTCGAGTCCTCCTTTTGCCTCTCCGGCCAGCAGGGGGCCCACGAGAAGGGAGGCGTCGAGAGCGAGGTCGGCCGATTTCGCCGTCGCCACCTGGTGCCGGTGCCGAAGGTCGATTCCCTGGAGGAGCTGAACGAGAAGCTGGAGGAGGCCTGCTGGGCAGACCTGGAGCGCACGATCGTCGGCCGCAAAGACCCGGTCGGCGAGATGCTGGCCCACGAGCGACGGCTGCTCGGCGACCTCCCCCGCGAGCCGCACGCCACCGCCGAGGAGGCGAGCCCTCGCGTGGACTCCAAGGCAATGGTCACGGTGCGCCAGAACCGCTACTCGGTCCCGGCCCGCCTGGCCGGAATGCGGGTCCGCGCCAAGGTCGGAGCGCGGGAGATCTCGATCTGGCACGACGGCAAGGTCGTCGCCACCCACGGACGCCTCGCCGGCAAGCACGGCACCTCCGCCCAGCTGGAGCACTACCTCGACCTGCTGACCCGAAAGCCGGGTGCCCTGGCCCGCTCTTTGGCCCTGCGCCAGGAGCGCGACCGCGGCGATTGGCCACAGTGCTTCGACGAACTGTGGAGCGAGATCGACAAACGCGTCGGCCGCCAGGAGGCCGCTCGCCAGATGGTCGACGTCCTGCTGCTCTGCCGCGAGCTGGGGGCCCGCAAGGTGGAGCTGGCGGTGCGCGGCACCCTCGCCGCCGGCGCCCACGACGGCAGAGCGGTGGCGCTCCTGGCGCGGCGCGAGGGGCGCCCCGAGGCGCCGGTCCTGGCGCTGGAGGAGCGCCTGGCGGGGATCGGTTCCCCACCGCCACAGGACCTTTCGGGCTACGACACCCTGCGGGAGGCGATCCGATGAGTGCGAAGGCGGCCAACGCCAAGAGCGCGGCGCTGGAGGCGCTGATCGAGGCCCATGCCGGCGAGCTGAAGCTGCCGACGGTGAAGGCGCGATTCCGGGCGATGGCCGCCGAGGCGACCCGCGACCAGCAGACGCCGATCGCCTACCTCGCCGCCCTGCTGGAGGCCGAGCACCAGGAGCGCTCCGAGCGGCGCGAACGACGGCGCCTCGTCGAAGCCCGCTTCCCGGTGATGAAGCGCCTGGAGGAATTCCGCTTCGCCGACAACCCGAAGGTGCCCCAGGCGACGATCGCCGCCCTCGCCGAAGGCTCCTGGATCGACGATCGGGAGTCGGTGATCTTCGTCGGGGAGTCCGGCACCGGGAAGACGATGCTGGCCACCGCGCTGGCGGTCTGCGCCTGCCAGCAGGGGCGGCGGGTGCGCTTCACGACGCTGGCCGGCCTCGCCAACGAGCTGCAGGAAGCCGAGTCGCGCCGCGAGCTGGGCCGGGTCCTAGGGCGCTACGCGCGCACCGAGCTCGTTGTCTTGGACCTATGCCGACCCCGCAACTATGCCGACCTCCGCGGTAGCCGCGCCGTGAAGCGCCTGCACCGGCCGGGCTTGGCCACCGTCCCATCCGCCAGGTGGTCGGCATAGTCACAGTCCCTCGAGGAAGGCGAGCACCGCGTCCGAGGGCCGGTAGCGGCCGGGTGCGATCTCCGGCGCGGCGACCAGGGCGAGGGCGCGTTCCTTGATCGTCAGGTCGGCGTGCAGGTAGGGCTGGGTGGAGCGGGTGTCGGCATGGCCGAGCCAGAGGGCGATCACCGTCGTGTCGACCCCCGCACCCAGCAGCGCCATCGCGCAGCTGTGCCTCAGCACATGCGGATGGAGCCGCTTGCCGGCGAGCGAGGAGCAGCGCTTCGTCGCGGCCTTGGTATGGGTCGCGAGCCGGCGTTCGACCGCGTCGCGGCTCAGCCGCCTGCCGGTCCGGGTGCAGAAGAGCGGCTCTTGTGCCCTGCCGGCTCGCTCCTCGAGCCAGGTCGAGAGGACCGCCTGTGCGGCGGCGGTCAGCGGCACCGAGCGCTCCTTTCGGCCCTTGCCCACGCAACGCACGTGGGCGCCGGTGCCGAGCGCGACGTCGCCGCAGTCGAGCCCGATCAGCTCGGAGACCCGCAGCCCGGCCTGCAGGGCCAGGGTGAGGATCGCCCGGTCGCGACGGCCCTCCCACCTCGCCTGGTCGGGCGCCTCGATCAGCGCCCTCGCCTCCTCGGCATCGAGGAAGGTGATCGCCCGCTTCTCGTGGCGCTTCGGCGGGATCGCCAGCACCCGGGAGATCAGCGCCGCGTGCTCGGGATGGCGCAGGGCCGCGTAGCGATAGAGCGAGCGGATTGCGGTCAGCCTCAGATTGCGGGTCCGGGCGCCGTTGCCACGCTCCTGCTCGAGGTGGGTCAGGAAGGCCGATACCAGCTCCGCGTCGAGGTCCTCCCATCCGAGCGCCGAGGGCTCCTTGCCGCTCTGCTCGCGGGCGAAGCAGAGCAGGAGGCGCAGCGTGTCGCGGTAGGAGGCGACCGTCGCCGGGCTCGCCTGCATCTGGCGGGCGAGGCGCTCGCTGAAGAACGCCTGCAGGGTCGGTGCGATCGCCGTCATCGTCCCACCGCCTCGTCGTGCTCGAGCAGCCGCGCGGCGTAGCCGAGAAGCTCCGGCGCCGCCGAGAGATAGTGGTAGGTGTAGCGGGGCTCGGCGTGGCCGAGGTAGGTGGCCAGCAACGGCAACCTGGCGCCAACGTCCGCGCCTTCGCGGTAGAAGCGGAGCAGGGTCCGCACCGCGAAGGTGTGGCGGAGGTCGTGGATGCGTGGGCGGCGCGGCGCCCCCGCACCGACCCCGGTGCGCTCGCAGAGCATCCGGAAGGTTGGTTGAACGCACTCGTAGATCACCCTCGTCCTGTTGAGTGAGACGAAGAAGCTCGCGCTCCTCGGCAGGGGGCAGAGCTGATCGCGCCGCTCGCCGTAGCGTCGAAGTGCCGCCGTCGTGCTCTCCGCCACCGGCACCTGTCGCGACTTGCCGAACTTCGACTCGCGGATCAGGAGCACCCCTGTCTCGAGGTCGACGTCTGTGCGGTCGAGCCGCAGCGCCTCGCCGACCCGCAGCCCGGTCGCGGCCAGGAGCCCGACGAGGGTCTCGTATGTCGCGGCACGCAGCGGCTGTGGGATCGAGCGGCGGGCCTCGGCCAGCAGCGCGCCGAGGTCTGCCTCGCCGTAGATGAAGGGCGGCCGCCACCGTTGGCGGGTCGGGATCGCCCCGGCGGGCGGGACCTCGGTGCGGGGGTCGATGCCGGATAGGTAGCGGGCGAAG
>Ga0210085_1000789_pt1 | contig 12970 bp, 12 predicted proteins | sample China_Galinas_PW_5_FD_184866 | JGI IMG/M metagenome (GOLD analysis project Ga0210085, IMG submission 184866) | Wetland microbial communities from San Francisco Bay, California, USA, that impact long-term carbon sequestration - China_Galinas_PWC_D1... | ecosystem: Environmental > Aquatic > Marine... | reverse complement strand
GAACCTCGTGCGATCAAACAAAGACCCAAGCCTTTCGCGCGATTGCAAACGACTCGTCGCACAGCGCGCAGAAACATCGGGTTATACGGCCATCCTCAGAGACTGAGGGCTTAACCGAGTGCCATTCATCTTTCTGATAAATACCTTAGCAAAATCCGAAATGATCATAGTCACCGGGGGAGCCGGATTCATCGGCAGCAATATCGTCAAGGGGCTCAATGAACGGGGCCGCGAGGATATTCTGGTGGTGGACGACCTGACGGACGGCGCGAAATTCCGTAATCTCGTCGACTGCGAGATTCTCGATTTCATCGACAAGGACGACTTCATCGGCCTGCTGCATGGGGGGCGGAGGCTGGAGGAACCGGTGGAGGCAGTGTTTCACGAGGGCGCCTGTTCCAGCACCACGGAGCAGGACGGCCGCTATCTGATGCAAAACAACTACGCGTATTCACGGCGGCTGCTCCGTTTCTGTCTCGAGAACGGGGCGGCGTTTCTTTACGCCTCGTCGGCATCCGTGTACGGCGCCGGTGAGGTTTTCCGGGAAACCCGCGATCACGAAGAACCGCTTAACACCTACGGCTATTCCAAGTTCCTGTTCGACCAGCAGGTACGGCGTATCCTGCCCGCAGCCGGGAGCCAGGTTGTCGGATTCCGCTATTTCAACGTCTACGGTCCGCGTGAACAGCACAAGGGCGATATGGCCAGTGTGGCCTGGCACCTCGGCCGGCAGCTCGACGAGGGTGAAAACCCGCGTCTCTTCGGCGGCCTGGACGGATATGCCGCTGGCGAGCAGCGCCGCGATTTTGTCTACGTGGACGATGTCGTGGATGCCAACCTCTGGTTTCTGGATCATGCCGATCGATCCGGAATCTTCAATATCGGCACCGGGTGCTCCCGCAGCTTCAATGCGCTCGCCGGCGCACTGATCGACTGGTACGGCCGGGGTGAGATCGAGTACATCCCTTTCCCGGACCAGCTGCGCGGCCGCTACCAGTCCAATACCTGTGCCGACCTCACTGCACTGCGCGCCGCGGGGTACGAAAAGCCGTTCCGTTCCCTTGAGGACGGTGTGTCGCTGTACATGGACTGGCTGAAAAACCATGGTTATTGAACGGGGAAAAGGCGGACAGACCCCGTTTTCTCAGAGAAAACGGGGTCTGTCCCCCTTTTCCCCGTGAGAGTGCTCTATACAGCCCTGATGTACCTGCTGGCGCCCCTGGTGCTGATTCGCCTGGCGTGGCGCGGATTACGCTCTCCGGAGTACCGACAATGCTGGACGGATCGATTCGGCTCCATTCATCCTGTCGTGGGGGAACGGGTCATCTGGGTGCACGCCGTGTCCGTGGGCGAGGTCCAGGCGGCCGAACCCATGATCAGGGCCCTGCTTGAGCTGTACCCGGAATATTCGATCCTGATGACGACGGTTACAGCCACCGGTGCGGCGCATGTCACGGAACTGTTTGGTGGCGAGGTGGCGCATGTCTATGCTCCTTATGACCTGCCCGATGTGGTATCGCGTTTTATCGATCGTGTCCGTCCGCGGCTGGCCATCGTCATGGAAACCGAATTATGGCCGAACCTCTTCCGGGCCTGTCGACGGAAGAACATTCCGCTGTTGCTGGTCAACGCCCGCCTCTCGGACAAATCGCTGGCGGGGTATCGGCGTTTCCGCCGGCTGATCGGCAAGACGCTTGCGGCTGTCACACAGATTGCCGCGCGCTCGCCGCTCGATGCGGAGCGCTTCCGGGCGCTGGGCGCCGATCCGGACACGATCAGGGTGTCTGGCAACCTGAAATTCGAACAGCACCTGCCCGCGGACCTGTATGAAAGAGCGGCCCGGTTGCGCCGGGAGTGGGGTGTGAATCGGCATGTGTGGATCGCCGGCAGCACCCACGAGGGTGAAGACGAACTGATCCTCGATGTGTTCGGGGAAATTCGCAAGACTCTCAGCGACTGTCTGCTGGTGGTGGTTCCCCGTCATCCGAAGCGTTTTGCCGCGGTTGCCTCGCTGTGCCGCCAGCGCGGTTATCGCAGCATACTGCGCAGCGAGCGGCTGGTCTGCGAGCCGGATACCGCAGTCTTCATCGGCGATTCGATGGGAGAGCTGCTGATGTTCTATGCCGCCGCGGACGTGGCTTTCGTGGGCGGCAGCCTGGTTGATGCCGGCGGGCATAACATGCTGGAGCCTGCCGCACTGGGGTTGCCGGTGGTGACCGGCCCGCATGTGGACAATTTCTCCGCTGTCTGCGAGCTGCTGCTGACGGCCGGCGCCTGCCGCCAGGTGAGAAATACGGCGGAACTCAAGGATGCGGTACAGTCCTGGCTGCTGGATGCCAATGAACGTCACCGCATCGGTGAAAAGGGACGCGAAACGGTCGAGCAGAATCGCGGCGCGCTGACGACGGTGCTGGGGATGATCGATGAGTATCTCAATGCATCAGATACGCCTTCTGCAGGCATTGAAACCACTAAATATAATGGCCACGGAATCCACTGAATCCACGGAAAAAATATGCTTGAGCAAGAACCAAAACTCTCGAATAATCTGAGAGTAACAGGATCAATCCTGAGGTGAAGAATAATATCCCTTAACTGGGCCATCAGTTGTGATACCAGCGACTTAATGGGTCAGAAGGGAATGGCGCTTACTTAAGCGGTTACCCCTCGATGTAGGGTGGATGAGGCACGCCGTGTGTGCCGTAATCCACCGGCTGTGCCGGCAGGCACGCAATAAAAGTGACGTTGTGTTGCCGCGCAATGCCCGGTGGGTTACGCAAAAAGCGCTAACCCACCCTACATTACGGCTTAAGTAAGTGCCATTCGGGTCAGAGGAAGGACGTGCCTGGTCAGACTCCCCAAGCCAGCCATTGAGATTCGCTGGCCTATCCTGTCGACCGACGGACCCGGATATTTCCTCCTGACCAAGGAAGCATTAAGGGGGTTGAATGTATTCCTTCCGTGTTCTTCAGTGGATTCCGTGGCCATCCTGTAACAGGCACAAGGTGCACACTTGCGGGATGGGCGGTCAGCCGGAATAGCGGACACCGCGGCGGGCGGCCATGGCGGCGCCGAGGTCCTTCAGCTGCTGACTGCTCAGGATGCTTTCCGCGCGGGGCAGGAATTCCATGTTTTCCCGCCTGACATGCCGGCGGTTCAACTCGCAGAAGGCGTGCACCCGGTCGGCAAGCGCGGCGCGATCGGTGACATCCTGCAGCCGTTTCAGATCGGCGGCGATTGACTCCCACAGGGTATCGAGTTCCATGTGTTCCTGTTTCAGGCCGTGTACCAGATCGGCGAGTTTCAGCGACTGGCGCATCAGCAGGGGGAACAAATCGATTTCCTCATCCTTGTGGTGGAGCCTTGCACTCGTTGAGAAGTAGGTCATGACCTGGCGCGCCGCGCTGCGGTTTTCCGTTTCCTTGCCGGTGTCGCCCAGGTTCGCGACCAGATGTTCCAGCAGTTCGCAGTGTGCGAGAATTTTCGTATGACAGGCGCGCAGCAGCGCCAGCGGTTGGTCAAAGCCGGGCAGGGTTTCGGGGAGTGCTTTTTCGTCCATCGCGTCTTATAGGCTGGTTGGGCTTCAGTCGAAGGTAATCCTTTAAAACAGGATTAAATGGCCACGGAATCCACTGAATCCACGGAAAGCGGCAATATGCTTGAAAACGCAGGAATGATCGAATAGTTCGGTTCAACGGGTGTCGGGATCGACCTTGAAAAAAGCATAGAGAGGAATGAGCGGAAAATTTTTCCGTGGATTCAGTGGCCATCAACACGCTTCACTGCAGTAGTGCGTTGATGAGTCTCAGGTCGTCTTCCTCCAGGCTGCCGGCGGCCAGTTTCAAGCGCAGCACGTCCAGCAGATAGTCATAGCGGGAGCGCGCATGGTCGCGTTTCGCGCTGAGCAGGTCTCGCTGGGTATCGAGCACGTCGACGATGGTGCGGGTCCCCACGTCGAAACCGGCTTCGGCCGCTTCCAGCGCCTTTTCGTTGGACACTACCGCCTGTTTCAGAGCGGTCACCTTGCTGATGCCGGTCATGACGCCGCGGAAATAATCGCGGGCCTGGCGTTCGGTGGCGCGCCTTTGCTGCACCTGGGTTTCCTGCGCCTGGGTGAATTGATGCTGCGACTGACGGATGTTGGCACTGATTAGCCCGCCCGTATAGAGCGGCAGGGTCATTTGCACGCCGATGGAGCTGTCGTTGCGTTCCTGGGTGATGCCGAAGCCGCCGAAGTCGTTGTTGCGCCACGCATAGTCGGCTGTCAGGTCCAGCGTCGGATAGTGCCCGGCGCGCTGGATATCGATCTCCTGGCGCGCGGTTTCGGTGGCCGCGCGCGCGGCGAGCAGCAACGGGTTCTGGTCGGTCGCTACCGTAACCCATTGCTCCTCCACGGCGGGTTCCGGGGGGATCAGCGGGATTTCCGGCTGCAGAACCTCAAGCGTGCCGGGTTCTACGCCGGTCACTTCCCGCAGAGCCTCCCGGGCATCGGCCAGCAGCTTCTCGGCATTGATCTCGTCGCTGACGGCGATGTCATAGCGCGCCTGCGCCTCGAGCACGTCCGTAATGGCCGAGAGTCCCACGTCGAAGCGCTGCTGCGCCTGGTCCAGAGTGCGCCCGATTGCATCCTTGTCTCCCTTGACGAAGGCCAGATTGTCCTGTGCGCCGAGCACGAGAAAATAGCGCGTCGCCACGCGCAGGATCAGGTCCTGCTCTGCGGCGGTCAGCTGCGCCTTTGACTGCGCAACCACGCTGTCGGTTTGTTCGAGTTTGAGAAAACTCTCGCGCTGATAGATGGCCTGGGTCAGCTGGGCGCCGAAGGTCTTGTTGGTGGCATAACTGTTCTCGGGCTCGCCGGCCGCAGGATTACGGTTGTGGTAGCGGTCCCGGGTGACGACGCCGGTCGCGCCGAGATTGGGCAGCAGCGCCGCGCGACTTTGCGGGACGACCTCCAGGGTGGACTGGTAAGCCGCTTTCGCGGCCTGTAACTGGGGGTCCGACTGCACGGCCAGCTGATAGACCGAGAGCATGTCATCGGCAAAACCGGGCAGGGGCAAGGCCAGCCACATAAAAACAAGCAAACTCCGTTTGCGGATCAGATGCATGACGGTATGTCCATGAAGAGTATCAATAAGTAGTCAGTCGGGTATCGAGTTCGCGTGCCCAGGCATCAACGCCGCCACGCAGATTGATGACCCTGTCGAAGCCCCGGCTCTCGAGGTAATGGGCGACATGCCGGCTGCGAATGCCGTGATGGCAGATGACTATGATTTCCTGCGCCGGATCCAGGGTTTCAGCGGCTGCCGGGATTTCGCGCATCGGAATGAGCGTTGCCCCCTCAAGGGCGACGATGCGGTGTTCCCAGGGTTCCCTAACGTCCAGCAGCAACGGTTTCTCAGCGCTGTTTTCGATATGGGTTTTGCACTCGATGGGCGTCAGTTCGCGCATCACACGGTGTGAATGTTACTACAGGACAAACTGTTGAGGCAGCGCCGCATGCAGCAGCGGCGGGAGCGAGGTCTCGAACAGGCTTTCCCGGGACCAGTTGCGCTCGTCAATCCGGGTGATGAGCAGCGCCTCCATCACCGGCGGCATGCCGGTAATGACGAACAGGCGACCGCCGACGGACAGATTGTCATGGAATTGCCGATGCAGCAACGGCAGTGAACCGGTCACGGCGATGACATCGTAACGGGTATCGGAGCCAATGTCATTGGCGGCGTCGGCGTCCTTGAGCGTGACATTGCGATAGCCTTGTGCAGCCAGCTTTGCCGCGGCGGCTTCGCGGAATTCCGGAAAAAGCTCGACGCTGGTCACATGATTGCCAAGCCGGGACAGGCAAGCCGTCAGGTAGCCGCTGCCGGTGCCAATTTCGAGGACCGAATCGCCTGCCTGGACATTGAGTACCTGCAGCAGACGTCCTTCCGTCTTGGGCGCCATCATGACCTGATCATGGCCCAGGGGTATATTGATGTCGGCAAAGGCCAGAGAACGGTATTTATCGGGCACGAAATCTTCGCGGGGCGTCGCGCTCATTACATCCAGAACCCGCTGGTCGAGCACATCCCAGGGACGCACCTGCTGCTCGATCATGTTGAACCGGGCTTGTTCGATATCTATCTGAGTCATATGAGTTTGTGGCGCGGTAGCCAGACGAGGTCGACTAGGGTACGGGGTTTGCTGGCCACTGGCAAGGACGGCAGCCGAGCTGGTGTCGCTATAACCAGTTAAAACAGCGGCTTATCAAGTTACCGCGTTATTGCCTTGCTTGCAATAACGAACGTCTTTCGCTACCGTGTAGCCAGCGTAGCTGGGGGTGCCCGTGAGTCGGGCTGAGAAAGACCCTTCGAACCTGATCCGGCTGAACCCGGCGTAGGGAAGCTCGGGTACCTGCCAGCCGCGAATCCCTCATCAAGACAGGAAGGTACCATGAGCGCCATACCAGAGGACTTCATAAGGAAGACCGCCCGGCTTTCGGACGAAGTGACGCGTCCCTTTCCGAACTCCAGGAAAATCCATGTGCAGGGATCGCGGCCGGATATACGCGTCCCCATGCGTCAGGTGGAACAGGCCGATACCCCGGCCAGCTTCGGCAGCGAGCAGAATCCGCCAATCACGCTATACGATACCTCGGGCCCCTATACCAATCCGGATGCCACTATCGACCTGATGCGGGGCCTGCCGGCACTGCGCGACATCTGGATCGGGGAGCGCGGCGATACCGAACAACTGACGGGACCGAGTTCCGAGTTCGGACGGGACAGGCAATCCAGTCCGGAACTGGCACAACTGCGTTTCGAGCACATCCGTCCGCCGCGTCGCGCCAGGACCGGCGCCAATGTCACGCAGATGCACTACGCGCGGCGCGGCGTCATTACGCCTGAAATGGAATTCGTCGCCATCCGCGAGAACCTGCGGCTCGACGAACTGCGCGACTCGCCCCTGTTCACACAGCATCGCGGCGTCAGCTTCGGCGCCAGCCTTCCCGAACGCGTCACGCCGGAATTCGTGCGCGACGAGGTTGCCCGCGGCCGCGCCATCATTCCGGCCAATATCAACCACCCGGAACTGGAGCCGATGATCATCGGCCGCAATTTCCTGGTCAAGGTGAACACCAATATCGGCAACTCGGCCGTGACCTCCTCCATCGAGGAGGAAGTGGAAAAGATGGTCTGGTCGGCCCGTTGGGGCGGCGACACGGTCATGGATCTGTCCACCGGCAGGAACATTCACGAAACCCGCGAGTGGATCCTGCGAAATTCCCCGGTGCCGGTCGGTACGGTGCCGATTTACCAGGCGCTGGAAAAAGTCGACGGGAAAGCGGAGGATCTCTCCTGGGAAATTTTCCGGGATACGCTGATCGAGCAGGCGGAGCAGGGAGTCGACTACTTCACCATCCATGCGGGTGTGCTGCTGCGCTACGTACCGCTCACCGCGAAGCGCGTGACCGGCATCGTCTCGCGCGGCGGTTCCATCATGGCGAAATGGTGCCTCGCGCACCACGAGGAGAGTTTCCTCTACACGCATTTCGATGATATCTGCGACATCATGAAGGCCTATGACGTGTCGTTCTCGCTCGGTGATGGTCTGCGACCGGGCTCGATCGCCGACGCCAACGATGCCGCGCAGTTTGCCGAACTCGAGACCCTCGGGGACCTCACCCGCATCGCCTGGCGGCACGACGTGCAGGTGATGATCGAAGGCCCCGGCCATGTGCCCATGCAGCTCATTCGGGAGAATATGGAAAAGGAACTGACCGACTGTCATGAGGCGCCGTTCTACACGCTGGGACCGCTGACCACCGACATCGCGCCCGGCTATGATCACATCACCTCGGCGATCGGCGCCGCCCAGATCGGCTGGTACGGCACCGCAATGCTGTGCTATGTCACGCCCAAGGAGCACCTGGGGCTGCCCGACAAGGACGACGTCAGGGAAGGCATCATCACCTACAAGATCGCCGCGCATGCGGCGGACCTGGCCAAGGGCCACCCCGGCGCGCAGGTGCGCGACAACGCCCTGTCCAAGGCGCGTTTCGAATTCCGCTGGGCCGACCAGTTCAACCTGGGTCTTGATCCCGAGAAGGCGAAAGAGTTCCATGACGAGACACTGCCCAAGGACTCCGCCAAGGTGGCGCATTTCTGTTCCATGTGCGGGCCGAAGTTCTGTTCCATGAAGATCAGCCAGGACGTGCGCGACTATGCCGCGCGCAAGGGCATCGGCGACCTCAATACGGCGCTGGAAGACGCCCTCACCGACAAGGCCGGGGAATTTCTGGATCAGGGCGCGGAAATCTATCGGAAAATCTAGTTAGCAATCGTCGATAAACATCATTTTCACCGCAAAGACGCACGACTGCAGAGATGCAGGAGTTAGAGCAATGCATGGAGCAATTGCCGAAAGATCGCAGAGAAATTCTTTAATGAAATCAATTAAAGACTTTGAGTTCTTTGCGGTGAGTTTATTTGATTATCAGGATAAAAGGGGTCAGTACCCTTTTTTGTCGCTTGAAAAACGGGTACTGACCCGAATGGCATTAACTTATGCCGTAATGCAGGGTGGGTTAGCGTTTTTTGCGTAACCCACCGGGCGTTGCGAAGCAACACGGCGCCAATGTTAATGAGTGCCTGCCGGCACAGCCGATGGATTACGGCACACGCGGCGTGCCTCATCCACCCTACATCGAGGGTGGGACCGCTTAAGTAAACGCCATTCGGTACTGACCCCTTTTATCTGACAGGGAACGGTTTATTCTTCAAGGGTATTTTCATGATTGATTTCAAGCAAAACTTCAGCGCGAGCATGCTGCTAAGGCTGATTGTCCTCACGCTGGTTGTCGTGGCCGCTGTTGTGGCCAACATCGATTTCTTCAAGGACCTCTATTTCAGCCACCAGCTGACTTCGGCCAGTCTGGCCACCAATGGCGGCATCCTGACCCTGTTCTTCCTCGGCATGCTGAAAGTCGTGCTGTCGCTGCTGCGCTACATGCGCGAGGAGAGCGCGCTGGTGAAATTTGTCACTGCCCTGGGCGGCGACAAGAATCCCCTCAAGGGGATCAATCCGAGAAGCCTCATCGCCCGGCGCTATTCCGTCATCGTGGCCATGAGCGAGAGAAACGCGCGTATCAATCAGAGTGCGCTGGCTGCCACCCAGGCGGCGGACGAGAGCACGCGTACCAGTTTTGCCAAGTACGTGAGCAACATCCTGATCCTCACCGGCGTGTTCGGCACCTGCGTGTCCCTGTCGATCGCCCTGACGGGCGTCACCAATCTGCTCGACTCGGCGCAGGGCAGCGGAAATATGGGGCTGGTCATGCACGGGATGTCGACGGCGCTCTCGACTACCATTACGGCTATCGTGTCCTATCTTTTCTTCGGGTACTTTTATCTGAAGCTGAATGATGCCCAGGTGCATGTGTTGAGCACCATCGAGGAGGTGACCTCGCTGTATCTGATGCCGAAATTCGCGCGCGACAAGGACAGCATGCTGCACGAGGTCGCCGGTCTGGTCCATGGGCTGCGCCAGGCGGCCGAGGCCATGCGGGTTACCCAGCAGGATTACGCGGAAGCGGGCAATCGCCTGCATGAGATGCTGACGTCCCTGGATCTGCGGGTGAACAGCGTGACCGACGATGTCGGGACGATCAAGAAACTGCTGCGCGACGGCTTCCGTCTTCCCGCCGAGGTCGAGTAACCATGGACGAGGGCTTCATCGACCTCCGTCAGCATACCGAGACCGGTATCACCCATGTAAGTTTCTGGCCCTCGTTCACCGATATCATGATGGTCGTCGTGGTGATCTTCATGATGGCCAGCTCGGTGCTGATATTGCGCAACATGGCCCTGGTAAGGGATCTGCGTGCGACCATCGACGCGCAGCATAATGCCGAGGAAGCGGCGCGGTCGGCCTCGGAAACCAGCGCGACCCTGGAGGAGCAGCTCGCCCAGACCCAGAATGAACTCTCCCGGCTGCGCATGCGCCTGATGCGCGCCAACGAGATCAACCAGTCCCGCACCGAGGAGATCAACCGCCAGGAGCAACGCCTGCTCGCGCTGGAGGCCGACAAGCAGCAGCTGACGGCCAGTCTGCAGCAGACGCGACGCGAGTCCCAGTTGCACCAGGATCAGCTTGCCCAGACGCAGGCCGAATATGCGCAGTTGAACCAGACCCATGCCACACTGAAGACGCGCCTCCAGGAGGTGCTCGAGCAGTTGTCCAGCACCGAAAAGAGCAACCGGGAGCAGGCCGCCGAGCTGACTGAATTCAGGCAGCAGCGTTCATTGAGCAATCAGCGTCTGGTATCGCTGCAGGGTGAATTTGATGAACTCAGGAACAAGTACGACAAGCTGATCAGGCCGGCGCGCTCCGCCATCGGCAAACATGTCGTGTCGGTCCGCTATTTCAGGGAAGACAGGAAAATCCAGATCAGGTTGAGGGAATCAGAGGACGAGGATTACCAGAGCGTCAACATGGATCAGCTGAATAAACGCCTGGCGAAACTCAAGGACACGTATGCCGGTAATCTCTATGTCAAGGTGATTATCCCGGAGGACAGCGGGCTTTCATACAGCGAGGCCTGGAACTTCACCTACGATCTCCTCAAGAAGTACGATTATTACCATCAGGATGAACCCTAGGAGCCTGTCGGACTTAGGTGATCGTAGCGAGCAGGGTGGGAGAGCGAGAACAGATTTTCACGATTTCGAGGCGCATAGTGGTTCTATGCAACGAGAAATCGGGGACATATGGGCCGCTCTCCCGCCAGCGTAGTAGATCAATCCTAAGTCCGACAGACTCCTAGTTAACCGGCAGGCGGGCCCGAAGCGCATCCCGGTCAATCCACCAGTTGTCGCCGGTGATGGCATCTAGCATGAGCGAAAGACGTGACAGCAACTCCTTGACGTCATTCAGTCCGAGGATCTCGATCCACATCTTTATCATTTCGGGATCGTTCTCGATACCGCGATGGCGCCTGGCAACGCCGGCTACCAGCTGATTGGTGAAGAAAGTCAGGCTGTCGCGTTCCTCCCCTTCAGTGCGCATGCCGGCGATGTAATGCGCCGCCATCGCCGCCACGGCCGCACCGTCCGAGGTATCCGGGGTTTCGTCTACGATATGCTGCAGCATGGCTACGGTGAGCTGGGCGGGTACCGGAAAGGTCACCGCGAGCCAGACGCCGTTGCCGAGCGCCGCCAGGGAATGCTCCTGATCACACTGGAACAGCACATCACAGGCCTCGACAGCATCCTGCCAGGCTTCTGCCGAGGTGAATATATCGAATACTTCGCGTGCAGTATCCCAGCTTTCCTTGCGCCGCTGCAGCGCCAGCAGGGTTTCAGCGATGTCTAGCCGGACACGTGCACGCTCCAGCGGGTCGCAGTCCGCGGGCAGGGCCTGCAGATGCTGTTCGTGTTCCTTGAGTAACGCCAGCAGCGATGGCCTGGATTCGGCCAGATCAATGCCACTTTTGTCGCCGACGACCATTTGATCGGGGCTGGTCTTCTTCATGGGATGCCTGCCTTGGAGGCGCCTTCGCGCCGGTTGGATAATTCGATTTCATGGATGGAAAATTCCATCGACTCGAGATTGCCGAGAACGTAGGTGGCCGGCGCCTGAATGCCGCCCACCGTGCCCGGATTGACCAGCAGGGTCTGTCCGCCTGCCATGTTGTCGATGCCCCGGATATCCGCCTTGTGGTCGTGGCCGCAACAAACCAGGTCCCACTCGCCCGTGGTCGCCATGGCAATGGCGTAATGCGGGTAGTGCACCAGGAAGATGCGCCGGCCGGCCAGTTCGATGCCGGCATCCTGGCCGTAGTAATGCACACGACTGGCGGTGCCCGTGGCAACGCGCCCCATCATGTAGAGATCACCGGTGTTGTTTCCGTGTATGACATGGACCGGCAGTCCGAAGGGTCTGAGTACTTCCAGTGTGCTGGGCGCCACGACATCGCCGCAGTGCAGTACCGCCTGCGCGCCGGCCGCCTGTGCCTCGCGCACCGCCGTTCCCAGCAGGTGGCGGTTGTCATGGCTGTCGGAAACGATGCAGATTTTCATGGGATGAAGTGATAAGTGATAAGTGATTAGTGATAAGTAAGAAGTGAGAAGTGAGAAGTGAGAAGTGAGAAGATTATGCGCGGCGGATAATATTACTATCACTTTATGATTATGATTGGAACTTAGTTAGTGCCCGTCGATAAACACCGTTTTCAGCGCAAAGACGCCAAGGACGCGGAGAAATTCTTTAACGAAAACAATCAAATACTTTGCGCTCTTTGCGGCTTTGCGGTGAGTTCATTTCTTTATGGATGACCACTAGTTAAAGCCCAAGCCCGATAAATGGCCACGGAACCACACGGAAAAACACGGAATATAGGCTCTTCTTTCCGTGTTTTCCGTGGCCATAGAGGTGTAATCAGTCTTAACCAAGCACCATTCCTGCTACTTTTCACTTCTTACTTCTCACGTGCGTCAGCGGGGTGATCGCCGCCGGACCCGATGATCGTTCATCAAATCCGGCGGCACCACGACCTTTACAACAACGGCACGATCAGCAGCGCCACGATGTTGATGATCTTGATCAGCGGGTTGATTGCCGGACCGGCGGTGTCCTTGTAGGGATCACCAACAGTATCACCGGTCACCGCCGCCTTGTGGGCGTCCGAGCCCTTGCCGCCGTAGTTTCCATCCTCGATGTACTTCTTGGCGTTATCCCAGGCGCCGCCGCCCGTGGTCATGGAGATGGCCACGAACAGACCTGTGACGATGGTCCCGATCAGCAGACCACCGAGCGCCTCCTTGCCGAGCACCAGCCCGACGACGACCGGCACCAGCACCGGCAGCAGGGAGGGGATAACCATCTCCTTGATGGCGGCCTTGGTCAGCATGTCCACCGCCCTGGAGTAATCCGGCTTCTGGGTGTGGTCCATGATGCCCGGCATTTCCCGGAACTGGCGGCGCACCTCGTTGAC
>Ga0210085_1000788_pt1 | contig 12976 bp, 9 predicted proteins | sample China_Galinas_PW_5_FD_184866 | JGI IMG/M metagenome (GOLD analysis project Ga0210085, IMG submission 184866) | Wetland microbial communities from San Francisco Bay, California, USA, that impact long-term carbon sequestration - China_Galinas_PWC_D1... | ecosystem: Environmental > Aquatic > Marine... | reverse complement strand
AACGCGCCCCGGCAGGAAGTACCCCAGAGTTTCCATGAAGCCTATTGGAAAATGGCGTGCTTCCAACACCTAGATGTGATGCGTTTCCTTAAGTGAATGACGCTTTTCTCTTAAGTGAATGCCATTGCCTGCTCAACAGGGCGAAGGCCGACGCGCAGGACTACAACCCGAAATCAAGGGAAGCGAACAGAGAAGCCCTAACCAGTCGATTATGTAGCCGGAATGCAACAGATAAATTAGACTGGCAGCCAGCAGAAGGCAGCCCTGGAACTATGCCCCGAAGGTCAACTGAGGAGCGAACGTCTCCGCTTCCTTGTTGCGGGAACGCAGGTCTGTTGAAAAAGGGAAGGGATGAGTCTGAATTCTGGCCGCTGGATCGAGATCACCCCGTCTCAGTTTCCTTGGGAGCAGGAGGCGCTCGCCTTCATCCGTGAGCGACTGCCTGACCACGATCCCTATCGTGCCTGGTCGAACTTCGAGTTCATCGCTTCCGACGGGTCCATCAACGAGGTGGACCTGCTCGTTTTGACGCCCAAGGGCTTCTTCCTGGTGGAGATCAAGAGCCGCCCTGGCAACGTGGACGGCGACGCCAGTACCTGGATCTGGAGCCACGACGGGCGGCGGTTCACTGACGACAATCCCCTGATCCTCGCTGACCGTAAGGCCAAGAAGCTAGTCGGCCTGCTGAGGCAGACCCGGGCCATGAAAAAAGTCCGCATGCCATTTCTCCAGGCCCGAGTCTTCCTGTCAGCCGAGGACAATCGCGTTCGCTTACCGGATTATGTTGCCACCGCGGTTCACACACGGGATCGCGACACACCGGAAGACCGCAACACCGGTCGCGGCATCTTCGACGCTCTCACGCGCTGGACTGCGGAGAACACTCCCCGTCTCCGCATCGACAGCCCCATCGCCAAGGCGCTGACACGGGCGATGGAGGAGGCCGGCATCCGCCAGTCGCAACGGGCGCGGAAGGTCGGTGACTACAAGCTCGACGAGCTGCTGTACGAGGGTCCGACCTATCAGGACTGGGCCGCCACTCACGTCGCCCTGGAGAAGGAGCGTGCACGGGTGCGCATCTACGTGGTCGAGCCCAGGGCCAGCGAGGAGGCGCGCGCATCCATCGTCAAGGCTGCGAAGCGCGAGTACGCCATCCTGAACGGCATCAATCACCCCGGCATTCTGCGGGCCAGGGCCTACACCGAGCACGAACGCGGCCCGGCCCTCGTCTACGACTATCTCCCGGGCTCCCAGCGCCTGGATCACTACCTCTCGGAGCGAGGCGAGCGCCTAAGTGCGGGAAGCCGGCTCGACCTGATTCGGGAGATCGCCGAGGCCGTGCGCTACGCCCACGGCAAACGGCTCTTCCACCGCGCACTCAGTCCACAGAACATCCTCGTGCTCGACCCGCAGGCGGCCACCCCACACATTCAGGTCTTCAACTGGCAGACGGCGGCCCGCGAGCCCGCCGGCAGCCGCGATACCAGCCTCGGCTACTCGATGACCAGTCACGTCGCCAACTTCATCGAGGAGGCCAGCGCGGTCTACATGGCGCCCGAGGCGCTCGCGGAGCACGGCGACGCCGGCGAGCAGGCGGACGTCTTTTCTCTCGGTGCCCTGGCGTACCACCTGTTCGCCGGTGCGGCACCTGCTCGAACCTTCTACGAGCTCGGCGAGAAGCTCAGAGCGGGCAAGGGCCTGCAGATCTCCTCAGTGCTCGACGGGGCAGCGGAGTCCCTCCAGTACCTAATACAGTTCAGCACCTACCCCCAGGTCACGGGCCGGCTCGACTCGGTCGTCGAATTCCTCGACGAGTTGGAGAAGTTCGAGGACGAGATCACCACACCCGAGCTCAAGGAGGGCGTCGTCACCGGCCCCACCCAGGCGAAACCGGACGATGTCCTTGCAGACGGCCTAGTCGTCAAGAAGCGGCTCGGCAAGGGCGCGTCGTCTCTGGCGCTGCTGGTGGACAACCAAGGCAAGGAGCAGGTGCTCAAGGTCGCCTTGGAGCCGGAAGACAATACTCGTCTCAAGGCCGAGGCAGACGTCCTGCGCAAGCTGCGGCGCCACCAGTTCATCGTCCAGCTCCAGGACGAGCGCGACTACCAGGGCCGGGTCGCCATCCTCATGGATAGGGCGGGTGACAAGACCCTGGCTCAGCGCCTGCGCGAAGAGGGCCGCCTGCACCTGGAGCTGCTGGAGCGCTTCGGCGAGGATCTTCTTCAGGTGGTGGACTGGCTGGAGCAGGAGGGCGTTCCGCACCGCGACATCAAACCGGAGAACCTCGGCGTCGCGCTCATGGGCAAGTCCGAGCAGCTGCATCTCGTCCTGTTCGATTTCTCACTGGCCGATACCCCGGCGGAGAACGTCCGTGCGGGCACCGTCCCCTACCTGGACCCATTCCTCGCGCTGCGTAAGCCGCCGCGTTGGGATACCTATGCCGAGCGCTTCGCCGCGGCCGTCACCCTTTACCAGATGGCGACCGGCGCCTTGCCGACCTGGGGAGACGGACAGAGCGATCCCGCGGTCATCGACGAAGAGGCGACTCTCGACACGGCGGCCTTCGATGCCACGCTGCGGCAGCCGATGACGGCCTTCTTCGAGAAGGCCCTCGGGCGGGACTACCGGCAGCGCTTCGACAACGCCCAGGATATGCTAGCCGCTTGGCGCGGTGTTTTCGCCGGCGCCTCCCGGGCGGAGGTCGGCACCGACCACGGCGAAGAGCGCGCCCCGGTCACCACCCTGGATAAGGCCACTCTCGACACGCTCCTGCCCGAGATCGGTCTGTCGCCCCGCGCGCTGAACGCGGTCGAGCGGGCCGCCCTGCGTACGGTTCGCGATCTCATCCATTACCCGCTGGCACAAATCCGGCGCCTGCGGGGCGTCGGCAGTAAGACCCGGCGTGAGCTGGCCGAGTGCCTGGAGAGGCTGGCCGAGCGCTTTCCGGAAGCCGCGGCGGAGCCCAAGCAGCTACCGGCGGAGGAGGTCGAGGCGCCGACCGGCGCGGACGAGGCCCCGAGCATCGACGTGCTCGCCAACCTGCTCGTGCCCCCCGGTCGTACCAAGGAATCCCAGGCGAGCGCTCGGGCGGTGGAACACCTGCTGGGACTTGGCTCAGAGGCAACGCATGAGTCGGTCGGGGAGCTCGCGTCGAGTACCTGGCCAAGCCAGAGCGAGGTCGCCCGCGGCCTGGCAGTCGATCCCGGAACCGTGAGCCGCGCCGTCGCCAGCGCTCGAAAGCGCTGGCTGAAGACGCCGGCGATGACGGGCCTGCGCGGGGACATTGCCGCGCTATTGGAGAACCAGGGCGGTGTGATGACCGGGACGGAGCTGGCGGAAGCCCTGCTCTCCAGCCGCGGGTCGGTGCAGAGCGAGCCGGTGCGGACCAGTCAGGCGTTCGCTGTCTTGCGCTCTGCAGTAGAGACGGAACGTGATCGCGCAGCCCCCCGCTGGATCGTACGGCGCGCGGAGCACAGCGGGCAGATCTTGCTGGCGCGAGACGAGCTGGCCGAAGACGGCACGGCTTCGATTGATGGCGAGCGTCTCGCCGATTACGCCGAGGCCCTCGGCAAATGCGCCGACGCGCTTGCAAGGGAAGATCCGTTGCGTCCACCCGGACGGGTGCTGGAAGCGCTGCAGGCGATCGAGGCGCCGCCCGGGACAACGGCGCCGGCCGCGAACCGGCTCCTGCAGCTCGCCGCCGCCACCTCGCGGAATGCGGCCCTGTCTAGACGGCTCGAGCTGTATCCACGCGGCATGCCCGCCGCCCGCGCCCTCAAGCTCGCCCTCGGCGCCCTGGCCGGCGCGAAGGAATTGACGCCTCAGCAAGTCCGCGAGCGCGTCGCTGGACGCTATCCGGAGGCGGAGCCCCTGCCGGATCGGCCTGATCTCGATGCGCTGCTGGAAGACGCGGGAAGCGAGCTCAAATGGCAGCCCGATGCCGCGGGTGGGAAGGGGGCCTATGTCTCGCCCCTGCGCGAGTTCACCACCGTGCTGTCCGCCACCTCCCTGACCCGTATCACCAGTGTCGCCCGGCGCTTCGAGGAGGTGCCGGCGGACAAAGTCGAGATCGATCAGTTCGAGCAGCGCCTGCGGTACTCGGTGGAGAACGAGGGATTCCTGGCCCTGATCGTCTCGCCCGCGCGCGCGGCTCTGGCCGAGCAGATCCTCCTGTCCCAATTTCCCCTCGAGGTCTGCAGCCTCGACGGCCTGCTGATCCGCCACATGAAGGCCCTCACTGCCGAGAAGCGTGTCGATTGGCGCATGGTCTTGCGCGCGGACGCCGTCCCCGCGGCTGAGCGAAGCGCCAGCCGGGACTGGGGCAACCTGCAGCGAGTCGTGCGCTTGGCACTTCCCAGGGTCAAGGCCGAGCTGGCCGAGTCCCCGCGTCATGTGCTTCTTACGAACCCGGGCCTATTGGCCCGTTATGGACAGATCGATTTGCTGGGCGAGCTGATGCAAAGCACGGGTCGCCCGGGCGGGCCTCCTGGCCTCTGGATTCTCATCCCCTCAGACGGACAGCAGCAAAAACCGACGCTGGACGGACAGCCGGTACCCGTGTTCACCAGCGCCCAGTGGACGCGCATCCCGGAGCTTTGGCTCGCGGCTCACCAACCGACGGCGGCGCAGGCGTCGTGACACCGGCCGGTCCTTGTGCCTCTGGACTGTACGCGCTATCGTTCCGACATCAATCTGACATCAAGGTGCGCCATGCCGAATGTCACGCTGCGGGATGTCCCCGCCGACCTCCACGCTTGGCTCAAGCAGCGGGCGGCGTCTCACCACCGCTCCGTCAATAAAGAGGTCATCGCACTGCTCGAGGACGTCCGCGGTGGAGCCGGTCCCGCGGCTCGACGCGCAACTGCCGAGGAGATCATGGAGATCGCCCGCCGAGCATCCGCGCTAACCCTTCGAGATCGGCGTAGCGAAGACGAGATCCTTGGTTATGGTAGAGACGGACTGCCGGACTGAGGCATGGTCGTCGACACCTCCGCCCTCGTCTGTATCCTGCTGGCCGAACCCGAGGCCGAGGACTTCGCAGAGGCCATCGCCAACGCCCCGGAGAGTGTCATAAGTGGACCGACCTGGGTAGAGGCGTCCATGGTCATCACCGCGAGACTCGGCAGCGAGGGCCACGCGTTATTGATCGAGCTGCTGGAGCGCTCGCGGGTCACTATCGTTCCGTGTGACGAAGGGTTGGCGCACGCGGCCTACGATGCTTGGCTGAAGTACGGTCGCGGACGGAATGCAGCCGGGCTGAACTTCGGCGACTGTTTCTCTTACGCGCTCGCCAAACAGCGCGCGGAGCCGCTTCTGTTCAAGGGCGACGATTTCACCAAGACCGACGTCATGGCAGCGGTTCGGTGATTGTTCACCAAAAAGGCACCTCGACAGGAGGGAAAGGTCTGACGCCAGGGGACTAACTTCATGATTAGCAGCATTTCTTTCAGCAAGTTCAAGAGCTACCGGGACGCTACGCTCCCGCTGGCTCCTTTGTCACTGCTAATCGGTGCGAATGCTTCGGGCAAGAGCAACGCGATTGAGGGTATTCGGTTTCTTTCCTGGCTAGCGGAGGGACGAAAACTGGATGACCTGATGAGCGCCGTTCAGGCAGAAAACGAGCGAATTCGAGGTACCTTGTTGAATCTCGTTTACGACACGTTACCTTCAGCGCGCGTTGCCGACCTTTGCTCAGAACTTAAAGGCACTTTTGGTTTCCGTTGCCAAACGGATATCGCGACAGGAGAGCAGTTCTCAATCGAGATTCAGGTGAGTTCCGAAGGGATGCGTATCGTCGCGGAATCGGTGACCTCTCCCGACCACACGGTACCCTTGTATGAAGTTGTAGAACCTGCGCCGCACTTCAGTCATGAAGTGCAGGTTCAGTACAACAATTTTGCGCGGGGGGGCAAGAAGCCGAAGATCCCCTGCAGCGATCAACAAGCGATTTTCACCCAACTGGAGACTCCCGCCCGCTTCGCGTCTGGTCACGGAAAGGCACAAAGGCTGATCCCATCCGTTGTTGGCCAATATAGGCAGCTACTGGAACAGATCCTGTTCCTGGACCCCAGTCCACGGGCAATGCGGCAGTACAGCTTCATCGTTGAGAAGGCTCTCAAGGGTGACGGTTCAAACCTGTCGAGTGTCCTTTTCGACCTTTGCGAAAAGAAGGGACAGAAGGAGCGAGTCCTCAGCTTCATTCGAGCACTCCCGGAGCAAGACATTCGAGATGTCAGCTTCCTGCAAACCCCACGCAATGAGGTCATGTTACAGGCGACTGAATCCTTCTCAGGGCACGCGCATACGTGGGACGCCCCGGTTCTGTCAGACGGCACGCTTCGTGTGCTCGCCGTCGCGGCCGCGCTACTCTCTGCTCCGGAAGGCTCTCTCGTCATCATTGAGGAGATCGATAACGGCGTACACCCGAGCCGCGCAGGGATGTTGCTTGACAACATCCAGGACGTCGCACGAGGGCGAAAGATCCGAGTTCTGGTGACGACGCACAACCCGGCCTTGTTGGATGCTCTTCCGACGGAGGCAATCCCGGATGTTGTGTGCTGTTACCGCGACCCTGACGGAGGAGACAGCAAGCTGATCCGGCTCGAAGACTTGAAGGCATACCCCGAGTTGATCGCCCAGGGTCCCCTTGGTCAGCTCATGACGAAAGGCGTTCTGGATCGTTATTTGAAAGATCGCACTATTCCGGAACAGCGGCGTGCAGATGCTATGGAATGGCTCAAGTCGCTGAAGGGAGGGGGGGCGGCTTGACGATCTGCATCCTGGACACCTCGGTCTTCTGCAACATTCTCGATGTGCCTGCCTTCAATCAGCAGAGGGATGATGCCCTGACTACTCTTGAACGATATCTGGAGGAGGGGCACACGATGCTCTTGCCTCTTGCAGCCGTCTACGAGACGGGCAACCACATCTCACATGTGTCGGATGGAGGCGCGCGTCGCGGAGCGGCTCAACGGTTCGTCGATCAGGTCACGCAGGCCGTAGCAGGCCAAACGCCGTGGACGCCGACGCCGTTTCCCGACAAGGAGCTTTTGGCGTCGTGGTTGGCGGAGTTTCCGGATCGGGCGATGAGCGAAATCGGGCTCGCCGACCTTTCAATCATCAAGGAGTTCGAACGTCAGTGCGAGCTTCACAGTATGCAACGGGTGTTTGTCTGGTCTTACGACGGCCATCTGCGAGGCTATGACCGCAAAGTCAGGGCGAGAATTCGGCGCAGATGATCAACGCCACACAATTGCTGAAGGACCTGCAACGCCAGCTCAAAACGCTGGAGGACGGTCTGCGCGAGCGGGTAAAGGAAGTGGCGGAAATCGACGCCGGGCTGCAGGAGCAGTTCCGCGCCGCGAAGGAGGCGGGCCGCACCGGTGTTGCCTACGAGATCTGGCGCGACGAGTTCCTCACCCAGGCAGCGGTCGCCTGGATTCTTGGCTGCGTGTTCGTGCGCTTCCTGGAGGACAACCAGCTCATCCCGACTCCACTGTTGTCCGGTTCCGGAGCGCGGCGCCAGCGGGCGCTGGACGAGCACGAGCTGTACTTCAAGCACGACGACCGGCGCACCCACTCGGACCGGGACTATTTGCTCCACGTCTTCGAGCAGGTCCGCGGGCTGCCGGCCGCAGCCGACCTTTTCGACCCTAAGCACAATCCCCTGTGGGCTGTAGGTCCCACCGGCGATGGAGCGGCCGAACTGCTTCGCTTCTGGCGGCGGGTGGACCCGGACACCGGGTCACTAGTCCACGACTTCACCGACTCCAACTGGAACACCCGCTTCCTCGGCGACCTCTACCAGGATCTCTCGGAAGACGCTCGCAAGAAGTACGCGCTGCTGCAGACGCCCGAGTTCGTCGAGGAGTTTATCCTCGACCGCACCCTGACACCCGCCGTCGAGGAACTCGGCTTCCAAGAGGTTCGCCTCATCGACCCGACCTGCGGCTCGGGACATTTCCTGCTTGGCGCCTTCCACCGCCTGTTCGAGCTGTGGGTGTCCCACGAGCCGGGAACCAACCCCCGGGCGCTTGCCCAACGGGCGCTGGACCAGGTGTTCGGGGTAGACATCAATCCTTACGCCGTCGCCATCGCCCGATTTCGCCTGCTCATCGCCGCCCTCAAGGCCAGCAGCGTGCATTCCATCCGCCGCGAGGAGGCGCCTGCCTTCCACGTCAATGTCGCGGCGGGGGACAGCCTGCTACATGGGCGGCGGTTCGATCAGCTCGATCTGGGCAGCGGGGCCGATCAGCTCGCCGGGCGGGCCGGGATCGGGCACGCCTTCTTCGCCGAGGACCTGGAGGCCGTGAACCGGATACTGGGGCAGCAGTACAACGCGGTGGTGGGCAACCCGCCCTATATCACGGTCAAGGACAAGGCGGTGAATCAGCTCTATCGGGAGCGGTATCGGACCTGCCACCGGCAGTATTCGCTGGCGGTGCCGTTTACGGAGCGGTTTTTCCAGCTCGCCGTGAAGAATTTTCACCACGAAGGCACGAAGGGCGCGAAGGGTTTTGAGGGGGAAGGGTCGGCGGGGTTCGTCGGCATGATCACCGCCAACAGCTTCATGAAGCGGGAGTTCGGGAAGAAGCTGATCGAGGACTTTTTTCCAGGGGTGGATCTGACCCATGTCATCGATACCTCCGGGGCCTACATCCCGGGGCATGGGACGCCGACTGTGATCCTGTTCGGGCGCAACCGGGCGCCGGTGGGTGATGCGGTTCGGACGGTCATGGGGATCAAGGGGGAACCCGAGACGCCGGCTGATCCTGCGAAGGGCCTGGTTTGGAGCGCGATCGTTTCCCAGATGGATCGGGGGGGGAGTGAGAGCCAGTGGGTGAGTTGTGCCGATACCGAGCGGACCGTGTTTGCGCGACATCCGTGGAGCGTTGGCGGCGGAGGCGCTTCGGAAGCGAAAGAATCGATAGAAGCAGCTGCTGTGGATCCCTTGGAGGCAAAGGTTAGCTCAATCGGATTTGCAAGCTTTACGGGTACAGATGACGCTTTTATTGCGGACCAGAAAGCATTTATACGAGGGGGTGTTCCATCTCGTTACGTCAAAGGTTTCGTGTACGGTGAAATCATTAGGGACTGGGGAGTCGATGATGACCTCGTGGCTTTTGTTCCCTATGATGACGCGTTAGCCTCCATACCATACGCAGCTCAGGAAAAATGGGCTCAGAGAATCTGGCCTTTTCGCTCGACGCTCGGCGGCGTGAAGTCCTTTGGAGGAAAGACAAGGCTACAATGTGGTGACGACTGGTGGACTTGGTATAGGTGGGTTCCCGAGAAATACCAGACGCCCCTCTCCATCCCCTTCGCCTTCGTAGCCACCCACAACCACTTCGTCCTCGACCGGGGCGGGAAGGTGTTCAACCGGTCCGCGCCGGTCATCAAGCTGCCGGAGGGATCGACGGAGGACGATCACCTGGCCCTGATCGGCCTGCTCAACAGCTCCACCGCCTGTTTCTGGATGAAGCAGGTGTTCCACAATAAAGGCAGCACGGTGGACACCAAGGGCGCACGGCAGACGACCGACGCCTTCGAGAACTTCTACGAGTTCACCGGCACCGGTCTCAAGCAGTTCCCGGTCACCGAGAAGAGGCCGCTGGACCTCGCGCGGGAGCTCGACCGGTTGGCGCAGGAGCTGGGGACCTGCGCGCCGGCGGCGTTGCTCGCGGAAGAAGAGGCATACTACGAAGACACGAAGAGCAAGAAGGAGGAACAACCAAAGAAATCTTCGTGTCCTTCGTGCCTTCGTGGTGAAAACAATTCCGTCGCCGACGCGAGGCGATGCCTGAACCAGGCGCGGGAGCGGGCCGCATCGATCCGCCGGCGCATGATTGCCCTGCAGGAGGAGCTGGACTGGCGTTGCTACCGACTCTACGGAATCACAGAGGAGGAGCTGACCCTCGATCCCGCCTTTGTACCCGAGATCAACCTCGGAGAGCGCGCCTTCGAGATCGAGATGGCCCGCAAGATGGCCGCGGGTGAGCTTACGACTACCTGGTTCGAGCGCCATCGCTCCAAGCCCATCACCGAGATCCCCGCCCACTGGCCCGAGGATTACCGGAGGCTGGTGGAGAGGCGCATCGACCTTATCGCGCATGACCGCAACATCAGTCTCATCGAGCGCCCCGAGTACAAGCGCCGCTGGAGCCAGGAGCCCTGGGAGGCCCAGGAGCAGCGGGCGTTGCGCGGCTGGCTGCTGGACCGGCTTGAGACTCCGGCCTACTGGCCCGACGTGGAGCTTCGGACCACCCGACGCCTGGCCGACCGCGCCGGGCGCGACACCGACTTCATGCAGGTGGCCGAGCTCTACCGCGGCTATCCCGATTTCGACGTCCACGCGCTCGTTGCCGAGCTGGTCGAGAGCGAGGCTGTTCCCTTCCTCCCCGTGCTCCGCTACAAACCCACGGGCCTGCGCAAGCGCGAGGTCTGGGAGCGCACCTGGGACCTCCAGCGCCGCGAGGATGCCATCGACCAGGAAGTCGAAAGAGAGATGCACCACAAAGACACGAAGAGCACGAAGGCAGAATTACAAGAAGACTCTTCGTGTCCTTCGTGCCTTCGTGGTGAACATTCCAAAGCGATCGAAACCGAGCAGAAGCGTCGCAAGAAACAGGAGATCGGCGACATCCCCCCGCCGCCCAAATACCGCTCCGCCGACTTCCTCAACACCACCTTCTGGCGCCTGCGCGGCGCCCTGGACGTACCCAAGGAACGCTTCGTCAGCTACCCCCACTGCAGCAGGGCTGCCGACCCCTCGCCGGTCGTCGCCTGGGCCGGCTGGGATCACCTGCAACAGGCCCAGGCCCTCGCGGCCTACTACCTGAACATGAAAGAGCAGGAAGGCTGGACCCCCGAGCGCCTCACCCCTCTCCTCGCCGGCCACTTGGAGCTGATCCCCTGGATCAAGCAATGGCACAACGACCCCGAGCCCAACTTCAGCGGCGCCCGCATGGGCGACTACTTCGAGAGCTTCGTCGCCGAGGAGGCCCGCGAGCTGCGCCTGACGCCAGAGCAGATCCGAGGCTGGACTCTGCCGGCGACCGCCTCTCGACGCCGTCGCCGCAGCGGTTAGTGGAACCATTAAGGTGATGACAGAACCAGCCCAAGACTATCCTGCGGCGGCGCGCCCCTGCTTCTCGGACGGCACCATGCTGCTGGACCAAGGGCGACTCGCCAACGCGAGCCATCTGTTCGGACTGGGCGCCGAGTGCGCGTTGAAGGTGTTGCTGGATGGCCACCCAGGGGCAGATGTAAAGCTATCGCATTTGCCGGAGTTGCGTGACCATGCGTTGAAAAGCTTGAACCGCAGGCAAGACCGAGGCATTCAGCAGTTGCTGATCCGGAACACCTAAATGAACGGCTGGCGTATCGATAGCCGTTATTGGCCGGATGCCGCCTTCTCCGACGAGCGCTGTAAGTTGCACCGGAATCATTGCCTTCGCACCTTGATGGCGGCCGGCCTTGGGAGCTGACGATGAGCCCATGCACCTTTGATGATGCGCTGCGCCGTGCCGTGGAGCAGGTCCGGTCCGCCGTTTCCGGCATCGACTTGGCAGAGGTCCGGTTCATCCGCGACATGAACGGGCGAGTGCATGTGGTGCTGCCGGACTCCGCGGAGCAATCCGAGGTGGTCGCGGCGCGTCCGAAGCTGGCGGAAGTACTCGGCGCGTACAGCCCCGGTTTGGAGACCGGCTTGGTACGCCTCTCGGAAACCCTGTCGGGTGTGGCTCTGATGGATGAGCCTTTCCTGGTGCAGGACATCGACGGCACGCTGATCCGCCTGATCGAGCGCCGGGTTGCCGGGCAGGACTGGGCGCTTGCCCCAGAGACGGCTTTACTGGAGCAGGGGGCACATCCGCCGCGCGTGGCCTTCTTCAGCCTCAAGGGGGGCGTGGGACGCAGCACCGCCTTGTTCCTCTGGGGCCGTGAGCTGGTGGCGCAGGGCAAACGCGTGCTGCTGGTGGACCTGGACCTGGAGGCACCCGGGTTGGGTGCGCAGTTGCTGCCGGACGGTGATCGTCCCGAGTTCGGCGTCGTCGACTGGCTGACAGAAGATCTCGTCAGCAGCCCAGCCGCGGAAGCGATGGTGCGGGACGGCGCACTGGTCGCAAGATCTCCACTGGCCGATCCGGGCTATCTGTACGTCGCCCCGGCCACCGGCAAGCGCTCGGCAGAATACCCGGCCAGCTTCATCGCGAAGCTCGCGCGCGCCTACCTGGGCGCCGACCGCGAATATGGAGAAGGCTTTGCGGCACGGGTGCGGCGGCTGCTGGAGAAGCTGGAACAGTCGCTGGAGCCGGACCTGGTGCTGATCGACAGCCGGGCGGGTCTTCACGAGACGGCGGCTGCCGCCATCCTGCACTTGGACGCGGACGTGCTGCTATTTGCGACTGATCAGCCCACGGTCTGGGAAGGGTATCGTTATCTGCTTGCGCAATTGGCGCAGATGGCGCATATCCGCCCTGCAGGCGGCGATGACGATTGGCGATTACGACTGAAAATGGTCTACGCGCGAGCTCCAGAGACGCAGGAAGCGCTGGATGGTTTCCGCTCGCGCGCCTACCGGCTTTGGCTCGACTGCTTGTATGACGAGCAGCCCGCGGGAGCTGCGGACGACACCTTCAGTTTTGCCGAGACGGATGATGCGGCGCCTCATTACCCGTTCGTGATCCTGAACGACCCGCGCTTCGAGCAATTCAACCCGTTGGAGCATCTGAGCGCTGTGGGCGCCACTGCCATCAGGGCGACCTTTGGCGCATTTATGGATGCGCTGGCTGATCGTGTGTTGGACATGAGCCCGTCCGAGGTACTCGACGATGTCGGTTAAGGAAACGGTTACTATGAAAGATCCGGAGATTGAGGACAAACTCCTCCCTCGTCGCAAGGCGACCACAAAAAAACGCGGCGCCGACGCTTAACGTCGGGACAAATCGAGACGCTCGAGCGTCACGACACGACAATC
>Ga0210085_1000787_pt1 | contig 12978 bp, 9 predicted proteins | sample China_Galinas_PW_5_FD_184866 | JGI IMG/M metagenome (GOLD analysis project Ga0210085, IMG submission 184866) | Wetland microbial communities from San Francisco Bay, California, USA, that impact long-term carbon sequestration - China_Galinas_PWC_D1... | ecosystem: Environmental > Aquatic > Marine... | reverse complement strand
TGAAGCGCAAGGGCTTCTCGGACCGTCGCCTGGGCAGGCTCGCCGGGTGCACAGAGGGCGAGATCCGCGCCCTGCGCCGCGAGCAGGGCGTGCACCCGGTCTTCAAACGGGTGGACACCTGCGCCGCCGAGTTTGCGGCCACCACCGCCTACATGTACTCCACGTACGAGGAGGAGTGCGAGGCGGATCCCTCGAACCGGCAGAAGATCATGGTGCTCGGAGGGGGGCCCAACCGGATCGGCCAGGGCATCGAGTTCGACTACTGCTGCGTGCATGCCGCCCTGGCCATGCGAGAGGACGGCTACGAGACCATCATGGTCAACTGCAACCCGGAGACAGTCTCCACCGATTACGATACCTCGGACCGTCTCTACTTCGAGCCGGTGACCCTGGAGGACGTGCTCGAGATCGTCCGCAAGGAGCGGCCTCTCGGGCTTATCGTGCAGTATGGCGGGCAGACCCCCCTCAAGCTGGTTCGGGACCTCGAGGCCGCGGGCGTTCCCATCATCGGCACCACGCCGGACTCCATCGACCTGGCGGAGGACCGGGAGCGCTTTCAGCGCATGATTAACGAGCTGGGGCTGCGCCAGCCCCCGAACACCGCCGCCCGCAGCGAAGGCGAGGCGGTGGAGCTCGCCGCCGCCATCGGGTATCCCCTGGTGGTCAGGCCGTCCTACGTGCTGGGCGGGCGGGCCATGGAGATCGTCTACGACGAGGCGGACCTCAACCGCTACATGCGCGACGCCGTGCGGGTCTCCAACGAGTCCCCCGTGCTCCTGGACCGCTTCCTCGACGACGCCATCGAGGTGGACGTGGACGCCGTGTCCGACGGCACCATGGTGCTTATCGGCGGCATCATGGAGCACATCGAGCAGGCCGGCGTTCACTCCGGCGATTCCGCCTGCTCGTTGCCTCCCTACACCCTCTCCGTGGCCCTCCAGGACCGCATGCGGGAGCAGATGGTCAAGATGGCGCGGGCGCTCAACGTCGTCGGGCTGATGAATACCCAGTTCGCAATCAAGGACGACCAGGTCTACATCCTGGAGGTCAACCCCCGGGCCTCGCGGACGGTGCCCTTCGTGTCCAAGGCCACCGGCGTGCCTCTGGCCAAGGTGGCGGCCCGTTGCATGGTGGGAAGATCCCTCGATGCGCAGGGTTTCGGGAAGGAGTGCGAGCCGAAGCGTTACTTCGTCAAGGAGGCCGTCTTCCCCTTCATCAAGTTTCCCGGGGTGGACACGGTGCTCGCACCCGAGATGAAGTCGACCGGAGAGGTGATGGGCGTCGGCGACAGCTTCGGGCAGGCCTACGCCAAGTCCCAGGAGGCGGCGGGCTCGCTTCTGCCACGCAAAGGAAAGGCCATGCTCAGCGTGCGCGATGCCGACAAGCCCCGGCTGATCCGGGTCGCGCAGGATCTGCTCGATCTGGGCTTCCAGCTCTACGGCACCCATGGCACTGCGGCAGCGGTGCGGGGGGCCGGTATTCCCTGCGAAGGGGTCAACAAGGTCAAGGAGGGCAGGCCCCACATCGTGGACATGATCAAGAACAAAGAGGTAAGTTTCATAGTCAACACCACGGAAGGCGCCCAGGCCATCGCCGACTCGGCCGAGATCCGCCGCGCCGCGCTTCAGCACAAGGTCAGCTACACGACGACCATCGCCGGCGCGGAGGCGACCTGCCTGGCCCTTAAGCAATCGGATGCGATAAGCGTCAACCGCCTGCAGGAGCTGTTCTGATCCCCGACCCGGCAGGGTTCAGGGACGGCCTTGGCACACGCGACCTGGGAAGGCACGCCGGCAGCGTGGGGCGCGCACTGAGAGGCACCACAGCGACAAGCGAACGAGGAAGTCACCCATGAGCAAAGTCCCTCTGACCGCAAGGGGCGCCGAGAAATTGCGTTCTGAGCTCGATCGTCTGAAAAAAGTGGAACGGCCGCGGATCATCCAGGCGATCGCCGAGGCCCGTTCCCACGGCGACCTGAAGGAGAATGCGGAATATCACGCCGCCCGCGAGCAGCAGGGTTTTATCGAAGGGCGCATAAAGGAGATCGAGGGAAAGCTCTCCCACGCCCAAATCATCGACGTGACCAGGCTCGCGGCCAATGGGAAGGTTGTCTTTGGCGCCACGGTGGACGTGGTGGAGCTCGACAACGATGCGGAGCACACCTTTCAGATCGTGGGTGAGGATGAGGCGGACACCAAGAACGGCATGATCTCGGTGACTTCGCCCATCGCGCGCAGCCTCATCGGAAAGACGGAGGGAGATTTGGCCTCGGTCGATACGCCGGGCGGAATCCGGGAGTTCGAGATCCTGGACGTGCGGTACGTCTAGGGCAACAGTGCAGAAATTCTGAGACCGTTTCCGGTGGGGTCCGCTGTGCGGACCATGCTGCAAGGTGGCAGGCAGCGCTGTGAAAGGTCCGCACAGCGGACCCTTCGCGGGTGGCCCGGTGACTTCTGTCGGCGTGCATTCGTCGGAGCGGAACGGGCGAATCCTGGCGTACGAGGGCGGAGCAATGGCAATCCTAGGGTCAGAACACACTGCGCCGGTGGAGCAGCGAGTCTACCGCCTGACGGTGGACGCCTACCACGGGATGATCGACGCAGGCGTCTTCGGCAAAGATGACCGGGTAGAGCTGGTCGAAGGAGAGCTGCGGGCAATGCCCCCGATTGACGCGCGCCATGCGGGCAAGGTGAAGCGCCTGAATCAGCTGTTCTCCCGCCTTGCCGCTGGCAGGGTCCTGATAGCGATCCAGGATCTCTTGGCGTTGCCGGACTATTCGGAGCTTCAGCCCGACCTCATGTTGCTGCAGCCGCGTCAGGATTTCTGTGAGGGCTCGAATCCCACACCGGCTGACACGCTCCTCGTGGTGGAGGTCTCAGACAGCTCCCTGGGCTTCGATCGGGACACCAAGCTCGCTCTCTACGCTGTCCATGGCGTTCCGGAGGCGTGGCTGGTGGACCCTAAAAAATCAGCGCCTCCAAATCTTCCGCGACCCCGGCCCGGACGGCTATCGGCAGATCCTGCTGCCCGACAAGGCCCAGTCGGTAGCTCCCCTCCTTCTGCCCGATCTGGAAATCCCGCTGCGTACCCTGTGGTACTAATGGCTGCATGACCTCTTGTGCGTGCCCCGGCATCCCGAGGCACCGTAGGAGTCCGCTTGCGGGCGACCCAAGACCCGCGGGCATGCTCGGGCGGTCGCCCGCAAGCGGGCTCCTACGGCCTATACACGGGCTATGCGGACCGCCGTCGCGAGACCGCCGACGTTAGATCGGCGATACCCCGATCAGCCACTGGTGAGCCCAAAAAATGAAGGCGGCGTAGAGCAGCAGTCCGCCGATGACGGCGATGGCGTCGTTGGCGCTGGAGGGCGGGGCGCTCGGGATGGGCCCCTGGGCGCGGTGCTTCAGGGAGATCCGGTCTGCGACGGCCCAAACGAGGAGCGAGCCGAACAGGAGGATGTCGGGCAGGGTCCCGTTCGCGAGCAGATGGGCGACCGCCCAGAGCTTCACCGCCGCGAGCATGGGGTGCTTCAGAGCCGATTGGATCCGCCCCGGCAGGTAGGTGGCAAACAGCATGGGGAACACAGGCACCATCAGGAGGAGGCTGATGTGGCGCATCCAGGCAGTCGGCTCGTAGATGTGCAGCGGCTGCTGCCGTGCCAGGCCGAAGCCCCATACGATGAGCACCAATCCCACGAGCGCGACGACGGAGTGAATGCCCTTCCACGGCCATTCGCCAATGCGCGCGGCCACCCGGGTTCGCCACGGGTGGTTGACGATCGACACCGAGTGGATGCCCAGGAAGAGAGCGAGTCCGGCAATCAGTATCCCCATAAGTCTGACCCTTTTGCTGTCCCGGATTGGATGGTTCGGCGAATCCTACCGCAGCGGAAGCCTGCGACGCTTCTCCACCATGGAGGCACCGATCAACCGAATAAAGGGACCCCGTCATCGGATCCCTGGCTTTCGCCCGTAGGAGGTTCATACGCTCCCGCTCACGGCTCCTATGATATTGGCGCTGGCCGTCTTGAGCGGGTGCCATTCGCTCGCGGGCAGGGCGCCGGAGCGTCTGATCCAGCTCGGGGGCAGTGCGGGCCGGGTGGTCGCCATCAGTCCGGGCGACTCACTGATCGCCGTCGGCAGCCTGGACGGCTCCGTTCGGATCTGGGACCTGCGGACGGGCGTCCTTCGCGATGTCTGGCATGCCCATCCAGACACGGTCAACGGGATCGTTTTTCTGGACGCATCGAGGATTCTCAGCGCCGGCTACGACGGTCGCATTGCCGTTTGGACCCTTTCGGGGGCCTTGCTCAGGGAGTGGCCGGCGGGGTCTCCGGTCACCGCCTTCGCCGCTGCGCTGCCGGCCCGGCTTGTGCTGACTGGCCACGGGGACGGCCGGGTGAGGCTTTGGCGTTTGGACGGCCGTTTGGCCGGCACTTGGCCGGCGCACCGAGGTGCAGTGCTTGCGGTGGCGATGCGGCCGGACGGCAGGGAGCTTGCTTCCAGCGGAGACGACGCGCGGGTGATGCTTTGGGCAGCAACGGGCTCGCCGGCGTCTCTCCCATCGCCCCCGACCGATGCGCGCACCCTCGTCTTTTCCCCCGACGGAAGCCGGCTCCTCGGGGGCGGGTGGTTCGATCTCTTCCGATGGGATCTGACCGCGGGCACCCTGCGGGTCATCCCCACGGAGCACCACGGCATCATCAGCAGCCTGCGCTTCCTTCCCGACGGCAGGCTTGCCTCCATCAGTCGTCAGACGGACAGCTCCGTCCTGATCCTCGACGCTGGCACGGGTGCCACGTTTGAGCGGCTGGGCCGACACGACCTGTGCGGAAGCGCGGTGGCCGCTTCGCCGGACGGGGGTTACCTTGCCTCCGTGAGCGACGACGGGACGGCCCGCGTTTGGCGGCTCGCCAATCCCTCGTCAGGCGCACCGGGGTCCCCGTTGTCGCACAAAGAGCAGCTCACCACGATCAAGCTGTCCCGGAGGCAGTATCGAAGGGCAACGCTGCCTTGACCATCAGGCCGCCGAGGGGGCTGTGGAGCGCTCGAAGGCCAGGGTACCGCGGAGGCGCAATCGGTCGCTTCTCTCCATGGCCAGGCAACAGGGTTCCGAGTGAATGCTCTCGTTGGACGCGGCCCGAATGATCGGGCCGCGATCTTCAGAATGATTACACCCTCACGCCGGGCGAGAAGCTGTAGCTGTCCAGCACATTCACGTAATTGGCCCTTTCGAACTCGGCGGGGTTCGGGATCGACAGGGCGCTGACCCGGCCGCGGAACTCGTTGACCGACTCGAAGCCCTGCTCCTCTATCCAGTCGGTCACCCCATCCAGGATCTGCTTCAGATATCCCGTTCCCCTGGTCAGCAGGGCGCTGCACAGGTGGACCACGTCGGCGCCCGCGAGCAGCAGCTTGATGACATCTTCCGGGGTATGGACCCCGCCGGTGGCGCCAAGCGAGATGTCCGTGCGGCCGTACAGCAGGGCGATCCAGCGCATGGCGAGGAGGGCCTCCGCGGACGTGGACGGATGGAGGCTTGGCTGCAGGCGCATGCTCTCGATATCGATGTCCGGCTGGTAGAAGCGGTTGAATAGGGCGACGCCGTTGGCGCCCGCGGCCTCCAGCCGCGAGACCATGTGGGACACAGAGCTGAAGGCGGGAGACAGCTTCATGTTGATGGGGATCTTGATGTGCTGGCGCAGGCTGGTGAGCAGGGTGAGGTAACGTTCCTCCACCTCGCTGCCGCTCTGGTTGATGTCGCCGGCGACGTAATAGACGTTCAGCTCCAGGGCGTCCGCTCCCGCCTGCTCCAGCTCCTTGCCGTGCTCGATCCAGCCCCCCGGGGTGACCCCGTTCAGGCTTGCGATCACGGGGATATCGAGGGCGTCTTTCAGCCTTCGCAGATTATCCAGGTAGCGCTCCATGCCACTGGCGAAGTCCTCGTAGGCGGGCAGGAAGCCGTCATCGGCCTCGGCGAAGCCGATCTCCTGGTGGTGCAGGAAACGCACCATCGACTCCGACTCGGCAGTAATGGCCTCCTCGAACAGAGACCACATGATGATGGCCGAGGCACCGGCGTCCTCCAGCTCCCGGGCCATGTCGATACTCCGCGACAGGGGCGAGGCGGAGGGCACCAGGGGATTCTTGATCTCCATGCCCAGATACTTGGTGGTGAGGTCCATAGGGTTTCTCCGAAATCGTCAGCATCGTGGCGGATGCCCGAGGGCCGGGCAATCCGCCGAGTTTATCGGGACTCGTCCGAGGCTCCTGGTTAGGAAGCGGCCTTCTCGGTGACCTCCGGTGGCTTTTCAGCCTTCTCGGGCGCCTTCTGCACCGCCAGGTGGGCCAGCTGCTCATAGAGGCTGAAGTGCGTCTCTACCCGCTTCTGGGCCAGCTGCAGGTAGCGCTCCGCCGCCTCCGGGTGGGTGCGGTTGAGCACGCTGAAGCGGGTCTCGGTGGAGACGAAATCCCGGTAAGGGATGGACGGCGGCTTGCTGTCGATATGCAGCGGATTCTCGCCCTGCTGCGTCCGGCGGGGATCGTAGCGGAACAGTGCCCAATGTCCGGAGTTGACCGCCATGTCCTGCTGGCGCAGGTTGTTGGACATGTCCACGCCGTGCGCGATACAGGGGGAGTAGGCGATGATCAGGGAGGTGCCCTCGTAGGATTCCGCCTCCAGGAAGGCGCGGATGGTCTGCACGTCCTTGGCCCCGAAGGCGACCTGCGCCACGTAGGCGTTCTCGTAGGCCATCGCCATCATCGCCAGGTCCTTCTTGAAGGTGGGCTTTCCGCCGGCCGCGAACTTGGCGACCGCGCCCAGCGGGGTGGCCTTGGATGTCTGCCCGCCCGTGTTGGAGTACACCTCCGTATCCAGGACCAACAGGTTGACGTTGCGGCCGGAGGCCAGCACGTGGTCCACGCCGCCGTAGCCGATGTCGTAGGCCCAGCCGTCGCCACCCACGATCCAGACGCTACGCTTCACTAGCTGGTCGCAGACCCCCTCCAGGGACCGTGCCTGCAAGCCGTCGATGGACCTCAGCTTCTCCTTGAGGGCGGCGACCCGCTCGCGCTGCTCGAAGATGCCGGCCTCCGTGCTCTGATCGGCGGTGAGCAGCCCATCGGCGAGGTGGCCGCCGATCTTGTCGGCGAGGACCGTGACCAGCTCTCTCGCATAGGCCGCCTGCTTGTCCACAGCAAGCCGAATGCCCAGACCGAACTCCGCGTTGTCCTCGAAGAGGGAGTTGTTCCAGCTCGGACCTCTCCCTTCCGGGTTCACCGTGTAGGGGGTCGTGGGGAGGTTGCCGCCGTAGATCGACGAGCAGCCCGTGGCGTTCGCGATCAGCATGCGGTCGCCGAACAGCTGGGTCGCGAGCTTGATGTAGGGCGTCTCGCCGCAGCCCACACAGGCCCCGGAGAACTCGAACAGGGGCTGCATGATCATCGCGTGCTTGATCTTCGAGCTGTCGAGCTGGGTACGGTCGTACTCGGGGAGATTCAGGAAGAAGTCCCAGTTCGCCCGCTCCTGCTCGTGGAAGTGCAGGTCGGGGGTCATATTGAGCGCCTTGCGCTGGGGATCCTTGCGGTCCCGGATGGGGCAGACCTCGGCACAGAGTCCGCAGCCCGTGCAGTCGTCCGGTGTCACCTGGTAGGTGATGTGGTAGCCGGCCGGGAAGTCCTTCCCCTTGATCTGCACATGCCGGAAGGTCTCGGGGGCCTCCGACGCCAGCCCGGCGGGATAGACCTTCGAGCGGATCGCCGCATGGGGGCAGACGAGGGGGCACTTGCCGCAGTGGGTGCAGAGGTCCGGCTCCCATTTGGGCAGCTCCAGGGCGATGTTGCGCTTCTCGTACCGGGTGGTGGCCGTCGGCCAGGTGCCGTCCGCGGGCATCATGCTCACCGGCAGCTGGTTCCCCTTCTGGGCGATCAGGGTTGCGGTGACATTGCGCACGAACTCCGGGGCCGTGGCGGGCACCACCGGGGGGCGCTCGAAGGTGCTCGTGACCTGGCCGGGGACCTCGACCCGGTGCAGTCCGTCGAGGGCGGCGTCGATGGCGGCATAGTTCCGATCAAGCAGGCGCTGCCCCTTCTTTCCGTAGGTCTTCTTCACGGCCTCCTTGATGCGGCCGATGGCCTCATCCTTGGGCAGGATGCCCGAGATGGCAAAGAAGCAGGTCTGCATGATGGTATTGATGCGCCGGCCCATGTTCGTCTCATGGGCGATCTTGTAGGCATCGATCACAAAGAAGCTCAGCCCCTTGTCGATGATCTGCTGCTGCATCCTGCGGGGCAGGTCGTCCCACACCTTGTCGGCCGGAGTGGGGGAGTTCAGGAGGAAGACACCGCCCTGCTTCGCTTTGTCCAGCATGTCGTAGCGGGTGAGGAAGGTGGGCTGATGGCAGGCGACGAAGCTCGCCTCGTCATCCTGGATCAGGTAGGTCGAGTGGATCGGCCTGGGCCCGAACCGCAGGTGCGAGACGGTGACGGCACCGGCCTTCTTGGAGTCGTACTCGAAGTAGCCCTGACCGTAGTTGTCCGTCTCCTCGGCGATGATCTTGATGGAGTTCTTGTTTGCGGACACGGTCCCGTCGGAGCCCAACCCGTAGAAGACGCATGCGGTGACTCCTTCAGCGGCATCCGGGCGGAAGCCCGGGTCCCAGTCGATGCTCGCGTGGGTCACGTCGTCGATGATGCCGACGGTGAAGGGGTTTCTCGGCTTGTCATTGGCGAGCTCGTGGAAGAGGCCCTCGACCATCGCGGGGGTGAACTCCTTGGAAGACAAGCCGTAACGCCCGCCGACCACGCGGGGCATCCGGGCCATGTTCCCTTCAGCCACCGCCTCGGCCAAGGCGCTGATCACATCCTTATAAAGGGGCTCGCCGTCCGCGCCCGGCTCCTTCGTGCGGTCGAGCACCGCAATCTTTTGGGTGGTGACCGGCAGCACGGTGAGCAGATAGGACGGATCGAACGGCCGGAAGAGCCGCACCTTGATCATGCCCACCTTCTCGCCGCGGGCGACCAGGTGCTCGACGGTCTCCTGGGCCGCCCCGATCCCCGAGCCCATGAGCATGATGACCCGCTCGGCATCCTCCGCACCCACATACTCGAAGAGCTTGTAGTGACGTCCGGTGAGCTCACCCAGCTTGTCCATGCAGCTCTGCACGATCCCGGGCAGCTTTTGGTAAAAGGGATTGACTGTCTCGCGGCCCTGGAAGTAGACGTCTGGGTTCTGGGACGTGCCGCGGATGATCGGGCGGTCGGGGTTGAGGGCACGTTGCCGGTGGGCCGTCACCAGGTCCTCGTCGATCATGGCGCGGATGGTTTCGACGGGCAGCCTTTCGATCTTGTCGACCTCGTGGGAGGTACGGAAGCCGTCGAAGAAGTGCAGCAGGGGCACGCGGCCCTGCAGAGTGGCCGCCTGGGCAATCAGGGCGAAGTCCATCACCTCCTGGACGGACGCGGAGCACAGCATGGCGTAGCCCGTGGCCCGGCAGCACATGACGTCGGCGTGGTCGCCGAAGATCGAAAGGGCCTGAGCTGCCAGAGATCTGGCCGAGACGTGCAGGACCGTCGGTGTGAGCTCGCCCGCGATCTTGTACATGTTCGGGATCATCAGCAGGAGTCCCTGCGACGCGGTGAATGTGGTGGACAGCGAGCCGCCCTGCAGCGCCCCGTGGACCGCACCGGCGGCGCCCGCCTCGCTCTGCATCTCGATGACATCGGGGACCGAGCCCCACAGATTCTCGACCTTCAGCGACGCCCACTCGTCCGCCCATTCCCCCATCGGAGATGCGGGGGTGATGGGGTAAATGGCGACGACCTCGTTTGTCATGTGGGCGATGTAGGCGGCGGCCTCATTGCCGTCGATGGTTGCTATTTGCTCTTGCGACATAGGTTCATTCCGGATGGCTGGGAAGAATCCGCCGGCTGGGCCGGCACGTTTAGAAGCTCCTTGGTGGCTGGGCCGAGGCCTGTCGCGCAATGTGGGTCGGACAGGCGGCCCGCCCTTACTATAGCTCGAAACGGGTTAGGCCGTGGTGACTTGGCGGTGACAGTGGGCGGCCCGGATCACGAGGGGGACCGGGCCTCCGGAATTGAGAAGCGGCGGGAATACACCATCACCCGTGGAGACCCGCGACATGGGCGAGGCGACGGCCAGGCAATGAGCGCAGTCATCAAAGAGCCGGCATTTCTGCTGAGGCAGATGCAGCATTCGGATGTCCCGGCCGTGATCGCGGTGGAGCGTGCCGCCTATCCGCATCCATGGACGGAGGCCATCTTCCGGGATTGCCTGCGGGTCGGGTACTGCTGCTGGGTGGCCCTGCATGGCACGAAGGCCGTCGGTCACGGCGTCATGCAGGTGGCAGCCGGCGAGACTCACATCCTCAACCTCTGTGTCGACCCGGATTGGCAGCGACAGCGGCTCGGCCGCAAGATCCTGCGTCGACTCCTCTCCATCGCCTGGACTCAGAACGCGGACACCGCGTTTCTCGAGGTCCGCGCCTCGAACCAGGCGGCCATCGGCCTCTATCAGTCGGAGGGATTCTGCGAGGTTGGTGTCCGTCGCGGCTATTATCCGGCCCTCAACGGCCGCGAGGACGCTATCATCATGGCGAGGTCGTTATAGGGCAGCCGACCCGATATACTGAGAGGTCCGCTACTTCTCCCCTACAACATATGGCCCAACTCGTCGAGCAACTCAACAGACGGCGCACATTTGCCATCATCTCGCACCCGGACGCCGGTAAGACCACCCTGACGGAGAAGCTCTTGCTGTTCGGCGGCGCCGTCCAGATGGCGGGGACGGTGAAGGCGCGCAAGGCCGCGCGCCATGCCACCTCCGACTGGATGGAGCTGGAGAAGGAGCGCGGGATCTCGGTCACTTCGTCCGTCATGCAGTTCCCCTACGGGGCCGCGGTCGTCAATCTGCTGGACACCCCGGGGCACGAGGACTTCTCGGAAGACACGTACCGCACCCTCACGGCGGTGGACTCGGCGTTGATGGTGATAGATGCCGCCAAGGGGGTCGAGGCGCGGACCATCAAGCTGATGGAGGTCTGCCGCCTGCGGGACACGCCGATTCTTACCTTCGTGAACAAGCTGGACCGGGAGGGGCGGGGAGGCATCGAGATCCTCGACGAGATCGAGGAGGTGCTCGAGATCCAGTGTGCGCCCGTAACCTGGCCCATCGGCATGGGCAAGCGCTTCAAGGGTGTCTACGACCTGCGCACCGACGCGACCCATCTCTTCAGTGCCCAGCACGGCGGTCGCATCAAGACGGGCGAGATGATTCGAGGCATCGACAACCCGCGCATGGACGAGCTTCTGGGCGAGCAGGCGCAGGAGCTGCGCGAGGAGATGGAGCTGGTGCGAGGCGCCAGCCATCCCCTGGACCTGGACGCCTACCGGGCAGGGCGGCAGACGCCCGTCTTCTTCGGCTCCGCGATCAACAACTTCGGGGTCGAGGAACTGCTGGATGCCTTGGTGGGGTACGCCCCCCCGCCGCGGTCCAGGGCCACACGACAGCGGTTGGTCAATCCGGCGGAGGACAAGTTCACCGGCTTCGTGTTCAAGATCCAGGCGAACATGGATCCCGCGCACCGGGATCGCATCGCCTTTCTCCGCGTCTGCTCCGGGAGCTACAAGAAGGGGATGAAGCTGCGGCACGTGCGGACCGGCAAGCCCGTGCAGGTGGCTAACGCCATCACCTTCCAGGCGGACGAGCGCCGGCACGTGGAGGAGGCCTGGCCCGGCGACATTATCGGGCTGCACAACCACGGGACCATCCAGATCGGTGACACCTTCACGGAAGGGGAGGACCTCAAGTACGAGGGGATCCCCTACTTTGCCCCCGAGCTCTTCCGGCGGGTGGTTCTGAAAGACCCGCTGCGCGGCAAGTCCCTGCAGAAAGGCGTAACCCAGCTCTGCGAGGAGGGGGCGACCCAGGTGTTCCGGCCCCTCAGGAACAACGACATCATCCTGGGTGCCGTGGGCGTGCTTCAGTTCGACGTAGCCGCCTACCGCCTTCGGGACGAGTACGGCGTGGAAGCCGTGGTGGAGCCGGTCAGCGTGCACACGGCCAGGTGGGTGAGCTGCGGCGATGAGAAGATGCTCAACCGCTTTCGGGACAAGGCCTACGAGAATCTTGCGGAAGACGGCGACGGGCAGCTCGTGTACCTGGCCCCGACGCGGGTGAACCTGGGCCTGACCGAGGAGCGCTGGCCGGACCTGCGGTTTCTGGCCACGCGGGAGCTGTAGGCCCGTGCTTCAAGCGAGGGCTAACGGGGTCGGCGGGCTGGCGGGGGCGGCTACGCCGTTACCCAGTCTGCCGGAGTCCGCGCTGCTGGAGGGGTGGGACTCACTGCACCCGTCCCGATAGACTTGGCGGCGGGTCCCTGCCGCCGGACGAGAGTCCGCAAGGCGACGAGCGGCCGCTCAGTCGTTAGCGGCAAAGGTTTTGTACATAGAGCTAGGAATGATTTCTGAGGTCGATTCGATGCAAACAGAGGCAGTTGCGCAGCTTATCCGGGACGGCATCCCCGGTGCCCAGGTCGAGGTTACGGGGGATGGAAGCCACTTCGAGGCGGTGGTTGTGAGCGATGCCTTCGAAGGCAAGTCGCCCATCCAGAAGCAGCGCCTCGTAATGGACACGGTGAAGTCGCAGATCGCGAGCGGGGAGCTGCACGCCCTCTCCATCAAGACCTTGACTCCGGCGGAGTCAGCGGGGGGTGGGGCCTGAAAGGCGGCCGCGGTGATTCGAGCTGACCCCAGAGCATCCGCGGCATCCCGGCTCAAAAGTGCTCATGCGATCACGCCGCAGTGAGCACGAGCACGCCTACACTACCGATAGAGCCTGCGGCTGCTGAGCAGTCCGCGCGTGGCAGTCCCCCCATCGCCGGCGCACTGCTCAAAGTCGCAGGCTCACATCACTACCGGCTGGCGCCATGCTGTCACGCTCCGACTTGGGCATGCCTCTGGT
>Ga0210085_1000786_pt1 | contig 12984 bp, 9 predicted proteins | sample China_Galinas_PW_5_FD_184866 | JGI IMG/M metagenome (GOLD analysis project Ga0210085, IMG submission 184866) | Wetland microbial communities from San Francisco Bay, California, USA, that impact long-term carbon sequestration - China_Galinas_PWC_D1... | ecosystem: Environmental > Aquatic > Marine... | reverse complement strand
TCAAGAAGGAGCTGCAACTCGATGCCTCGCTCTACACTTTGCTACAGATTCTCTCGGTCAGCGTTTTCGAGAAAACCCCGTTAAACAAGGCATTTCCTGACGCTGGCGACACAATCGATCAGGATGGTCCTTGTAATCAACTGAATTTGTTCAACTATTAACCGGACAGTAGTGAAATAAAATAATAAATAACGGGGAGTCCTGTTCAATTGCATCTTTATAAACTCAAGCAGATCTAGCGGCATGCTGTAACGCGGCGGGTTTGCCCGTGCGTAAAAAAGAACATCGGAGCGTGCGGCTTTCCCGGCCGCGTGCATGTTTGGATGATAGTGCCAGTTAAACGGCATAGACAACAAATCAACACCAAACCGGATGACAGACAAAAACAAAGACAGTCGACGGGGGGTTGAAAAGCCGGGTCATGCTGGCGCTGAAACGCAGTTCAGAACTGACCTCGATGCAAGGGAATATAAATATGTCCTGCATATTTCCAATGACGATCTGGCGTATCTGAACCAATACCGGCAAGTTGTTGCGGCGGGCACGGCAAGATTCGCGGAAGTTCATTACAACTACCTCTTCGATAATCCCGATATCGCTGATTTGCTCTATGCGGATGAGCGCAATGGCGGGGATGTCAGTGAAACGATACGCACTGAACTCGCTTTCATGCTCGATATGTTTTCTGTCCATGAGGAGGGAAAACGCGAGGCTGACTTGGTTCGTGCGGGTGAGCAACGGTATGCAAGAGGTATCAAGCCGGTCTGGGTAACCGGTGCCTATCTGATGTTTATGGAATTTCTGCGTGATCTTATGACGGAACAGGATATCGCACCCGTGGATCGGGAGCGCTTGCAGGGCGTGCTCTTGAAGTTGTCGTTGCATGATATAGGCCTGATATCCGAAGGCTACTGGAATGCTGCGCTGAACGAGGCCCGCGCTGTGACGGCTCACGTATGCCGGGAACGCACACATATCGATAACCTGCTCTCCGAGATTCCTCAACTGATCTGGAGTGTGGATATCAAGAGCAACCGGATTCACTACGGTAACTACCCGTTACACGCCCTTTATCCGGATGGACTCGATGCGCCGTTTCCGTTTCTCAAGGGCGCCTGTGCAGAAGACCAGCAGTTACTGCTTATGGCATGGCAGGAAGCGGTCAACGGCAAAACAACAGCGCGTGAAGTGCGGATCTCGCTGGATGGCGCCCCCGAACACTGGTACCGCCTGGCGCTGTACCCATCCCTTGATTACCGTGACCGCCCGATTCGGGTCCACTGTCTGCTTGAGGATATCAACCATGCCATCAGTCAGCGCAAGCAGCTTGAGCAACTGAGCACAACGGACAATCTAACGCAATTGCCCAACCGAACCCTATGGGCCGATCACCTGAATATGGCGCTGGCGTCGTCTCGACGGGTGCCGGGCTCCCGGGTCGCCGTGATATCTCTCGATATCAACCATTTCAAGATGTACAACGATACACTGGGTCGTGACATTGGCGATCTGCTGCTGCAGGAAATCGCCGGGCGTCTCAGATCGATCGTGCGCGAGTCGGACTCACTCGCCCGTCTCGGTGGTGACCAGTTCGGTATCCTGCTCTCGGGTGTTAATGATGCCAGAACCGCCTCGGAACGGGTTATCAACCAGGTGCTTGAATGTTTCGATTCGCCATTCTCCTGTGCGGACAAGCAACTCTGTGTCAGTATCACCATGGGCGCCGCCTGCTTTCCCGATCACGGAACAAACGGGCAATCATTGCTTATCAATGCGGAAAACGCGATGAATCGCGCAAAGCGAAACAGCCTGCCCTTCCAGTTTTTCGATCCGGTCAGCGATGTCAGTCCGGCCGAGCAGCTGCGCTACTCGGGCCAGATCAGGAGCGCGCTCGATAACGATGAGTTTGTCTTGCACTACCAGCCACAGGTGGATCTGCTGACTTCGAGGATTACCGGCGCCGAGGCATTGCTACGCTGGCAGCATCCCCTGGAGGGAACTGTTTACCCCAAGCACATTATTCCCGTTGCCGAGCAACTCGGGATGATATCACCGATAACTGACTGGGTGCTGGTCACGGCGCTGAAGCAGTGCAAACAATGGAGCTGCAACGGGGCCACGGTACCGGTATCCGTCAATGTATCTGCGCGATCCTTCCAGGGTCCTCGTCTGGTCGACAAGATCAAATGGTGCCTGCAAGAAGCGGGGATGAGCGGGGATTGTCTCGAAATCGAGATTACCGAAGCAACACTCATGCTTGACCCGGAAAAGGCGGCAGATGTGCTGGCCAGGCTTGGTGATCTCGGCGTAAGCATTGCGATTGACGACTTCGGTACGGGCTATTCGTCGCTGTCCTATCTGAAGCGGCTTCCAATCCACACGCTGAAGATAGACCAGTCATTCATCATCGATGTCGCATTCGACAATCAGGATATCGCCATCGTGCGCTCGATCATCGATCTGGGTCACAACCTCGGCTACAAGGTTGTTGCCGAGGGTGTTGAAAGCGACAAGGCCTGGGATATGCTGAATAGCCTGGGCTGCGATTCTGCGCAGGGCTTCCATATCAGCCGTCCGTTACCTGAAAAACACTTCGCCAGCTGGCTGGCAAGATCACCCGCATCCCACAATTAGTTAACCAGACAACCGCTTCCGCGGGTTGTGTCCGGTTATCGCCGGTGCGGCCAGTGCTCCTGCGGCTGTGACATCCAGTAACCGCCTTGCTGTCATCCAAGGCTAACCGTGTCCCCGGATACTGTATGTCGTATCGATCATCTGGCAAAGCGCGCGCAATGTGATGGCTTTTATGGCGCTTTCCACGCTAAGCCCTGCAAGTTAGTCAAAATTGTGACACATGTCATGGTTCTTCGGTCGCGATCCCATTAATGATTATTAATATAATTAACAATATCTTATAACTGTACTTGTCGCCTCTTATCGGCAATTTCAAGGGTTGGTACGCTTGTTGCTGTATTTATAACAACGGGATTTCAGGTTGTGTGCTTACAGGGTGAATTTCATGCTGGTTTCAGATGTCAAGCTCGGATGGCGGCGCAGTCCGCAGACAGCAAGCGGTCACGGACCGGTCAGGACCGTCGCCGTGACAGGCGGGAAAGGTGGCATCGGGAAAACCAGCATCGCAGTCAATCTCGCTCTCGGGCTGGCAAGGGATGGTGGTCGCGTCATGCTGCTGGATGCCGACCTTGGACTGGCGAATGTGAATGATCTGCTCGGGTTGTATGCCGGATCCAGTCTTCTGAATGTTCTGCGTGGTGAACTGCAACTTGAAGACATCATTATCTATGGGCCGGGAGATCTCATGGTCATACCGGCTGCTTGCGGCATCAGGCAACTGACCGAACTGGGAACAGCCGAATGTGCCGGCATGGTCCGCGTATTCAGCGAACTGAAACACCGCCTCGATACCCTCGTCATCGATACGACAACCGGTATATCGGAATGCATTGCGAGTTTCTGCGCCGCATCCAGTGAGGTTCTTGTCGTCGTTGACAACGAAGCGGTCTCGCCAAGCGGCGCTATCGGCCTTATCAACCGGCTGCATACGGGATATGGCGTGACCCGCTTTCATGTCATTGCAAACGGGGTTCAGACCGCCAGGGAAGGCGATGAGATATTTGCCGGGATGCTCAATCTACTTGTCGATCAGCATGATGTGCTCGTTTCCTATGCCGGATTTGTTCCCGGTGACGACTCGATGCGCCGGGCGGCCTTGCAACATCAGGCGGTTATCGATGCCTTTCCCCGCAGCCGTTCCGCCATGGCACTGAGAAATCTGGCCAGACGGGTAGGCGGCTGGCCACGACAGAATTCTCCGCGTGGTCATCTTGAATTTTTCATAGAACGCTTGCTTCACCAAAACAACGTCGGGATGGAGGTGACATCATGAAAGGTAATACGCTCACCGTTGAAAAGAAATTGCAACATACAAACGACCTGGTCACGCTGCACGAACCGCTGGTCAAACGCATTGCCTTTCACCTGCTCAGCCGGCTTCCTCCGAGTGTACAGGCGGATGATCTGATACAGGCCGGCATGATCGGGCTGATCGAGGCATCCAGAAACTTTGATCCGAAACAGGGGGCAAGTTTCGAGACTTATGCGGGTATCAGGATACGCGGGGCCATGCTTGATGAAATCCGCAGAACCGACTGGACACCCCGGTCTGTGCATCGCAAGGCCCGCGAGGTCGCCGAAGCAGTTCGCAGGATTGAAAATGAGAAGGGCCGCGATGCGCGCGATGTAGAAGTGGCGCAGGAGATGGGCATCGGTCTGGACGAATACCACAAGATCCTCCAGGATGCGACCGGATGCCGAATCTTCAGCTTTGAGGACGCAGGCACTCTGGGCGAGGATGGGTTTGTGGCGCCCGACCGCCAGACGAACCAGCCGTTTGAGAACCTGCAGAACGATGATTTCAAGCAGGGGCTGGCCAGGGCGATCAAGGGTCTCCCGGAACGCGAGCGCCTGATTATGGCTTTGTATTATGACGAAGAACTCAATCTGCGTGAAATTGGCGAGATTCTGGGCGTGAGTGAATCACGCGTGTGCCAGATCCATGGCCAGGCGCTGATTCGTCTGCGTGCACGCATGGAAAAATGGGTTAAGGATTGAACCGGAAGGCTGTGGACCGGGCGGTCGACTCTCATGACGATACCGGATCATTACAGCCAGTGGTATGCACGCCGCAATGGAACCGTGCGCGGTCCGTTCAACAGTGAGCGGATCGAACGCTATATCCTGCTCGGACGCATCCGGTTGAATGATGAACTGAGCATGGATCGTATCAGGTGGCAACCGGCGAGGGATTACCCGGAACTGTTCCCGAAGGAACTCCTGCAGCTTTCCAGCTGGGAGGATTACCAGAAGCTGGTGGTGGCGCGTATGAAAGTTGATGAACGCATCGGCCAGCGGCGGCAGATGCGGGATAGAAGAGGACCGCAGCCTGCCCGGGAAGAGAGACGAAAACAATCCGACAGGCGTCAAAATGACAGTGATGCCGAATTCTTCAAATATCATCTCATGGATGATACGTCACCCAACCCGCACGGCCAGAATAGACGACAAGGTCAGTCGTTGCGGACGTTCCTGCTGGCGACGTTGCTGTTGACGCTGGTTCTCGCCTATTTCAGCATCTCCACCCGTTAATCGCGGTCATTTGACCGTATCGCGGGAACGCTCGCCCCGAAAGATTCCGTGGTATAGCGCCATACCCTGATCGATGCCGACCAGTAATCGGTGGCGAGACCTGCCTTGAGTTTGAGATGACCCAGGAATCGTGCCGGGTCCGGCAACGAGTCCCACACGGAGGGCAGAAACGTGCTCCTGAATTCATGTTCCTGCAGTATCAGACCATCGATACCCGGTCTGACGACACCCAGCAGGGATGACTCGGAGTCGAAATCAAGCCTCTCCGGTGCGCTTAATACGGAAATATCAAGAGCTAGTGCGTCCAGCTCATCGGCCTGCAATGGCTGAAAGCGCGGGTCCCTGAAGGCGGCCGCATAGGCATTGAAACTGACGTCCTCGGCCAGGCTCGTTCGGGGTTCGAGCGAGCCGATGCAGCCGCGCAGTTTTTCTTCTGCATTCAGCGTGACGAAGCTCGCCCGTCTGGTTGACAGTCTGGCAGGAACGCCGTCGACGTTGACGGCGGCCGGCTGACGGGTTTGCAGTCCTGAACGGATGGATTGATAGGCGATGCGAAGGAGTATTTCCCGCTCGCCTGTCGTGAACTCCCTCCGGTCATCAGTTGAAGACATAGGCGCCGTAGCCAACGACCTGATCACGCGGACCGGCAGTGTCTCCCGAGTTGCGAAGGTCAATGGTCTCGGCCGTCAGGGTATAACGTCGCGCATAGAGCAACAGGCCGCTGACCGGGTTACGGCCGCAGGCCTGTCCGAACCCGATCCCGGCGTGATCAAGCGCCTCGATATGGCGTGATGTGTCCTTATCCATGCGCGCGGCGGTTGCGTAATCGTGATAATGACTCAGGTCGGAGCTGATGACGAGCAGGGTGCCGGGGGCCTGTCCTTCCAGTTCCAGCACCTCACAGACCTCTTCGGCGCTGGCATCGCCCACAACCAGCGGGATCAGAGAGAAGTTTCCGAGCGTGACCTGAAGAAACGGCAGCTGCACCTCCAGGCTGTGTTCGAGGCGTTGCGCCTCGTCCAGAATGTGCACCTGGGGCAATTCGGAAAGCCGGCTGATGGCGGCCCGATCGACGGGCACCTCCCCGAGCGGCGTGGAAAAGGCAGTGGCGCCGGTTGCCGCCAGGCCGGAAAACGCCACGCGGTGTGCCGGACCCAGCAATACGACACGCGTATAGGCGCCGGGTGAATTCAGCAGGCGCGCATAGCCCGATGCGGCAATCGGGCCTGAGTAGACATAGCCGGCATGCGGCACGATCATGGCCCTGGGTGCAGGCTGGTCGGTGCGGGCATCCTCGAGGAGACCCTCCAGCATGGCGCGCAGCCGGGCGGGGTCGGAGGGGTAGAAGGATCCGGCAACGGCGGGTTGACGTGTGATGCCCATGGGTAAACAGTCTAGCCTGAATCAACGACATCGCCAGCAACCCGGAAATTCCCGTCCGGGTCAGTGGTGGTTCAGGACGGTTTGCGGTGCTGCAGAACGATGCCCGCCAGGGGGGGCAGGGTCAGCGCGATGGAATAGGGTTGACCGTCCCAGGGCACGGGTTCCGCCTCTACCAGGCCGCGATTGCCCAGATCGGAGCCGCCATAATAACCCGAGTCGGAATTGAACCGTTCCCGGTATTCGCCTGGCGCCGGTACTCCGATACGGTAGTGATGGCGCGGCACGGGTGTGAAATTGAGGGCGACGACGATGAAATTCTCGCCATCCCGGCGGATGTAACCGAGTGTGGATTGCTCTGCCGCATTGCAGTCGATCCAGTCAAACCCCTCCGAGTCAAAGTCGAAGCGGTGCATCGCGGGAATTTCCCGGTAGAGCCGGTTCAGGTCACTGACCAGTTTCTGTACACCATGGTGATATTTGTAATCCAGCAGATCCCATTCAATGCTGGCATCGAAATTCCACTCGCGGCCCTGGGCGATCTCGTTCCCCATGAACAGCAGTTTCTTGCCCGGGGAAGTGTACATGTAAGTGTAGAGCAGGCGCAGGTTGGCGAATTGCTGCCAGTCGTCGCCCGACTGCTTGTAGAGCATCGATTGCTTGCCATGTACCACTTCGTCGTGCGAGAAGCTCAGAACAAAATTCTCCGTAAACGCGTACAGGAGGCCGAAGGTCAGGTCGTTGTGGTGATATTTCCGGTGCACCGGATCGTGCTGCATGTAGTTCAGCGAATCATGCATCCAGCCCAGGTTCCACTTCATACTGAAACCCAGTCCTCCAAGGTTTACCGGCCGGCTGACGCCCGGCCATGCAGTTGATTCCTCGGCGATGATGACCGTGCCTGGATAGGCGCTGTGGGTGACCGTGTTCAGTTCGCGCAGGAAACTGACAGCCTCGAGATTCTCACGCCCGCCGTAGATGTTCGGCAACCACTGATCGTTATCCCGCGAATAGTCGTGATACAGCATGGAGGCGACCGCATCGACACGCAGGCCGTCGAGATGGAATTCCTCCATCCAGTAAATGGCGCTAGACAGCAGGAAGTTGCTGACCTCGTTTCGGCCATAGTTGTAGATCAGCGTGCCCCAGTCGGCATGTTCTCCCCGGCGCGGATCCCGGTGCTCGTACAGGGCCGTGCCGTCGAACCGGGCGAGTCCAAAACTGTCCCTGGGGAAGTGAGCCGGGACCCAGTCCAGCAGGACACCGATGCCGTTGCGGTGGCAGAGGTCAACGAAGTAGCGGAAGTCATCCGGGCTGCCGAACCGGCTGGTTGGGGCGAAATACCCCGTCGTCTGGTAACCCCAGGAGGCATCGAGGGGATGTTCAGTGATGGGTAACAGTTCGATATGGGTAAACCCGGTTTGCCCGACATAGTCGACCAGATCCCGTGCCAGCGTACGGTAATTCAGGAAACGACCGTGCTCATCGCGCTTCCATGAACCCAGGTGAACTTCGTAGATGCAGACGGGATTGTGTCGCCAGTCACTCCTGCTTCTGCTCTCCAGCCATGGCCCGTCATTCCATTCAAAGGCGGACTCTCCGGGTATGAGCGATGCGGTATCAGGACGCAGTTCAAAGTGCTGCCCATAGGGGTCTGTTTTTAATAGGAGTTTACCGTCTTCCCGGCTGAGAATTTCATACTTGTAAGGTTGGCCGCTGGCCAGGCCGGGGATGAACAGTTCCCATATTCCGCTGCTGCCGCGTGCACGCATGGGATGAGTGCGCCCGTCCCAGTCGTTGAAATCACCAACGATGCTGACGCGCTCCGCCGAAGGGGCCCAGACGGCGAACAGTACGCCATCGATGCCGTCATTCTGCTTGCAGTGGGCTCCCAGAATACGGTAAATGTGCCAGTGTTTGCCTTCTCCAAACAGGTGCAGGTCGAAATCCGATATTTGCGGCGGGAAACAGTAGGGATCATAGGCGACATGCTCCACCCCGTAGCTGTCCTGCCATATGAGCCGGTATCGTTCCGGCAGGCTTCCTGCCTGTCCCTGCCACTCGAACAGGTCTGTATTGGCGATGCGATCCAGGGATACGCCGGTCTCCACGATGCGCACCCAGGCCGCGCGTGGCATGATGACGCGGATCGTTTCGCGGTTTTTGAATACGTGACGCCCCAGCACGCTGAACGGATCAGGGTGTCGCGCATCCAGCAGGCATAGAATTTCTTTGGAAACGCCGGGATGGGGCTTTATGTCCGGATTTTGTTGCTGCATTGGGTGGCGGTGTTTGGTTACGGCTGAGGATGGGCCACGTATCCAGAATTAATGCTTGCGAAGAGTGCCGCGCAACTATACAGGCAATGTGGTTACCCATACAATATCGCCGTTTACCGGATCATCAATCCCGTAAAGGGGTTCTCTTGAAACTACCGATCAGACACATAACGTACCGTCCATGAATCAGACTCACCGATTTGTCAGCCGTTTGACACGTAACACTCTGGCGCTGGTGCTGGCCGGAGGGCGTGGTTCCCGTCTGCAGCAGATGACCACGTGGCGTGCCAAACCCGCGGTCCCTTTCGGAGGTAAATTCCGCATCATCGATTTCCCGCTTTCCAACTGTATGAACTCGGGGATACGCATGATTGGCGTGATCACCCAGTACAAGGCGCATTCCCTCATCCAGCATATTCAGCAGGGATGGGGATTTCTGCGCGGTGAATTCGGTGAGTTCATCGAGCTGCTGCCTGCGCAGCAGCGCATCGAACCGTCCTGGTACGCCGGTACGGCGGATGCCGTCTATCAGAACCTGGATATCATCCGCACTCACAAACCGGAATACGTCCTGGTCCTGGCGGGCGACCACGTCTACAAGATGGATTACGGTCCCATGATCGCTCACCATGTCGAGCGGGGGGCGGACATGACCGTTGGTTGCATCGAGGTCCCGCTCGAACAGGCCAGAGCCTTTGGCGTCATGTCTGTAAAGGAAGACGGACGGGTATTCGATTTCAGCGAAAAACCGCCAACCCCGCAACCGATGCCAGGGTCGACTGATTTGGCGCTGGCATCCATGGGGATCTACATTTTCAATACGAATTTTCTTTACGAGCAGCTGATAAAGGATGCGGACGAGGCTCATTCCGCGCACGATTTCGGGCACGATATCATTCCCAGGATGATCAAAAAGTACCGTGTTTTCAGTTATCCGTTCAGGGAATCACAGAGCGGGCAGACCGCCTACTGGAGGGACGTCGGTACGATCGATGCTTTCTGGGAGGCCAATCTTGAGTTGATCGGGGTTCTTCCGGAGCTCAATCTCTACGACGAGGAATGGCCAATCTGGACCTATCAGGAGCAGCTGCCGCCGGCTAAATTCGTTTTCGATGACGATGACCGGCGCGGCATGGCGGTGGACTCCATGGTGTCCGGCGGTTGCCTGATTTCGGGCGCCACGGTACGCCATTCGCTGCTTTTCTCCAATGTCAGGGTCAAGTCCTATACCGTGCTCGATGATGTCGTTGTACTTCCCAATGTCCGTATCGGACGCAATTGCCGCATCAGTCGTGCCGTTATCGACAAGGGTTGCGAGATCCCGGACGACATGGTGATCGGCGAAAATCACGAGGAGGACAAGGCGCGTTTTCACATCAGCCCCGGAGGAGTGGTGCTGGTAACGCCGGAAATGCTTGGACAGGAGTTCCACTTTGTACGCTGAACGGCGTCAGACTCTGGTTTCTGTCCAACACGGTGTCCACTGCAGTCTCGTATGCCGGCTGATCCAGTGTGTCCCCTCAGGCATGCCGACTGGCTAGCGGCGGCCGCTACGCCCGATAACCGGTAATTTACGCCTGCATAAACAGACCCGATCGCCTCCCTTGGACAACTCATTAAACGAGCGCCGTGCCGGGTTGCTTTTGCACCCCACGTCATTGCCAGACAGCCAGTCCGGCGGCTGTTTGGGTCACAAGTCCCGGCGTTTTGTCGATTTTCTCGGGCAGTGCGGGTTCAGTGTGTGGCAGACCCTGCCACTGGGTCCGATTCACAACGACGGTTCACCCTATCAATGCATGTCCGTGCATGCCGGCAATGCGGACCTGATCTGTATCGATGATCTGGTCGCGCGTGGCTGGCTGGAACAGGACCAGCGGCTTGCGGATACAGCCCTCGAGCAGGCCAGAACGGGTTTTGAACACCACGCGCATGACGGGGACCGCGCGGCATTCGCCGATTTCAGGCAACAGCATGCCGCCTGGCTGGATGATTACGCCCTGTTCCGGGCCATCAGGCATTCGCAGGGGGAGACCTCCTGGCTGGAATGGCCCGCACCGCTGCGTGATCGGGATGCCGCCGCGCTGCAGACATTCCGTAACGAACATGGCGTGGAATGTGAGCAGGTATGTTTCGAACAGTTCGTGTTTTTCTCCCAGTGGGCTGCCTTGCGAGACTATGCGCATCAAAATGACATCGCACTGTTCGGCGATGTCCCGATTTTTGTCGCGCACGACAGTGCCGATATCTGGTCACACCGCGATCTGTTTTCCCTGGATGCGACAGGCCACCCGGAAGTCGTAGCCGGTGTGCCACCCGATTATTTCTCGGCGACGGGACAGCGATGGGGGAACCCGCTGTATCGCTGGGACCGGATCATGGAAGATGACTTCCGTTGGTGGCTGGAACGGCTCAGGTCGCAGCTGGAGATGTTCGATATTCTGCGGCTGGATCATTTTCGTGGCTTCGAAAAGTACTGGGAAATTCCCGCGTCGGCTGATACCGCCATTCATGGACGCTGGGTGGCGGCGCCAGGTGAAGCCTTGTTTACGCGGCTGCAGGAGACTTACGGGCAACTCCCGCTGGTCGCGGAGGATCTTGGCACCATAACCCCCGAGGTCGAGGCGCTGCGTGACCGGTTTGATCTGCCCGGAATGAAAATACTCCAGTTTGCCTTCGGCGGCGGGGCGGATAATCCTTACCTGCCGCACAATCACGTACCCCGATCGGTTGTCTACACCGGCACGCACGACAATGACACCACGCTGGGCTGGTACCAGGGGTGTGACGAAGCGCAGCGTCGGGCGATCAATGACTACCTGGGCAATCCTCCGGAGGACATGCCATGGCCGTTCATCCGCGCAGCGCTGGCCTCGGTTGCCAGGCTGGCGATCCTGCCGATGCAGGACATCCTGGAACTGGGCAGCGAGCACCGCATGAACATGCCAGGGACGACGGCGAATAACTGGACCTGGCAGTTTGACTGGGAGCAGGTGCCGGCCGACCTCGCCGGACGCCTGCGCCAGCTGATACAGCTTTACGGACGCGGCAGAAACTGAGACTGGCCGCGCCGACAGCCGGCTGTTACAGCCAGATGATACGCCCGGTCTCGAAGCGGTGGCATAGCAGCCGGTGGTGCGGATAGATGCGCAATTTGTAGATCTGCAGTCCGGCCAGCGGCGGAATAAGGTTGAGTTCGAAGACTGCCTCACCCCGGTCATTGTTGCCGGTGGATTCAAAGGGTATGCGCTTGTGTTCCGTGAACAGCCCGTGTTCGGTCTCGGTACCGATGACGCATTCGAGAATGACGTCTTCTGGGGTCAATTCACCCAGAATTGCCGCCACCCGGAGGTTGATGCTGTCGCCGGACATGATGCAGGTGACCGCGTTGTCGAGGCGACGCAGGGCGACCGCGGGCCATGATCGCTCGACACTCGCTTTCCATTGCGCGAGTTCGCTGCCCCCCTGGAAATTGTCGTCGCAGTACAAGCTGCTTTGACGGCTGGCAGGCGCGTAGTACTTGTAGATATAGTCGCGAACCATGCGCTGTGCATTGAACTTGTGTATGCAGGATTTCATCGACGCCTTGGACATCTTGACCCAGTTTTCCGAATAGCCCTGGCTGTTGCGGTCGTAGTAGGTCGGAATGACCTGATTTTCGAGCAGGTCGAGAAGGTCGTTGGCTTCTTCGTGATTGCGATAAATGGCTTCGAAGTTGGGTGCGTGCGGCGTGATGGCCCAGCCATTTTCGCCGTTGTAGCCCTCGGCCCACCAGCCATCCAGCACGCTCAGATTGATCACGCCGTTCATTGCCGCCTTCTGTCCGGAAGTGCCGCTGGCCTCCAGGGGATACTCGGGCGTGTTCAGCCAGACATCGACCCCGGTGACGAGTTTGCGCGCCAGCGCCATGTCGTAGCCTTCCAGCAGGATGATCTTGCCGATGAAGTCGGGGTCCAGTGAGAATTCGTGTATCTTGCGTATCAGTTCCTGGCCGGGCACATCGTGCGGGTGCGCCTTGCCCGCAAACAGCAGCAGTACCGGCTGTTCCGGGTTGTTGAGCAGACGCTTCAGGCGAGGCGGGTCTGAAAACAGCAGGGTTGCGCGCTTGTAGGTGGCGAAGCGCCTTGCGAAGCCGATGGTGAGGATATCGGATTCTCCCGGT
>Ga0210085_1000785_pt1 | contig 13000 bp, 12 predicted proteins | sample China_Galinas_PW_5_FD_184866 | JGI IMG/M metagenome (GOLD analysis project Ga0210085, IMG submission 184866) | Wetland microbial communities from San Francisco Bay, California, USA, that impact long-term carbon sequestration - China_Galinas_PWC_D1... | ecosystem: Environmental > Aquatic > Marine... | reverse complement strand
GAAGAACTCTATACCCGTTCGGGGAACTTTAAACTGGATGCAAATCGAAATATTGTGACTCCCAATGGAGACAAGTTGCAACCGGAAATGACGATTCCAGCCGAGACAGTGACCATTAAGATTGATAGTGATGGTACGGTAACTGCCTTTGACCCCGAGGGTGTCGGCGCATCCCTTGGAACAATAGAATTATATTCATTTGCGAATCCGGCAGGGCTTTTCAGCCGTGGCCATAATTTATACAGATCCACGGATGCCTCGGGAGAGGCCGTAAACGGCACACCGGGTTCAGATGGCATGGGCACCGTTGTCCAAGGGTTTGTTGAAATGTCTAATGTGGATGTTGTGAAAGAGATGGTTGACATGATTATGGCGCAAAGGGCGTATGAGATTAACAGTAAGGCAATAAAAACAGCGGACGAAATGCTGGCCATCGTCAATAATATTTCGAGGTAATTAAGAAGATGAATAAAAACATATGTAACATTTTTACTTTCCTATGTATTTTATGGTTTTGTTCGCCTTCAATGGGTGCGACAGTCGGCAAAAATGACCCTCAGAATATATCCCCACAAAGGTTCCAAACCATACCGGAGACCAAATTCAGAGAAATCTTTCAGAAATATCTTTCTCGGAATTTAAACAACCAAGCATGCGATGTGGCGATATCCAGACTGAAAATTACAGGCAATGTACCCGTACCAATGGGAACAGTTAGTTTTCAGCAGTATCAAAAAGGAAAAAGACGTCTTGAGGGATATATCAGCTTAATCGTCGTGGTAAAGATAAACAATGTGGTAAAAAATAAAGTAAAACTATCCGGTTGGGTTGATATATTTCAGCCTGTAGTTTGTGCCTCTCGTGATCTAAAAAGAGGAGAGAAAATAGAAAAAGACGATCTTTACTTTGTAAAAAGAAATATATCACATATGTCTTCGAAGATTCTAACTGATATGAATAAGATCATCGGTCTAATGGCAAAGCATAACGTAAAAAAAGATACCAGTATTAAAGAATGGATGTTTGAAAAATGTCCTATTGTGGATAAGGGAGACATCGTTACAATCATCGCTGAATCCGGAGATATTAAGGTGACGGCTCCCGGAAAGGTTTTGATGAAAGGTTATGCCGGTGAACTTGTAAAAGTTCAAAACCTGATGAGTAAAAAAGAGATTTACGCCAAGATCGTTAATGGCTCAATGGTGGCAGTAGATTTTTAGAAAATAGGAGAGTACCATGGCAGATAGAAGATACTTACTATTGTGTATAACGTTCATATTCCTAACCGGTTGTGCGGGTTTGTCTAAAGAACCTTCACATATGGTTCAAACAACCAAGATTCAAAAACCTAAGTTTAGTGTTTATGAGCCTCCAAAGCCGGAAGAGGGATCATTGTGGTCGGAAGTGTCGGAAGTGAGTCTGTTTCAGGACATGAAGGCAAGAAAAGTCGGAGACATTGTCACTGTGAGGATCGTAGAGGATCCGGAAGCAAAGCTGAATGCAAATACCAAAACAAGCCGATCTTCAAGCATAGATGCAGCGCAGCTCAAATTTTTAGGTTACTTGAAGGCGCTTGCTGAAAAAAATTCCAGACTTGCTCAGGATCCGGGAACGGATAATTTGTTTTCGGCTTCTTTGAGCACAGCATTTGACGGTAAAGGTTCGAGTGACAGGGATGGACATGTAAAGGCATATATTACTGCTGTTGTAGAAAAAGTTCTTTTCAACGGTAACCTGTATATCAGCGGACAAAGGGAAGTCAGGGTTAATAATGAAACCCAATATATAACCTTGTCGGGCGTTGTGAGACCGAAAGATATCACTTCGTCTAATGAAGTCTCTTCTACATATGTTGCCGATGCAAGGATCACGTATTCCGGGAGCGGTCCTGTGGCGGATAAACAAAGACCCGGATGGTTAGGGAGGGTAGTGGATTATGTCTGGCCATTTTAAAAAGGTATTACTCATTGTTTTGCTTATCTTTGTTATAGTACCCTCTGCAGGTTATTCTGCAAGGATAAAGGATATTACATCGATTAAAGGTATCAGACAAAACCAACTTCTTGGCTATGGTCTGATCATCGGTCTCAACGGCACCGGAGACAAGGGCGGAACAAAATTTACCATACAGGGCCTGGTCAATATGCTGGAACATATGGGGGTTCATGTGGATCCGGATGAAGTAAAAGTAAAAAATGTTGCCGCAGTTGTCGTGAGTGCGAAATTACCGCCTTTTGCCAGGATCGGAAAAAAGATTGATGTCACTCTTTCATCCATCGGTGATGCGAAAAGTCTGCAGGGAGGTACCCTTTTATTGACGCCTTTAAAAGGTGTGGACGGCAAAGTTTATGCACTTGCACAGGGTCCTGTTTCTATTGGCGGCTACAGTGCCGGCGGGGCAGCGGGCGGCGGTGTCACAAAAAATCACCCTACGGTAGGAAAAATCAGCGGCGGGGCCAACATTGAAAAAGAAATTCCCTTGTCGATAATGAGTCAAAACGAAATGACCATCATGCTAAATAATCCGGACTTTAATACCGCTGATCGGGCTGCCAAGGCGATAAATTTGCAAATTGGAGAAAATGTCGCCAAGCCCATTGACCCCGGCACTTTGAAATTCAGGATTCCTGAAAAGTTTCAGAACAATGTGGTTAACTTGATTGCTCAAATCGGGGAAATCCAGGTAGAGCCGGATTCAATCGCAAAGGTTATCGTGAATGAAAAGACCGGAACGGTTGTGGTTGGAGAAAATGTCAGGATCCAAAAAGTTGCCGTTGCTCATGGAAATTTGAGTATCAATATAAAAGAAAATAAAAATGTATCACAGCCGCAACCCTTTGCGCCATCAGGTGAAGGGGTTGCTCCACAACAGATGAAAGACGGCACTGTTGTCGCACCGGGTGGAAGTACAGTGGTTACATCTGAAAGTCAGGTGGCTGTGGCTGAGGAAAACAGCCGTCTTCTTTTGATTCCAAAGGGCAGAACCATCGGAGAGCTGGTCAACGCATTGAATGCCATCGGCGTTACTCCCAGAGATCTCATTACTATTTTGCAGGCCATTAAAGCCGCAGGTGCGCTTCAGGGCGAACTCGAAATTATATAGAGGAGAAATAAAGAATGATAAATGCAATTGCCACGACCCAGAATGCTGCAATTTCATCCAATGACGTTCGACAAGAAAGACTTGAAAACGCCTGTTCTGAGTTTGAATCTATTTTCATCACCTATATGTTGAAATCGATGCGGACAGCCGTTACGGAAGATGGTCTTTTAGGAAACACCAATGAAAGCAAAATTATTCAATCGATGTTTGACGAAAATCTTGCCCTTGGAATGTCAAAGGGTAAGGGCATGGGGCTTGGCAAGATGCTTTTTGAAAGTTTAAATGATTGAATGTGCACTTTAGACAACAGAAGAAACGACCGATAATGGAACAGGGAGTGTAATTATGGAAGCGCTTAACGTTGATACCATTGAAAAGCTTTTTTACAAAAAAATCATGCTTTACAATGATCTGCTTTATTGTTTTGAGGAAGAGAGAAGATCGCTAATAGCTATAAAAATCAATAATTTGTGGGAATTATCTAAAGAGAAAGATGAACTATGTGCTCAAATAAACTCCATCCGAAGAGAAATGTCGATGGCCGTTCATCCGGAAAATGAGCCAAACGCGTTTAATCTTAGTCGGATAATGGATCTTATTCCCGAAAAACATACGGATAAATTTAAAAAGCTATACTTAAGGATTTTAAAACTAAAAGGCGAAATCGAGATTTTAAGAAAACAAAATATCCTCTATATCGATGATTCTTTGGAATTTATGGATGAGATGATTTCTATTTTAACCGGAGAGAACAAATCCCGTTATATTTACAATGATAGATGTCATTTTAAGCCGTCAGGCCCCCGTTTATTCCTAAACAGGGAGATTTGATCATGTCCGGAATAGGAATGATATTAAATATCGCCGCCACTGCTTTAAACGCTCAGCAGAACGGCATCGGTGTTACGGCCCACAACATCGCAAATGTCAATACAGAAGGGTATTCACGACAAAGGGCCGTCCTGGACGCCAGGCAACCCGGATTGTACGGCGGATTAGTCATGGGAAGGGGAGTTGAAGTTGAAACGGTTTCTCAATACAGTGACAAGCTTATCGAAAACAGGCTAATGCAGGAAGAATCCAACATGTCGTCTGCTTCCGAGATGGAAAAATACATGCAGGTTATGGAAGGTTTATTTAATGAAAATTCCGACACCGGCATTAGTACCATGTTATCCGATTTTTGGAATGGATGGTATGATATTTCAAATAACCCCTCTGGTGCTTCGGAAAGGATTTTGCTTTATGAACACAGCTCGCTTATTACGGAACAATTTAACACGTTAGCAAGTGATTTAAATCAAATCGAGACAGATTTAACCAATGCCGTAAGTACCGGACTGGGAGAGATTAATGATATCACAAATGAAATCGCACACCTCAATGACCAGATTGTGGGTATGGAGGCCAGTGGCTCTGCAAATGATCTCAAAGATAAACGCAATACCCTTGTTTCGGAACTCAATGAATATTTAGACATTAAATCCTTTGAGCAGAGCAACGGATCTTTAACCATTGTGTCGGCGAAAGGTTGTACTCTGGTACAAGGGGGCAGTAACTATGAACTGGAAATGGGCGGTACCAATGGAGACAGGGTAATTTGGCAGAATTCCAGCGGCAGTGATGTTGATGTCACGAACTATATCAGCAACGGCAAACTCGGCGGCTGGCTTGACACACGGGATGAGGTGGTCGCCAAGTATCAATTGGATCTTGATGCATTGGCCAAAGAATTTACCTGGTCTGTTAACAAGCAGCACAGTCAGGGGGTAGGATTAGAAGGATTCAGTAGTGTCACGGGAAGCTACCAGGCTACAGATACGAGTGCTGCACTGAATTCAACGGGACTTGGTTTTGCCGATAAGATAGTTGATGGCGATTTTAGGGTGTGTCTTTACGATTCAAACGGGAATTATGACAGCGATGCAATCCTGGCCATTGATGCAGATCTTACAACGATCGACGGCATTGCAACGGCGATTAACGGCATCGATGGCGGAACCAATATTTCCGCGACAGTCGTTGATGATAAATTACAGATCAGCAGTGCTAATGGTTATACATTCGCATTTTCTGATGACAATTCAAATGTTCTCGCAGCCCTTGGCATTAATACTTTTTTCATTGGTTCCGATGCCGCGGGCATGGCGGTTAACGATGTCATCGGTTTAAATAAAAATAACATCGCTGCCGCTCAGATCGGAAGTGACGGTGCAATGGCGTCGGGAAACAACGCCAATGCTTTGGCCGTCACCGACCTGCAAAACACCGCCTTAAGCATTTCACAATCGACCTGTGACAGAATCAATGGAAACACACAAGGGAGCATCACGTCAACGATAGAAGGCTATTATCATTCGATGGTGGGATCCATCGGCATTGCTTCTGCAAGTGTTTCCAGAGACAGATCCTTCAGCGAGTTGATGGTTAATGAATTAAGCAACATCAGAGACAGCATATCAGCTGTTTCCCTTGACGAGGAGATGACAAATCTTATAGCATATCAGCATGCCTATGCAGCAGCAGCCAAACTTATCAGTGTCTCGGATGAGATGCTGAAGACGCTGCTTGAGGTGAAGTAAAGGGAGTTACTATTTATGCGAGTTGCAAATAAATATATTTTTGAATCAATAAAGTATAATCTTGGTAGTATCAGCGAAGAACTGAGCAAGGCCAATGAGATTGCCACCACCGGAAAACGGATCAACAGCCTTTCCGATGATCCTGTGGGTCTCACACAGTCGCTGAATATCAGGTCTAATCTCGCAAGCATTGAACAGATGGGACGCAATATCAGTTACGGAAATTCATGGCTCACAACATCTGAGAGCGCGCTGACGAGTGTGAAGAATATCATTTCAGATACAAAGGTGTTGTGTATTCAGATGGCCAATGCAACAATCGGACCCGAGCAGCGGTCTTCGGCGGCGGAAACCGTTCAAAATATGCTTGATGAAATCGTTTCTTTAGGAAATACAGATGTGGCAGGGAATTATATTTTTGCCGGTTCGAAAACCGACACGATTCCATTTGACCAGGACGGCAATTACTATGGGGATAGTAATGCTTTTACGATTAAAATCGGCAAAAATAGCACTATTGAAATCGGTAGTGCCGGCGATGCAGTGTTCGGTTCGGTTTTAAACACGCTGAGCGATTTGAAGGACGCTCTCCAAAACAATGATGTTGACGATATTCAAAATGCGATGGATAATCTGGATGGTCACTTTGACGATATTACAGCCAAAATATCAGATGTTGGCTCAAAAATGAATCGTATGGAAATAAAGGATAAAATATATCAGGATTTTGACTTTACAAATACGGAAAGGCTTTCAAAAATTGAGGATGCAGATATTGCCGAGGCCATTATGAATGTTAAGGCCGCAGAACTGACGTATCAGGCTGCTTTGGCCTCTTCGTCTAAAGTGATGACGCTGACTCTGATGGATTATTTATGATATATATCTAATCCTGAATCACACACCGTATTTACAAACAACAAATTAAAAGATGCCATGGATGGGCTATGCTAATACTAACACGGAAGTTGGGTGAAAAAATTAATATCGGCGATGAAATTACGGTCACGCTGGTTGAAATAAAAGGGACACAGGTTAAACTTGGAATTGAAGCACCCAAACACATTGAAATTCATCGTCAAGAAATATATGAGAGAATCAGAGAAGAAAATTTGAGTTCATCAGATATCAATGACTCGGATCTTTCCAGGGCGACTGCTCTTTACGAGGCCTCAGGGCATTTGAAAAAATAATTTTATTAATATCTGAATACTGAAGGTTCAAAAAGAGAGAAAAATTGAAGATTAAAACAACGAGATTCGGAACGATCGATATAGAAGAAGAAAAAATAATTAAGATGCCTTCGGGTATGCTGGGTTTTCCGGACAAAAAGAAATTTATTATACTTCAGCATCAGGAAAATTCACCTTTCTTCTGGTATCAGTCCGTTGATGATCCACGACTTGCCTTTGTCATTACAGACCCATTTTTGTTTATTCCGGACTATAAAATAGATTTGGAAGTGACATTAAAAGAGATGTCATGGAATGGAGATGAGAATGGCAGGAATCTGAATCTGTTTATTGTTGTTAATATTCCCAGAGGTATGGCTCATAAGATGACCGGCAACTTTATCGGTCCCATTCTGGTCAATGAGAAAGTCTATCAGGCAGTTCAGATTGTACTTTCCGATAGTCCTTATACCCATAAATTCCCACTTTTTAAGAAGAAGAACTAGAAGTGGTTTCAAAACCTCCCCTCAGGCCCAATTCCTGTGTTGGGCCGAGGGATTCAATACTCGAAATATTAAATATATTCCTGCGTTTGAATCCCTCGGTCCGCCTTTTTATCCCGCTGGGATTTAGGCGGGGGACTTTGAACCTGATTGAAGGTTTTGAAACCACTTCTAATCAAGACAACAAACAACCTTCGATGGATCGTTTTTTGATGGGTCAGGGCAAAAAAAGCAGTGCTTTTAAATAAGCGTCGCTTTTTAAATTTATTTAGAAGCCGTCTCAAAATAAAGATTTTGGTTCAAGATTAAGGCGGAGCCGAGTTTTAACCCACAGGCATACTCAAGTATGTCGAGGACTTAAAACGAGACTCCAACGCCTAGGTTGGGCCAAAAGATTATTTTGAGACGGCTTCTGTCATTTTACTGAAATGTTGGCACGAAGTTTGTATTAATTTAAAAAAAGATATGCATATGGAGAAATCGTAAATGAAAGGACCTTCAAATATCAAGCCCTGCCTTTTGACCCATGGCTATAACAAACAAAATTTATCCCGGATAGATTTCAACACGGTGAAAACCCCTGATTTGTTTATTTCACTGCTGGCAGATAAAATTAAACACATTAAGGACCCGGACAACCCGAACAGTGCTGGGTTATCTTTAAACAAAAATTATTTGCAACAACTGATAGATGTCGTGCAAAGCAGAATGAACGACTATTTATTTCGGGAACTCTCGGAATTTGATGAAGACAGCGACTTACCAGGATTTAATTGCGAATGGATGAATTTTCATGGAACAAATAATCTCGAAGCGTCATCTGTGCCAAAAGTTGAACATGACCCACAAAAAGGAAAAGAGATTAACCCACCACCTGATATTAATGATATTATTGAGCATGCTTCGAAGACCCACAAAGTTGATCCGGAATTGATAAGGTCGGTCATACGGGCTGAGAGCGATTTTGATGCCAACGCTACTTCATCCAAAGGCGCCATGGGGCTGATGCAGCTTATGCCTGACACAGCACAGGACTTGGGCGTCAAAAATTGTTACAATCCCGTTGAAAATATTATGGCTGGAACGCGTTATTTAAAGAGTCTGTTAAACAGGTACGATGGCAATGTTGAGCTAACGCTTGCTGCTTATAACTGGGGAATGGGAAACGTAGAAAGACATCCCGACAGATTGCCGAAAGAGACCCGAACATATATTGCCCGTGTTAGTAGATATTTACGGAAAGTAACGACATAATATTATCAAGGAGACCTGAAAGATTGAGAAACAGATTTCACATAGACTGTTTCCGTTAAAGCGTTACTTTTTTCTGCGAACCACTCTCCGCCGGACCACTCTTTTGCGAGGTTTTTGAGAAATAGAAGTTATCTTGCCGGTTTTTCGAGATGTTGATTCAATGGGCTCCTGATGATTGTCTGCGATATCCAAAAGTACTTTTTTAAAGTAACGGCATGTTGCCCTTGGACATTTCAAAATCGTTTTGCCAGCTTTATTGGATGTTTCTATTAAAAATGGGTTGTTGCATTTTGGACAGGGAATATGATGAGGTTTGCCCCAGCTTATGAAATTACATTCTTTGTTTGAACATTTATAATAAGACTTTCCTGCAGTTGTGTCTTCAACCGTGACTTTCGAATGCTTGCATATGGGACATTCCAATGCCAAATCTTCTTCAAAAGCCATAATACGTTTTTTAATATCATCGTCGTTAATGGAAAAAGTTTCTTTTTCATGGGATGTTTTCGGGACATCTTCGGCTGTTTCTTTTCCATTTTCGATGTTCTCCCGGGACAGCGCAATATTCAACGAATTATTTTTGATATCGTCTAAAATGCGTTTGTGCTGTTCAGTCGAGTTTAGATCATGTAAAGCATCTTCATCAGAACCATCAGAATCCGGTGTGGCTAAACTTGCGGTTGCTGTGTTCACATTCGGGCTTTGCTTGTCGAAAACAGTCTTTGCCGGTTCTTCAGAAGATGGTATCACTTTCGTATCGGAACTTTTTGATTCAGCATCATCACGTGGTTGTGTTCCTGCAAGTTTTTCTTGTTTTCCCGGTAGCGAATCTTCAATATGATCACGTTCATCCGGAGGTTTTTTATCCGGTTCAACTTCTTTTATACAGGGTGTTCCGAAATCGACTTTCCTGATATTAACTTTTCCTTTGTAAGCTTCCGGAGACAGCACTTTAGGCTCACTGGAAGAACTCCTGGAATGATGCGATAGGATATCGGAAGATTTACTGCCAAAAATGGATGGCGCTTTCAATTCCTTTTCCGGAGATACTTTTTGATTGTTCTGCGTCGATTTATCCAATTTGTTAATATTGGCTTTTTTATCAGCAGATTGGACAAAAACATTTGAAGGTTCAGATGGCTTTGATGCTTTTTTTATGGGAACACTTTGCATCTGTAATGCCTGATCAAATTGACGGGTCGCCGAATCAAGATCTTTTCGCTTAGATGTGACTTCATCCATGGTCTGAACAAAATACGCGACAAAATTCATTCCAGGCATTTTGGGGAAAACCATGTCGATAAGGCGGGCCATACTTATGGTGGGTTTTTGAGGGATAAATCTGTCATTATCAATCTGAATATAGCCTTTCCGGGTCATTTTTTCAACAACGACATTCATATCCTGGACAGCGTCAAATCCCAGTTCTTCAAAATCATCTATTAATGTGTCATTGTCATATCGATCAATTTCATCGGAAGGAAAATTATCTATTTCGTTCTCTCGTTCCATGAGCAGCATGATGAGCGATATGGTTGCGGAATTCATGGTCAGCTCTCCGACGCCGTACCTGCTGCCGATCAAACGCTCCAAATGTTTAAAAAGAATTTTGTCAAATGCATTGAGCACATTGTTTTTTTCGCTGACGATATCTGGTTCCATTTGATTTTATCTTTTTCCTTTATCTTGCCAACCTAATGTCTGAACATTTCCAATTTGTGGATTTTAGTTTATTGTATTTAATTTTAACAGGTCATTGCCAAAGTCGTTGAAAGATTGACGGTGTTGTGGTTTTTTCAAACGCCGTCGTTTCGACTTTCAATACCGTGGATATTCCCTAAAAAAAATCTTTTTAAATAATTGTAGGAGAAAAACTCCGCGATCCCTCAAATAATTGGGGCGCTCCATGCCGCAATATTCCCGTCATGAATATTCAAAAGACATAACTTTGCAAAACTTATACCATTTAGAGATACATATCCCCAATTTGATATGATTGGTGATTTGTTTCGGCATTCTGTCATCATCTTATTCTTGTGATGAATGTGGATGAAAAATCGAACGAATGTAATGGAACGAGTTTTGCAATTAACCTACGTAAGTGTTGCACCCTAATATAAAAAAAGGAGGCCCAATGGCTTCAGCCATAACAGTGGAAGGGATTGACCAAGCCATATCGAATCTTGAATACAAAAATAAAAATACTCTAAAGTATAGATTCGTCCGGCATATAAGACAAAATTATCCCATCGAGAACTCCGATGCATTTCCAAATGAGGTTGACCATGAAGCGCTTATAAAAATGCTGTGGGATACCGATCATGGCCTTGAGGCCATTAAGAACAAACGAAGAAACCTTAATAGCGTAAGATCTTCTGTCAATGCAGACCTTAAAAAGCTCTATGAAAAGGGGAAAAATCCTGAAGGGATAAAAATAGGATCAAGCAATACCTTTGTCATGTCAGAAGATGCAAAGGATAAGATCCTTAATAAATTAGGACATAATTTGCAACCGGATGGGACACTTGGATTAGACCAGATAATGGATATCCTGAGGCTGGCAAATGAAACCGTGTCCGGTTCAATGGCAATTGAGGATACAGAAAAAAAGGGCGATTTAAAGAAAATAGATCGCTTGAAGGATCTTATCAAGGGATTATCAGAAAAGGTGGGCCTGGGTTCTCCGGAATTGTCAAGTGGCGGTCCTGAAGATAATGACAAAAAAAATGGTGAAGGCGTTGGCCATGATACGGCAGGTAAGGGAGCTGGAGACAAGCCCGGTTCAATGATGGAGACGGCCGAGATCCTCGATGAAGCGCCGCTGGATGAGGTTGACGAGGTTGAAGAAATCGAGGAGCTTGATGATGAAATAGAGTATATCGAGGATGGTGATGAAGAAGAGATTTTGGATGATGTTGAAGATGTAGAGATCGACGAGATACTAGAAACGGACACAGCTGAATTGGATGAGACAGAAGAGATCGATGAAGAAGTTGAAGATGAAATAGAGTATATCGAGGATGGTGATGAAGAAGAGATTTTGGATGATGTTGAAGATGTGAAGATCGACGAGATAATAGAAACGGATACAGCTGAATTGGCTGATGCGGAAGAGATCGATGAAGAAGTTGAAGAGGTGTTGGATGAAGAAGATACAGAATTAGAATATATTGATGATGTTGAAGAAATACCTGGAGAAGGTGTTTCAGAGGAACCGGCAGGTGTGTCCGGATCCGGAAATGAAGACACCTTGGAAGGCATGGGGTCCCGGCAAGATTCAGTACAGGAAACGACCGGGATAGATATTGTAGAAGATAAGGCGCTACCCGGGGATGGTGGGACAGGAGTCGATGGTGGCGACGAGGAAGATGGTGAAGGTGTTGGCCATGATATGGCAGAAAAGGGAGATGAAGACGGAAAGAACAAAAAATGGAATGAACAATTGGGGCTCCCGGTGGGTTCATTGGGGCAAGAATACAGCCTTGAAGAGAATAGTAAAATAAAAAAGGACAAAATTCTTGCCGAAGAATTCGATGGGTACCTGGGTACCATGGACAGGCATTATAATCATTATATATTGATTCCAGGTGGTAAATATATAATTGGCAGCAAACACCCTAAAAAGGATGAAATATCTGAACAGGTGATATATTTGGAGCCCTTTTATATTGGCCGATTTCCCATTACCAATGGATTATTCGAAATTTTTATTGAAAAAACAGGATATAAAACCACTGCGGAGAAGGTAGGCTACGGGACTGTCTATTATGGGCGTTTTGAAAAGAAGAAAAGTGAAACAACAGGATTGATCACTTCTACATGGAATTCGTCACTTTACTGCAAAACAGTCGAAGGTGCTTGTTGGTATCAACCATCCGGACCTAGAAGCACACTTTATAATAAAAGAAATCACCCGGTGGTTCAAATCAGTATGGAAGATGCCATGGCATTTGCAGCCTGGACAGGGAAGCGGTTACCCACCGAAAATGAGTGGGAAGCGGCATCTAGAACCGCAAATGGATGGATATTTCCGTGGGGAACCGAATGGAAAAAAAATGCCTGTAACATTGAGGATAGTTGCACCGCCGATACGACACCTGTAGACAAACATGCTGAATTTGAAAACGATTATGGTATCGTTGACACCATAGGAAATGTTTTGGAATGGACGAATGACAGTTTCGATTCAACGTCCACAAATAGCCATGGCGCAAAAAACAGGGCGGTTAAGGGTGGTAGCTGGATATCAGGAAATGATATCAGATTGTTCAGTCGATTTTTGCTGGAACCGGAATCACACTCTAATGTTCTTGGGTTCAGATGTGTCGCTTATTAGTGTCCATCCATAAATGGTCTTTTTGCCCAATCTCTGCGTTATGCTCAAAA
>Ga0210085_1000784_pt1 | contig 13007 bp, 10 predicted proteins | sample China_Galinas_PW_5_FD_184866 | JGI IMG/M metagenome (GOLD analysis project Ga0210085, IMG submission 184866) | Wetland microbial communities from San Francisco Bay, California, USA, that impact long-term carbon sequestration - China_Galinas_PWC_D1... | ecosystem: Environmental > Aquatic > Marine... | reverse complement strand
GGCATCGAGGTCGGCGACGCCATGGCCAAGCGCGCGCCCATCGAGGTGCTGCGCGCGGGCACGGTCCACCCCGGCAAGTACCTCGTGCTGGTGGGCGGGGCGGTGGCCGACGTGGAGGAGGCCCTCCAGGCCGGGCGAGCGCTGGCCGGCCTCTGGCTGCGTGACGCGGTCTTCCTGCCGCACATCCACCCCGACGTGGTCGAAGGCGTGCGCGGTGCCCGCGCGCCGGCCACGGCCGATGCCCTCGGCGTCATCGAGGCAGCCACGGTGGCGGCGGTCATCCGCGCCGCCGATGCCGGGCTCAAGGGCGCCCTCGTGCGGCTCCTCGAGCTGCGCCTGGCCGACGATCTCGGGGGTAAGGGCTACCTGCTCTTCGGTGGCGACGTGACCGACGTGGAGGCCGCGGTCGAGCTGGGCCTCGCGGCGGCCGGCGAGGCGCGCGGGACGCACGCCCGCGTCATCGCCCAGCTGCACGGCGAGATGGCCGCCGAGCTGGCCGCGGACGGCCGCTTCGGGCCGCGGGCACGGAGCTGACGATGCAGCTGGGACGAGTCACGGGCACGGTGGTGGCCAGCACCAAGGTGGCGGGCCTTGACGGTGTCAAGCTGCTCGTCGTGCAACCGCTGGACCGCCGGCAGCAGCCCGTGGGCTCGGCCGTGGTGGCCGCCGACGCGGTGCACATGGCCGGACCTGGTGAGCTGGTCTACTTCGTGGCTGCCCGCGAGGCGGCGCAGGCCCTGCCCGACACGTTCGTGCCGGTGGACCACGCCATCGTGGGTATCGTCGATGCCGTGGCCGAGCTGCCGGGCGCCGGCGTGGAGGATGGGGCGTGAAGCTGGGCCGCGTGGTCGGGACCGTCGTCTCCACCATCAACACCCGCGACTTCGACGGCCGCACGCTGCTGCTGGTGGACATCGTCGGCCCGGATGGGCGGGCCGGCAGCGGCTACCAGATCGCGGTCGACAACATCGGTGCCGGGGCCGGCGAGACCGTGCTCCTGCTCGACGAGGGCAACGGCGCGCGCCAGGTGCTCCAGGCACCGGGCGCGCCCATCCGGACCGTCGTCATCGGCATCGTGGACGCGGTCGAGGAACCCGGCGCAAGCGCCTGACCCGGCCGTGGCTCGGGCCGGCCACGACGACTACTTCTTCTTCTTGCCCTTGCCCTTGCCCTTGTCGCCGTCCTTGCCGCCGGGCGCCTCCGCCAACAGCTCCGCGCGGGCTTCCTGCAGCGCAGCCCGAGCCTCATCGCTCACCGTCGGGTACTGCGGGTCGATGTCGATGAGCGCCCGGGCGATGACGGCCGCGGCCGCGACCCGCGCGAAGGGCTTGTCGTCGGCGGGGATGACGTACCACGGCGCCCACTCCGTGCTGGTGTTGGAAAGGACGTCGCTGAAGGCCTTCTGATAGTCGTCCCAGAAGGTGCGCTCATGCGCGTCGGCCGCGCTGAACTTCCAGTTCTTCTCTGGCTCGTCGATGCGGTCGAGGAAGCGCCGGCGCTGCTCCTCGTGCGAAAGATGCAGGAAGAGCTTGACGATGCGGTAGCCCTGGTCGGTGAGGTAGCGCTCCCAGTCATTGACTTCGCGGAAGCGCCGCTTCCAGATGTCCTTGTGGCGGGCGCTGGGCGGCAGCTTCTGACGCGCCAGGATCTGGGGGTGGACCCGCACCACCAGCATCTCCTCGTAGTGGGAGCGGTTGAAGATGCCGATGTGCCCGCGCTGCGGCAGGCGGCGCTGGTAGCGCCAGAGGTAGTCGTGGTCGAGCTCGGTGGCAGACGGCGCCTTGAAGCTGCTCACCTCCACGCCTTGCGGGTTGACCCCGCTCATGACGTGGCGGATGGTGCCGTCCTTGCCGGCCGCGTCCATGGCCTGCAGCACCACCAGCAGGCCATACGTGTCCTGCGCCGCCAGTCGCTGCTGGTACTCCGCGAGCAGCTCCGTGCCGGCCTCCAGCACGGCCTTGGCCTCTTTCTTGGAGCGCTTGCGGTCGCCGAGCGTGGGGAAGTCGCCGGGCAGACGCACGCGTCGCCCCGGCTTGACGCGCATGGGCTCGATGAAGTCCTTGATGCGGCCGGGTCGGATGTCCTCCATCAGGTGGTCTCCTCGTCAGCGTTCGCGGCGGCATCCTCCTTGTCGAAGAGGCCCGGGGCGAGGAACTTGCGCAACTCCGAGATGAGCAGGAAGGAAAAGCCTACGACCGCGCACAGCAGCCACTGCTCCCAGGTCAGGCGCACGGTGCCAAGCAGTCGCACCAGGAGCCCGAGCTCGGAGGCCCCGATCGTGAACAGGATCCCGATGCCGGTCGCGAGCAGGAAGGTCCGGTCGGCCAGCATCTCCTCGCTGAAGACCGACCGGCGCAGGTCCCTGGTGCCGAGCGCGAAGGCGATATTCATGAAGGAGAAGGTGGCGAGGCCCATCGAGCGGCCGACCGCCTCGCCCCACTCACGCGAGGCGAGGTCGATGACGAGCAGCGTGCCGATGCCCATGAACGTGCCCATCACCGCGAGGTAGAGCAGCATGTTGCGCGACAGGATCGGCGCCGTGGACGGTCGCGGGGCCCGGGACATCAGTCCCGGTGACGGTTCGCCGTAGCCGAGCCCGAGGCCCATGGCCGCCTGCACCGTGAAGTTGACCCAGATGGTCTGCGCCGGCAGGAAGGGGATGCCGCCCGCGATCCAGAACAGGCTGGAGCCGAGGAAGGTGGCCACGAAGCCGAAGAGCCCGGCCATCTGGAAGCGGATGTACTTGGTCAGGTTGTCGTAGAGGTTGCGGCCCAGGCGGACCGCGCGGACGATGGTCGAGAAGTCGTCGTCGGTGAGGATCATGACGGCAGCTTCCTTGGAGACCTCCGTGCCGGTGATGCCCATGGCCACGCCGATGTCAGCCGTCTTGAGGGCCGGGGCGTCGTTGACGCCGTCGCCGGTCATGGCCACGATGCGACCTTGCGCGTGGAGCAGGTCCACCAGGTGCACCTTGTCCTCCGGCGTGACGCGGGCGATGACGCCGATGTCGTCGAGCTGGCCCAGGGCCTCCTCGTCGGGCAGGGCCCGGAACTCGGCACCGGTGATGGCACGGCCGGGGATGCCCAGCTCGTGCGCGATGGCCTCCGCGGTGACCGCGTGGTCGCCGGTGATCATGCGGACCGCGATGCCGGCCCGGTGGGCGGTGGCGATGGCGTCCTTCACCTCTGGTCGCGGCGGATCGACGATGCCCACGAGCGCCATGAGCGTGAGGCCATCGATCTGGGCCAGGAGGTCGCCGTCGGGATCGAAGGCCGCAGGATCGAAGTCCTTGCGCGCGGTGGCCATGACGCGCAGGCCGCGTGCGGCGAGGCGGTCGTTCTCCGCCAGGTACGCCTCACGTACGGTGTCGTCGACCGGCAGCGGGTCGTCACCCCGGGCGTAGACCTTCGCGGCGCGGGCCAGGAGCTGGTCGGGTGCACCCTTCACGTAGGCCCGGACGACCTCCGTGCCTGACTCGTCGGTCATGCGGTGGAAGGTGGCCATCAGCTTGTAGGCCGCGTCGAAGGGCAAGGTGGCCAGGCGCGGATAGCGCTCGCGGGTGACCTCGGCCCCGACGCCGCCCTTCTCCGCCAGCACGACCAGCGCGCCCTCGGTGGGATCGCCCACCAGCTCCCCGTTGCGGGCGACGGCGTCCGAGGCCAGGGCCATGGGCAGGAGGAAGTCCTCCAGCTCGTCGTCGCCTGCGCCACCCTCGTGCAGGATCTGGCCATCGGTGCCGTAGCCGGTGCCGGTGACCTGGTAGTGGCGTCCGACGGTAGCCATCTCCACGGCCGTCATCTGGTTGAGCGTGAGGGTGCCGGTCTTGTCGCTGTTGATGGCCGAGACCGAGCCCAGCGTCTCCACCGAGCGCAGGCGCTTGACCACGGCGCCGGCCGCGGCGAGCGTGCGGGTGCCCTGCGAGAGGATGGCGGTGACGATGGTGGGCAGGCCGGTGGGGATGGCGCCGACCGCGAAGGCCACGCCGGCCACGAAGAGGACATCGAACGATTCGCCACGCAGCAGGCCCAGGGCCATGGAGGCGACCAGGGCCACGCCGGCGATGGCGATGAGCCGCTGGGTCAGCTGATCGAGCTGGCGGGTGAGCGGCGTGCTCATGTCCGACGCCTGGTCGAGCATCTCCGAGATATGGCCGACCTCGGTGCCCATGCCGGTGGTCGTGACGACGAAGGTGGCTGCGCCCCGGGTCACGCTCGTGTTCATGAAGACCGAGCCGATCCGGTCGCCGAGTGGCGTTTCCGGCGGCAGCACCACCGTGGCGTCCTTGGCCACCGGCAGCGACTCGCCGGTCAGTGCCGACTCGTCCACCTCCAGGGTGGCCGACTCGATCAGGCGGCCATCGGCGGGGATGCGGTCGCCGGCCTCGACCATGACGATGTCGCCCGGCACCAGCTCCTCGGCCGGCAGCTGCAGCAGCTTGCCGTCTCGGCGCACGCGCGTGGTCAGGATCATCATCTGCTGCAGGGCTGACACGGCCGCGGCCGCCTTGCCCTCCTGGCTCAGGCCCATGACCGCGTTGAAGACGGTGAGCAGCAAGAGCAGGATGCCGGTGCTGGGATTGCCGATGAGCACGAGGCTGACGATGCCGGCACCGAGCAGGACCAACTGCATCAGGTCGCGGTACTGGTCCAGGAAGCGCCGCCACAGGGGATCGACCGCGGCCTCGGCGAACTTGTTGGGGCCGTATGCGGCCAGACGGCTGGCGGCCTCATCGGTGCTCAGGCCGACTGAGGCGACGACCCCGAGCTCGGACAGCGCCTCGGACGGCGGCACGGTGTAGGCAGGCGGGAGATCACTGGTCTGCGTCACTCGTCCTCCTCCTCCGGTCGGTCGCATGCTCAGGCGGCGCCGATGGCGACGAGCGCGGCCAGCTGCTGGCGCCACTCGTCCCCGGCTCGCCGGGTGGCGATGATGACGCCCTCGCGCAAGCTGGCGTCGGACGCTTCCAGGGCCGAGAGGTTGTAGCAGTCGAGGGTCGCTTCGATGAGGCTGGCACCCGCGGCCATCTGGCGGATGCGCCGCTCCCGCAGGCCGTAGCTCTCGGCCACGTCCGCGGACGGCGCCGAGCGCACGATCTCGATGGCCCGGGCGGTGCGGGCAGGGTCGATCATTCCGCTGTCGATGCGTCCCTCGTCGGCCTCCTCGCTGGTCAGGCGCAGGAGGTTCATGCCCGAGCCACCCACGACGTAGCCGCGCTGGGGCCGACCGGCCGGCAGGCTCGAGCAGAGGTGGTGGGCCTCGGTGCGCAGCTCGTGCACCTCCGCCTCCGTGGGCGGGTCGTCCTCCACGTGCTGCGCGGTGAGCCGGGCGGAGCCGACGGGGATGACGCCCACGACCGGATCGGCCCCTGGCTCCAGCAGCACCACCTCGGACGAACCACCGCCCACATCGAGCACCAGCGTGGGCGCGGTCACCGGCTCGCCATCGAGCACGCCCAGCACCGTCAGCAGGGCCTCCTCCTCGTGGCTCAGCACGAGCAGGGGGATGCCGGTGGCTGATTCCACCTGGGCGCACACGCGCGTGCGATTGGAGGCTCGGCGCAGGGGTTCGGTGCCGAGCAGGGTGATCCGTTCGGCATCCGCCTCCCGGGCCGCCTCCACGTAGGCCGTCACCGCCTCCACCACGGCGGCGGCGCTGTGGTCGGGCACGAAGCCCTCCATGTCCACCGTGGCCCCCAGGCCCATGAGCACCGACTCATCCCGAAGCACGACCCCGTCGAGCTCGGTCAGGAGCAGGTGGACGCTGTTGCTGCCGACGTCGATGGCGGCTGCGACCCGAACCTGGTCTGCCATGGTGAGTACCCCGCGCTACAGACGTGGAAGGGTACGCCCTCCATCTACGAGGAAGTGGACGAACCAGTCACTGATGTGCTCCACGTTCTCGATCCGCCGGTAGGGGGCGCCACTGCGTGTCAGCTCGTGGCTCTCCCCGGGCGTGCGCATGAAGCGCACCGGGCGCTTCAGCGAACGGAGCACCGCGAAGAACTGCTCGGCCTGTGTGATGGGACAGCGCAGGTCCTGCTCCGCGTGCTGGATGAGCAGCGGAGTGCGGATGTCCGGGGCGTAGGTGATGGGGCTCATCTGGCGATACAGCTCCGGATCGGTCCAGGGCTGCGCATCGAGCTCGTAAGCGCCCCAGATAGGTCCGCCGATATCGCCGCTGAACATCTCCGAGTGCATGTCGTAGACGCCGCGGCAGGAGACGGCCGCCTTGTAGCGATCGCTGTGGCCGATCATCCAGGCCGTGAGATAGCCGCCGTACGAACCCCCGGTGACCCCGATCCGCTCCGGGTCGATGCGCCCGGACGCGGCCAGCTGGTCCAGGCCGGCCTCGATGTCCCGCTGTGGGCCCGGGCCCCAATCACGGAAGTTGGCCTTGGCCAGCTCCTGCGTGTAGCCCGTGGAGCCGCGGGGATTGCAGGCGTAGACGCTGATGCCGCGCGCGACGAGCACCTGCCACTCCCACATCAGACTGAAGCCGTAGAGCGTGGCTGGGCCGCCATGGATCTCCACCACCACCGGGGGCGGGCTGCCGCGCCTGGCTGGCGCCTCGTAGAACCAGCCCTGGATGCGGCGCCCATCCACGGTCGTCCAGATGACCTCCGGTGCCACCAGCTCGATGCCCGCCCAGGCCTGGCCCATGAGATCCGTCAAGCGACGGATGGCCTTGGGCTTGACCGGCTTGACCGGGACCTTGGCGAGCCCAGCGACCTCGAAGGCGACCACATCCGGTGGCGTCGTGGCGGTACCGCGGATGGCGGCCACGATCAGGCCCTTGCGGGCCGGCGCGATCGACGGCGCCACCAGCATGTGCTGGCCCTTGGTCAGCCGCTCCACGCGCCCGTCTTCGACGCGCACTCGCCAGAGTTCGAAGGAGCCTTCCACCGGTGCGCAGAAGTAGATGCTCTCGCCGTCCGGTGCCCACTGCGCGCCCGTGGCCGGAGCGCTGTAGAGATCGCTGTTCATGGCCGCGTCCGTGAAGAGCTCGGCGGCGGCGGTCAGGTTCCTGCCCGCCTGGTCGGCCCGCGGCCGGAAGATGTGCACATCCTCACGCGTGGGGTTGCCGAACTCCAGTCGATGTCCGGTGGCCGCGATCCACTTGCCGTCCGGGCTCCAGCGGGGGCGCTCGAAGGAGCGTTCGTCGCCCGCGGTCACGCGCACCGGCCTGCCGCCATCGGCATCGACGATGAAGACGTCCGAGCGCCAGGCCAGGTCAGGATCGGGGCCACGATCGCTGACGAAGGCGATGCGCTCGCCGTCAGGGCTCCAGGCCGGCTGGCCGTCGCTGCTGCGTCCAGAGGTGAGACGCCGGACCGTGCCGTCCGCCACCGTCACGATCCACAGGTTGGAGCGGTGCTCATAGACGAAACCGGCACCGTTGAGCTGATAGCCCAGCTCGTCGATGAGGCGCACGTCACGGCGTGGTGGCTCGGCATGGTCCTGCTTCGGCGCAGGCCGCCTGGCAGCCGTGGCCGACGAGACCACGCACAGGCAGGCACCGTCAGGGCTCCAGGCGATGTCGCTGACGTCCTCCGGCAGGTCGGTCAACGGTGCTGCCTCGCCGCCGGCCATGGGCAGGACCCAGACCTGGACGGTGCCGTGGGGCAGGTCGCGACCGACCACGTCCTTGAGCCCGATCGGGACGGCCTTGGTCAGAGCCAGGTCGTCCTTGTCGCGGGCCGCGCCACCCGCGCGCAGGATGGCGCCGCGATCGCTCAGGAAGGCCAGCTGGCTCCCGTCCGGGCTCCAGCGCGGGGACAGGTCATGGTTGGCGCCCAGGGTCAGCTGGCGCGGCTCGGCGGAGCCGTCGGCCGGCACGATCCAGAGCGCGGTGCGGTAACCGGCGAGGTCCGGTGCCGACTCCTTGACCACGTAGCAGACCAGGCGACCGTCGGGGGACAGGCGCACATCGGTGGGTACACGCAGCGAGGCCAGGTCCGCCGCGGTGGGTTTCTTCGACATGGGCAGAGTCTAGCCCGGGGCAGCCCGCGGCTCACGGCCCAACGCGCGGCTCAGTCGAACGCCGGTTCGCGCCAGACAGGACAGGTCATGCAGTGCCCGCCGCCTCGCCCGCGGCCCAGCTCGGAACCGTCGATCTCGACCACCTTCACGCCCGCCCGTCGCAGCCGGGCGTTGGTGTACTCGTTGCGGTCATAGGCCACGACCACCCCCGGCGCCAGGGCTACGACGTTGTTGCCGTCATCCCACTGCTCGCGCTCCTGCACGAAGCGATCGCCGCCGGTGGGCAGCGTGCGCAGCCGTTCCAGACCCAGCGCCTGGGCCACCGTCTCCACCCAGCCCCGTCGCTCCACGGTGACCTCGATCCCGCGATCCCCGGGCCGGTAGCTGATGGGCAGGATGGACTCGACGGCGGGCTGGTAGACGGTGACCAGGTCGCGGTCGCAGAAGCTGAAGATCGTGTCCAGGTGCATGGAGGCGCGCTCGGCGGGCATCTTGGCGGCGATGACCCGCGCGGCCGCGCCGCCGTCGAAGAGCGCCTGCGCCAGCTGGCTCACGGCCTGGTAGGTGCTGCGCTCGCCCATCCCCACCAGCACGACCCCCTTGCCCACGGGCATGATGTCGCCGCCCTCGAGGGTGGCCAGGCCGCGGTGCGGCCGCTCGGGATGGCCGAACCAGGTCGGGAAGCCAACGTCGCGGAAGGCGGGGTGGAAGCGGTAGATAGCGGCGAGATTCAGTGACTCCGGCCGCCGGGCCGGACGGGCCATGCGGCTGATGGACACGCCGCCGTAGATCCAGGCTGAGCTGTCGCGCGCGAAGAGCTGGTTGGGCAGCGGCGCCAGGACGAAGTCCGAGGGCGAATAGGCCTGCTCGGCCCAATGGCGGAAATCCGCCGGCAGCTCCTCCACCGCCACACCCCCGATGAGGTGCTCCACCAGCTCGGCCGAGTCGAGCTGGTCCATCCACGAACGCAGCTCGGACAGGCCGACCACGCCGACCTCGTCGGGCACCAGCTTGCGGTCCAGCAGCCACGCTCGCCCGGCAGGGTCATCCACCACGTCGCGCAGCAGCTCATGCACGCGATAGACGGTGATGCCGTACTCGGCGCGCATCAGCTGCACGAAGGCGTCGTGATGCTCGCGGGCCCGTCGAGCCCAGATGACATCGTCGAAGAGCAGCTCGTGGGCATTGCGCGGGGTCAGCCGGCGCATCTCCAGGCCGGGGCGGTGGACGATGACCGTGCGCAGCCGTCCGACCTCGGACCAGGCCCCGAGCGTGCTCACCGCGGGGGCGCCTAGGCCCCGAGCGTGGCCACCATCACGGCCTTGATGGTGTGCATGCGGTTCTCGGCCTGGTCGAAGACGACGCTCGCGGGCGACTCGAAGACCTCGTGGCTGACCTCCAGCCCGTCGGGCATGTCGGTGGCGGCCATGACCTCGCCACCGACCGTGGTGCCGGCGTCGTGGAAGGCGGGCAGGCAGTGCATGAACTTGACGTCCGGGTTCCCCGCCCGCTCCATGAGCGCGCGATTGACCTGGTAGTCGCGCAGCAGGGCCACGCGCTCGTTCCAGACCTCCTTGGCTTCGCCCATGGAGACCCACACGTCGGTGTGGATGAAGTCCACGCCCGCGACGCCCTCGGCCACGTCGTCGGTGATGGTGATGGTGGCTCCGGTCGTGGCCGCGACCTCGCGAGCCATGGCCACCACGTCTGCCGGCGGGGCCAGCTCGGCCGGACCCACCATGCGGACGTCGCTGCCCAGGAGCGCGCCGGTCACCAGCAGGGAGCGGCCCATGTTGAAGCGCTGGTCACCGACGAAAGCGAACGACAGGCCGCGGAACTCCTTGCCGCTGTGCTCGCCCATGGTCAGGAAGTCGGCCAGCATCTGGGTCGGATGCCACTCGTCGGTCAGCCCGTTGTAGACGGGCACGTTGGCGTAGGCCGCAAGCGTTTCCACCGTGGCCTGGCTCTTGCCCCGGTACTCGAGGGCGTCGTAGTACCGACCCAGCACGCGAGCGGTGTCCTCGGTCGATTCCTTGTGACCCATCTGCGAGCCCGAGGGGTCGAGATAGGTCACGTGGGCGCCCTGGTCGAAGGCTGCGACCTCGAAGGCGCAGCGCGTGCGGGTCGAGGTCTTCTCGAAGATGAGGCCGATGTTCTTGCCCTGCAGACGCGGCTGCTCGGTGCCCGTGTACTTGGCCTCCTTGAGGTCGGCCGAGAGCTTGAGCAGGAAGCGCAGCTCAGCCGGGCTGAAGTCGATCTCCTTCACGAAGCTGCGGTTGCGCAGGTTGTAGGGCACGAGCGGTCTCTCCTCTGATCGGGGGTACGGCGGGTGATGCGCTAACGGTAGGTGATGCCCTCGAACTCGGTCGAGATCAGGGTACCGGCCGATCCTCGCAGCATGGCATCGATGTCAGGCAGCCCGCCGATGGCCGCACGACGGCCGGGCGTGGCCGTGGCGAACTCGATCGCAGCCTGTACCTTGGGCAGCATCGAGCCGCGGGCGAAGTGGCTCATGACCTCCCCGAGCGCCTCCGGATGGGCCATGGCGATGGCCCGCTGCTCGGGTGTGCCCCAGTCCACGTAGGCCGCATCGGCGTCAGTGGCCATGACGAAGTAGTCGGCCTTGATGCCCGCCGACAGGAGCGCGGAGGCGTGGTCCTTGTCGATGACCGCCTCCACCCCCACCAGGTGCTTCTCCGGGCCGTAGGCGGTAGGTGCCGGCCGGTCCACGTACATCACCGGGATGCCGCCGCCCCCGGCGCAGATGACGATGGAGCCCTTCTCCAGGAGCCAGCGGATCTGGCGCAGCTCGAAGATGCGTCGTGGCTTGGGTGAGGGCACGACGCGACGCATGTAGTCGCCGTCGGGCTTGAAGGTCCAGCCGCGCTGCTTGGCCATGGCCCCGGCCGAGTCGCGGTCATAGATCGGGCCGATGGGCTTGCTCGGATCGTCGAAGGCAGGGTCCGCTGGGTCCACCTCGATCATCGTGAGCAGCGTCGCGACCGGCCGCTCGAACGGCACCAAGTTGCCCAGTTCCTGCTCGACGAGGTAGCCGATCATGCCCTGCGATTCGGCACCCAGGACGTCCAGCGGGTAGGTCGGGACCTCCTTGTAGGCGGCGCTCTGGAGCGCCAGCAGCCCCACCTGGGGACCGTTGCCGTGTGCCACCACCAGCTCGTTCTCCTGCGCCACCTCGGCCAGCTGGTGGCAGGCGGTGGTGACGTTCTGGCGCTGGTTCTCGGCGGTCATGGCCTGACCCCGGCGCAGCAGGGCGTTGCCGCCAAGCGCAACGACGACTCTCATCAGTTCGATCCTCCCGGCTGCTGACAGCCGCTCCATGGGTGGTGGGAGCGACATTGTGCTCCCGCCGGGCGGCGGCGTTCAGGGCGTCGTGGTTCCGGGCGTGGGCGCTGGGGCGCTATCCTGGTGGCGCCAGGCACGGCATGGCGCGGGCGCGTGGGCGACCGGAGGGCGGGGTCTGTGGCACAGTCGAGCCCATGAGCACCCTCGACCGCGGTGACGCCATCAAGCCCACCGAAATCCACGCCGACCGGCCGGCCCGCACGCTGACGGTGGCCTGGGCCGACGGCCACCGCAGCGTCTTCGATCTGACGGCTTTGCGTTGGCTGTGCCCCTGTGCCTTCTGCCGGGGCGAGGCCGGCCAGCCGGGCTGGCTCGACTCCGAGCCCACCCTGACCGAGGAACAGCTGACCCTCAGCGACGTGGCCCTCGTGGGCCACTACGCCATCCAGCCCTACTGGGCTGACGGCCACAGCAGCGGCTTCTACTCGTTCAGCCATCTGCGGCGCAACTGCCCCTGCCCGGAGGACACAGCTCGACGCCTGGCCGAGGAGTCCGCCCACGACGACGCGCAGCATGAGCACGACCACCCGCCGCACGAGCACGGCTGATGCGCGGCGGCACCGCTGGGGCAGCGTCACGGCCAAGGTCAGCGCTCGGCGCCTGCTAGCATCGGACAGGTGACCACGACCCCTGACGCTGCGCGGCCGCGCACGCGTCAACGCAAGGCTCGCCCGCTCGGCTACCCCTTCATCACGCGCGAGCTGAGCTGGCTGGACTTCAACGAGCGTGTGCTCTACCAGGCGGAGGATGAGCGCAATCCCCTGCTCGAGCGCGTCCGCTTCCTGTCGATCTTCGCGAGCAACCTCGACGAGTTCTTCCAGGTGCGCGTCTCGGGCCTGATGCAGCAGGTGGCAGCCGGGCACTCCGCGCCGACCCCCGACGGGCTCTCGGCCAGCGAGAAGCTCGACCGCATCCGGGGTCGCGTGCTGCAGCTCCAGGCCAAGCAGTCCGACATCTTCGATGTCATCAGTGGCGAGCTGGCCGAGGAAGGCATCCGCATCCTGCCGCTGGAGGACCGGCCAGAGCGCCAGACCGAACTGCGCCAGCGCTTCATGGATGAGATCTTCCCGGTCCTCACCCCGCTGGCGGTGGACCCTTCCCACCCCTTCCCCTACATCAGCGACCTCTCGCTGTCGCTGGCGGTCACGGTGCGGGAGCCAGGTGCGAGCGAGCGTCGTTTCGCGCGCGTCAAGGTGCCGCCGGTGCTGCCCCGCATGTGGGAGGTGGCGCCTCGTTCCTACGTGCTGCTGGAGCGCGTCATCGCCGCCAACCTGGACCTCCTCTTCCCGGGCATGGAGGTGGAGGCGCATCACCTCTTCCGCGTGACCCGCAACGCCGACCTGGACATCGAGGAGGACGACGCGGACGACCTGCTGCTGGCGATGGAGGCGGAGCTTCGGCGGCGACGGTTCGGTGCGGTCGTCCGCCTGGAGGTGGAGCGGTCGATGCCGCACGGCACCCGCGCACTGCTCCAGCGCGGCCTGGGGCTGGACCAGGCCAACGTCTACGAGATCCGGGGCATGCTCGACCTGCGCGGCCTGGAGTCGATCGCCGAGCTGGACATCCCGCGGCTGCAGGCGGAACCGTGGAAACCGGTCTCGCCGGCCCGGCTGGCGCCGCGCGAGGAGGAAGAGGAACACGGTGGCGTGGACATCTTCGCCCGCA
>Ga0210085_1000782_pt1 | contig 13022 bp, 9 predicted proteins | sample China_Galinas_PW_5_FD_184866 | JGI IMG/M metagenome (GOLD analysis project Ga0210085, IMG submission 184866) | Wetland microbial communities from San Francisco Bay, California, USA, that impact long-term carbon sequestration - China_Galinas_PWC_D1... | ecosystem: Environmental > Aquatic > Marine... | reverse complement strand
CCCGCCGCGGGAAGAGGCGCGGGAGGCGGTCCGCGGCTGCCGCGAGGCCGGGATCCGGGTGGCGATGATCACCGGCGACCACGCCGTCACCGCGGCCGCGATCGCCGCCGACCTCGGCATCGCCGAGGCGGGCCCGCGGGTCGTCGAGGGGGCCGAGCTGGACGCCACCGGGGACGAGGAGCTGCGCCGCCTGGTCGAGGAGGTCTCCGTCTACGCCCGCATCTCCCCGGACGGCAAGCTGCGCATCGTCGAGGCGCTGCGCGACCGCGGCGAGGTGGTCGCGGTGACCGGCGACGGCGTCAACGACGCCCCCGCCCTGAAGGCGGCCGACATCGGCGCCGCGATGGGTCGCTCCGGGACCGATGTCGCCCGCGAGGCGGCTGACATGGTGGTCACCGACGACGACTTCGCGACGATCTTCGCCGCGGTCGAGGAGGGGCGGATCGCCTTCGCCAACGTCCGCAACACCACCTTCTTCCTGCTCTCCTCCGGCGCCGCCGAGGTGATCGCGGTGATGGCCAGCCTGCTCTTCGCCTTCCCCCTCCCCTTCCTGCCGGCGCAGCTGCTCTGGCTCAACCTGGTGACCAACGGGGCGCAGGACATCGCGCTCGCCTTCGAGCCCGGCGAGGAGGACGTGACCAGGAGGAAGCCGCGCCCGCGGACCGAGGGCGTGATCTCGCGCCTGCTCTGGGAGCGGACCGCCCTGGTCGGCGCGGTGATGGCGGCCGGCACCCTCTTCCTCTTCCTCGCCGAGCGCGCCGCCGGGACCTCGCTGGAGGAAGCGCGGACGATCGCCCTGACCACGATGGTCGTCTTCCAGGTCGTCCACGTCGGCAACTGCCGCTCGGAAACCCGCTCCCTGCTGAGCAAGAGCCCGCTCTCCAACCCGCTGCTCTTCGCCGGCACCGCGCTGGCGCTGGCGCTGCACGTCGGCGCCCTCTACTTCGGCCCCACCCAGGCGGCCCTGCGCCTGGTCCCGCTCGACCTGCTGACCTGGGTCGAGATCGGCGCCGTCGCCCTCACCGTGGCGCTCGCGGTCGAGATCCACAAGCTCCTGCGCCGCCCCGGCGCTAGTGTCTCCGCATGACCGACGCGGCCTTCGAGGCGCACGAGGTCGACCTGCACGGACACAGGGCGGTCTACAGGGTGGCCGGCAGCGGGCCGACGGTGGTGCTGATCCACGGGATGATCAACTCCTCCCGGCACTGGCAGGGCGTGGCGAGCAGGCTCGCCGAGTCCCACACCGTCGTCGCCCCCGACCTGATCGGCCACGGCGACGCGGCGACCCCGCGCGGCGACTACTCGCTCGGCGCCCACGCGGCCAGCATCCGCGACCTGCTGACCACGATCGGGGTGGAGCGGGCGACGATCGTCGGCCACTCCCTCGGCGGCGGCGTCGCGATGCAGTTCTTCTACCAGTTCCCGCAGCGCACCGAGCGCCTGGTGCTGATCTCCAGCGGCGGCCTCGGCGACGCGGTGAGCCCGATGCTGCGCGGGGCGGCGCTGCCCGGCTCGGCCACCCTGCTGCGGCTCGCCGCCCGCCCCCGGCTGGTCGGCGCGATCGGCGGCGCCGGCGCCCGGCTGCGCTCCCGCGGCAACTCGGCCGGTGTCTACCTGCAGGCCGTGGCGCGGGCGCTGGCGCCGCTGCAGGACGCCGGCTCGCGGCGCGCCTTCCTGGAGACGCTGCGGGCGGTGATCGACTTCCAGGGCCAGCGGGTCAGCGCCCGCGACCGGCTCTACCTGCTCGGCGACATGCCGACCCTGATCGTCTGGGGCGAGCGCGACCGCACGATCCCGATCGCGCACGGCCGCGAAGCGGCGCAGGCGATCCCCAACTGCCGCTTCGAGACCCTGCCGAGGGCCGCCCACTTCCCCAACCTCGAAGACCCGGAAGGGCTGGCGGCGGTCCTCGCCGACTTCCTCGCCACCACCTCGCCGGCGCGGATCGTCGACTCCGACTGGTCGGCGGTGATCGCCGGCCGCGCCCGCTCGCGGATCCGCCGCGTCGCCTGAGCCGCGCCGCTATTCGACTTCGGCGATCGCCTGCTCGACTTCGGCCAGGCCGGAGCCTTCCTGCAGGGTCACGGTGCCGTTGGGACCGCTCACGACCATGCCCTGGCCGAGCCGGATGCGCAGGTCGCGCGCCAGTTCCTCGGATTTTTCGAGCTCCTTGGCGATCGGCCCGTCCGGCCCGCCCTTTTCCTCCAGGTCGGACTCCCACTGCGACATGTCGAGCTCGGTGATCCCGCCCGCGACCGCTTCCAGGAACTCCTGGTCGACGCCGTTGGTCTTCGCCTCCGCCTGGTTGCGGAAGAAGAGGTAGACGTACTGCCAGAGGTAGCCCTGTTCGGCGGCCGCCTCGGCACCGTAGAAGCCGAGCTGCTGCGGGTTTTCGCCGTTCGAGTAGTTGCGCCAGAGCATCTGCACGTCGCCCGGCCGGGCGTAGTCTTCGACCAGCTGCGGGATCGTCTCCATGAAGTCGTCGCGACAGGCCTGGCACTGCACGTCGTTGAACACCTGGATCGAGACCGGCGCGTCGGAGGGGCCGATCCGCTGCCCTTCCTGCCGCACGCCGCCGAAGGTCTGCTGGGACTCCTCCACCCCTTCGACCCTGATCGACTCTTCGCCCGGTTCCTGGATCGCGACCTCGACGACGAGGTAGGAGATCCCGAAGACGAGGAGGGCGAGGATCGCGAGGATGAGGAAGCGGCCCCGCCGGGGGACCGCTTTGACGGCTGCTTCGGACATCTGCCTTCCATTATCGCGACCCCGGGCCGCGGGCTCCGGCGGCGGCGCCGCCGCCCGGGCTGGCTCCGTGGCCAGCACCTGATTAGACTGCTCCTCAATGGAGGGGAGGGGAACCAGCTCCAAGACGCTCGCCGATCTGCTTCCGCGCTCGGCGGAGATGTACGGCGACCGGCCGGCGATCCGTTACAAGGACGGCGATCGCTGGGTCGACCGCAGCTTCGACGAGGTGGTCGAGATCGTGCGGCCGCTGGCGCTCGGCCTGACCGAGCTCGGAATCGGCAAGGGCGACCGGGTCTCGATCCTCGGCAACACCCGGCCGGAGTGGACCTACTTCGACTTCGCCGCGCTCTCGATCGGCGCCACCGTGGTCCCGATCTACCAGACCAACTCGCCGGAGGAGTGCCGCTACGTGCTCGAGAACTCCGACGCCAAGGCGGTCGTGGTCGAGGACGACGAGCAGCTGGAGAAGGTGCGCCAGGTCCGCGACTCCCTCCCCGCGCTGCAGCACGCGATCCTGATGACCGGCGAGGCCGGCGAGGCGATCTCGATGGCGGAGGTCGCGGCCAAGGGCGCGAGCGTCGACCCGAACCGCTGGGAGCGCCTCTACTCGGCGGTCGAGCCGGACGACGTCTGCACCTTCATCTACACGTCGGGCACGACCGGGCCGCCCAAGGGCTGCATCATCAGCCACGCCAACTACAGGTCGATGCTCGACATGGTGATCGAGAAGAGCGTGATCGAACCCGGCGACGTCAACTACCTCTACCTGCCGCTCGCCCACTCCTTCGCCCTGCTCGTCCAGCTCAGCAGCTTCGACCTCGGCACGACGCTCGCCTACTGGGAGCGGGACCCGCTCAAGATCCTGCCCAACCTGACCGAACTGAAACCGACCTACTTCCCGTCGGTGCCGCGCATCTTCGAGAAGATCTACACCGCCGCCAACAGCGGCATGGAGAAAGCCGGAGGCCTGAAAAAGGCGATCTTCGACTGGTCGATCAAGGTCGGCGCCAAGATGCGCGAGGTCGAACGGAGCGGCCGCAGGCCGGGGCCGCTGCTGCGCGCCTCCTACGCCTTCGCCGACAAGAAAGTGCTGTCGAAAATCCGCGGCCTGTTCGGCGGGCGGCTGCGACTCGCGATCTCGGGAGCGGCACCGATCAACCCGGAGATCCTGCGCTTCTTCGACGCCGCCGGCGTGCTCGTGCTCGAGGGCTGGGGGATGACCGAGACCTCGACCGCGGCGACGATCTCGACCCCCGAGGACTTCAGGGTCGGGGCGATCGGCAAACCGTTCCCCGGCTGCGACGTGAAAATCGCCGACGACGGCGAGATCCTCGTCAAGGGCCCCAACGTGTTCAAGGGGTACCACAAGAACGAGGAGGCGACCCGGGAGACGATCGTCGACGGCTGGCTGCACACCGGCGACCTCGGCGAGATCGACGGCGACGGCTTCATCAAGATCACCGGCCGCAAGAAGGACATCATCATCACCGCCGGGGGCAAGAACATCACCCCCGCCAACCTCGAGGCCGAAATCAAGCAGCACCCGCTCGTCTCCCAGTGCGTCGTGGTCGGCGACCGCCGCCCCTACCTCGTCGCCCTGGTCACCCTCGACCCCGAGGAGGCGGTCGCCTACGCCCAGGAGCACGACCTGCCCGAGGACCCCGCCGCGCTCGCCGAGAACCCCGACGTGCGCGCCGCGATCGAAGCCCACGTCGACAAGATCAACGAGGACTTCGCCCGGGTCGAGCAGGTGAAGAAGATCGCCATCCTCCCCCACGACCTCACCCAGGAGACCGGCGAGCTCACCCCCACCCTCAAGGTCAAGCGCGCCGTCGTCACCCAGAAGCACGAGGACGTGATCGACGACCTCTACGGCGCCGAGCGCGCCGCAGCCTAGAACCTCCGACTGGAGTTTGCAGCTACTGCTGCATCTGGGACTTTATTTGGTGATTTCCTGTTTTTTGCTCTTAAAGTAAAAAACGTGAAATCACCAAAAAACCGTATCGTCCGCGCCCTGTCGCACGCGCTTGAAGAAGCCGACGTGACGGCTGGTGAGACCGATGCTCGCGGGATGCTCCCGGTGAGCGCGAGCGGGCGATTCGGCGCCTTGAACCTCAGCGTGGCCTGGGCCGGCGACGGCTGGCCCGCAGACGTGCGCGCGGTGCTCGAACGGCTCGGAGACACCGGACCCCAAGAGCTGGTGATCGCCGCCAGGCGCCTTTCCCCCGGCGCAATCGAGCTGCTGACCAGGCACGGTGCCAACTGGGTCGACGAGACCGGCGCGGCTCGCCTCGTCGGGCCCGGGGTTCTCGTAATTCGGGATGGCAGCGGCGAGCCCGCCCAGGAGCGCGCCTTCACCTGGTCGGCCTCGGCAATCGCGGCCGGAGAGGCGCTGCTCGCGAGAGACTGGGCCGAGGGAATCGGCACCGGCGAGCTGGCAACGCTGCTGCGATGGTCGCCATCACAGATCTCGCACGTACTCCAGTCCTTCGACGGCGAGGGCTGGACCGTCAAGTACGGACCGCTACGTGGACGCGGGGCGCGTCGCGAGCTGGTCGCGGCAAGCGACCTCCTGGAGCGGTGGGCAGAGGCAGTCAGCACCGAGGACCGAGAGGAACGCCAGGCGCACCGTGTCCTGCGCTCCCCCCTCGGCTTCCTCGAAGCCGAGCTCGCCCCGGCGCTCGACGAGTCGACTCGGTGGGCGCTGAGCGGCTGGGCGGCCGCTCATGAGCTGGCACCGTTCGCATCGCAGGTTCCCTCGCTGCAGATCTATGTCCATGAGGACGACTTCGAACGGGCACTGGACCGGGCGATCCGGTCGGCGGGCCTGAAGGACGTGGCCGAAGGCGGCAAGGTCACCTTCGTCGCCGCCCATCCGAGCGTCCTCGCGCTGGCTCAGCCGACCGAGGTCGGGCCGGTTGCCAGCACGCCCCGCGTCTACGCCGACCTGTTGGCCATGGGCGGGCGCGGGCACGACGTGGCGGACCACCTCCGTGAGGAGCTGATGGGAGGCAAGGCCGGCGGCCCGGGGCGAAACCCGCCCCGGGCGCTGGCCTCCTGGGAGCGGGCGTGCCGCGAGCGGCTGGCCGGCCTCGCCGCCGAGACTCCCGAGCTCGCCGATGCATATGGCCGGGGCGCCTGGTCGGCGACCTACGGTCTGGCTGGGCTGAGTCAGCGTCAGAGCCCCAGGGATCTGCTCGCGATGCTTCGCGAGGTCGCGGGACGCGAAACCGGATGGCCCGCCTGGTGGGTTCCCGATCGGGACGGCGCCCGTCCGGTCCCGCGCGAAGGCGCGGTCGAGTGCTGGATCTCCGACAGCGTTTTCGGAGACACGGCCCATGCCGACTACTGGAAAGCCGACCCGAGCGGACGCCTGTGCCTGATCCGCGGCTACCAGGAGGACAGCGCGATGGAAGAGCTCGCCCCCGAGCCCGGTACGCGTCTGGATCTGACCCTGCCGATCTGGCGCACGGGCGAGTGCCTGATGCACGCGGAGCGGCTCGCGAGCAGGCTCGAGGCGAGCACGATCCAGTTCATGATGCGGTGGACCGGTCTCGAGGGGCGGAGCCTTGCCGCGCTCGCCGCCAGGGATCGCCACCTGACGCCTACTCGACCCTGCCGGCAACGCGAAGTCATCAGCTTCGTCGAGGTGGCGCCGGCCCAGGTGCGCACCGAACCGGCTGACCTCGTGCGCGAACTGGTCAGCCCGCTCTTCGAGTGTTTCGACTTCTTCGAGCCGCCTCCGTCCATCTACGCGGAGGAGCTGGAACGGATGCGAGGCTAGCTTGCTCCCCGCCGACCAGGACGAACCTCAGCGGTCCCCCGAGGCGCGCCAATTGGCCGAGCGCGCCCTGGTGGCGCTGCTCCACGAGCTTGGCGAGACGGAGCTGGAGATCGTCATCCTCGGTGGCCTGGTCCCGGAGGTGCTGACCAGCGGCCAGCATCCACCCGCGCCGCCGCACCTCGGCACCGCCGACGTCGACGTGCTTCTCGTCACTCGCATCTCCACCGAGAAGGACCACTCGGCGGTCGAGGAATCGCTGCGAAGGATCGGTTTCGAGCCCGAGGACGGGGGCTGGCGTTGGCGCGGGCGGATCGACGGGCGGCCCGTCAAGATCGAGTTTCTCTGCGACCTCGAGACCGAGCGGGAGTTTGCGCAGGTGCGGCCACCCGGGTGTCGCGATCTCGCTGCTCAGAACCTGAGGGGCACGGGGTGGGTCGCCGAAGACTGGGAGGCACAGACCCTGAGCTCGGTCCTCCCCGACGGAAGCGCCGTCAACGTCGAGGCTCGGTTCGCCCGGCTCGGCGGGTACCTGCTGTCCAAGTGCGTCGCCGCTCGTACCCGCGGCGCCACCAAGGACTTCTACGACCTCGCCTACGTGCTTCTGCACAATCGCGCCGGCGGTCCGAGCGAGGCCGCCGCAGCCGTCCAGACCGGAGCGCTCTCCACGGCACCGGCTCAGCTCCGCAACGTTCTGACCGAGATCGGGGAGCGATACCGAACGCCCAACGCGGTTGGTCCGTCCGCCTACGCCGCGGAAAGCCTTCTCATTGAGCCGGAGGCCGATGAGGCCGGCCTGCGGGCAGACGCAGTCGCCGCCGTCGCGGAGTTCCTCGAAGCCCTGCCGGGCGCAGGCGCCTGAGCTCCTACGAGGCTTCTTCGCCGCTCTGGCGCAGGAGGACCGAGGTGGTCTGCTCGAGCACGCGGCGCCAGGCCGACGTCTGCTCGGGCTCGTCTTCGGCGGCCTGCTCGACCACGCGGCGGACGCGGCGCTCGGAGATCTCGAGGCCGTGGCGCTCGGCGATCTCCCGGTAGCGCTCGTAGTCCTTGGCCAGGGTCGCGGTGACCGATTCGAAGCCGTGACGGGCGATCTTGAGGCGGCGCGAGTAGTCCATGATCGGCGTGCCGAACATCAACTCGTCGTTGGGCTCGGGCTCGACCAGGATGATGTCGACCCCGGGGTAGCGCTCCTGCCACTGTTCGACCGCCTGGTGCAGGCGGGCGTGGGCGATCAGCCGGAAGGTCTGGTTGGCGATCGCCGGCAGGCCCATGTCGGAGACGCGGCGGACGCGGGTGCCGAAGACGGTCGTCATCGTCTTCTCGAAGTCGTTGACGTAGGGGACCAGCGGGTTGACCACGACGATGAACTTGGCGCCGTTCTCCACCGCGATGTCGACGTTGGTGGTCGAGCGGATGCCGCCGTCGACGAGCTGGCGGCCCTTCAGGTCGACCGGCCTGTAGACCAGCGGCAGCGCCGTCGAGCACTGGACCGCCTTCGAGATCGGGACGTCGGTCCAGTCCTCCTCGCCGAAGACGATCCGCTCGCAGGTGTCGAGGTCGGTCGCGGTCACGTAGAGCTCGTTGTCGAGCATCCGGAAGTCGTTGACGCGGCCGTCTCCGTCGAGCACCTCGCCGACGTAATCGGCCAGGCCGGAGCCCGAGTAGAGCCCGGTCGGCAGCGCCTCGGCGAGGCCGACGCCGACGTCGATCGCGGAGAGCTCGCCGATCCGGGCCAGCGAGCGCACCAGCTCCAGGGTGCGCAGCGGCAGCTGCACGGCTTTTCCGATGAAGCCGAAGTAGTTGGGCTTGAGCACCCGGTCGAGGTCGAGGTCGTCGATGTCGGCCGCGCCCTCGCGGGCGTTCAGCACCTGCATCATCTCGTCCGGCGTGATGCCGTTGGCGAGCATCGAGGCGACGAAGGAGCCGGCGCTGGTGCCGACGTACACGTCGAAGTTGTTGACCGTGCTGTTGACCGCGAGCAGGTCGAGCGCGCGCAGCGCACCGATCTCGTAGACGCCGCCCGTGAAGCCGCCGCCGCCCAGCACGAGCGCCGTCTTGGACGGCTTTTTGCGGCGGCGCGTACTGCGACGCGGCTTCGTCTCCATGGCGACGACCTTGCCCATGCAATGGATTATCCCAGGCGATGCGGCCGGGCAAAGCCGCTACCTTGCAGAATCCCTGTGTTGCTACCAAGGATGAGACGCACGGCGACCCTCCTGGCCTGCGCCTGCGCGGCACTGCTGCTGCTCGCGAGCAGCGCCCAGGCCAGCCGCAGCTGCGACCGCATGCGCTCCCTGCTCGGCCAGGGCGCCTCGGCCAGCGGCCTGCTCGTGGTCGACGCCGAGAGCGGCCAGGTCGTCTGCTCGCGGGGCGCCAACGGGCGCCGCTCGCTCGCCTCCAACACCAAGCTCTTCACCACGGCGACCGCGCTCTCCCGCCTCGGCCCGCGCTCCCGGATCCCGACCAAGCTCTACGCCAACGGCCGGATCGACGAGGCCGGCACCCTGCACGGCAGCCTCTTCCTGGTCGGCGGCGGCGACCCGACCCTGGGCACCCCAGCCTTCATCAAGAGCTACCTGGGCGGCCTCGGGACCAACATCTACAAGCTGAACCGGGCGGTGCGCGCGGCCGGCATCGAGCGGGTCACCGGCCGGCTCTGGGCCGACGACACGATCTTCGACCGCCGCCGCGGCGTGCTCGACTCCGGCTACTCGACGAGCTACTACATCGGCCCGCTCTCCGGACTCGCCTTCAACGCCGGCTTCGCCGGCAACTCCTCCTACAGCGGTTTCTCCGGCGATCCGGCGAAGCTCGCCGCCGCGAAGCTGGCCCGCTCGCTGCGCGCCGCCGGGGTGGCGCTGCCACGCCGGGTCGGGCTGAAGAAGAGGCCGCGCGGCGCCGAGCGGATCGGCGTGATCCGCTCCCCGCAGCTGACCAAGCTGGTCGACCTGACCAACGTCTACTCGAACAACTTCTTCGCCGAGACGCTGGCCAAGCTGCTCGGGGCCCGCTTCGGCAAGGCCGGCACGACCAAGGCCGGCGTCGGCGTGATCCACCACTTCGCCCGCGAACACGGCTCCGGCACCGAGACCGTCGACGGCTCCGGGCTGACCCGCTCCAACCGCGCCTCGCCGCGCCAGGTGGTCGACCTGCTGCTCGGCATGCGCCGGGACCCCGCCGGCGACGAATTCATCCAGGACCTGCCGCTGACCGGAGTCGAAGGCACGGTCGAAGACCGTATGAAGGGGACCAACGCCTACCGCCGCTGCCGCACCAAGACGGGGACGATCAGCGGCGTCAGCACCCTCTCCGGCTACTGCTTCAACAAGAGCGGCCGGGTGATGGCCTTCTCGATCCTGATGAACGGCGTCTACAACCTCTACGAAGCCCACCGCAGCCAGGACAGGATCGCCGCCACGGTCGCCTCCTATTAGGCGCCGAGCAGCGCCAGCAGGCCCGCTTCGTCGAGGACCTCGGTGCCGTATTTCTCCGCTTCGGCGAGCTTGGAGCCGGGGCTCTCGCCGGCGACCACGTAGTCGGTCTTCTTGGAGACCGAGCTGGTCACCTTGCCGCCGGCCTGCTTGACCAGCGACCCCGCCTCCTCGCGGGTCAGCTCCGGCAGGGTGCCGGTGAGGACCACGGTCTTCCCTTCCAGCGGACCGCCCTGGCGCCGACGTTCGGACTCGTCCGCCTCCAGCCGCAGCCCCTTCTCGGCCAGCTTGGCGATCAGCTTCCGGGTCTGCTCGTCGGCCAGCGACTCGGCGATCTGCTCGGCCATGATCGGGCCGACGCCGTCGACCTCCTCGATCGCGTCGGGCTGCGCGGCGATCAGCGCCCCGATCGAGCCGAAGTGGTCGGCCAGCGCTTCCGCCGTCACCGCGCCGACGCCGGGGAGGCCGAGGGCGAAGAGGACGCGGCGGAAAGGCTGGCGGCGCGAGGCGTCGATCGCCGCGACCAGGTTGCGGGCCGAGGTCTCGGCGAAGCGGTCGAGCTCGACCAGGCGCTCCTCGTCGAGGTCGTAGATGTCGCCGACGTCGGTGATCACCCCCTCATCGAGGAAGGTGAGCGCCTGCTTCTCCCCCAGCCCCTCGATGTCCATCGCCCCTTTGCTGACGAAATGCTTGACGTGCTGGGAGGCCTGCCCCGGGCAGCCCTTGCGGTTGGGGCAGATCGTGAAGACCGAGTCCTCGTGCTTCACGGTCGGCGTGTCGCATTTCGGGCACTTCTTCGGCGGCTTCGGCTTGCGCGCCCGCGGGTTCTCGCGCGGCAGCCGCGGCGAGACGACCTGAGGGATCACGTCGCCGGCACGCATCACGACCACCTCGTCGCCCTCGCGCACGTCCTTGCGCGCCAGGTCCTCCTCGTTGTGGAGGGTCGCGGTGGTCACCGTCACCCCGCCGACGTGGACCGGGTCGAGCATCGCGAAGGGCACCAGGTGGCCGGTGCGGCCGACGTTCCAGACCACCTTGCTCAGCCTCGTCGTCGCCGTCGTCGGCGCGAACTTCCAGGCGATCGCCCAGCGCGGCTCGCGCCCGACGACGCCGAGCTCGCGCCACAGCGCCCGCTCGTCGACCTTGACCACGACCCCGTCGATCTCGTAGTCGAGCGTGTCGCGGCGCTCCTCCCACCAGCGGCAGCGCTCGACCACCTCCTCCACCCCGTCGTGGTGACCGGTGTCCGGGTTGACCTTGAAGCCGCGCTCGGCGAGCCACTCGACCTCGTCGATGTGGGTGGCGAGGTCGAGCCCGCGCACCGCCCCGATCCCGTAGATCCAGGTCGAGAGGGGACGTTCGGCGGCGAGCGAGGGGTCGAGCTGGCGGATCGAGCCGGCGGCCGAGTTGCGCGGGTTGGCGAAGGTCGGCTCGCCGGCCTCGGCCCGGCGCTCGTTGAGCGCCTTGAAGGCGGCGATCGGCAGGTAGGCCTCGCCCCGCACTTCGATCAGCTCCGGCGCGTCGGGGATCCGCAGCGGCACCGAGCCGATCGTGCGCAGGTTCTGGGTCACGTCCTCGCCGACCTGCCCGTCGCCGCGGGTCGAGCCGCGGACCAGCACGCCCCCCTCGTAGGTCAGCGTGATCGCCAGGCCGTCGATCTTCGGCTCGGTCGTGTAGCTGAACTGCGCGGCGCTGATGTCGAGCCGCTTCAGGTAGTTGGCGAGCCGCGTCTCCCAGGCGCGCAGCTCCTCCTCGTTGCGGGCATTGCCGAGCGAGAGCATCGGCTCCAGGTGCCGGGCGTGCTCGAAGCGGTCCAGGGGCGGGGCGCCGACCCGCTGGGTCGGCGAGTCCGGGCTGCGCAGCTCCGGGTGGTCGGCCTCGATCGCGCGCAGCTCGTCGAGCAGCTCGTCGTACTCGTCGTCGCCGATCTCCGGTTCGTCGAGGACGTAGTAGAGGCGGTTGTGGCGGGCGAGGAGCCGGCGCAGCTCCGCCGCGCGCTCGGCCGTCCCGCTCACGCCGAGGCCGTGCTCGCCGCCAGCATCTCCTCGAACCCCCAGCCGTTGAGGGTCTCGATCTGGCCGTGGTCGGTGAGGTCGAAGTGAATCGGCGTGACCGCGATGCGACCCTCCGCGACCGCGTTCAGGTCGGTTCCCTCGACCTCCTCGTACCCCGGTTTCCAGCCGTAGATCTCGTAGGTCCTGCGCCCGCCGCCGCCCCCGTGCTCGACCTCGCGCAGCTCGTCGTCGTAGATCCGCTTGCCGAGCTTCGTCACCTCGACCCCGATCGGCGGGACGCCCGGGAAGTTGACGTTGATCAGGGTCGCCTCCGGCATCGCTTCGCCGCGCAGTCGGGTCACCAGCTCCGCGGTGAAGGCCGCCCCGGCGTCGAAGTCGAAGCGCCCGCCGGCGTAGCCGAGGCCGCCTTCCCTGGTCTGCTGGGAGAGCGCCAGCGCGGGGATGCCGAGGATGATCCCCTCCAGCGCCGCGGCCACCGTCCCCGAGTAGGTGATGTCGTCGCCGAGGTTGGCGCCGTGGTTGATCCCGGAAACGATCAGGTCGGGGCGGCCGCCGGCCAGGCCCAGCTCGGCGAAGCGGACGCAGTCGACCGGGGTGCCGTCGGTGGCGAAGCCGACGTCGCCGTCGCCGAACTCGACTTCCTCGACGCTGAGCGGCGAGCGGGTGGTGATGCTGCGGCCGCTGGCGCTGCGGTTGGAGTCGGGCGCGACCACGGCGACCTCGACGCCGTCGAGCTCGCGCAGGGCGCGGCGGGCCGCCTGCAGGCCCGGGGCGCTGATGCCGTCGTCGTTGGTGAGGAGGATGCGCATGGGCTCGATTCTAGGCGGCAGAGAGGTCCGAGATACTGCCCCCGTGCCGACCGTGCGACTCGACATCGAATACGACGGCGGGGGATTCCGGGGCTGGGCGCGCCAGCCCGGCCTGCGCACCGTGCAGGGCGAGCTGGAGGCCGCCCTGGCGACGGTCCTGCGCGAGCCGGTGGCGCTGACCGTGGCCGGGCGCACCGACACCGGCGTGCACGCGCTCGGCCAGGTGGCGAGCTTCCGG
>Ga0210085_1000781_pt1 | contig 13037 bp, 10 predicted proteins | sample China_Galinas_PW_5_FD_184866 | JGI IMG/M metagenome (GOLD analysis project Ga0210085, IMG submission 184866) | Wetland microbial communities from San Francisco Bay, California, USA, that impact long-term carbon sequestration - China_Galinas_PWC_D1... | ecosystem: Environmental > Aquatic > Marine... | reverse complement strand
CCAGTCCGACAAATCCTCGAAGTCGTCCAGGACTCGACTGTTCATATCGTGACCGCCAACCGGTCGACCCCCGCGGTGAGCCCGCCGAGGAATGCGTCCATCGGGACCTCGGCAGCACCTGTGCGGTAGGGCGACCGACCGCGCGCGAAGGGCAGCTCGGCCCCGGGCCGCTCGACCGGGGTTCCGGGCGCGGGTACGAGCCCGAAGCCGCCGTCGGGGAACCGTCGACCGAGGTCGCTCCCGGGGATCGGTCGGACGAAGGCCCCCTGCCCGTCCTCGACGTACTGCGCCGGCACCGGGTCGGCACCATCATCGACGTTGATCGCCACGTGGTTGACAAGGAGGAACCGGAGACCCGGACCTGAAAGCACGTCCACCGACAGACACAGCTCGTGGCGGTCCACCGAGGCCCGGCTCTCGATGCGAATCAGCCCTTCGGCGTACCTGTAGTACCACCGACAGGCCTGGGGGGTCATCTCGAACGCGGAGGGCACATCCAGCAGCCGCCAAACGGCCCCGAGCTGGACGAAGAGCCGCTGACCCTGGGACCGGAAGAGCCCCAGATAGCTGCGAACGGTCGAAAGCAAGCGGTCGATGCTCACATGCCCTTGGGTCACCATCGAGTGGAAGACCACCGCCATCCAGGCGGTGGACGTCATGGCGGCCTCGTCCGGGGTCAGCGCACCGCCGGTACGCAGGATGTGGCCGTGGGGGCGCAGGACCTGAAGCTCCTTGGCCTTGAGCACCACGTGCCGGCAGTCGCCCGCAAAGAAGGACAAGAGGCGGCCGTCCTCTGCTTCCACCTCCCTCCGGTCCTCGCCGAACAGATCGCTCATCTCGGGCTCCGTCAGGTCTGCGGCGCCCAAGACCGATGCGGTGGCGAAGAGGCTCGGCGCGGGGATCGGCTGGTCATCCCCGGCCGGCGCCCGCACGGGTGCGGCTTCCGGCAGGGCCAGTGCGCGCCCATCGACTGGTTCTGCCGGGAGGCCAGCACCCAATGCTGCTCGGGATGGAACAAGGGCGTATGGTCCAGGTAGTGGCTGACGTAATACTCGTTCAGGCGCACCGCCCCGTAATGAGCCAAAGCCAAGTCCTGGGCATAGATCAGGTCCAGGTCCACGGGAGACGTACCGGTGTTTTCGAGCTCCACGTGCCAAAACCAGGCAAGGGCGGCGTCGGCCAGGACGAGCGAGACCGGAAACCGGACTTCTTGCCACGCCCCCCGCACCCGAAGCCATCTCTCGTCGCACTCGACCGCCCCTCCGCTGTGCGGTCCGAGCAAGGGCCAAGCGTCGAGCCGCTCTCCGTGTCGGCGCAGATAGAGATTAGCCGGCGGGCCTTCCACCTCGGTGCCGAGGAACAGGTTGACCATGATGTCGTCATGGTCCATCCGGCGGAGGGATCCGTTGGCGGTCACCTGCACGGCGAGACCGGCCCGGCTCACGATGCGCAGGGGACACGGGTCGAGCCGGCGCTGTTCACTGGACACGGGAGGCTCCTGTTCTTGTCGAAACCTGGATTTCCTGCGTGGGGCCACGGCGCCACCCTGTGCCAGGGCTAAGACCGGTCACCGCCGATGTGGCCTCTGGACTCTGTCTCGATGATCGCCTTGGCCGCGCTGGCGGTCATGGTGCCAACGACTAACATTCGTCGGGGCTGGTGCTGGTACCATGACCGGTACGCACAAAGAAGCACCCGGCACGGCGAAGCCCAGGCTGATGCCGTGCGCCATATATTGCCTGAAACCCACGGGCTGGCGCTGACACCATCGCCGTTCGGCAGGCAAAACCCCATGCGATGCCGAGTTTTTACCGCGGTCGATAGACCCAAAGAATGACGGACGAAACAACAAGAGGAGACCTGACATGTATCGATTTCTGGCGGTCGCGCTCAGCCTGATCAGCACCAGCTGCTTCGCCTGGCAGCTGCAGCCTACCGACTCGAGCCTCAGCTTTGTCTCGATCAAGAAGGACAGCGTCGGCGAGGTCATGCACTTCAAGAAGCTGACCGGCTCGCTCGATAACAGCGGGACAGCGGTGTTGTCAGTGCCCCTGGCCAGCGTCGAGACCGGGATCCCCGTCCGGGACGAGCGTATGCGCGACCTCCTGTTTCAGGTCGCCCAGTACCCCAAAGCCACCTTCCAGGGCACCATCGACATGAAGACGGCCGCGGCCTTGAAGGCGGGTGACCAGGCTCACATACCGGTTAAGGGGCAGCTCTCACTGCACGGCAAGAGCGCCGAGATCAGCGCCGACACACTCGCGACCAAGCTGGCTGATGGACGCCTGAGCGTGGTGACCACCGAGCCGGTGATCGTCCATACGGGGGACTTCGGCCTGAATGACGGCGTGAAGAAGCTGATGGAGGTCGCCGGCCTGCCTGCCATCAGCAGGGCGGTACCGGTGACATTCGCGCTGACTTTCACGCCTTGAGGCGGGAACGCATCTCGCTCGCCCTGCAATACCCCGCCGCCCAGCCCTCGCTGTCGCGGGTCGATCGGCCAGCTCTTGAAATGGGGACAGGGATGTCCAGGCTCCGCTTCGACTTTGCAGGCCGATCAGTGCTTCCCGAGGGAGTCCGTGCCCTACTCCGCCTCCACGGCCTTCATGCTCAGGCGTACCCGGCCCTGCTTGTCGATCTCCAGGACCTTGACCCGAACGATGTCACCCTCGGAGAGCTTGTCGCTCACCTTCTGGACCCGCTCTTCGCTGATCTGTGAGATGTGCACCAGCCCGTCCCGTCCGGGCAGGATGGTGACGAAGGCGCCGAAGTCCATGAGACGCGCCACGCGTCCCTCGTAGACTCGGCCGACCTCCACGTCGGCGGTGATGAGCTCGATGCGCTTCTTGGCCTCCTCGCCGGCCCCCCTGTCCACCGAGAAGATCTTCACCAGCCCGTCGTCGGAGATGTCGATAGTGGCACCGGTCTCCTCGGTAATGGCCCGGATGGTGGAGCCGCCCTTGCCGATGACGTCGCGGATCTTCTCCGGATGGATCTTGAACTCGATGATCCGGGGGGCGTGCTCCGACATCTCCGCCCGGTGGACGTCGATCACCTTGTTCATTTCGCCCAGGATGTGCATCCGTCCATCCTTCGCCTGGGCCAGGGCGGTCTCCATGATCTCCCGGGTGATGCCCTCGATCTTGATGTCCATCTGCAGGGCGTTGATGCCCTCGCTGGTGCCGGCCACCTTGAAGTCCATATCCCCCAGGTGGTCCTCATCCCCCATGATGTCGGTGAGGACCGCAAACTGGTCGCCCTCTTTGATGAGTCCCATGGCCACCCCTGCCACCGCGCCCTTCACCGGAACGCCCGCGTCCATGAGGGAGAGGCTGGTCCCGCAGACGCTCGCCATGGAGCTCGATCCGTTGGATTCGGTAATCTCCGAGACGACACGCACCGAGTAGGGAAACTGGTCGATGCCCGGCATCACCGCCAGCACGCCGCGCTTGGCGAGACGCCCGTGGCCGATCTCCCGCCGCTTGGGGCTGCCAACACGCCCAATCTCCCCAACGCAGAAGGGGGGGAAGTTATAGTGGAGCATGAAGTGCTCCCGCCGCTCCCCTTCCAAGGCATCGATGATCTGGGAATCCCGCTCGGTCCCGAGCGTAGTCACCACCAGGGCCTGGGTCTCCCCCCGCGTGAACAGGGCGGAGCCGTGTGTGCGGGGCAGTACTCCGGTACGGATGCTGATGGGGCGCACGGTCCGCGTGTCGCGCCCGTCGATGCGCGCATCCCCCCCCAGGATGCGGCCGCGTACGATCCGCTTCTCCAGCTTCTCGATGGCCCCCATCACCTGCTGCTCGGACCACTTGGGGCTCTCGCCCCCGGCAAGCTCCGCCACTGCCGCCTTGCGGATCTCCCCCAGGGCCGCATAGCGCTGCAGCTTCTCCCGGATGCGGTAGGCGTCGCCGAGGCTTGCCTCGCAGGCATCCGCCACCGCGGCGGAGAGCTCCGTATCCGGCTCAGCGGGCGACCAGGGAATGGGGGCCCTATTGACCTCCGCGGCCAGCTCCCGGATCGCCTGGATCGCGATCTGCATCTGCTCGTGCCCGAACAGCACGGCCCCGAGCATGACGTCCTCCGACAGGCCCCGGGCCTCCGACTCCACCATGAGGACCGCGTGCTCGGTGCCGGCCACCACCAGATCGAGGTCGCTGTCGACGCTGAGCCCCGTGAAAGGCGGATTGAGCAGGTACTCCCCGTTCTTGTAGCCGACCCGTGCCGCCCCCACCGGCCCGTTGAACGGAACACCGGCCACCGCTAGGGCCGCCGAGGCGCCCAGCATGGCGGGCACCTCGGAACTCACCGCCGGGTTCAGGGATTTCACCGTGGCGATGATCTGCACCTCGTTGATGAAGCCGTTCGGGAACAGGGGGCGAATCGGCCGGTCAATCAGGCGGGAGGTGAGGATCTCGCCTTCGCTGGGACGGCCCTCCCGGCGGAAGAAGCCGCCCGGAATGCGGCCCGCGGCGTAGGTCTTCTCCTGATAGTCCACGGTGAGGGGCAGGAAGTCCCGCTCCACCCCGGGGCTCTTGTGCACGACCACCGTCGCCAGGACGACGGTGTCTTGCACGTTGATCAGCACGGCGCCGTCGGCTTGGCGGGCGATCTCGCCGGTCTCCATGGTCACGGTCTGGTCGCCAAATTGGAAGGTCTTTCTGATGGAAGTCACTGGCTATTCCTCGAAATTCGACATGCCGCCGTCTCCAGTTGCTGTGCTTCGGCGGGCTGTTGCGGACAAGAGATGGATCAAGAATTGGACAGTCGCCTCCAGCCCGAATTGCCAACGGGTGGAAACGGCCAGGTGGCTGCGTTGCTGCGACCCAGCCCACCGCGCGGCTTCGGCCGCGCTTGCAGACTTCACGGTTAACGGCGCAAACCGAGACGTGCAATAAGGGCACGATAGCGATCGAGGTCCTTGCGCTTCAGGTAGTCAAGCAGCTTGCGGCGGGAGCTCACAAGACGGATGAGGCCCCGGCGGGAGTGATGGTCCTTCTTGTGGACCGTGAAGTGGCCGGTAAGGTCCTGAATGCGGGCCGTCAAAAGGGCCACCTGGACCTCCGGGGACCCGGTATCGGCCGGACCGCGCTTGAACTCGCCGATAATCTGCTCCTTCCGCGCTGCGCTCATTGTCACTTTCGTCGTCTCCAAATTGACGTACGGATATGGAATGACCCTTTCGCCGCACCGCAGGGTGCAACGCCGACCGCCCCAACAATGAGCTCAGGGGGTCCGGGCCGACCTGAAGCAAACGGTTAATTCTAAGCGTTTCACAGCTCTCGTGGAACCGCGAAATCCCGGCCGGCTCACAGCAGGCGCTTCGGCTGTATTCTGCCGTCATCCAGCACCGAGCCGACACCGATAAACCGCCGAGACGGGTCGTACAGCCGCACGAGACCCTCGGTCGGCGCCTGGGGCACGAGCACTGCCTGCCCTTGGCGCAGGTAGAAGGCGGCGTCCTCGGACAGGCGGAGTGCCGGCCAGTGGCCCAAGGCGCTCTCCAGCGGAAGCAGGAGTCCGTCTAACGATTCGGGACCTCCGTGCTCCGCCAGCGCCTCGAGGTCCGCCATGCGCACCAAGCGAGCATCCGGCTCCGTAAAGGGCCCGACGCCCGTGCGCCGAAGCGCCGCAACATGGCCCCCGCAGCCGAGGGCCTTGCCGATGTCCTCCGCCAAGGTACGCACGTAAGTCCCTTTGGAGCAGTGGACACCCATCTCGAAGTCCGGCGGGGCGAACGTCAGCAGCCGTATGTCGAAGATCTGCACCGTGCGGGGGGCACGCTCCACCTCGATTCCCTGGCGGGCCAGCTTGTAGAGTCGTTCCCCTTGATGCTTGACCGCCGAGTACATGGGGGGAAGCTGATCGATCGACCCGATGAAACCCCGCAGCACCCCACGCAGCTCTTCCTCCCCGATGCCGGTCACCGGCGCGGTCGCCACCACCTCCCCTTCGGCATCCGCCGTCGTGGTCGTCACCCCGAGGCGAACCAGCACCCGGTAGCGCTTGTCCGCATCCAGAAGGAACGCGGAGAGCTTGGTGGCACCCCCAAGGCATATGGGAAGCAGGCCCGTGGCCAAGGGGTCGAGGCTCCCGGTATGCCCCGCCTTGGCGGCGTTATAGAGTCGCTTGACCCGCTGCAGCGCCTCGTTGGAGGTCATCCCGAGGGGCTTGTCCAACAGGAGGATGCCATCCAGGTTTCGGCCGTGCCGGCGCCGGCGTCCCATCTGCACCCGCTCCCCTCGCTCGCTTCTCAGTCGTTGCCGGCGTCGTCATGACCGACGGCCTCGTCGATCAGGTGCGCGAGCTCCTCGCCCCGACGAACCGAATCGTCGTGGACAAACCGAAGCTCAGGCACACCGCGCAGGCGGATGCGGTGGGCCAGCTCATGGCGCAGGAATCCGGCGAGCCGCCCGTTCAAGAGGCGCTCCTGCTCACGGCCACCCTCGTCCACCGGGAAGCAGGTGAAAAAGACCTTTGCGTGGGCCAGGTCATGGCTCACCCGAACCTCTTGGATCGTGATCAGGCCCAGGCGGGGATCCTTGACGTGGTCCCGCAGAATGCCGGCAAGCTCCCGCTGGAGCTCGGGTCCGATCCGCTCCGAGCGAGGGTACTCCTTCATGGCAGCCGATCGGACTGAGCCGCCAGCCCCCGCCCGGACGCGCAGTCCGTCTGCCGGCCCCTCCCTGCCCTCCGCCGGCTCACAGCTGTCTCGCCCGCTCGGTGCGCTCGAAGACCTCGATGTGATCCCCCACCTGGACATCGTTGTAGTTCTTGACGCCGATACCGCACTCTGTGCCCGCCTTCACCTCGGAGACGTCGTCCTTGAACCGGCGCAGGGACTCGAGTGCACCTTCGTAGATAACCACGTTGCTGCGCAGCACGCGAATGGGGTTGTTCCGCTTGATAACGCCTTCCACCACCATACAGCCGGCGACGGCGCCGAACTTCGAGGAGCGGAAGACGTCGCGGACCTCTGCCAACCCGATGATCTCTTCCGTGACCTCCGGCGAGAGCAGACCCGAGAGCGCCTTCTTGACGTCGTCGATCAGCTCGTAGATGACGCTGTAGTAGCGCAGATCGAGCCCCTTCTCCTCCACCACCCGCCGGGCGGCGCCGTCCGCGCGGACATTGAAGCCCAGGATGATGGCATTCGAGGTCACCGCCAGATTGGCATCCGACTCATTGATCCCGCCAACCCCGGAGGCGACGATGGTCACCTTCACCTCGTCGGTGGAGAGTCTGAGAAGGCTCTCACGCAAGGCCTCCACGCTGCCCTGCACGTCCGCCTTGATGACGAGGTTGACGGTCTTCGTCTCCCCTTCCTTGAGCTGGGAGAAGAGCTGATCCAGGCTTGCACCGCGCTGCTCCTCCAACTTGGACTGGCGCTCCCGCTCGGCGCGCAGCTGGGCCACCTCACGGGCCCGCCGCTCGTCCGCAACGGCGATTACGTCATCGCCGGCGTTCGGGGCGCTCGAGAGACCGAGGACCTGGACGGGGATGGACGGACCCGCCTCGTTCACGCTCTGACCCGCCTCGTCGAACATAGCGCGCACCCGGCCGAACTCGGTGCCGGTGACGATCACATCCCCACGATGCAGCGTGCCGGACTGCACCAGGACGGTGGCCACCGGGCCCCGGCCCTTATCCAGACTCGACTCCACGATGGTGCCGCAGGCGGGACCCTCCACCGGGGCCTTGAGCTCCAGGACTTCGGCCTGCAGCAGCAGGGCGTCGAGAAGGTCGTCGATACCCTCGCCCGTCTTGGCCGAAACCTTGACCACCATGGTGTCGCCACCCCACTCCTCAGGAACCACCTCACGCTGGGTGAGCTCCTGCATCACGCGGTCGGGGCTCGCATCCGGCCTGTCGATCTTGTTGACGGCCACGACAATGGGCACCTGGGAGGCCCGGGCGTGCTGGATCGCCTCCACGGTCTGCGGCATCACGCCGTCGTCCGCAGCCACCACCAGGACAACGATGTCGGTGACCCGGGCACCACGCGCGCGCATCGCGGAGAAGGCGGCATGGCCCGGCGTGTCCAGGAAGGAGATGGTCCCGCGGTCCGTCGCCACGTGGTAGGCGCCGATATGCTGGGTGATGCCGCCCGCCTCGCCCGCCGCCACATGGGTGCGACGGATGTGGTCGAGAAGCGAGGTCTTACCATGGTCGACGTGCCCCATGATGGTCACGACCGGGGCCCGCGGCTGCGTGGGGAGCTGCTCGGTCTGCTCTTCCACCTCCCGAAACAGGGCGTCCTCCGCGTCCCGCCGCTGGGCGGCGACCGCCTTGTGTCCCATCTCTTCGACGACCAGGGTGGCCGTATCCCGGTCCAGCACCTGGTTGATGGTGACGGCCATGCCCTGCTTGAAGAGCTCCTTGATCACGTCGCCCGCCTTTACGGACATCCGCTGGGCCAGGTCCGCGACCGTGAGGGCATCGGGGATCTCGACCTCCCGCACCACGGGCGCCGTGGGGCGCTGGAATCTATGCTTGTCCTGCAGCTGGGGCTTCGCCATCTTCTTCTTGCGGCGGAGGCGCCGCTCGGCGGCCGGGGCCGCTTCGGCTTCCGTCCCCCCTTCCGCCTCTTCATACTCCACCTCGCCGACCAGCTCACGGGCCCGCACCGCGTCCTTGCGGGCCGCCTTCCTGACCGCCTTCTCCTTCTCCGTCGGCTCAACCGCACGCTTGCCGGCCTTGCGGGCCTTGGCAAGCTTCTGCTCCGCTTTCGCGGGCTCGACCTCGGGCTCGGGGCGGGCCTCGACGGCCCGCCTTGGGGCGGCCTCCTCCTCCGCGATTCGCCGCGCATCCTCTTCGGCTCTACGCCGGAGCTCGTCCTCCACGCGCCGTCGCGCTTCCTCCTCCTTGGCCTTGCGCTCCAGCTCTTCCTGCTCGGCGAGGCGCCGGGCCTCCCCTTCGGCCCGGCGGGCCTCCAGCTCGGAGCGTCGGCGCAGCTCGTCGATGCCCCTGGCGCGTTCCGGCTCCTCGGCAAAACCCCGGGGGCGCTCGGCCTCCGCCACGGTGGCGATCGCGACCTCCGCCTGGGGCGCGGCGGCCTCCGCGGGCCCGCTTGTCCGCTTGACGTAGGTGCGCTTGCGCCGCACCTCCACGCTCACGGTCTTTGTCCGGGGGGTGACTGCCGCCCGCACGCCGCCCGTACGCGGACTCGCCACCGGCTGACGCAGCTCGCTCACGGACTTACGCTTAAGGGTGACGCGACTCGGCGCGGCGGCGCCCTCTGCCTCTTTCCGGCCGTGGCTTCGGCGCAGATAGCCAAGGAGCTGGAACTTCTCGCTCTCCGTCAGGGTGGCCCCCTCATCGGCGGCAGCGATCCCAGCCTCCTGCAGCTGGGCAAGAAGGCGCTCGACAGGGATACCGACGGTTGTGGCGAGCTGCTTGACTGTGACTTCGCTCATCAGCATGCCTTCCTCATTCTCCGTCCGCGGCAGCGAACCAGTGCTCGCGTGCCTTCATGATCAGCCGGGCGGCGTGCTCCGCGTCGATGCCCGCCAGCTCCGTAAGCTCGTCCACCGATTGCTCGGCGAGGTCCTCTCTCGAGACCACGCCGTTGCGGGCCAGCGTAAAGGCCAGGCTCTGGTCCATACCCTCCAGGCTGAGCAGGTCCTCCGCGGGCTCTTCCGGCAGGTCGCTTTCCTCGCTGGCGATGGCGCGGGTCAGCAAGACATCTTTCGCCCGATTACGCAGCTGCTGGACGAGCTCCTCATCGAACTCCGCGATGGAGAGCATCTCCGCCAAGGGGACGTAGGCCACCTCGTCGACCGTGGAGAACCCCTCTTCGACCAGGACCGCAGCGACGTCCTCGCCCACATGGAGCTGCTCCATGAAGGTCTCCACTAGGCGCTGTGCCTCCTGCTCGCTCTTGGCAGCCGCGTCCTCCTCGTTCATAACGTTGAGCTCCCACGCGGTCAGCTGGCTCGCCAGGCGGACGTTCTGCCCCCCGCGCCCGATGGCCTGGGAGAGGTTCTCCTCCTTCACGGCCACGTCCATGCTCCGCGCCTCCTCGTCGATGACGATGGAGACCACATCCGCCGGGGACATGGCATTGATGACGAACTGGGCCGGGTTCTCATCCCACAGGATGATATCGACGCGCTCCCCGTTGAGCTCATTGGAGACCGCTTGTACCCGCGAGCCCCGCATGCCGACGCAGGCACCCACCGGGTCGATGCGGGTATCGGAGGTGCGCACGGCGATCTTCGCCCGGGAGCCCGGGTCCCGGGCCGCGGCGAGGATCTGGATGAGCCCTTCGCCCACCTCGGGCACCTCGAGCTTGAAGAGCTCGATGAGAAGCTCCGGTGCCGTACGGCTGACGAAAAGCTGGGGACCCTTGGGTTCCGAACGCACGTCGAAGAGGTAACCACGCAGGCGGTCCCCGGGCCGCACCGACTCCCGGGGGATCACTTGGTCTCGGGGGACGATCGCCTCGGCATTGCCCCCGAGGTCCAGAATGATGCTGCCCCGGTCGATCTTCTTCACCAGGCCGGTGACGAGGTCGCCTTTGCGGCCCTGGTAGGCATCCACCACCTTGGCCCGCTCCGCCTCGCGCACCTTCTGCACGATGACCTGCTTGGCGGTCTGTGCGGCGATGCGGCCGAACAGAACCGATTCGATCGGCTCCTCCACGAAGTCCCCGACGTTCAGGGAGGCATCACGCTCACGGGCCGCGCTCAGAGTGATCTGATGTTCCGGGGCCTCCAGCCCCTCCTCGGCCGGGTCTTCCACCACCGCCCAGCGGCGGAAGGTGCTGTACTCGCCGGTGGTGCGGTTGATGGCCACGCGGGCGTCGATGTCGCCGCCGTACCGCTTGCGGGTGGCCGACGCGAGGGCAGCCTCCAGGGCCTCGAATATGACCTCTCTGGGCACATCCTTTTCGTTCGAGACCGCTTCGACTACCAACAGAATTTCTTTGCTCATGCCGTGTCTTTCCGAATCAGAATTCAGGCACCAGTCGTGCAGACTCGACCATTGCTAAGTCAAACTCACGCATCTCCCCACCGACCTCGAGGCGCACGGCCCCGTCACCCAAGCCGTTGAGGACGCCTTCGAAATTCCGCCGTCCTTCGATCTTGCCCTCCAGCTTGAGGCGCACCCGCCGGCCCGCGAAGCGTTGGAAATGCTCCGGGGTGAAGAGCGGGCGGTCCAATCCGGGTGAGGACACCTCCAGATCGTAGTGGCCGGGCAGCGGGTCCTCCACATCGAGCACCCCGCTCAACTGGTGGCTGACCGCCGCGCAGTCGTCCAGGGTGACCCCGCCCTCGCGATCGATGTAGACCCGCAGCACCGCACCGCCTTGGCCGCGCCCGACATACTCGACCCCCACGAGCTCGTAGCCCATGGGCTCGACCACCGACCGGGTCAGGCGCACCAACCTGCTGTCCGCGAGCCGCATCCGCTCTGGTCAAAACAACGAATGTCCAGAAACAAAAAATGGGCCTAAGGCCCACTCCCGCAAGGGTCGCGTCCATCTCCACGCACGGCCCCTGCCGACCACCAACCCAAAAAAAACCCCGGTCACGGGGTCCTCAGGTCATCAACATCCCTTTACCGTTTCGAACTTTCCAAAGCCTCATTATGTTAACAATCAGCTCAAGGCGAAGCAAGGCAAACGCCGCTGGGCGAGTCCGGCATCCACGGTCGCCCGCAAGGCACCGATTCATTCGCAGACCGACCCATTATCTGCAACGCAATCAACGCGTTTCAAGACCGTGGGGACGGAAAGGCCGGATTGATCGGTGCCTCCTCAGATGTCGACGCCCCGCTCCAGCTCTCCGCCCCTTCGGAGCTCCCGTTTTAGGATCTTGCCGGCGGCGTTCTTCGGGAGAGATTCCCGCAGCAGAATGCGCCGGGGGACCTCATGGCGGCCCAGATGGGACCTGCACCAGGTTCTCAGCTCCCCGGCATTCGCATCCTCGCCGGGCGTCAGCACGATAAAGGCCACGGGAATCTCCCCGTGGAGGGGATCCGGCTCGCCGACCACCGCCGCCTCCGCCACCGCTGGGTGGCGGTACAGAACCTCCTCGATCACACGAGGATACACGTTCATTCCGTTGGTTATGATGAGATCTTTGATGCGGTCAACCAGGTAGAAGTAGCCGTCCGCATCCCGATAACCCAGATCGCCGGTGCGGAACCAGTCGCCGAAAAAGCCGGCCCGGGTCTCGTCGGGAAGCCCCCAATAGCCCCTCATGACGTTCGGCCCCCGCACGCAGACCTCCCCATGCGACCCATCCGGGAGCCATTGGCCATCCGGGCCTGCAATCCGCATCTCCACGTCTGCAATCGGCAGGCCCACGGAACCGGGCTTCCGCGGTCCATCGAGGGGGTTGACGCAGGTCACCGGCGAGCACTCCGTCGGACCGTCCCCCTCCAGCACGGGCGCCCCGAAACGCTGCTCAAACGTGGCCATCACCGCCCGGGGCATGGCGGCACCGCCGGAGACGCAGAAGCGGATCGAGCGCCACTGGGCAACCGCAGAATCGTCCAGCCGGAGCAGGAGGCTGTACATGCTGGGGACACCGAGAAACACGGTCGCCTGATGTCGGCTGACCGCCGCTGTCACCAGCCGCGGATCGAACCGGTCCACCGGAATGAATCCCAGTCCGTGGAGCAGCGGGGTGAGCATCCCGACCGTCGCAGCAAACGCATGAAACATCGGCAGCACAACGAGGATGCGGTCCCGACCAGGGACAAGCGTCAGGGCGCCCATGATGCTCGCCGCGTTTGCAGTGAGATTGCCGTGGGTCAGCATGGCCCCCTTCGGACGGCCGGTGGTGCCGGAGGTATAGAGGATTGCGGCAAGCGCCTCGGCGGGATCCGTGGTCGGCGCCGGGACTGGCCCGCCGACCTCGGCCAGGGCCTCTAACGAGGGCTCGTCATCTGCCCCTGGTTGACCAATGCGCACCGCGATCTCCAGGCCGGGGAGTGCCGCCCTCACCTGCGCCGCGAGTTCGGTCAGCCCTACGTGGAAGAATAGGCCCCTGACGCCCGCATCCGAGAGCATGAAGACGATCTCTTGG
>Ga0210085_1000780_pt1 | contig 13084 bp, 17 predicted proteins | sample China_Galinas_PW_5_FD_184866 | JGI IMG/M metagenome (GOLD analysis project Ga0210085, IMG submission 184866) | Wetland microbial communities from San Francisco Bay, California, USA, that impact long-term carbon sequestration - China_Galinas_PWC_D1... | ecosystem: Environmental > Aquatic > Marine... | reverse complement strand
CCATATCAAATTCCGCCAGGCGATCCTGGCCACCGGTTCACACCCCACCCCGTTTCCCGGTGTTCCCTTCAAAAAAGGGGGTCGGATCATGAATTCCACCGGTGCCCTCGCTCTGGCAGAGGTCCCCGAAAGTCTTCTGGTCATCGGCGGCGGATACGTGGGACTGGAACTGGGGTCGGTCTATGCCGCCCTCGGCAGCCGGGTCAGTGTGGTGGAACTGGGTGATCGTTTACTGCCGGGCATTGATGCCGATCTGGTGGAACCGCTCAAGCGCCGTCTGGAAAAACTCTTCGTGTCGATCATGCTGAAGACGAAGGTCGAAGGGATCGAAGAAACCGTGGACCGGGTTAAAGTAATCTTCGAAGGCAGCGTCGATCCGGCGGAGCAAGAATTCGATCGTGTCCTTGTCGCCATCGGCCGTCGTGCCAATACGGCAAACATCGGGTTGGAAAATTCAAGCGTCGAGGTCGACGACCGCGGTTTCGTCAAAGTGAATGAGAGGCAGCATACGACCGATAAAAATATTTACGCCGTAGGCGATGTGGTCGGTGGAATGATGCTGGCCCACAAGGCCAGCTATGAGGGGAAAATAGCCGCCGAGGTGATTGCCGGTGAACCCTCTGCTTTCGATGCGCGGGCCATACCGGCCGTGGTCTACACCGACCCGCAAATTGCCTACTGCGGTCTGACCGAAGAAGAATCCCACCGGCAGGGAAAAAAGATTGAGGTCAACCGCTTTCCCTGGAAATTTTCGGGACGCGCCGCAACCATGGATGCCGGGGAGGGGCTGACCAAAATGATCATCGATCCGGACACCGGCCGCATCCTGGGCGTCGGCGTCACCGGTCGAAGCGCCGAAAGCCTCATCGCCGAAGGCGTTTTGGCGGTCGAAATGGGTGCTCTGGCCCAGGATATCGGCCTGACCATCCACCCGCACCCCACGCTTTCAGAAACCGAAATGGAAGCGGCCGAAATTTTCACCGGTACAGCCACCCACATTCTCGGCAAGAAAAGGAGCCGGTAACAACGAAAAGAACCAAAAATACAAACCTTAAAATCCGTATCTTGACACAATATGCATTAAATGTTAATTTTATGCATAAAATTAGAGGGCAATCATGAGAACAACACTTGATTTACCGGAAGATTTAATAAATGAAGCGATGAAAGCCACTCACATTAATACAAAAACCAAAGTTATTATCACCGCCTTAGAAGAGTTGATAAGGAAATCAAAAATCTCCGGATTGAAAGAATTTAAAGGCAAGGTCGATTTGGATATTGATATGAACGCCATCAGAGGGCGTCAATGTCGGTATTAGTTGATACATCCATATGGGTAGCGTATTTCAGGAGTGGAGATAATTCTGAAAAACTTGATTTCTTAATTGATGAAAACCTTATTGTTATTAATGATCTTGTTCTTGCAGAATTGGTTCCATCTTTAAAAGTTCGCAATCAACGCAAAATTATTAATTTATTATATAATATTTTAAAATTAGAACTTTCTATTAATTGGGATCAAATTATTACGTTCCAATCAAAATGTCTGGAAAATGGTTTAAATGGAATCGGTATTCCTGATTTAATAGTTGCCCAAAACGCAAAACAAAACCGATGTGAAATTTATTCGTTAGATAACCATTTTAATCTCATGAAAAACTTTCTTGGGCTCCAGCTATTAGAATAAAATTGGGAAAGGGCAGGGGTATCCCCCGCCCTCTTTTTGCTTATTGACCTTTCTTGTAATGCTCGTTGACCCTCTCCCAGTCGATCACATTAAAAAAGGCCTCGATGTATTCCGGTCGGCGGTTCTGATATTTCAGGTAGTAGGCATGCTCCCAAACATCCAGCCCCAGAATCGGTGTTTTACCCTGACTCAAAGGGCTGTCCTGGTTCGGGGTGGTGACAATCTCCAACCGGCCGTTATCCACGACCAGCCATGCCCAGCCGCTGCCGAACAGCAACGCCGCCGACGTTGAAAATTCTTTCTTGAACGGCTCGAAACCGCCGAACCTCTCCTTGATGGCAGCGGCCACCGGTCCGCCGAAGAACGCTTCCTTCTTCAGGGTCAACCAGAAAAAAGAGTGGTTGGCATGGCCGCCGCCGTGGTTCCTTACGGCGGTTCTGATTTTTTCAGGGATTTTGTCCAATATTTTGACCAGCTCTTCGGCGCTGTAGCCCTTCAGCTCCGAATCATCACCGATGGCGGCGTTCAGTTTGTCGACATAGGTCTGGTGATGCTTCGTGTGGTGAATTTCCATGGTTCGCGCATCGAAATAAGGTTCCAATGCATCGTATGCGTAAGGAAGTTTAGGTAGTGTGTGTGACATTGTTTTTCTCCTGTATGTTGGAACAGCCCCCTTGGGGACCGGTTCGTCTAATATCGGAATACGCCGCGCAATGGCCACCAGCACCCTCGAACTCGGATGCGATCGCCAAACCGTTTCCGGCTCCCGCGGCCGGTTAGAATATAACGATGATCCGTTGTCTCTCAAGTCAGAGACTTGTCAGCGGGGCGGGGATGCCGTTTTTGGGGAGGCCGGCGCCGTTTAGGGAAATTCGTGCCGGCATTGCCTTTCCAGATAGCGGAATATTCGGGACGCACTCATTATTGAAGAAATCGCGGCGCCCGATTCTGCGAGCGACGACTTGGTGCCTGGCACCGGAGGTATCAATTCTGGATTGAATTATTTTTCCGTGGTTTGAATCAAATGGACGTCACGTTGCGGAAAAGGAATTTCGATGCCCACTTTTTTGAATGTGGTATAAATATCCCGATTGAGTTGGTGGGTGAGCTTGCCTTTGTCGTGAGGCCGGTGAGCCCAGCAGAGTAAATCAAAATCAAGGGAAGAGTCACCCATCCTTCGGAACCTCACGCGCGGCTCAGGTGCATCGGCAGCTAAAGGGTTTTCTATGGCCAATTCCAGCAGGATCTTTTCGACATTATCGACATCTGTGCCGTAAGCCACGCCAACCTCTATGTGCACCCTGAATCGTGATTTTGGCGCACTTTCATTGATAATCTTGGAGTTGGTCAAAATATGATTGGGAATCGAAATTTGGACGTCATCGCGGGTGATAATGCGAGTGCTCCTAAGACCGATATCCACGACCTCACCCCTCTCACCTGATTCCAGGACGATATAATCCCCGCCTTTGAAAGGACGATCGGTCAATAGACTCAACCCTCCGAGAATGTTAGCCAACGCTTCCCGGCCGGCAAGGGCAACGGCCAAACCGGCAATCCCGGCAGAAGCCAATACGGCATGCACCGGTATGCCCCAGTAATCCGCTACGTTCCATAAAAACACGACCAGAACCGCGATTGTGATCAGGTTCGAAACGATTCGAATCGCATTGGCATCCAAGGATCGAATACGTTTGCGGGTGGATGAAACGACGGATTCTGAAATACCTCTGCCTAAAGACAGTATCGTCCAGCAACTGGAAATATAAAAAACCAGGGCAAAAATACGGTGAGTTATGTCAAGTACATATCCGGACAGGTTAATTTGCGAATTGATGAACCACCACATAACCAGGGATGTGATTGATAAGGTGAGTGGAAAAATCGCCTTGGTAAACCAATGCCGAGTTTCGGATTCATCATCGGATCGTGAACGTGTCAGGCGGAAAACAATTAAATTAAAAAAGTAGCCGATGCCAAGGACGAATAAAAAGGCCACCCATTTCCATAGGGTCTGTTCTAAAAATATAACTTTAGACCACTTTGGTAGAATATTGATTAAACTTCCAGGGATCAATGGTCCCGGAAGGCTGATAAAATCTTCATAGGCGTCAACTGACGCACCGGGCTTGTATGGCAAGTGTTTGACTCTCTCGTAAAAAGACTTGGCCCGGTTAACCGTGTTAGCACTGAACAAAAATTCTCCCTCGCGCTCACCTTCTGTGATCCGTTTTATTACAATTTCTGTATAAGGGATCGTCCATTTTTTCAGACTTTCGTTTTTTACTGCTTCAAGGCCCGGGATCTCATCGATTGGTGGGATTTCAATTCGATCGAGGATTTCTTTAAGTAAAAATGCACTGTCATCTCCTATTTCTCTGACAGAACTCCGGGCAACCTCACTCAGATCCAGACACAGCATCGCGCGGGATAATGCTGCCGCGCCTTCTTTGCTTAAGTGTCCGGTTTGCAGCTGATCATTATACACCTGGTTCATGTTATTGATAAAGGCCTGATAGGTGCTTCTCGGACTGCTTGTGTCGGGGGGTGCCAAGGGGTGACGGGTGATTTCAATGGCAGCGACCGACAAGGAAAACAGAACCACGAATACCAGAGATATAAGAGAAAGAATAAATCTCGATACGATAGATTGCACGCACAACTCCTTGTAAAATTATCCTAATATGAACGTGCGTTTTTAGCCAGGATGTCTTCCTGGGCTTTTCTTAATTTCTTTATGCGTCGATCGATCACTTCCTGCGGAATTTTTCCTTCTAGTTTGCTCGCCTGGGTTCTCGGTCTGTCTTCATATCCGTAAATGTCGACATAGGGAAATGCGAATTCTCTTATAAAGTCAACGGATTTTTGGAAGTCTTCTTCGGTCTCTCCGGGGAATCCCGCCATGATGTGTGTGGTTATGTTCAATTGCGGAATGTTGTTTTTCAGGCTTCGTAGGCAGCTTTTCACATTTTCAATTTTATAAGGTCGTTGCATCAACCGCAGAATTTTATCCGATGCGGATTGCACTGGCACGATGATGTAATCAATTTTGTCGAAATTTGTCGTTAACAAAGTTTCCAGTTCGGATTGGTATTTAATCAGCCATTGGGCATTAAATTCCTTGATAATCAACTTGTACGCGCCGTCAATTTTAAAAATATCGGACAACAGCTCAACCACGCTGGTGCCGATATCGATTCCATAGCACCCCGTATCACCGGCAATCAGAGTGAATAATCGATGCCCCTGGCTCAATCCCTTTTTAAACTCCAAGAGTATCTCACCAATGGGTTTACTCTCCAAAGTGCCGGCGGCAAATTTGATGGCACAATAGCTGCAGTTTCCCAAGCACCCTCTCGCCAATCTGATGGTGAACAGATCATCCCTGTCATACTCCGAATCAAGGCGCACATTGAGTTTGGGTTTCATTCTTTGGGGTTCTATGGCGGCAAAGTCGTAAAATAGTGGATGACTGTAAATTTTGTTCGGTTCGGGGATGTCCCTGAATTTAATGTCCGCCCCGATGAGATCATCAAAATGATCCAACTCGCGTGGAGACAGGAAATCGATATCTTTATAGTCCTCGATCATATCCGGACTTATTTTAGATAAACACCCCGCCACCACAATCTTGGAGTTGTCATGGCAATTGTCTCTGTAGTAATTTAAAGCTTGAATGGATTGATTCTCTCTATCTTTAACAAACGCACAGGTGCTGATAACGATTAATTTCGCATGCCGGTAATCTTCGGTAAAGCTGTAACCATTAGTTTCCAGGTAATTGAATATTTTTTGGGAATCGATGCCTCGACGAGGACAACCCAGGGCACAAAGGAAAAATGTTTTCATAATTATCGTTCACCTCAATGAATCATTGATTTTAGGGGAGCAGAAAGAAATAATTGAACATCTTTCACAATTAAATTTTTCCCGCGTTCCTTAGACTTTGCGCTGATGGCCAAAACTAATCAACATATCTGGTTACGATTTTTCGTGTTTTAACAGTACCACCATTTACCAGCGTCGGGTGCGTCCCCCGGCTGCGGCGTCGCCTGCCTTCTACGGATGTGGCTGTTAACGGCATTCCGACCAGGTTGCATATGGCTCTCGTGAGCTTCGCCAACGCATGGATTCCGGTCACATTTCAGTACCGCATGTTATCTTCGTCCCCCTTCAACTCTTACCGGGCCGCCGTGCTGGCGTCCATTTTCTTGCCAGTTTTCACCGCTATCTAATGCTTTCGCTCTTGCATCATATCGATCTAATTGTCTCCTGTAACCCACCTCATCGTCATCGAAATATTCAGGCTCAACGTTTTCAGTGGGTTCGGCCGGGGTCCTTTCATTTGTTTTTTTTGCGGCTTCGAATGTTTCCCGCTCTTCACTACCTGTCTGGGACTTTTGGAGAACGTCCTGATCTTGTTGCGGGGTTTGCGGCCTGTAATCGAGTACACTTTTTGATCTGGCATTGGGCGGGGGAGGATTTTTTGAGATGTGGCTCACTCCTTTATTGTCCGTCCACATATAGAGCCGGTCTGCATAACCATCTAACGCCCAAAGGCCCAATATCGGTAATACGAATAAAATAATTCTGTAGAAAAACTTACTCATTCTTTTTAACCTTTGAGACGCTCAATTTAGAAGTTTCATAGAAAATTTAAGATATGTTGCTAATTAAAAGCTTCGTTTACGATAAATTTTGTACCGCTCACTTTGGGTTTTGATTACCAGTGCCGCCGAACCGGCTCCGGAGGCAATGATTCAACGGCTTTTTTATCGAGCTTGAGGTAGACGGTGTCCTCCTCGATGCGATCGATGGCCGATACGGGTATCGTCACCTCTTTTTTCCCCCACAAGTGCCCTTCCATCAATATCAAGTGTGAGATATGGCCGGTTAACGGGTTGACAAGGAACTCACCCAGCATACCGGCCTTTCCATCCGTGGCTTCCACTCGTGCGCCACGATAAACCGCCAGTTCGCCTGGTGGGATCTGTTCTTCATCGATCGGTATGTATTCGGTTTTCATGGGGGTCGCGTAAGGCATGAGGTAAAAATCGAAATCGTGACCGATGTAGCTTTCCATGAAGTCGATGTTTTTAGTCTTGAGGTAGCGGGTTTTGACAAACGGCTCCATGCGGGCCATCTCGTCCTTGCGAATGTTCAGCTGGACCCGTTTCTCTGTGGTTTCTCCGAGGTGTTCAATAGGAACCAGCCGTTCATCGTCGTCGTCAAGTGTCTTGTCACGCACGACAACGTGCGTGACGCTTTTATTGGTGGGATTGATGATGATCGAAATGGTTTTACCGCAGGGTCCGTCCAAACACTCGACTTCTGCACCTAAAGGGATTTCAGACATGTATCCTCCTTCGTCCGCTTGGCGGCACAATATTATGGATTCATTTTCGAACCCCTATTTTTTCAGGTTTTTTTCACGAAACCTTCGATTCGAAATGGACACCGCCTGTGACATAATAAACAGACTGGCGATCCGTTTACCGTTCTTCGGCCTCGGGGGCAGATTTGTATCTTGCCATGAGATAAACGCCTGCCGCGGCTGCCAACACCACCATCAGAACGATCCAGAGGAACTCTTCCAGGTAGGTGGCCAGAATCAGGGCGCCCCCCAATAAAACCCCTAGAAGGCACAGCCGCCAATCCTGACGCAGTCCGGCCAGAAAGGTGGCCAGGGCCAGTATTAAGAGGATGACCAGCCCGGTGTTCTCACTGTCGAGGCGCCCCGAGTGAAAAAGGAAGTACACCAAGTTAACCGCGACCAAAACGCTGAGCCATATGAACACTTCTTTTTTAATGAGGGTCGCTGCACTGAGGCCCTTTTTCCGGGCTCGGGACCACTCCATGACAATACAGGCAATCCCGATAACGACAACCATCGCGAGCCAGTACCAATGACTGAGTAGTGGTGAAAAGTCCGTTATGCCGATCCCGACAATGGCGAGCAGTACCAGCAAAATCATGATGACGCCGTCAGGGCCTAAGTACCGCTTAAGCGTGTTGCGGATTCCGGTTTCTTTGGGAAGACTACCCGTGTTTGTGTCGGTCATCTTTTTTCCTTTTCGACGTAATTGTTTCTTCTCTATTTCCTTTGGGCTTTCCAGGTTCCCTTGGGTGAATCGGGTGCGTCCAGAGCGAAGGTGCCGCTCATGCTGTTCTCATCGCGGGCCAGAACCCCTGAAATTGTACTGCCTCCAAAGAGCCCTTCACCGGAGAAGGTTCCCTCGAGAGTGTAGCCTGTCATTTCTCCTTTCATGCTAAAGAAATAGTCTTCATTGATCGCCTGGAAGTAGCCTTCAAACGTACCGCTACCGTCTGCTAGCCGGTAAAGGTCCACTTGGCAGATTCCATTAAACAAAGCAGTTGTAAAAGTGCCCTCGTAGCGACCGATTTTCTGAGCCCCTTGAGGCAGGGATGCCCCGCCGCAACCGTAAAGGACTAACAGAAAAAACAACCCTAACACGATAAGGTGTCTGTACCTTTTCATTTCACCTCCTCACAATTAGCTGCAAATTTGGGGATTTTGAATACCGGCAGCGCGGAAAAGGCGGCTGTAACATTGCGCAACACATCACCGACCGCTTCCGGACTGGCCGGTGCGCTGTCTCCAGGCGTCGGTTTCGGCCGCATGATATTGAGATCCGGTTGCTGGATCCGGGCGTTGTTCAAATTGATTTTTCCGGTTAACAGCGGCAGGATTTCAAGGTAGACTTCGATCACCTGTGCCGAGGCAGTTATTCGCTGCGGGAGATTTAACGTGTCATCGGCAAGCAACACGGGCGGCATCGGGAAAAGCGAGAGATCTATGCGCTTGAAGTCGAATTCACCCTTGACAAGCTTCGACACCTCGCTGCGTAATTTATCACCCATGCTGCCGCGATCGATAAATCGGGGAACAATAAGGATGGCAGCCAGCAGTAAAATGAAGCCAGCGCCTATGGAGGCCAGAAGGCTGACGGCTATATTTCGACCTCTTCTACTCTCCATTATTAATATTGTAGAATTGTGAAAGTTCTGCTGGATCGCTTGGGGCTACCCGGAATATCGGGAGACAATAATTTCTTTGACATAACCAGCTTCGTCGATTTTCAAATTGACGTCCTGGCCCTTGCCGAAGTACCGCCACCACGTGTAAGAGGCGGCATCGAGGCTTTCTTGGCCTCCGAGAGCAGTGCCCGTCTGATCGGTCGAGTCGTACGTCATGCCCTGAACGATTGAATCGGGTTCGCCAACCAATTCTCTGACTTTCTCTGATGACATGCCAACCGAAATTTGATGCCCCTTCAATTCGATTGAATTGAGGGTTTCTTCAGAGGTCTGCATACCGGCGCAAGCGACAACCGCCAGGAGTAAAGAAAAAATGAAAGCGACCTTTAACTTAACCATATAGCGACCTCCTTTGAGATTCTTTTCCGGCAAGCGTTCACAGGGCACCGCATCTGCTTTGTTGTCGGGCACTTGAAGTACAAATGTACGTCTGCGCACCCGACGCCTTGCATCTGCAGCACCCTGTAAACGCTAACAATTAGGTGGTTTGAAGCGCATCGGACGTTGCCCCCTGTGAATGGTTACCTTTTCCGCTATACCATTCAAAATGTAACCTGCCGAAATGTAGATCACAGCTTAATCATTACCGCTGACTTGAATACGCCGCACCTGACCTTCGGAAAAGGTGACATAGTAAACGAAGTCGTCCGGTCGGCGGTCGTACACCCATACCCGACCGTTTTCTTCAGTAGTGGTAGGGGGGCCGCATTTCTGCTGGAAAGAAAACTGCTGATCTCCAATTTCGGCGATGACGTCGCCGCAGTTCATGTTCGATACATCATCAAGAGCGTAAGCTGCAGTCGCACCGCCTATCAGCACCAGCGATACGATCAGCAGGAGCCTAACAAAGACACGATTTTGCATGAGCCCCCTCCAATTTATTCCTTATTGGCTGCTGCCCTGGTCTTCCATGATTCGGATGGTGTTGCCGTTTTCGTCAAATTCAATCGTGTAAACCGGTAGGGAAGGACCGAAATTATATCGCCAAAATTTCCCTTCTTTACTGGAAGGTTCGCCGCACTTGTCCTGAACGGTTTGGAAGAAATCTCCAATTGCAACCACGCCATTATCGCACATGATTGAATCAGTTTCGCCAGCCCTAACATCCGTCAAGCCACCCATTCCCAGTGTTAAAATAAATAGTGCCAGTACGATGCTGAGGTTTCTCTTTATCATTGTCATTTCTCCATGGGTTGTTGCGAAGCCGGAAGGGCAGCTGCATATTAATCCATTCGACTCTTTTTTGCCGAGCCTTAAAAGAACGATGCGTTTGCCCTTAGTCCCGCGTGTCACATTTTTTTTTACTTGGCGTATTGGACGACTGTCTTGCGAAGTTCCGCCGATCCGGGATTGCTGACCGAATGCGTCACAAGAATGTCGACCGGTGACGCAGGCTTGCCGTAGTACGCTGCATTCCATTCGTCCCGCGTTGCGACTACAGAGCCGTCCAGGGCTAAACCCGCAAAGGCGCCCTGAGATCGCGAAAACGAGAAAATGTCGGTCATGACATTCGACTTGGCCCCGACCCCCACCGGCCCGGCGGAGATCGATGTATCACCACCAAGCTTGACGGAAGTGGTGAGCAGCGCGTCCACAGCCTTTTGGGTCCTCACCATCATGATCACTTCTGCATCCTCGCCGCCGATCTGCAGCCCGAAGCTCACCGAGCCGATGGTGTAGAACGCCGGCTGGCTCCACTGTCCCTTCTTGGCGTCATTGACGATCAGCACGCCGCTACCGCCCGAACCGCCAAAGATAAAGCCGGCTTTAAGCAGACTCGGAACGATCAAAATACCCTTGGCTTCCTTGAGGTGTTCCTTCAAATAGCTCATGTTCGGATCGGACATGAAGCTTTCGAAGGTTATGCGCGCCTTATCCACAAGCAGCTGTTCCTCGGAGGCCGCAGCCACCAGGGGCGGGGAGAGCAGGACGCTAAAAAATGTGCCGACAACAAGGACACAAATAACGATTAGATAGTGACGACGGTTTTTCTTCATTTCAAACCTCCTTTATGTTTGACTGGATTTAGCGGTCAATTTAGCCTTCTCTTTGGCAATTTCAAATTCGTAATAGTCCAAGCCGCTGATTTTCTACCCTTCTTTTTTGAGAAGAGTATGGTCGACAAAAGTACAGCATACGCAATGCCTGTCAAGCGCCTGGCCCCCATGTTTGCATAAACAACCCCGACGTTGTTTAGGGAAAAATCTGGATTACGCCGTCACCGCCGCACGCTTGTTGGGTTTGACCTTCAAACGGGCCGTCGGGCCTATTCTGGTGATCGTAGAGGATCATTGCGGTGTTGCTGATAACCCTCTGCTGTTGGTTTTTCGGGATCACACCGCTCCAGATTTCCACCTGCTGGTCGCCGAAGCTGTCCACGGAAAAAACACGGACATACACATCCTGATCCGGTGCCTGAAGATAACAGCTGTATTGATCGGCGAAGGCCATATCCATAGCCGGACCGGCGAAGCAGAGTAAGAAGATGGTCAACATCAATCGATTAATTAACGATCGCATGGCGTTGCTCCATTTTTTAATCAAAATTCGGAAAGTCGTCGTCGTTGACTAATTCCAGTCCTTCACGATCTAATGTTGCCGTCCAGAGTCCTTCTACCTGTTTTTCCGTCAATTTCTTTTCATACTCCAAATGCCGGAGACGTTGAAAGGCGGCTTCATCACCTATGTAAACGCATTTACAGGCAGCAACATCGACATAGATAAAGGTCTCCTTGCCCTGCCGGACATGCCGCAACAGTTTGCGCTGCGGCAGTCGGTTCAACTTTTCAAGTTTTGCGGCGGTATCTGCAACCTGGTAAGTGAAATCGGCGGAGACGAGCAGTTTTTCCTCATCGAAGGCTTTATCCTTCGACCCCATCATGGCACAGCCCAGCAGGAAGAACACTGTACAAAGTGCAATCATAAACGGAACAAACCAATTTTTTCCCATTTCCATTTTGTTTCCTTCACATATTTCATGACAAGTGGTGACGTATGCCAAAGACCTCGAACGCGTAACTTTCTTCGAATTACCCTTGATGATTTTGATTAGGTCATAGAACCATGCTATTAAGTTACCACCCCGGTTCCCACGGACCCCACATGCCCCAGTCCATCGACGCGGCCTCGTTCATTTGCGCAATATTTTGTTTTACGGCCAGGTTCTCATAGCGCTGATAGGCCTCTTGATTTCCCGCGTACAGGCATTGGCAATCGGCTGCGTCCGCATAAACGTAATACACTTTGCCATTGCGATCATGGGGAACAACCTTCAGCTGGGTCAGGGTTTTTAAATGTGCAAGTTTCTCGGGGGTATCTGCCGGCTTCATAATGAACCCCGCAGCGGCAAGCAATTGTTCGGTGTCGGTCGCCTCACTCTTTTCTATCGCCGCACATCCGGCAAGCGCGATGCCCAAAACCATGATGACCGCGATAGATTTTAACCAAGTCATTCGATCTTTCATCGTGATAATCCTCCTTTATTGATTTAAAAATAGGGTGTTATTTTCGTATCGATTTAACAACTCTCTTGTCATAAATCTGATCCGATTGGAAGGAATGAGTGTAAATATAGAATCCCCTTACCCCCCTTAGGCAAAGGGGGTCAAGGGGATTTTATAAAACGGCCTATCGGAATAAATGCCTGAATATTCCCATAACCCTGCCGCCCCGGCTACTGCATGCCACCCGGTGATCTCTCGATGGCCTGCATCACTGTCTCCATGGACTTTTGCATGCTCAGAGACTCTGCGCGCTGTCTCGGCGGCCACTCCTGCAAGCTTTTGATGTGCTCGGCGATAATCCCCTGGGCCGGAATCAAGGTCCACAACTTCTCGGCGAAGAGCTTGCGACCCATGTAGCCCCATTCGGGCGAATGCGGATCGAAAAGTTCCATGGGGTCCATGCGCAGATTAAATAGGTAGGGCACCCGCGGGTAGACCAGTGGGTCCCACCACAGGCCTTCTTCCTTGACCGCGAAGGACATCTTCCAGTCGCCGACCCGCACGCCGGTCAGATCCGACTCGTCATAGTAATAGTAGCTGTTGCGGGCCGACTTCTCGGTCTTGCCGGTCCAGAGATCCAGGTTGTTGTATCCGTCGAGGTGCACCTTGTAGGTCATCCCACCGATCTTCTTGCCCTTGAGCAGCTCCTCCTTGATTTCTGCTGCGCCGGCGGCGGCGGCAAGCGTCACATAGAGGTCCTCGTGACTCTGGATCCCGTTTGCGGCACTTCCGGCCGGAATCTTGCCGGGCCAGCGCACAACGAGAGGAACGCGCACGCCGCCTTCCCAGGTGGTGCCCTTTTCGCCCCGGAAGGGTGAATACCCACCGTCCG
>Ga0210085_1000779_pt1 | contig 13094 bp, 13 predicted proteins | sample China_Galinas_PW_5_FD_184866 | JGI IMG/M metagenome (GOLD analysis project Ga0210085, IMG submission 184866) | Wetland microbial communities from San Francisco Bay, California, USA, that impact long-term carbon sequestration - China_Galinas_PWC_D1... | ecosystem: Environmental > Aquatic > Marine... | reverse complement strand
ACGACCTGGTCGCACAGGCCGTGCGGGTACCCAAGGTGGCGGAGCCGGCGCCGGGTCTCCTCGCTCGATCGTGAGCGCACCGCCAGGAATGCCGCTGCCGCCTCCATGACGACGTCGGGGTCCGTCACCGCGGCTCGGCGAGCACGCCGTGCCGCTGCTGCTTCGAGGCGCTCCTGGGTCGTGCGTGCTCGCCCCGCCACTATTCGGCCTCGGTGATGCCCTCCACGCCCACCTCGAGATCCGAGACCTTGGCGCGGATCTGCGTCTCGAGCTGCTGGGCGATGTCCTGGTTGGCGCGCAGGAACTCCTTGGCTTGTTCGCGGCCCTGACCGAGGCGGATATCGCCGTAGTTGAACCAGGCGCCTGACTTGGTGACCACGTCCGAGGCCGCGCCCACGTCGAGCAGACCGCCCTCGCGCGAGATGCCCGTGCCGTACATGACGTCGAACTCGGCCATGCGGAAGGGCGCCGCGACCTTGTTCTTCACCACCTTCACCCGGGCCCGGATCCCGATCGCTTCCTGGCCCTGCTTGATCGTCTCGATACGGCGGATGTCAAGGCGGACGCTGGAATAGAACTTGAGCGCACGACCGCCGGGCGTCGTCTCGGGGCTGCCGAACATGACGCCGATCTTCTCGCGTAGCTGGTTGGTGAAGATGAGCGCGGTGTTGGAGCGGCTGACGATGCCGGTCAGCTTGCGCAGGGCCTGGCTCATGAGGCGTGCCTGGATGCCCACGAACGAGTCACCCATCTCGCCCTCGATCTCCGCCCTCGGGACGAGTGCGGCGACCGAGTCCACGACCACCGCGTCCACGCCGCCCGAGCGGATGAGGGTCTCGGTGATCTCCAGCGCCTGCTCGCCGGTGTCCGGCTGGCTCACGAGCAGGTTGTCCACATCCACACCGCAGGCCTTGGCATAGATCGGGTCCAGGGCGTGCTCGACGTCGATGAAGGCGACGACGCCACCGAGCTTCTGGGCCTCCGCGAGGATGTGTTGGCAGACGGTCGTCTTGCCCGACGACTCCGGCCCGAAGATCTCCGTGATACGGCCGCGTGGCACGCCGCCCACGCCCAGGGCGAGGTCGAGCGCGATCGATCCCGTGGGGATGCTATCGACCTGCTGGTGAGCGTCCGATCCGAGGCGCATGATCGAGCCCTGCCCGAACTGCTTCTCGATGGACAGGATGGCGGCGTCCACCGCCTGGGCTCGTTCGCTGCGCTGGCCGTCTCCGGCCCCGTTCTTAGCGATCTTTTCGTTCCCGGTCGTGCGACCGGCGCTGGTGACGGTCATGCCTGGTGTCCTCCATGGCTGTCACCCGAGAGCCGGTCCGGCGGAGGGCCCTACTCGGGCCGCTCCTCCTCTTCCCGTGGCTTCCGCTTGGGCTTGATCACCTCGACGGATGGGGCTGGTGGCTGGGAGAACGGCTCGAGCGTCGACGCCTTGGCCTTCTTCGACTTCTTGGGTTTCTTCGCTTCCCGGCGAGAGGGGACCTTGCCTGCCAATGTCCTCGCGCCTCCTTCTGGTGCCGCCTACTGTGAGCGGCGGGATTTCACTCGGACTGCACCCTCCCTTCGAGGCCACTTTCAGCGCTCTGCGTGCCAGCTCTGGTGGCACGCAGTTCCTGCATGGTTCGTGAGAAGGTGCCGGCCCGGATGGACGACCGGATCTTGCTCATGAAGTCTAGGGTGAAGGTCAGGTTGTGACAAGTTGCGAGGCGGTACCCAAGCATCTCGTCCGCCCGCATCAGGTGCGCCAGGTACGCTCGCGAGAACGAACGGCAGAGGCGGCAAGGACAGTCATCCTGTACCGGCCGCGGATCGTCGAGGTAGCGAGCATTGCGGATGTTGATGCGACCGCCCGGGACCCACAGCGTGGCATTGCGAGCGACCCGCGCCGGCAAGACCGAATCGAACATGTCGACGCCGGCATCGACCGCGTCGAGCAAGTCCATCGGCGAGCCCAGGCCCATGAGGTAACGCGGGCGCGGGTCATCCTCCAGCAGCGGGATCACCACATCGAGCGCCGCGCGCCGCTGGGCCGGCGTCTCGTCGCCAGCCAGCCCACCGATGCAGATACCGTCGAAGGGCAGTTCGCTGATGGCCCTTGTCGAGGAGGTTCGAAGATCGGGTTCCAGGCCGCCCTGGATGATGCCGAAGAGCGCCTGCTCGGGACGCGTATGCGCATCGAGGCAGCGCCTGGCCCAGCGGTGGGTGCGCTCGGTTGCCGCGGCCACCTCCTCGCGCGAGGACGAGCCGGGCGGGACCGGCTCGTCGAGGCACACCGCGATGTCCGAGCCGAGCGCCTCCTGCACGGCGGTCGCGTGCTCCGGCGTGTAGTCGATGAGCGTGCCATCGAGATGCGAGCGGAAGCGCACGCCCTCCTCGGTGACGCGGCGCATGCCGCCGAGGCTCACCACCTGGAACCCGCCGGAGTCGGTGAGGATGGGGCGGTCCCAGGCCATGAACCGGTGCAGGCCGCCGAGTCGCGCGATGCGCTCGTGGCCCGGTCGGATGGACAGGTGATAGGTGTTGGAGAGGACGATCGTGGCTCCGACCTCGCGCAGGTCATCGGGATCGAGCGTCTTGACCGTGGCATGGGTCCCCACGGGCATGAAGATCGGTGTCTCCACCACACCGTGCGGTGTCTCCAGCCGTCCGGCGCGCGCACGCGAGCCCTCCCCTGCCCGGGCCAGCACCTCGAAGCGGATGGGCGACGTGCGCCGCTCGGCGACGGTCACTGCGTGATCTGTGCGCGCCAGGCCGCGATGGCGGCGATGGTCAGGGCGACCACCAGGTAGCCCAGGGACCAGAGCACGGCGGTGTCGGCATCGAGCACCGGGAAGGTGCCGAAGCTGGTGTTCGCCTCGAACGTGTCCCGGCTCGCGATCACGGCGCTGGAGACGCTGAACGGGAAGTAGAGCAGGACATCTCGAAGGGCCGGTACCAACTGCAGGAACTGTTCCGCGAAGTAGAACGCGAGGCCGGCGCCGATGCCCGCGAGCTGGCTCTTGAAGAGCATGGCGATGGCGAAGCCAACGGCCGCCGCCTGGGTCACGCCCAGCCACGTCCGGGCCAGCAGCTCGGGGAGCGAGGCCAGCGTGGCCGGATCGCCGGCGCCGCTACCGTCGAGCCCGGCCATGGCCGCGGCAGCCACCGCCGCGAGGGCCCCGACCACGAAGGCGAACGTGACCCCGACCGCCAGCACGAGGCTGATGGCCAGGAAGGTGACGAGGGTGTAGCGGACGCGACTCTCTCCGCGGGCCACGATCGCGCGGATCGTGCCCCAGGCCCAGTCAGCGCCGATGATGGCTGCCCCGTAGGCCACCGCCAGCAGGCCGCCGAAGGTGACCACGAAGCCGGCCACCACCGTGTAGGCGGTGGGGAAGCGCAGCAGGACGCGGACCTGCAGCTCATCAGACATCGACGAACCCATCGATCCGGCGGTGGCGCCGAGCGAGACGAAGACGAGCGCCACCAGCCCGGCGAGGATGCCGAAGACGATCCAGGTCGCAGGACGGCGGCGGAGCTTGAGCAAGGAGACGCGCAACAGGGCCATCTAGGTTCGCTCCCCCCAGCTGGGGCTGGCCCCGGGCGCGGTCGGTCGCGCGGTCAAGGAGAGGAAGATCGATTCGAGGTCGCTGCCGGAGTCGATCCCGCTGGCATAGATGCCGGCCAGGGCGAGGACCCGGTTGATCTCAGCGGCGCGCGCCGGTGTGATGCGCACGTCGATCCGTGCCGTTCCGGGCTCTCCGGCGGGCCGTGCGCTGAGTGGCGCACCCAGCGGCCCCAGGGCAGCCATGGCTGCGGGCAACTCCGGCTCGGTCACGGTGACGCTCACGTGCCCGCCTTCGCCGAGCAGGTCTGACAGACGGCCTTCGCGGATCAGACGCCCCCCGTCCACGATGCCGACCACATCGACCAGTTGCTGGACCTCCGGCAGGATGTGGCTCGAGACGACGACCGTCTTGCCCTGGCCCGTCAGCTGGCGCAGTGTCTGGCGCATGGCCACGATCCCCGCCGGATCGAGGCCGTTGGCCGGTTCATCGAGCAGCAGCAGGGCCGGGTCCGACAGCAGGGCCCCGGCGATGCCCAGCCGCTGGCGCATGCCCAGCGAGTAGCGTCCGACCTTGTCCCGTGCTCGGCCGGCCAGGCCGACCAGCTCGAGGACCGCATCGACGCGCGTGTCCGGCACATGGGCCCCCGACGCCGCCAGGACGCGCAGGTTGTCGCGTCCGGACAGGTACGCATAGAAGGTGGGCGATTCAACGAGCGCGCCGACCTGCCGGAGCTGCTCACGTCGGCGCCAGGTGTAGGGGTGGCCCAGGATCTCGATGCTGCCCGCATCCGGCGCGATGAGCCCGACCAGCAGGCGCATGAGGGTGGTCTTGCCTGCGCCATTGGGGCCGAGCAGGCCGTAGACGACGCCCCCCGGCACAGCCAGGTCCAGGCCCTGCAGGGCCAGGCGCGGTCCATAGCGCTTGACCAACCCCTGTGTGCGCAGGGCCAGCCCCGGGGCTGAGGGTGCCGCCGGGTTCACTCGGCGTCCTCGGACTCGGACTCGACCCGTCCTTCGCTGGTCACACCGTCCCAGAGACCCGGGTCCTCGCGCTCGGCGCGGCGCGGCGGCGGAACCTCGTAGCCCAGTGCGCGCAGATGCTCACGCGCGAGCTCCGTGGCCACTCTCCCCTGCGGCGTGCGGTCGAGGAAGCCGAGCTGGAGCAGGTATGGCTCGTAGACGTCCTCCACGGTCTCCACCGACTCTCCGATGACGGCGGCGATGGCCGCACCGCCGACGGGCCCGGAGCCGAACTTCTGCACGATGGCGGCGAGCAAGCGGCGATCGGTGGTATCCAGCCCGGTATCGTCGATGTCCAGGGCTTCCATGGCCGCTGCTGCCTGGGCCTGCGTGATCCGTCCGTCGCCGCGGACCTGGGCATGGTCGCGGGTCCGGCGCAGCAGCCGGTTGATGACGCGCGGCGTGCCTCGTCCTCGCGACGCCAGCATCTGGATGGCAGCCTCATCGATCTCCACGTCGAGGATGGATGCTGAGCGGCGCACGATCTCTGCCAGCTCATCGGTGGCGTAGTAGTCGAGGCGGTAGACGGCCCCGAACCGGTCGCGCAGCGGTGCGCCGATGCGGCCGGCGCGGGTGGTCGCGCCGACGACCGTGAACGGCTTGAGCGAGAGTCGCAGGCTGCGGGCGCTCGGTCCGCGGCCGATCATGACGTCGATGGCGAAGTCCTCCATGGCCGGATAGAGGATCTCCTCCACCGAGTGGTTCAGGCGGTGGATCTCATCGATGAAGAGGACGTCCCGCTCGTCGATGTTGGTGAGGATGGCGGCGAGGTCACCCGGACGCTCGATGGCCGGCCCGCTGGTGGTGTGGATGTTGACGCCCAGCTCTCGAGCGACGATGTTGGCCAGCGTGGTCTTGCCCAGGCCCGGTGGACCATAGAGCAGGACGTGGTCGGCAGCCTCCTCGCGCTTGACCGCCGCCGCCAGCAGGATGCCCAGGTTGGCTTTGACCTGCGCCTGGCCGATGTACTCGTCCAGCTGGCGCGGCCGGAGCGACGACTCGACGTTGTTCTCTTCGAGTGCCTCGAGCTCGGGCGAGACCAGTCGCGCGTCGTCATCCATGGAGGTCGAGTGTAGCAGGGTCAGGCCTGGAATGGAACGGACGTTCTACTGTCGCGCACCGCGCGCGGGTGGCCTGCCAGTCACCCGCGCAGCGCCTGCAACGCTTCCTTGACCCGGTCTTCCAGGGATGCTCCCGGGCCGAGCCCGCCGACCGCGAGGCGGGCGGCCTCGCGGCTCTCACGGGAGCTGTAGCCGAGAGCCTCGAGGGCTGCGCTGACCTCTCCTTCGCCACCGCCATCGCTGACGGCCGCAGAGCCGGCGGCGTCGACCTTCTCCTTGAGCTCGAGCACGATACGTCCCGCCAGGCGCTTGCCCACGCCGGAGACGGCCGTGAGCACAGCTGCATCGCCTTGCAGGATGGCCAGCTGCAGGTCGGCCACGGGCCGTGAGGCCACGATGGCCAGGCCGACCTTGGGACCGACGCCGCTGACCGTGGTGAGCAGCTCGAAGAAGGCCAGCTCCTCGGGCGAGCGGAAGCCGTAGAGCGCCTGCACGTCCTCGCGCACGAGATGGTGGGTGTGAAGTTTGAGGTGCTGGCCCGGCGAGAGGCCGCTCAGCGTGGAGGGGCCGAGGAAGACGCGATAGCCGATCCCGCCGACCTCGAGCACGACGTCCCCGGTGGTGACCGCACTGACCGTACCCTCGAGCGAGGCGATCACGCGCGCACCGTGTGGCCGGGCGTGACGGCATGCGCCGTGCACACCGCCACGGCCAGGGCGTCGGCGGCGTCGTCGGGTCGCGGCAGCTCCGTCATGGCCAGCACGAGCTGGACCATGCGCTGGACCTGGTCCTTGGGCGCGCGACCGTAACCCGTGACCGCCAGCTTGACCTCGTGCGGGCCGTACTCGAACACCGGCAATCCGTGCTGGGCGGCGGTGAGCAGGACCACGCCGCGGGCCTGGCCCACGGCCATGGCCGTCTGGGTGTTCTTGTTGAAGAAGAGTCGCTCCACGCCCATGGCTTCGGGGTGGTGGGTCTCGATGAGGTCGGTCAGCCCATCGTGGATGAGCAGCAGGCGTTGCTCCAGGGGCCGGTCCTTGATCGTCTCGAGGCAGCCGTAGTCGAGCATGGTGAGCGCAGAGCCCTGGCGATCGACGACGCCGTATCCGAGTCGGGCGGTGCCGGGGTCGATCCCCAGCACGATCACGAGCTGGCAGCCTCCGCCAGGATCTCGTCAGGCAGCTCGAAGTTGGCGGTCACTCGCTGCACGTCGTCGCTGTCCTCCAGCGCCTCGATCAGCTTGAGGTTCTGACGGGCGCGGTCCACATCGACCTCGATGGGCGTGGTGGCGACCATCGCCAGCTCGGACGATTCGATCTTGACGCCGGCGGCCTCGAGCTCCGTCTGCACGCGCTGCAGGTCGGTCGGCTCGGTCGAGATCTCGATGGGGTCGGCCTCGGTGTCGACATCGGTAGCCCCGGCGTCGATGGCCGCGAGTGCGATGTCATCGGGGTCACCGGCGTCACGCTCGACGCTGATCAGGCCACGCTGCTCGAACTGCCACGCCACCGAGCCCTGTCCCGCCAGCTGTCCGCCGGCCTTGGAGAACATCGAGCGGACGTCCGCGGCCGTGCGGTTGCGGTTGTCCGTGGCCGTCTCCACGACGATGGCGACACCACCGGGGCCATAACCCTCGTAGACGATCTCCTCGTACTCGATCTCCTTGTCGCCGCCGGTGGCCCGCTCGATGGCCCGCTTGATGTTGTCGGCAGGCATGTTCGACGCGCGTGCCTTGTCCACGGCCAGTCGCAGGCGATAGTTAGCCTCGATCTCGCCGCCACCAGCGCGCGCCGCGATGGCGATCTCCTTGCCCAGCTTGGTGAACAGGGCACCACGCTTGGCGTCGTTGGCGCCCTTCTGGCGCTTGATGGTCGACCACTTGGAATGTCCGGACATGGCTCTGGATTCTATATGATTGAGCCTACGAAACCGACCCGGTCGGCAACAGGGACGAGGCCAGCCCAGGCTTCCGCCGACCCCACTCGCTTCTTGGAGGAGGTCTGCGCGTGCCGCACGTCGATATCTCACGACTTCGCAATGTCGTCCTTGCCGGGCACGCAGGGTCCGGCAAGACCACCATCGCCGAGCACCTGTTGCACAAGGCCGGCGTCATCAACCGCATGGGCAACGTCAACGACGGGACCGCCTCGCTCGACTTCGAGCCCGAGGAGCAGAAGCGTCAGCTGTCGCTCTCGCTCGCTGCCAACACCTTCGATCGCGACGGCAACCACGTCACGCTCATCGACACGCCCGGTTACGCGGACTTCGTGGGGGAGGTCATCAGCGGTTTCGCAGCGGCTGATGGCGCGCTGATCACCGTCGATGCGTCGGGCGGCGTGGAGGCCGGCACGGAGACCGCCGTCCGGCTGTCGCGCTCGAGCCACACCCCGGCCATCTTCGTCATCACCCGCTGTGAGCGTGAGAACGCCGACCCCACCGCTACCCTCGACGCCCTGCGCGAGGAGTTCGGCAACAAGATCGCGCCACTCCAGATCGCCATCGGCAAGGCGGACGCGTTCAGCGGCTACGTGGACCTGGTCCACCGCAAGGCCTATGCCTACGAGGACGGCCAGCGCACCGAGGTGCCCGTGCCCGAGGACATGGCCGACGAGGTCGCGCTGCGCCGGGAGCAGCTGCTCGAGGCCGCCGCCGACGCCGATGACGAGGTGCTCATGAAGTTCCTCGAGGGCGAGGAGGTCAGTGACCAGGAGCTCGAGCGCTGCCTCCACAAGGGCGTCAAGGACTCCGTGCTGGCGCCGGTGATGGTGACCTCGGCCAACCGCGACATCGGCATGACAGCCATGCTTGACGCCATCGTCCGCTACCTGCCGACCCCACTGGAGGAGCCGCCGGTGACCGCCACCGACCCTCGCGGAGACGAGGTCGAGGTGTCGCCCGATCCCGACGGGCCGCTGCTGGCCCAGGTCTTCAAGACCACGGCCGACCCCTTCGTCGGTCGCCTCACCTACTTCCGCGTCTGGTCAGGCCGTATCTCCTCCCACGACACGGTCTGGAACGCGGAGAAGGGCGAAGAGGAGCGCATCGCCCAGGTCTTCTACATCAAGGGTGCTGAGCAGGAGGCGGTCGATGAGATCCGCGCCGGCGAGATCGGGGCCGTGGCCAAGCTGGCTCATACCGTCACCAGCGACTCGCTCAGCCGCAAGGAGACGCCCTTGACGATGGCGCCCCTGGTCTACCCGCAGCCGATGCTGCCGGTGGCCGTGGAGCCGGCCTCCAAGGCCGACCTCGACAAGCTCTCGGGGGCACTCTCGCGCCTGCAGGAGGAGGATCCCACGCTCACTATCGAGCGCAACGCCGAGACGGGCGAGCAGCTGTTGTGGGCCCAGGGTGAGAATCAGATCCAGGTCGCCAGCGAGCGCCTGGAGCGCAAGTTCGGCACGAGCATCGTGACCAACCCGCCGCGCATCCCCTATCGCGAGACCATCCGGGGCACGGCCAAAGCGGAGGGCCGCCACAAGAAGCAGACCGGCGGGCGCGGCCAGTTCGGCCACGTCTGGCTGGAGATCAGCCCCAACCCGGGCGCCGGTGTCGAGTTCGACACCAAGGTCGTGGGTGGCGTCGTGCCCAAGCAATTCTTCCCGGGCGTGGAGAAGGGCGTGCGCGCGGTGGCGGAGAAGGGCCCGGTCGCCGGCTATCCGGTCATCGACTTCAAGGCCGTGCTCTACGATGGCTCCTTCCACACCGTCGACTCCGACGAGCTGAGCTTCCGTCTGGCCGCGGTGTCCGCCACGCGCAAGGGCATCAACGAGGCCAATCCCACCCTGCTCGAGCCGGTGATGGAGGTCGAGGTGCGCGTGCCGGAGCAGTACATGGGCGAGGTCAACCGCGATCTCAACACCCGCCGCGGTCGGCTGCTGGGCATGGACGCCAGGGACGGCCAGCAGATCCTCTCGGCGCACGTGCCGCAGGCAGAGCTCTCCACCTATGCCACCGAGCTGCGCTCGATCACCGGCGGTCGCGGGACCTTCACGGCCAAGCTGGCGCAGTACGAGGAAGTGCCCTCCCACGTGGCCCAGAAGGTCATCGAAGAGCACCGGGCGGAGGAGGACGAGGGCTAGCCGCCCGGCTCGACCGCCTCTCGCGCCGCGGGGAGCCGGCCCCCGAAACGGGGATCGTCCACGATGGCGCGATAGGCCGCCAGCGCCGAGCCGTCGACGGGCAGATCCAGGCGCCAGTCCGGATGCGTTGCGTTGCGCTGGCTCATGTCGATGTCGAAGATGACCATGGCCTTGACCTTGGGCCAGCGACGGTAGACCTCGTCGTAGCCCTCCCTGAGCCAGGTGGCCTTGTCGCCACCGAGGTGGTTGCTGCCCACCTCGCCCAGGATCACCGGCTTGCCGCGCGGGTAGGTGCGCGTGCGGGTGAGCTCGAGGAGCTGCTCCATCGGTCGCTCGAGGACCGCGGCCAGGGGGCGCCAGCGGTTCCGGGCCCCGTTATAGGCGTTGAGCCCGACATAGTCGACGTAGCGGTTACCCGGGTAGAAGTCGGCGTAGGCGTCATCCGTGCATCCCCGGCAGGCCTCGCGCGCCGGGCTCCACAGGAAGCGGACATTGTCCGCGCCGACCTCCTGGAAGATCCGCCAGATGTGCCGCCAGGCCTTGCGGTAGCGCTCCGGGGTGTTGTCGTAGCGCTCGATGCTCCAGGGGTACCAGCGGCCGTTCATCTCGTGGGCGAAGCGCAGGAGGATCGGTCCCCCGTGGTCGCGCGCGGCCATCGCCCAGGTTCGGATGTAGTCGTCGTGACGGCCGTTGATGATGTGGATGTAGCGGGCGTAGTCCGGCTGCTCGGCGGGGGTCGTCGCCGAGGGCTGCCACCAGATGAACGGGGTGATGCCGCGTTCCCGCAGGCCGGCTGCAGCCGCGCTGGGAAAGGCGCACCGACCGCGGTCCGGCGGGCACTCGGCCTCGCCCGCGCGCGAGCCCCAGTTGCTCCAAAGTGTCCACGTCGCGGGCGCGGCGCCGAGTCGCTCGATGGTGGCGTCCACGATCGCCATGTCCTCGTCGAGGAGTCCGGCTGGGTCGTGGCTGTAGCCGAGGGCCATCGGCGCCCGGGCGTCCACGCTCAGGGTCCCCGCGTGGAGGAGGCAGATCGCGAGGGTGATGGCGGCGATCGATCGAAGGTGCATGAGCGGCTCCTGGCGACGACGCTTGCGGTCACCATAGACGAAGCCGTCCAAGCGGGCTGCCGACGGCACTGGCAGCCGGCACCCTCGTGCTAGCGCTCGCCCGCCACCCGCAGCGCCTCGGCCAGGCTGAAGGCGCCCTCGTATAGCGCCCGGCCGGTGATGGCCGCGGGGAAGCCACGGGCGGCCAGCTCGCGGATGTCGGCAAGCGTGCTGACGCCGCCCGACGCGATCACCGCTGCACCGGGCACGATCGTGCGCACGCTTTCCAGCAGTTCGTAGTCAGGCCCGCGCATGCGGCCGTCGCGGACGATGGCCGTGACCGCGAACCAGCGGATGCCGGCCGCTGCCAGGCGCTGGGCCAGGCTCATGACCTCGCTGCCGCGCGCGTCTGCCACCCAGCCGTCGCCGAGGGCCTGTCCATCGCGCACATCCAGGGCCGCGACCACGCGATCCGGCCCGTAGCGCTCGGTCAGCGTGCGCGCCAGCAGGGGGTGGCTGATGAGGGCGGATCCCAGTACCACGCGATCGGCACCGGCGCGCAGCTGCGTGGCCACCGCGTCGGCGTCGCGGATACCGCCGGCGACCTGGCAGGGCACATCGACCGCGGCCACGATCGAAGCCACCACCTCCGCCTGCAGCGCCCTCCCCTCGCGCGCCGCATCGAGGTCCACGACGTGGATGCGTTCGGCACCGGTCCGCGCGAACTCCCGGGCCACGGCCACCGGGTCATCGTCGTACTCGGTGACTCGGTCGTAGGCGCCCTGTGAGAGGCGCACGACACGACCGCCCAGCAGGTCGATGGCCGGGATCAGCTCCATCTCGCGAACGCCAGCGGCGCCCCGACGGCGGGGTCACATCGTTGTAACATGCTAATATGCTAGCATAGTGACTCGGACCCGCGCGTCACGCTGCACGCCCCCCCGACCGAGGGAGACCATGAGTACAGATCCAACCGAATGGCGGTCGGCAGACACCGCCGACCTCCTCGACACCATCCTGGCGCTGCCTGACCGGGAGGCCGCCGAGCGCTTCTTCCGCGACCTCTGCACCCTGCGAGAGCTCCACGACCTGGCGCAACGCTGGCACGTCGTGCGCCTGCTCGACGAGGGTATCGCCTACGCCGAGATCAGCCGCGTCACGGGCGCCAGCACAGCCACCGTCACCCGGATCGCGCAGTGGCTCAAGCACGGCACGGGCGGGTACCGCGAGGCCCTCGGGCGGCGAGACGGAGGTGGCCGGTGATCAGCACCGAGGGCCGCGTCACCGCCTTCCCGCGTAGCGAGCGCGGCCGCGTCCGCCTGGCCATCCCCAACAAGGGACGGATGCAGGCACCGTCGCTGCAGCTGCTGCACGACGCCGGGCTGCGGTTCGAAGATGGCACTCGCGCGCTCACCGCCAAGGTCGAGGGCTTCCCGCTGGACATCCTCTTCGTGCGCACCGACGACATCGTCGAGTTCATCGACGACGGCGTGGCGGACGTGGGCATCACCGGCACCAACCTGCTCATCGAGGCCGGCGCGGACCTCGAGACCCTGGCCGAGCTGGGATACGGCTACTGTCGGCTGGAGGCGGCCGTGCCCAACGAGTCTCCCGTCAGGCAGCTCGGTGACCTGGTCGGGCTGCGCCTGGCCACGAGCCACCCGCACGCGACCGAGACCTCATTCGCCAAGCGTGGCATCGAGGCCGAGATCGTGACCGTCAGCGGCGCCGTCGAGGTGGCCCCGGCCATGGGGCTGGCGGATGGCGTGGTGGACCTCGTCTCGAGCGGCTCGACGCTGATCATGAATGGCCTGCGCTCGGTGGGGCCGCTCTTCGCCAGCCAGGCCATCCTCGTCGGCCGGCGCGACCTGGGTCCGGAGGCGGCCGCCATCGTGGCCGAGGTGCGCACGATGATCGAGGCGGTCATCGCCGGCAGAGGCGTGAAGTACCTGATGATGAACGCACCGACCGCTTCGCTTCCGGCCATCGAGGCCATCCTGCCCGGGCTGGAGTCGCCCAGCGTGCTGCCCCTGGCCCACTCCGGCATGCACGCGGTCCACGCGGTGGTGGGCGCCGACGACGTCCATCGCATCCTGGTCCCGCTCCGTGAAGCCGGTGCCACCGGCATCCTGGTCATCCCCGTGGAGAAACTCTTGCCATGACCGACAGCACCGCCCCCACGCTGCGTCGCCTGCGCCTCGCCGACGCGACCGACGCAGAGCGCCGTGCTCTGACGGACCGCGCGAGCACCGCCACGCCGGACATCCGGGCCCGGGCGCGCGCCATCGTCGACGCCGTCCGGACCGGTGGCGACGCCGCCCTGCGCGAGGCG
>Ga0210085_1000778_pt1 | contig 13097 bp, 11 predicted proteins | sample China_Galinas_PW_5_FD_184866 | JGI IMG/M metagenome (GOLD analysis project Ga0210085, IMG submission 184866) | Wetland microbial communities from San Francisco Bay, California, USA, that impact long-term carbon sequestration - China_Galinas_PWC_D1... | ecosystem: Environmental > Aquatic > Marine... | reverse complement strand
CATTCCGCCCTTACCCATGCGGCCGTTAAAATTTCTGTTTGTCGTGGATGCACAGACTTCGCCTTCTGCCAGAACGCCGTTGCTCATGCCCAGGCAAGCCCCGCAGGTTGGATTCGTGATACAAAATCCGGAATCCATAAATGTTTTCAAAATACCCTCTTCCATTGCCAGACGAAACGCCTTGGGTGTTGCCGGCGAAACAATACCCCTTACCGAATCGCTGATTTTTTTCCCTTTGAGCACCTGCGCTGCAATCCTGAGGTCTTCGATTCTTCCATTGGTGCAGGATCCGATATAGACTTGGTCAACCTTGGTGGATGCCATCTCTTTTACAGGCTTGACTTGATCGGGCTTATAACCAAAGGTCACCATCGGTTCCATTCGACTCACATCATATTCAATGACTTGCTCGTATGGTGCATCAGGATCTGAATGAAAGCGTTTAAACGTTGCCAGGGCCGATTCTTTATCGGCATGGTCGTTTTGGATGAATTCCCAGAGATATTCGACGGTGGTCATATCGGGATTGCATATCCCCGAGGTTGCACCGGCTTCAACCGCCATATTGCACAGCGTCATTCTTGATTCCATGCTCATGGCATCCATCACCGGACCGGTGAATTCCAGAATTTTATTGGTGGCGCCGTTAACCCCCAGACGACGGATAATAAAAAGGATGACGTCTTTGGCAAAGACACCCTCGGGCAACCGGCCGGCAATGTTAATGTTTATGGTTGACGGAGAACGGAAAGCACAGACGCCCTTGAGAATTCCCACTTCAAGATCCGTTGTTCCAACGCCGGCGGCAAATGCGCCGAAGGCACCATGGGTACAGGTATGGGAATCCCCCATGATCACCGTGTAACCGGGGCGTACAAAACCCTTTTCCGGGAAAAGAGCATGACAGATGCCATTTCTGCCGATATCGAAAAAATCCTGAATCTTGTGTCGTCTGGCCCAATCCCTCAGTATTTTACCCTGCATGGCGGTTTTCGAATCTTTTGCCGGTGAAACGTGATCGATGACAACTTTGATTTTATCGGGATCGAACACTCTGTCCTTGCCTCGGCTGACAAGATCATTGACAGCCACAGGGGTTGTGATTTCATGACAGAATACCGCATCCAGCCGAATGACATGAATGTCTTTCTCAGGTTGATCAACCCGGTGAGCATCAAAAATTTTTTCAGCAATGGTTCTGCCCATAGATCCTCCTTAACTCGAATGAGTGAAAAGCAAACTGAGTAACACTTTAACCTTTTGGAGACATTACCGCTTCAGGTATAATTAAATTTTTGCTGAAAGAACTCGTGAATAAGGGTTCGTAATGAAAGAACCTTTCCGGGCTATTAATAAAAGTCTTTGCTTTAACAGGGAGCTTCATCCATAACGATAAATCGCCCATAGTTCTCTCAAAACGATCCCTAATTCACTCAGACAGCTTCCAGTCAAAAATTTAATCATACCTGAAGCTCCTTTGAAATCGATTTGTTTCAAAGGACTAAGCTATTATTAAACTGAAAAGTGAAGGGTTGATGATCGAAAATCATCAATTTTTCTCTATATCATTTTTCACAACTTTAGTTCACTTCAAACTTTAGCTCACTTTTAACTTCTAATCGGTGTCCGACTTTAGTACCGAAAGAAACGCAGACTGTGGAATCATGACCTGTCCCACCATTTTCATCCGTTTTTTTCCTTTTTTTTGCTTTTCCAAAAGCTTTCGCTTTCGTGAGACGTCGCCGCCATAGCATTTTGCGGTGACATCCTTTCTAAAGGGCGAAATTGTTTTTCGGGCAATTATATTTCCGCCGATGGCTCCCTGAATGGCTATCTTAAACATCTGTCTTGGAATTTCCTCGCGAAGTTTTTCGCAGGCACGTCTTGCGCGATCCACCGACCGGTCTCGATGAACAAGTTGAGAAAGCGCATCAACACGCTCTCCGTTGATCAATATGTCAAATTTGACCAGATCTGTTTCTCTAAAATCGATGATATCGTAGTCAAAAGAACCATATCCCTGGGTCACCGATTTGAGTTTGTCATAAAAATCGTAAATGACCTCTGCCAGTGGAAGTTCAAATATCATTTCCAGACGATTGTTGGTTAAATACTGATACGTTTTGTTAATGCCTCTGTGATCCAGACACAGCTTCATGACGGCACCCATATATCGGTCCGGAATGATGATTCCCGCACGGATAAACGGCTCTTTTGTGTGTTCGATGGTTGTCGGATCCGGATACAATGCCGGGTTGTCGATGATTTTTGAGGACCCGTCATTCATGATCAACTCGTATCGGACCGAAGGTGCCGTCAATATCAATGAAAGGTCGTATTCACGCTCGAGCCGCTCCTGAACAACCTCGAGATGGAGGAGTCCTAAAAAGCCGCAACGAAATCCAAATCCCAACGCCACCGACGTATCTTTTTCATAAATCAGGGAAGCATCATTGAGTTTCAGTTTTTCAAGACCGACAGCCAGGTCTTCGTAACCGTCGGAAGCCACCGGATAGATCGAAGAAAAAACCACCGGTTTTGTCTCCTTGAAACCCGGCATCGCGGCATTACAGGGACGATGTTTTAATGTGATGGTGTCTCCGCAGCGGGTATCGCTGACCGTCTTGATCCCCGCGATAATATAGCCGACCTCTCCTGCTGAAAGCTCTTTTCTAGGGATGCGTTCGATTTGAAAGATGCCGACTTCTTCCACCTTATAAGCGGCTTTGTTGGACATGAACATAATAACATCTTTCGGTTTCACGGTTCCCTGGAAAACCCGGATATGAACAACCGTTCCCCGAAAAGAATCATAGTGGGAATCAAAAATTAATGCTTTGAGTGGTAATTCCGGATCACCGGATGGCGGAGGGAGACGATTCACAATCCCTTCCAGCACCTCTTCAATTCCGATCCCTTCTTTTGCGGATGTCAGTAACACTGTTTCAGGATCAAGTCCCAAGTCGTCTTCGATCTGTTCCTTGACACGATCGATATCGGCTGATGGAAGATCAATTTTATTAATGACCGGAATGATTTCAAGATCGTGTTCAAGCGCCAGGTACAGGTTCGCAAGGGTCTGAGCCTCGACACCCTGACTGGCATCGACAAGGAGCAAAGCCCCTTCGCAAGAGGCCAGCGCCCGTGACACTTCATAGGTAAAATCCACATGACCGGGGGTGTCTATCAGATTTAAAGAAAAGGATTGATTATTTTTGGCCGTATACGGCAGGCAGATGGTCTGGCTTTTTATGGTGATCCCCCGTTCACGTTCAATGTCCATGCTGTCCAATATCTGATCTTTGAAATCACGATCAAGAACAACATGGGTTGTCTGGATCAGGCGGTCGGAAAGCGTCGATTTGCCATGATCAATATGAGCTACAATGCTAAAATTTCTTATATTTTTCATTTTTGTTGTTAGCGTATTTTTCTGCATTACCCTTGGTTAAAAGCCTGTTGACACCATCTTTCTTTAAAGTTATATTAAATAGTTCCATAAACTTTCACACAATCGCGACATTTTATCAAGGAGCAATTTTCTATCAAAATGATATTAAATATGTCAAGCTTGACGCCAAAAGTGTCGATATATGTTTTCAAATGAAAAAAAACAGGATGAGTCAGAGATAAATGGGTGAACATATTTTAGTCGTTGAAGATGATGATGCCATTAGAAATTCTATACATGAATTTTTGACAAAATCAGACTACAAGACATTCTCCGCCCCCAGTGCGGAAGAGGCGTTTGAAATCATAAAATCAGGCGCGATTCAAATTGTCATAACTGATATTTTACTCCCTGGCAAGGATGGTCTTCAACTTACATCTCAAATCAAACGAAATTACGATATCGATGTCATTGTAATGACGGGTTACAGTGAGGATTATTCTTATGAAGAAGCCATCAATAAGGGTGCCAGCGATCTTGTATTCAAACCGTTTCGTTTTGAGGAACTGTTGCTGAGATTAAAAAGAGTCTTAAAAGAAAGACGACTCACCACGGAGCGCACCCGTATTCTCAACAAGCTTGAAAACCTTGCAATAACAGACGGCCTCACCAAATTATACAATTTAAGACATTTTTATCATTTGTTGGAAATAGAGATTGATCGCTGCAGCCGGTATGGTCATCCTCTTGCACTTTTGCTTTTAGATATTGATAAATTTAAAGATTACAATGATACATACGGTCACCTTGAAGGCGACAAAGTTCTGGTTAGAATAGGACAGATTATCCAATCGTGTCTTAGAACGATGGATTCCGCTTTCAGATATGGGGGTGAAGAATTTACGGTTATTCTTCCGGAGACCACCGCAGAAGAGGCTCATAATGTCGCCAACAGAATTAGAGCCGCCATGGAATTCGAAAACTTTTTTCCGGAACCGGAAAAAGCCGTCACCGTCACCATCAGTATCGGTGTAACGGAATATTATAATAAAGAATCGTTGTCAGAATTTATAAAAAGAGCCGACCAGGCCATGTATCTTTCAAAAGAAAAAGGACGAAACACAATTTCATCCCTGTTTGCTGAAACTTCTTAACCCCGGACATCTCACCAATTATTTTTATTTTATTTCCCCTCAGTCGAAATCTTAACTATTTGCGTGTTTGACCTATAGCAAATGTTGCAAAAAAAATAAGAGACGCCAATGCAACAATCGTTGCACCGGACGCCAGGTCGGCATAATAAGAAATAATGAGGCCGCCGCCGGTGGATATCAGTGCAATGAGTATCGAAAAGACGATCATGGAATTATAACGACGGGTGATCTGTGAAGCAGCCGCTCCGGGGATCACTAGGAGTGCGGAAACGAGAATGATCCCGATAATTTTCATGCTGATCACCACGGAAAGGGCAAGGATGGTAAGGAAAAAATGATCAAGAAAGGCCACCGGCATTCCACTGACAAAAGCCACCTCCCGATCATAGGCAACAAACAGTAGTTCCTTAAAAAACAGCACCGTTGAAAGAAGTACCAGTCCTCCAAGCACCGCAGTAATGATCAAATCCTGCCGGGTGATCGCCAGAATGTTGCCGAAAAGATAACCAAAAAGATCCACGTTGTATTGATCCGACATGCCGATAAAAATAACGCCCATGGCCATTGCCAAAGGGAAAAAGATACCGATGGCAGTATCCGTGCCCAAGTGGCCTTTTTTCCCAAAATAACCAATGGCATTGGATACGACCACGGCGAAACCGATGGCAGTAAGTGTTGGAGAAATCCCCAAAAGCGCCCCTAAAGCGACACCGCCGAAAGCCGAGTGCGCCACACCGACGCCGATAAAGGACAAACGACGCAACACAACGAAAAATGAAACCACTGCCAGAACGACGCTGAGCATCATTCCCGCCAAAAAGGCATTTTGCATAAATTGGAGGTTGAACATATCAATCATGGTCTTGATGACTGCGATAGCAGGTTGCACATTTTGAATCATGGACAATAACTTTAAGGCCTTTTCCAAAAACTTCTCTTGTGATGTCGGGCGAAAAACAGGAGTCCGGTTCGTCATGATAGTGAAGCTGAACATTCAGGCATGCCACCCGGTCTGCATGGGATGTAATTACCCCGATATCGTGTGACACCATGATAACGGATATGCCTTGCTCATCTCTAAATTTTGCCAAAAGTTCATAGAAATCTTCCTGAGCCACGCTGTCGACACCGGTTGAAGGTTCATCTAAAACTAAAAGTTTCGGTTTTGACGCCATTGCCCGTGCAATGTTGACCCGTTGCTGTTGTCCGCCTGAAAGTACGGCAAAGGGTCTTTTTGCATGGTCAGCCATGTTTATCTGTGACAGCAGGTCCATGGCAATCTTTTTGCTCTTACGATCCGGCCTGTGGAAAAGGCCGATACGACCGTAAAGGCCCATGAGAACAACATCGAGGACGGTCACCGGAAAGGATTGATCTGCATGGGAAATCTGGGGGAGATATCCCACCTCCAGCCGGCTTTGTTTGTTGGGTTGGTTCCCAAATAACTGAACAGAGCCTTTTTGGGGGCTCACAAGTCCAAGAATAACATTCAGCAACGTGGTTTTGCCGCCGCCGTTAGGGCCGACGATACCGAATATTTCACCAGGATAACAATTAAAATAAATGGATTTTAGAATCCATTTCCCATCGTATGCCACCCAAACATCATTCAAATCTACAAAGGGTTTTTTATCATTTTTCGTATCCATGGCCGGATGTTTCACTTCATGGCCTCCTGCATAACATTCAGGTTGTAATTCATTAGATCAATATACGTGTTGCGTCCTTTCAAATTGGGACCACCCAAAGGATCGAGCAGAAGGACGTTAACTCCTGCTTCCCTGGCAATGATTTCCGCGGCTCTGGGGTTGAGTTGGGGTTCTGCAAATACAGCCCGAATCCGGTATTTTTTTATCATTGCCACAATATTTTTAATCTTTACCGGTGTTGGATTCCGGCCGGGAGCCGATTCGATGATCCCGACCGGTTCTAAGCCGTAGTGCCTGGCAAAGTAAACCCAGGAAGCATGAAAAGAGACATATTTTTTGATATTAAAATTTGCCACCTTAACTTTGACCAGACGATCGAGTTTGTCTATATCGTTCAAGTAATTCTGGCTACGTTGTTTATAATACGTTAAATGCTGATTATCAACCTCGCAAAGCACTGCCGTAATTTTATCGACCATCGATTTTGCGATCGCAGGATCGAGCCAAATGTGTGGGTTGGCAACGTTGGATTCGTGATTTGAAGTGTCTGACTCGGCATGATGATGCTCGGCTTCGTCTTCATGATGATGTCCGGCAGTGTGGATCAGCGAAATTCCTTCTGACAAAACAACGGTTGTTAAACCAGGTCCGGTCAGCTCAATGAATTTATCGGCCCAAAACTCCAGGCCGGCACCGATCCTAAAGAAAATGCGTGCTGATGAAAACTTTTTTACCAGGCTCGGCTTGGGTTCAAAGGTATGTGGGCTTGCACCTGGCGGAATAACGAAGGTAACGTCAACATGGTCACCGCCCACTTGCCGGACCATGTCGGCAATGGGATAAATGCTGGCCATCACCGGAATCTTTTTCGACATGCATGCAGCTGGGTGAAGTTGGATAATTAAAAAGCACAGAATAAAAAAAAAGTGGCGTAAAAACATTTTCGAATCCTTATGATAAAACATTTTGAACTGCGTTCAACAAATTCTGCCCCGAAATGAGCCTGATAACATCAGGATAAATTCTAATAGGTTAGCGTTCTTAAAAAGTCTCAAATCAATAGATGAAAGCTTATCAACCAGTTATTAAACCATTGTTAAACAAATAACCCTAAATAAGATAAATAGTCAAGAATGTTCAAACCCAATAAAAATACCTTGTAATTTCAGATTCAGATTCATATTTAAGTATAAACCTTTCAGCCTTAAAAGGAGGCGGGAATGTCCAAAAAAGCATTAATCATCGTTGATATGTTAAACGACTTTGTGGATGAAAAGGGAGCGCTGTATTGTGGCAACACGGCGAAATCGATTATTCCATTTATCCAAGAAAGATTGACGAGCTATCGAAATCAAAAAGATCTTATTATATATCTTTGCGATTCCCATGATGAAGATGACAAAGAATTTGAAAAATTCCCCAAACACAGCGTTGAAGGAACCTGGGGGGGTGAGGTTATCCCCGAGCTTTCTCCTATGGCCGGTGAAACGGTGATTCCCAAAAAACGATACAGCGGTTTTCACGGAACCGATCTTGAACATGTTCTTAAGTCCGCTGGTGTGGATGAAGTTGAGGTGGTTGGCGTCTGTACATCCATTTGTGTGATGGATACTGTCGGCGGACTGGCAAACCGGGACTATAAAACCACCGTGCCTGTCAAAGGCGTTGCTGATTTTGATCAAAAGATGCACCAATTCAGTTTGAAACGGATGGAAAAGATATACGGAGCCGATGTCTCATGACTAAATCACAGCGCGCAGGTTCTTTGTTTACAGATCTTTACGAATTGACCATGGCCGCCAGTTATTTTGACCATGAGGTATTTGATGCGGCAACCTTTTCACTGTTTATCAGAGACATTTATGCCACCCGCAATTATTTTGTGACTGCAGGTCTCGAGCAGGTGTTGGATGAACTGGCCGCCTTCCAATTTTCTGACCCGGATATCAGCTACCTACAAAGTACCGGCCGTTTTTCGGAGCATTTCCTTGATTATCTGGCACAACTCCGCTTTACCGGAGATGTTTATGGGATGCCGGAGGGCACGGTTTTTTTTGCCAATGAACCGGTGATGGAAGTGACGGCGCCGATTGTTGAAGCTCAACTTATCGAAACTTTTGTGTTGAACACCGTCGGGTTTCAGGCCATGATTGCCTCCAAAGCGGCCCGATGTTTTCATACCGCTGACGGTCGACCCTTGATTGACTTTTCTCTGCGAAGAACTCAGGGACAGGATGCCGGAATCAAGGTGGCCCGCAGTACGTTTATTGCCGGATTTGCGGCGACCAGCAATGTCCTGGCCGGGAAAATATACGGTATTCCCATCTCCGGAACCATGGCCCATTCTTATGTTACGGCCTTTGACGACGAACGTGATGCTTTCTTTGCATATGCAGATACATTTCCTGACCATTCCATATTTCTCATTGACACCTATGATAGTGTTAAAGGCGCGCGACATGCTGCTGCCGTGGCCAAAGAAATGAAAAAAAAGGGACATGCCCTGCTGGGTGTCAGGCTTGACAGTGGAGACATGGTGAGTCTGAGTCAAAAGGTTCGAAAGATTCTGGATGATGCCGGGCTTTATGATGTTGAGATTTTTGCCAGCAGCGGGTTCGATGAGTTTAAGATCGCAAAGGTTATTTCGGAAGGTGCCGCCATCGATGCATTTGGTGTGGGGACCAAAGTGGGGGTTTGTGCGGATGCCCCTTTTGTTGATGTTGTCTACAAAATGGTCCGGTTTAAAGGGCGCGACGTAAGGAAACTGAGTCCGGGCAAGGTAACTCTGGCTGGTGAAAAGCAGGTTTTTAGAAAGTCGGATCAAAACGGGCGTTATTTAGAGGATATCATCGGCCAAAGAAACGAAGTCATTGCTGAAGGAAAACCCTTGCTGGAAAAGGTTATGGAAAACGGAAAGTTATTGCGACCGCATCCGCAACTTCAAACGCTTCAAGAAACGTTCAAAGAAAACTTTGCCGCGTTAGATGAGAAATACAAGTCGATTAAGGATCATAAAGCCTATCCCGTCAAACTTAGTACCCGCCTGGAGAACTTGCAAAAAGGTAACATTTAGCTTTTTAAAAGCCTTGCCGCTTCAGGTATAATTAAATTTTTGCTGAAAGAACTCGTGGAATAAGGGTTCGTAATGAAAGAACCTTTCCGGACTATTAATAAAGGTTTTCGTTATTACAGGGCGGCATCCATAAAGTCAAATCGCATGTGGTTCTTTCAAAACGATCCCTAATCCACTCAGACAGCTTTCAGCCAAAAATTTAATCACAATTGAAGGTCCTCTGAAATCGATTCGTTTCAAAGGTAACATATTTCTTGTTCTATAATCCCAAATACGCTTTTTTTACCTTTTCATTTGAGAGGAGGTTTTTAGCCGATTCTGCCAGTGTTATCCGTCCGTTTTCCATGACATACCCCTTGTGTGCCACTTTAAGCGCAAGATTGGCATTTTGTTCTACGAGAAATATCGTGGTGTTGTTTTCGGCATTTATTTTTTTTATGATCTCAAAAATCTGCTTAACTACCAGAGGTGCCAATCCTAAAGAGGGTTCATCCAGCAAAAGAAGACGGGGTTTGGCCATGAGTGCTCTGGATATGGCGAGCATCTGTTGTTCCCCACCGCTGAGCGTTCCACCGGCCTGATGCCGTCTTTCGGCCAGAATCGGGAACAGTTCGAATATGTATGCCATATCTTGTTTAATATTTCCTTTATCATTCCTTAAAAAAGCCCCCATGTCCAGATTTTCCATGACCGTTAAATACGGAAAAATTCGGCGGCCTTCAGGGACCTGACAAATTCCAAGTGAAACGATTTTATTTGGACTTAAATGGTGAATCGGTTGGCCTATAAATTGGATTTCGCCGGACCTAGGGGGAACGATGCCGCAAACCGACATGAGTGTTGTGGTTTTTCCGGCACCGTTGGCTCCGATAAGGGTGATGATCTGTCCTTCTGAAATCTCTAAACTGATTCCTTTTAACGCCTGAATATTTCCATAATATGTCTTTACGTTTTTCAGTTTAAGCATCCATCTCCTCTCCGAGATATGCCTTTATGACCGCTGGATTATTTAATATTTCTTCAGGTGTTCCCTGTGCGATTTTCTTTCCGTAATCCACAACAAAAATTCGATCGGACAGACTCATCACCAGTTTCATGTCATGTTCGATGAGCAAAATGGAAATGTTTTCATTTTCACGCAGCCACAAAATCAAGTCGTCGAGTTCTTGGGTTTCATGGGGATTCATCCCTGCCGCCGGTTCGTCAAGAAGAAGCAAAAAAGGTTCGGTGGCCATGGCCCTGGCGATTTCGAGGCGGCGCTGAGCGCCGTAGGGAAGGTTCATGGCAAACTCATTGACAAAGTCTGTCAGGCCGATCTTTTCGAGCATCAGATAGCTGTCTCTGATCACTGCTTTTTCTTCATTGACGGTTGAAGAACCTCTAAAAATGGCGCCGGCGATACCGGCCGACATGCGGCAGTGTCGACCGATCATGACGTTTTCAAGAACTGTCATATTGGGAAACAGGCGGATGTTTTGAAATGTTCTGGCCAGGCCGTGCTCGGTGACGTGGTTGGGTTTGAGTCCGTTAAGACGTTTTTGTTTCTTGCCCGGCGGCATAATTAACATATCGCCTTTTGTGGGGGGGTGGATGCCGGTGATGCAGTTAAAAAATGTGGTTTTACCGGCACCGTTGGGACCGATAAGCGCGACGATTTCACCCTCAAAAACCTCGAGATCCAGGCTGTCCAGCGCTCGAAGCCCCCCGAAATCCATGGTCAAATTTCTTACTTTTAGTATCGGTTTCATTTACGGATTATTTCGATGATTGTCTTCAATACCTTCAAACCGGTATGTTCGACGGACATCGGGAACGATTCCCCCTGGACGAAACACCATCATCAACACCAGGATGCCTCCGAAAAGAAGCATCCGGTATTCGGAAAACGCCCTGAGATATTCCGGCAAAAGGATCAGCACTAACGCACCGGTGATTACACCGATAATGGATCCCATTCCGCCCAAGACAACAATACAAAGAATGATAATCGATTCCCAGATGGTAAAGCTAGCCGGGTTGATAAACGTTGTTTTGGCAGCAAATATAACCCCCGCCATTCCCGCCCATGTGGCACCCAGTGCAAATGCGGTCAGTTTTGTGGCTCTTTTATCGATTCCCATGGCCTGGCAGGCCACTTCGTCTTCCCGAAGGGCGATCCAGGCCCGACCGATTCTAGAGTCCTGCAAGCGGTTGACAACAAAAATGGTAAACAAAATAAGGCCGATCATAATGTAATAGAGGTAGATAGTGGCGTTATACACCGAGAATTCGATGCCGAAAAAGGAAGGGCGCGGGATATTGGCGATACCGCTGGGGCCGAAAGAAAATGCATTCCAGTTTTCCAGGATGAGCCGGATGATTTCGCCGAATCCCAGGGTAACGATGGCCAAATAGTCTCCTCTCAATCGAAGCACCGGAAAACCCAAAAGAATACCGAAAAATGCACCCAGGCCTGCACCGATGGGAAGCGCCGCCCAAAATCCTATGCCAAAGTGGTAATTTAAAAGGGCATATGAATACGCACCCACGGCATAAAACGCTACATACCCCAGATCGAGCAGACCGGCAAGGCCGACGACGATGTTGAGACCCAGACCCAGCATGACGTATATCAGGCCTGTGATCATGATATTGGTTTGATACAAGGAGAATACAAAAGGAAAAACAAGCGCGAAAACGGATATAACAGATAAAGCAGGGATGAAAATTTTGCGCTCTTTTAAGATGCGTTGAATCAGGGGTGTTTTTTCAATTTCGCCGATTTCAGCTTTTTTCGATCCTTCATCCCGTCTTTTGAGGAGATAACGCCAGACAAAACTTAAGAAAAAGCTTCCGATGCCGATCCACAGCATATTGTCCCAGCGCCATTCGATCACATTATTAATCGTATTGACCCGGATGACCATGATCGGAAAGGTCAAAAACATAAACCAGGCGGCCACTAAAAGAGATCTTATTATTTCTTGAAAGGGCTTCAATTAGATTTTCATTACACCTTATCTGTTTCAGACCGTCCCAAAATTCCTGCGGGTCTGAAAATGAGTATGAATACCAAAAACAAAAACGCAAAAACGTCTTCGTAGTCACTTGAAATATAACCGGTAAAAAAGCTTTCTGTCCAACCGAGAACGAGACTCCCCACCACGGCGCCCGGTATACTGCCGATGCCACCGAGTACCGCGGCAACGAAGGCCTTTATGCCCGCAATAAAACCGATATAAAAATTGATTTGCCCAATATGGGAGGCAATGAGCACACCGCCCAATGCCGCCGTTGCTGAACCGACGATAAAGGTGAAAGAAATGACCTTGTCCACATCCACTCCGACCAGCATGGCCATTTCTCTATCTTGAGCCGTTGCTCGCATTGCTTTCCCAAGTTTCGTAAACTTGATTAAAACCCACAGCAAAATCATGACCACCGTGGTGGTGATGATGATCACGATTTCGGGTGAACTGATAAGGTGTTCATAGGGCTTATTAAATTTAAATTCAGGGATCAAGCTTGGAAACGGAAGAAAGTCGGAGGTCTGGGCCAGAAGCACGTAATTTTGAAGAAAGAGGGATACGCCAATGGCGCTGATGAGAGCGGACAACCGCGGTGCCCTGCGCAATGGCTTGTAGGCCAGCTTTTCGGCGGTATAACCATATGCCGAAGAGTAAATCACGGCAGCAATGGAGGCGATGACAAGGATGGCGATATGATTCCAGCCATGTAATGTGAGAACACTGGCAAAAATGAGGGCGGTAAACGCGCCGATCATATAAATCTCGCCATGGGCAAAATTGATCAGTTCGATAATCCCATAAACCATGGTGTAACCCAACGCA
>Ga0210085_1000777_pt1 | contig 13138 bp, 12 predicted proteins | sample China_Galinas_PW_5_FD_184866 | JGI IMG/M metagenome (GOLD analysis project Ga0210085, IMG submission 184866) | Wetland microbial communities from San Francisco Bay, California, USA, that impact long-term carbon sequestration - China_Galinas_PWC_D1... | ecosystem: Environmental > Aquatic > Marine... | reverse complement strand
TCACGCGCTTGACCATGGCGTCGTTGACCGCCTTCTGGCAACTTCCGTCCTCCGAGAGCGCCTGCGCAACAAACATCGACAACGTTTCCGTCGGCGGAAACAGTCGTTCACGGTGAGCGGGCAACAATGCTTCGACGCGATCCAGAAGTTGCGGGCCGGTCAGCAGATTGAACATCGCATAGGAATCGGAATTGCCGACATGATTCTCAATACGTCGCTGTTGCTGCGTGGCAGGGCGTTGGCTAGGATGCATGCGGGCTGGCTCCTCGGTTGATGGCTGCGCTATCTCAGCCTCCAGCCTACCATCCGGGGCAGACAGCCCCCAAGATTTTTCCAGTGGATCAGTCAGTTGGGCTTAAGTCAGTGCCATTCGGCTCTGACCCCTATTCCCGGGGCAATGATCAGCTGCAAAGGGCTCTGACCCCTATTCCCCTATTCCCCCCTGATTTGGGTGCGAAATCCCCGTCTCCTAAGCCCAGGAAGCGTCGCCGCCCCGTGCCGAGTCGCTTACGAAAAACGCTACAGCGCAAATGCCTCAAAATATATGGAGCTTTCTCATTTGGAATAAGGAATAATATAGTCATTTGACGCTTGAATCGGAGCTATGTCACCGAATGGTTGATGTGTCGCAACAGTCGGAGTCTCGAATCGATCAGACGATCTCATTCGGTCCGTTTTGTCTGCAACCCGGCCAACACGTCTTGCTTGAGGGTGACAAACCAGTCCAGTTAGGCGCACGGGCCATCGACATCCTCATTTCATTGACTGGTCGCTCTGGAGAATTGGTCACAAAGAATGAACTGGTCGCGACCGCGTGGCCTAACGTGATCGTGGAGGAGTCAAACCTTAGAGCCCAGGTTGCTTCACTTAGGAAGGCGCTTCGCGACGGCCGAGATGGCGCCCGCTATATCGTCACCGTGCCGGGCCGTGGCTATCGCTTCGTCGCCCCGACCTCGTATTCTGACCCCAGGGGGATGCAAACCCCCGTCGCGGACCGCAGAAGCAACGTTCCCGTATGCCTAACACGGCCCATCGGACGCGACACCGCCATCAGCGCTGTAAGCGGACGTTTTCACCGTTACCGTCTCACGACAATTGTGGGGACGGGTGGAATCGGCAAGACGACGGTCTGTCTGGCAGTCGCCGAGGAGCTAGCCGGGTCTTTCGAGGACGGCGTCTGTTTTCTCGACCTTGCTCCCCTGAAAGATCCCCAACTAGTCTTGAGCGTCTTGGCCTGCGCACTCGGCCTTGCCAATGTTTCAGAAGAACCACTTTCGGATGTCGTCGCATTTCTTCGGCAGAGACAAATGCTGCTCGTTTTCGACAGTTGCGAGCAAGTCATCGAAGCGGTCGCTATTCTGGCTGAGACGCTGCTCAAAGGAACCACTGGTATTCGTATTCTGGCGACCAGTCGCGAGGCGTTGCGCGCGGAGGGAGAAAGCGTCTATCGACTATTGCCGCTGGAAACGCCTCCGGTGTCGGCAGGGCTGACAGCCGCTGAGGCCCTGACTTTCTCCGCCGTCCAACTCTTCGTCGAACGCGCAGCTTCCAGTGGCGATGTGTTTGAGTTGGACGATAGCGATGCGCCTGTTGTTGCCGACATATGTCGCCAGCTTGACGGGATCGCTCTCGCAATCGAATTGGCGGCAGGCCGTCTTGATGCCTTCGGGACGCGGGGAATCGCGCAGCGCCTGGATGATCGCTTCCGACTTCTGATCGGTGGCCGGCGCACCGCCCTGCCGCGGCACCGAACCCTCAGCGCCACACTCGACTGGAGCTACGACTCCCTTTCGGAGACCGAGCAGAGGCTCCTGCGCCACCTCGCCGTGTTCTCAGGAGAGTTCACGCTCGACTCAGCCAGCGCGGTTGCGACAGATGCCGTGCCTCCTGGCGCCGACGTTTCCGACACGCTTGCAAATCTGATCGCAAAGTCACTCATCGCCGCAAGTCCACATGATGCGGTGGCGCGCTATCGATTGCTCGACACAACGCGCGCCTATGCGCTAGCGAAGCTTACCGATAGCGACGAGTTCGATCCTGTCGTACGGCGCCTTGCTGCGTATCTATGTGATATTCTCGATCATGCGCTAAGCGAGTTGGAAAACCTATCCGGGCCTGAATGGTTAAGCCGTTACGGCGGCCACATCAACAATGTGCAGTTGGCGCTCGACTGGGCGTTTTCACCCCGGGGCGATCCAGCCGTATGCACCGCGCTCACCGTCGCGGCTATTCCGCTTTGGTTTCAGTTGTCATTGGTTGACGAATGTCGTAACCGGGTCCAGTGCGCGTTGGTCAGCGTTGCGTCGGAAACCAACCGGGCCGCCCAAGCGCGTCATGTGATGCAGCTCTACAGTGCCTTGGGGTTGTCGCGAGTGTTTACGATTGGTCTTGCACCGCAGGCATCTGCAGCCTGGACAAAGGCTTTGGAAATAGCCGAAAGCCTTGGTGATACCGATGACCAGTTGGAGGCGCTATGGGGCTTGTGGTTCTGTCAGAGTGGGGCAGGTGAATATCGAGCGGCGCTCCGCACAGGGCGTCGGTTCCGCGACCTTGCGGGTAATGCTGCGGACCGGTGCATCGGTGAACGGCTGATCGGCATGCCGCTGTTGTGTATGGGAGACCTTACCGGTGCACGGCGTCACACCGATCGCATGCTAGTTCGTTATGTCGCTCCCTCAGCCGACACAGCACGCGCCGTCCGTTTCCGATTTGATCAAGCTGTAGCGTCGCGCGCGCTTCTTGCGCAAGTGCTCTGGCTGCAGGGTTTTCCTGACCAAGCGGCGCGTGCCGCCCAGAGCGGTGTCGAGATAGCACGAACAACCGGCCACGAAATTTCGCTGTGCGACGCCCTGACGAGAGGGGCATGTCCCGTCTCTCTGCTGACTGGCGATCTGGCTACCGCCGAGCGGTCCGTAGAGATGTTGCTTGATCATGCAATCAAACATGCTCTTGGTCCGTGGAGCGTATTCGGGCGCTGCTGGAAGGGAGCGCTAAGCATCAAGCAGGGCGATTTTGGACGTGGGATTCGGCTGCTTGGAGGTGCGCTGGACGAGTTGCAGGAATGCAGGTTGTTTGCTCTCTATGGCACCGGATTTCTCTGCCTTCTTGCTGAAGGTTTTGCCGGCGCCGGGCACGTACCCGAGGGTGGTGCGGCCATTGACCGGGGCCTTCAGCGCTGCGAGGAGACAGGGGAGCGTTGGTACATCGCCGAGCTTTTGCGCGTCAAAGGAGAGATATTGTTGCAGAAGGACGGTGCGAATGCCGAGGTCGCCGAGCAACACTTTCTGCAATCCATTGAATGGGCGCATCGGCAAGAGGCTTTGTCATGGGAGTTGCGAGCCGCCAGTAGCCTTGCCCGATTGCAACGCGACCGGAAGCACGTCAGGCAGGCGCACGATTCGTTGGCCGAGGTCTACGGCCGGTTTAGCGAGGGCTTCGAAACGGCCGATTTACGGATTGCAAGCACGCTCCTGAATGAGTTGTCGTAGACGCCCCGTCTTTACCTGAGTCGTTCTGCCGGCGAGGCAGAATGCACGCCACCTCACAAGAATTCACAGCAATTCACTGGCCGCCGATGCACTCCTGTGACAGGATCCGCTGCGACGCTGAATATTTCGGCAAGCAGTCGCACAAGGGGTGTCCAGATCATGATCGCAGAATCTTCGATGGATGCGCTCGTCCTTCACGGCATCAACGCACCCTTCGTCCGTACGACGGTCACTCGACCCACGCCCGGACCAGGACAGGTACTAGTCCGAATAAAGGCTAGCGGGGTCAATCCACTTGATCTGAAGATCAGGAGCGGAAACGCTCCACATGCGAGGCATCCCTTCCCAGCAATTCTCGGGATGGATCTGGCTGGAATCGTCGAGATGGTCGGTCCCGGCGTGACCGACTTCACGCTGGGCGACGAGGTCTATGGACTGACCGGTGGCGTAGGTGGTTTGCAGGGTTCTCTCGCCAGCTTCGCCGTCGTAGACGTCGATCTGCTGGCGCCAAGGCCAACCAATCTCGGCATGCGCGAAGTTGCCGCCCTCCCCCTCACATTCATCACGGCCTGGGAGGGCCTGGTGGACCGTGCCCAGGTCCAGGCGCGACAGAGGGTACTGATCCACGGCGCTGGGGGTGTCGGCCATATGGCAATCCAGATCGCTCGCGCCTTCGGTGCAGAGGTATTCGCGGCGGATGCGGGCGCGAAGCAGAGTCGTATTGAGCAACTGGGTGCGATGGCAATCGACTATCGCCAAACGACCGTCGAAGAATACGTCGACGACCACACCGGCGGCCGCGGATTCGACATAGTCTACGACACCGTAGGGGGCGCTACGCTGGATACATCATTCAACGCCGTCAGGCGCTTCGGCCACGTTATCAGTTGTCTCGGTTGGGGCACCCACTCGCTTGCACCGCTTTCGTTCCGTGCTGCCAGTTATTCCGGCGTCTTTACGCTGCTGCCGATGCTGACCGGCCAGGGCCGAGCGCACCATGGCGAAATTTTGCGCGAGGCGAAACGACTTGCAGAATCCGGCAAAGTCATGCCACTCGTCGACCCGCGCCGATTCACACTCGATTCCGCGGCCGAGGCGCACCGTGAAATCGAAAACCGAAGCGCCACCGGCAAAATCGTCGTGGATGTCGCCGATTGACACGCAAGACGCAACGGCGCGTCTTCACGCCAAACATGAAGGAGCAGTGTCATGCCATTCGTCTACATCAAGCTGGCCGATGGTGTCTTCACACCTGAGCAGAAGCACACGATGGCCCAGGCCATCATCGACCACCCGCAAAGAGTTTGCCGCCGCCACGCCTGTTCGCGAATGACGGTATCCACCAATCTTTCGCACCGTCCACTCAACTGTTCGGCGCGATGACCTCGAAAGTGACTTAAAAGTAACTTAAAGGAGACTCGATCATGAATATGTTCACGACCAAAGACGGCACGCAAATTTTCTACAAGGACTGGGGGTCAGGGCAGCCCATCGTCTTTCATCATGGCTGGCCACTCAGCGCCGATGATTGGGACAATCAGATGCTGTTCTTCCTTCAGAAAGGCTACCGCGTCATTGCTCACGACCGACGCGGCCACGGCCGCTCGACGCAGACCGATACCGGCAACGACATGGATACCTATGCCGCCGACGTGGCCGAATTCGTTGCGATGCTGGACCTCAAGGAGGCAATCCACGTGGGGCACTCGACCGGCGGCGGCGAGGTTACGCGCTACGTCGCCCGGCATGGCAAAGGCCGCGTGGCCAAAGCCGTGCTGATCAGCGCCATCCCGCCGGTCATGGTGAAAAGCGACAAGAACCCAGGTGGTACGCCGATCGAGGTGTTCGACGATTATCGCGCCGCGTTCGCGGCCAATCGCACGCAGTTTTACCTCGACGTTGCGAGCGGCCCCTTCTACGGCTTTAACCGACAGGACGCCAAGGTCTCGGAAGGCATGATCAGGAACTGGTGGCGCCAAGGGATGATGGGCGGCGCCAAGGCGCACTACGACTGCATCAAAGCCTTCTCGGAAACCGACCTCACCGAGGATCTCACGCTGATCGATGTGCCAGTGCTGATCTTGCACGGAGAAGACGATCAGGTGGTGCCGATCGCCGATTCCGCACTGCTCGCCATCAAGCTTCTAAAGAAGGGTGAGCTCAAGACTTACAAGGGCCTGCCACACGGCATGTTTACGAGCCATCCGGAGATTATCAATCCGGATATCCTCGCCTTCATCCAGGATACAGGCAATGGTTGATGCCGGATCCATTCCGCCCGGCATTATCGACAAGGCGACCGATTTTGCAATTGGCCAGCCGAACGAAGTGGACGCCAAAGAGCCGATCGTTCGCCCGACGGCAAAGGGATAACGACGATGCATATCGGGATGGCCGGGTTGCGCGGCTTGAGGTACCGAAATTCCGGCTGATGCCGGGCGAGAGCCGTGCCAACTTCATTGAAGCAAACCGAGATGTCGATGAATGGCTCGTCCGGCGACCCGGCTTTAAGGAGCGTTGAATCGCGGAGCGTGCCGACGCCACGATCGTGGATGTGTTAGCCTGGGGCTCGGTCGAGGAAGGCCAGGACTCGAAGCGGTGCCCCGATGACTGAACTGACCCAATCGCCGGTGCACGAGTGCATCGATCAGTGGACGGTGGCCACCGTGCGGCACCGCATAGGAATGAAAATATGAGGAGAAAAAGGGGCCAGGCACAATTAATTCAAAGCGGAAGTTGTTGCTGCTCCGTGTCCTGTATCGGTTTATTTTCTTTTGTCTTTCGGGGGCGACCGCATTTTCGTAGCTCACGGCGCTGCCTAGTCATCGCTTCGATTTGTGCATAGAAGAAGCTGTTTCCTACAGGCTGATCCTGATTGAGTGCCATGCGAAGTTCAGCAAGTAGCGCTGGCACAGGAGAAGGTAGGTTTCGGCCTGCACGAGCGAGGATTTGTACCGGCTGTCCCAGAGAGTACCGGTTCGCCCGTAGGTGTGATTGATGTATTGGACGTAGCGTCGGCCCACCGAGATAATCAAGCGCGGGACCGCGGTTGCGTGTTCCGCGGTGAGAAGGAGGTGGACATGGTTGGTCATCAGCACGTAGGCATGGAGGTGGCAGTGCTCGCGCTGCAACGTCTCGCGCAGCCAGCGAAGGTAGGTGTGGCGATCTTGGTCGTCGAAGAAGCAAGCTCCACGATTGTGGCCTCGCTGCACGAAGTGCAGCGGTACACCGTCGATGTGGATCCGCGGACGTCGGGGCATGGAGGTAGTTTAGCAGAAATTGAGCCTGGCCCCGTTTCTGCAAAATCGTAAAGGTGCATTACGCGAAGTCTCGTTTATCTTACCTGACCACTACACTAGGATTTAACCTAGTTTCAAGCTTCAGGAGCTGCACATGTTTGCAATTCGACATGCCTCTGAACGCGGTCATGCCAATCACGGCTGGCTCGACAGCTACCACACGTTCTCCTTTTCCAACTACTACGACCCTCAGCATATGGGTTTCTCCAACCTGCGTGTGATCAACGATGACACCGTCGCACCCGGTGGCGGTTTCCCCGCGCACGGCCACAAGGACATGGAGATCGTCAGCTATGTGCTCGACGGTGCCTTGGCACACAAGGACAGCATGGGTAACGGCTCGGTCATCCGCCCCGGTGATGTGCAACGCATGAGCGCCGGCACCGGCGTCACGCACAGCGAGTTCAATGCCTCCCAGGACGAGCCCCTGCATTTCCTGCAGATCTGGCTCAGGCCCAACAAGCGCGGCGTCGAGGCGGCGTATGATCAGCAGCACTTTTCACTTGAGAAGCGCCGTGGTCACCTTGTCCTGTTTGTGTCGCCGGACGGCCGTTTCGGTTCAATCGCTACGCACCAGGATGCGCTCCTCTACGGCACCCTTCTGGAAGCCGGCGACATGCTGGAGCACCGGCTGGAACCCGGGCGACGCGCCTACATTCATGTTGCGCGCGGACAGGTCGGAGTGAACGGTCAGACATTGAATCAAGGCGACGGGCTTGCCGTCGAGGATCAGCAAGCGCTGCGCTTCGAAGGAATCGATGCTGCAGAGATTCTACTATTCGATTTGCCTTGATTGTCGGCGGTATCGGACTGAACACCAAACTCGCAAATTGGAGCTAAGCATGAAGAACGTGATGGTTGTGTATCACAGCGGATACGGCCATACGGCGAAGCAGGCGCAAGCTGTCGTCTCGGGAATCGACTCCGTCGAAGGCGTCAGCGCAATACTGATCGCTATCAGTCCTGACGGCGACCTGACGAAGCTTGACTGGGAAGCGTTGGACACCTCCGACGCGATTATCTTCGGATCGCCAACTTACATGGGCATGGCGTCCTGGCAGTTCAAAAAGTTCGCTGATGCGACGAGTAAACGTTGGTTCTCGCAGGCATGGAAGAACAAACTGGCGGCCGGCTTCACCAACTCGGCATCCATGAACGGCGACAAGCACTCGACAATCCACTACTTCATCACCTTGGCCATGCAGCACGGGATGATCTGGGTGGGCACGGGAATGCCGCCAGCCAACACGAAATCCTCCACCCGTGACGACATCAATTATCTCGGCTCCTACGCGGGTCTCTTGGCGCAGTCACCGGCAGACGCCAGCCCGGAGGAAGCACCACCAGCCGGCGACTTGGCAACCGCCACCGAGTTTGGACGCCGTATTGCTGATGTGACGAAGGAACTGCGGGGATAGTCGCAAATGGCAAAACCAATTATCGCAGACAACAAACCCGTCAAGGTACGGCTCGCGAAGGGTCAGGAATACCATTTTTGCACCTGTGGAAGGTCGCTAAGCCAACCCTTTTGCGACGGCTCGCACGCGGGTACACCGTTCACACCGCGCGTCATTGTGGTCGACGAAGAGCAGGAGGCGTTCCTGTGCGCGAACAAACACACCGCCACTCCGCCTTTCTGCGACGGCACACATAACGCTTTACGCAGGACCAGGTCGGCAAGGAGGGACCGGGACAGATTGCAAAGTCAGAAGGCCAACCTTCCCCCCGCAACACCAAGGAGGAGCCCAACCTCGAGCTCATCCACCAACTGGCGAGCGAGGGTCTCGACTCGATGGGCCGTCACGGACCAATGGCCGCGATGGGTGTGCCGCGGGACCGACTGCCACAGTGGGACGACATCCAAATCATGGTGGCGCAGCTTGACCAGAAGCCGCTCAGTGAAGACGCGGTGGTCGGTACGAACTGGTCATCGGCCCGGAGACGGAAAAACCGCTGGTATTGCATATCTGAAGTTTCTTAGTTCCGTTACGCCACGAGCCGCATAACCGCTGAGATGAGAGGATTTCGATCTGGTTTGCCGGGGTGCTGGCAATCGATACTCAACAGCGCCCTGCGCATCTTCCTCGACGAGATCGAGCGTCATCTGCGTGCGCACTGCCCGAGTGCGGGGCCGCAGGCACGTGTCGGTGCGGTCGCCTTCATTCACCGCTTCGGCTCCTCGCTCAATCTGCATACCCACTTCCATGTATGCGTCATCGACGGGATATTCGAGCCTGATGCAAGCCACGGCGTGTGCTTCACCCCGGTCGAGAAGTTTTGATGCGCTAGATGCCGAGGTGGTTCAAGGCCGGGTGCGCCGCCGCATCCTGCGCGCTTATCAGCGGTGCGGGATCCTGGACAAGGACGATCGCCGGGACATGGAGCAATGGGAGCACGGGGGCGGATTCTCCCTGGATGCAACCGTGCGCATCGCAGCGAATGTCCGGCGCGGGCTCGAACGGCTGCTGCGCTCGCGCCAACATCGCCACCACTATATCATCTGCTATAAAGACTAACACGACTCACGCGGTTGCTATTGAATAGGATATGACCCCGGAGCGGATCCGCGGTGTGCGGAAGTCGCTGAACCTCACGCAGCAGCAGTTCGCGGAACTGTTGGGGGTTTCTTTCGTCACCCTGAATCGCTGGGAGAACGGGCAGACCCGCCCGTCTGCGATGGGGGTTGAAAAACTACGACGTGCCGCCGCAGGGAGCTTGGGTGACGTCCCCGCAGCGCCGGAGCCGTCAAAGGTTTCTGCAGGGGAGCCCGCGGAAGAAGAACGGCTCGACTTTCTGGGGGACGCTGAAGCGGTTCGCGTCTTGGTAGAGGGCGAGCGCCTGTCCAACGGGCATCTATTCAACCCTGCCTTCGCGACCGAGATCAGCGAGATCGATCCGCTTCCCCACCAGCGGATTGTTGTGTACGACCGGATGCTACTGCAACCGCGGTTGCGCTTCCTGCTTGCGGACGATGCCGGCGCCGGCAAGACGATCATGACCGGGCTTTACGTTCGTGAGAGCCTGACTCGCCGCACCCTACGGCGCGTGCTGGTTGTCTCCCCTGCGGGTCTGGTCGGCAACTGGTACCGTGAGCTCCACAAGCTCTTCCAACTCGACTTCACCATCGTTACCGGGGCAGACGCGAAGGATCGCAACCCGTTCTTTGGCGAAGGTAGCGACCTGGTCATCGTGAGCATCGACAGTGTGCGAAGCCCGCGCTTGTTCGCTTGTCTGCGCGACCCGGCGGCGATTCCGTACGATCTGGTCGTCTTCGACGAGGCCCACAAGCTTTCGTCGCACAGGGACCTAGACGGTACGATCCGCTCGACCGACCGTTATCGTCTCGCGGAGGCCATCGCCGGCGTCCGGGATCTCCCGGACGAATGGCGCCTACCCTGGTCGGCACACCATCTGCTGCTGCTCACGGCTACCCCCCACATGGGCAAGCCGTACCCCTACTATGCGCTCTGGAGGCTCCTGGACCCGGAGCTGTTCAGCACGGAGACGGCCTTCGATCGCTTCCCCAGGGAAGCCCGTTCGCGGTACTTCATCCGCCGCGTCAAGGAGGAGATGGTCGACCTGCTGGGCAAGTCGATCTTTCCGAAGCGGTTGTGCGATACGGTCAGCTACGAGCTCACGCAAGGCGAGGTGAGCGAGCAGGCGCTTTACGACCGCACCACTGCCTACATCCGCAACTACTACAACCTCGCGCGGATGCTCAACCGCCAGGCGGCCCGCTTCGCCGTGATGATCTTCCAGCGGCGGTTGGCAAGCAGCACCTGGGCGCTTCTGTGCTCGTTGCGCAAGCGCTTGGCGAAGCTCAATGCGGTCATCGAGGCGATCCGATCCGGCAACATAAGAGACGACGAATGGCGAGCCAAACAGGCTCTCCTGGAGAAAAAGGCTGCCAACGGCAAGCTTGTCGACGTCCTCGCGGAGCAGACCAGCGACGAGGAAGGAACCGTTCACGGTCAGGAGGAGCACGAGGAGAACGAGGACGAGGCCCTCGGCGCCTTCGTAGCAACCAATCTCGCCGAGTTGGTGACCGAGCGCGAGGAGGTGCGCGATCTGGTGCGGTTGGCCGAAGCGGTCCATGCCGCCGGAGAGGAATCTAAATTCGAGCGCTTGAGAGAGCTGCTCGCATCCGCCGCTCACCGCGACCAGAAAGTCATCATCTACACGGAGCACAAGGACACGCTTGACTTCCTGACCCGCAGCCTGGAAGGGATGGGCTATGCAGGGCAAGTCGCTTTTGTTCACGGCGGCATGAACTTCTCTCAGCGGGATGCCGAGGTCGAGCGCTTCCGGGCGCCCCACACGGACGGCGGCCAAGGGGCCCGCTTTTTCGTGGGTACCGACGCCGCGGCAGAAGGGATCAACCTGCAATTCTGTTGGATTCTGATCAATTACGATGTGCCCTGGAACCCGGCCCGCTTGGAGCAGCGCATGGGGCGCATCCACCGCTATGGACAGAAGCGCGATCGCGTCGCCATCATCAATCTGATCGCGGGATCGACGCGCGAAGGCAGGGTCGTGAAGACGCTCCTGGACAAGCTCGAGGAGATCCGCAAGCAGCTGGGATCGGACAATGTCTTCGATGTGGTCGGACGGATGGTCGAGGACGTGTCGCTCACTGAATACGTCCGCCGCGCGGTCGACTCGGACGAAGAGGCTGATCGCGAAGCGATGGAGGTCGCAGGCAAGTTGACGGTGGAGCAGATTTGCGCCATCGCTGCCCGCGAAGAGGGCATCTACGGCTCCGGTGGCGAGGTCAGCGCGGATCTGCCGAGGCTGCGGGAGGCCATGGCTATCGAGGAGCTGCGCCGCCTCCTCCCGGGTTATGTTCGCCGCTATCTCGAGCACGCGGCGCCACTCATCGGTGTGGATCTCGTGGGCGATCTCGAAGGCCAGTTCATGCTGCGCCCGCGTCGCCGGGGTGTTCTCGAAGGCCTGCTACCCTTGCTCGATACCTATCCGGCAACAGAGCGCAATCGCTTTACGGTCTATCGGCCGGAGGACGAGCGCGACGCCATTTTCCTGCATCCCGGAGACCCGGTATTCGAGAGGTTGTCCGCGATCCCCGTCTTGCAGGCCCGACCCGCTGGACTCCGGGGTGCCATCTTTACCGACACCCTGACCAAAGATCCGTATCTGTTCCATGTGGCCCGGCTGACTGTAGTCCGCGGTGTGGACCCAGGGTCACCTGCTCACCGCAGCGAGGAAGTCGTCGAGGAACGTTTGGTCGGGCTCAAGCAATTCGCGGACAACCGCTTGGAAGAGGCACCTGTCGAGCACCTGCTGTTACTCAAGCCGAGCCGCAAAAGCATCCCTGGGAGCGTCGTATTCCTTGCTAAAAGCGAGATGTGGCGCCTGGCGGCCAAGGAGTATCTAACCCAGTCCTTGCTCGAGCAGCTCGCGGAGCTCCAGCAGCTTCGAGGAAGGGAGCGACTTGCTGAAACCGAAAACTTTCTCGGCCTCGCCTATGACTACCAGGCGCTCGAATTGGCCGTAGCGCGCAAGGAGTACACGAAGAAGGCCCGGGGAGGCGACCGCAAGGCCCAGGCCGAGGTGGAATGCATCCGGGAGCAACAACGCAATCTCACAGAGCGGCGCGAGCGGGCCATCGTCCAGGCGCGCCGAGAAGTCGAGCTCATCCAGCCGGGCGAGGTGGAGATTATCGCCATAGCATTGGCTCAACCCTCCCAGGACCCGGAAGACATCAAGGCTCGTGACCTGGAGGTCGAGCTTATCGCTATGGAGATCGCGACCGCCGCCGAGACGGCGCAGGGTGCCGACGTACGCGACGTGTCGACGCCTCCGAAGGCACGGCTAGCCGGCCTTACCGATTACCCCGGCTTTGATCTCCTATCCAGGCGAACGGGCGACGAACGTGGAATCGAGGTCAAAGGACGCTTTGGACCGGTGAGATCGAGCTGACCGAGAACGAATGGGCGAAGGCGTGCAACCTTCGCGAGCGCTACTGGTTGTACGTCGTTTTCGACTGCGGTGGCGCAAAGCCACGACTGTTCAGGGTTCGTGATCCGTTCGCGAAGCTGATCGCAAAGACACGAGGCAATATCGTAATCAGCTACAGCGATATTACCCGATCGGCGGAGGCGATAGGGAGCAGTGGAGAAACGGTACCCGGTTAGACTCCCTGGCTGAGTGAAAACAACAAAGAATTGATTCGCGCGGAGACACAGAGTTAAAGAAGCCCTTGTGAGAACAGACCTCTCCATTTCCTCAACAACTCGGCCTAATTTTTGGACACTATCCTACTTCATAGGGCTCTCGCCGACCTCAACCACCAGCCGCTTGCCCATGGGGGTTTGCGCGCCAAGGCTGGTTAAC
>Ga0210085_1000776_pt1 | contig 13148 bp, 10 predicted proteins | sample China_Galinas_PW_5_FD_184866 | JGI IMG/M metagenome (GOLD analysis project Ga0210085, IMG submission 184866) | Wetland microbial communities from San Francisco Bay, California, USA, that impact long-term carbon sequestration - China_Galinas_PWC_D1... | ecosystem: Environmental > Aquatic > Marine... | reverse complement strand
CGATGGATCTCAGCCCCAGCGCCACGATTTCCGCACGCCGCTCCGGCGCCATGGTGCCGAGACCGCCGATCATGATCCCCAGGCTCCCGAAGTTGGCGAAGCCGCACAGGGCATAGACCATGATCAGCCGGCTGCGCGTATCGAGTGCGCTGTCGGGCAGGGCGGCGAGATCCACGTAGGCGATGAATTCATTCAGGATGACCTTGGTCCCGAGCAGGCTGCCGCCGGTCACTGCCTGCTCCCAGGGAACGCCCATCAACCAGACGACCGGGGCGAGCAGCCAGCCGAGCAGTCGCTGCAGTGTCAGGGATGCGCCGTGCACGTCGGGGAGCAGACCGATCAGCATATTCGCGAGACTCACCAGCGCGATCATGACAATCAGCATGGCGGTGATGTTGATGAGCAGCTCCACACCTTGCAGCGTCCCCCGGGTGACGGCATCCATGCTGCCGCTCGCCCGCTGCGGCGGCACCAGTTCACCGGCCGTGGCCTCACCCGCGGGCGGGATCAGCAACTGTGCGACGACGATGGCCGCCGGCGCGCTGATCAGTGAGGCGATGAGGATCTGTCCCAGGGCGTCGGGCAGCACCTCGCGCAGGATGCTGGCATAGATCACCATGACCGTGCCCGCGATAGTTGCCATGCCCGTGGTCATCAGGGTAAAGAGTTCGCTGCGGCTCATCGCCTTCAGATAGGGGCGCACCAGCAGCGGGGCTTCCACCATGCCCACGAAAATATTGGCGATCGCGCCCAGGGCCAGGGCGCCGCCGATGCCCATCGAGCGCTGCAGCAGGCGGGAGAGGGTGCGCACGATAAACGGCAGCACCCGCCAGTAAAACAGCAGCGAAGAAAGCGCGCTCATCAGCAAGATCAGCGGCAGGGCGCGGAAGGCAAGGATGAAACTGGTGCCGGCGCCACTTTCCTCGTAAGGCAGGTCGCCGCCGCCCAGATAGCCGAACACGAATGTGGTGCCGGCGCGGGTCGCCTGCTCGAGCGAGAGCAGCAGGTCATTGAGGCCGATGAACACGCCCTTGAATGCCGGCACCCACAGCAGCGTCGCGGCGAATGCGAACTGCAGCGCCAGACCGCTCAGCAGGATGCGCCAGGGCAGGCGGGTGCGGTTCTCGCTGAATGCCCATGCCAGCGCGAGCAGCAGGAGGATTCCGAAGGCGCTTTGCAGGGCAGGTGGCATGATGACGAGTATGGCGTGGGCTGTATTATTTCCGTGAGAATGGCTGCCTTATAAAAACACCATCCAGAGGGCAGCCATTGCGATCCAGCTGAGAACGAGCAATAGCCAGGGCAACCAGTGTTGTCTATAGACAACGTTCTCCTGAACCTCAATGGCCGGTGTCTCGTGAGGCACGGGATGTTGCCTGAGCTTCTTGATGCTCCTGTCCAGCTCCCTGGCCCTGGCGCTTTGTTGCTTCTTGTATTGTTCGATACCCTTCTGGATACCCTGCGCAATCAGCCTTGTCTGTTCCTTTGTCTGTCCGGGACGTTGCGTGCCGCGGGCAATCCGCATGGCTTCGTCATGAGTCGCTTCTGATGACTGATAACTTTTTGTGCGTCTTGCCACGGGATTACCCTCCTGCTGATGCAGTTCGACTGCCGGGCTGATATGTCACTCGCACATTACCGGCAAACGGCGGATCGTGTGATATGCAGGCATGGTCGCAGGCCTCGAGGACACGCCGATTATACTTATTTCAGCCCGGCCAATCGTAAACCGGCAATAAAATGCTCCCTGTCGGACGGACTCCTGAACGGGAAGGCCTGCTTCATGCGATCAAGGCTTTCTTCCGGGCGGCCGGCATAGTAGAGAATATGTCATTCACCGGCTGTCACCCTTTTCCCGATTGCTGCGTTAGCACTATTTGAAACCCATCAATCAGGAGACAGTCATGACAACGCGCAATAAATTCTCATCCATCCTGGCGTCGGTCATGGTCATGACCCTCGCGCTGCCGGGCGGCGCCTGGGCCGGCGGGGGACGCTATGAAAACGGCGGCCATGACTACGGTCACCAGAAGAAAGGGCATTACAACAGTCATTACAACAGTCATTACAACAATCATTACAAGAGCGGGAATTATTACCGGGGCGGGCGCTACTACTACCCCAATAATCATGGGCACAAGTCGTGCGGCAATAATAAAAGCCATCACCACAACAACAATAACAACAACGACAAACTGTGGATTGGCCTGCTGGGCGGCGGCATTGTCGGTTATACCCTCAGCAACGTTCATTCAGGCTACTGACTTTCAGTCGCAATGCCCGCCCCATCCGGGCCTTTACCTGGTGCGAGTCGTTGTATCGGGGGAAGGCCCGGAGGACAGAAGGCCCCGGGACAGGGTGCCGACGCAAATGGCGCCTGTTTCAATCTGCCCCGAATGGCGCTTGCTTAAGGGATGTTACTATTAATAAATGAATAAATGGCCACGGAATCCACGGAATCCACTGACATTAGTAGTATCTGTCTCAAAACGCGTCTCGACCGTCAATACGGTGTTACGGCTCCTGCCGCGGTGTTCATTCATTTGAATAAACTCCGCTTCTCGCAGGGACCGTGCCTTGCCTTGGCGTCCTCCACTATCTTGGATAGGTTCAAGTGAATATTCCGTGTCTTCCGTGGATTCCGTGGCCATTGCCCATGATTGGGTCTTAAGTAAGCGCCATTCCAATCTGACCCGGATAAGCTGCCGCGGAATCACCCGGAAGACACGAACCTGTTCGTGGCCAGAGCGTGTTTCTGTGTGTTTCCGTGGCGTGGTCGATGGAGCCGATGTGACCGACTAACGGGCGGTTTCCGCACTGCCGTTCAGAAAATCGACGACACCGGTAGCCAGCGAGTATTCGGCACCAACGATGAGCAGGCCGTCGTGCTCGATGAGATCCTCGATCAATTCAGATCCGTGCCGCAGGTGGTTTACCGAGGCGCGAACATTGGCCCGCACCGCCTGCTGCATCAGCGCCTCGGGATGATGCCGCAACTCCGTCGCCAGCAGTCCTTCCACGGACGGGCGGATACGGTCAACGATGGAACGGATGTTGCGCGACTGATCACCGCTTGGACGCTGCAGTTGCTCGACCGTGGCGCACACCGCGCCACACTGGGAATGACCCAGCACCACCACCAGCCGCGTGTCGAATTGCGCCACGGCGAACTCGAGGCTGCCCACCTGCGAGGGTGCGACGATGTTGCCGGCTACCCGGATGACGAACAGGTCGCCGAGTCCCTGGTCGAAGACGATCTCGGCGGGGACGCGGGAGTCGGAACAGCCGAGGATGACGGCGAACGGTTCCTGGCCGGCGGTGAGTTCGGCTCGCCTGGTATGGCTGAGCAGGGTATCGGGGCTGCGCAAGCCGGCGGCGAACCGCTGGTTCCCTTCCCGCAGGCGTTGCAGTGCAGTGACGGCGTCGATCATGTTCGGGCTATTCCATACTGTCGGGTTCAATGGTCGCTTCACCCGGTGTGGGCCACGCGGTGAATCGCGAGGGATGAAACGGTTCGTGGGGCATTATCCACGCTTCCGCCGGGTAGGGGGAATACGCCAATGTAAAAAGCTGCAAAGAAAAAATCACCGCAGAGACGCAAAGGACGCAGAGAAGTTCTTCTTTAAAAACAATAATATTACTCTGCGTTCTTTGCGTCTCTGCGGTGAATAAGAGTGTTTATGCATGCAGTCCCTGTCAGGGAACGGTATGGCGTCACTATCATGATGTTTGATGCTTGAATATAGCGACTTCAACTATGTAATATCATGATTCAAACGTAACAAGAGATACCCTGAACATGATTACCGCTGCGCAGATCCGGGCCGCCCGGGCGCTGCTGGGACTGGATCAGCGCCGCCTGGCCGAGGCGGCGGGATTGTCGCTGCCGACCATACAACGCATGGAGGGCAGTGCCGGGCAGGTGCGCGGCAATGTGGAGTCGCTGGTGAAGGTGGTCGAGGCGCTGGAGAAGGCCGGCATCGAACTGATCGCCGCGGGCGCGTCGAGCGCCGGCGGGGGGCGCGGGGTGCGTCTGAAGACACCGCCGGGGGAGGAGGCGATACCGTGAATGCGCATACCGCGCTGGCGTTCGCCGCGCTGGCGGTGCTGCTGGCGCTGCTTTCCTCCGCGGTGTCGGTGTTCGCGGTGCGGACGCCGCGTATCGTGCGCACGTTGGCGTTGCCGCTGTTCGGGCTCGCCGGCCTCGCGGCGCTGGCGGCGGGGCTGATTACCCTGTTCCAGGATGGCGTGTCCACGGCCACGCTACCGCTCGGGTTGCCGTGGCTGCCCTCGCGGGTGCGCCTCGATGCGTTGTCCGGGTTGTTTCTCGGCGTCATCGGCGTGGTGAGCGTTGCCGTCGGGCTCTACGGTCCGGCCTATGTGCGCGGCTTCGAGCGCGGTCGCGATTCGCTCACGGCGCTCGGCGGCTTTGCCGGGCTGTTCCTCGCCGGCATGCTGCTGGTGGTGCTCGCCGACGACGCCTTCCTGTTCATGGTGAGCTGGGAGGTCATGTCGCTGTCCTCCTATTTCCTGGTGGCCTTCCAGCACGAGAACGCCGCCAATCGCCGCGCTGCCTTTCTCTACCTGTTGATGGCGCACATCGGCGGACTCGCCATCCTGCTCGGCTACGGTGTACTCGCCTCGTTCGGCGGCGGCTTCGCCTTCGAGGCCATGCGCGCGGCGCCGCTCACATCCGGATGGGCCAGCGTGGCGTTCGTACTGGCGTTCATCGGCTTCGGCATGAAGGCGGGGCTGGTGCCGCTGCACGCCTGGTTGCCGGAAGCTCACCCGGTCGCGCCCTCGCATATCTCGGCGCTGATGTCCGGCGTGATGCTGAAAGTGGCGGTCTACGGCTTCATCCGTTTCGTGTTCGATCTGCTTGGCGATGTCCAGTGGCAATGGGGTGTGGCGGTACTCGTCATCGGCGGCGCCTCGGCGCTGATTGGCGTACTCGCCGCGCTGTTGCAGACCGATCTCAAACGCCTGCTGGCCTATTCCTCGGTTGAGAACCTCGGCATCATCTTCATTGGCCTGGGGCTCGCGCTGGTGTTCCTCGGCACGGGCCATGCGCCGCTCGGTACACTGGCCTTCGTGGCCGCGCTCTATCACGTGCTCAACCACGCACTCTTCAAGAGCTTGCTGTTCCTGGGGGCGGGCGCGATCCTGCACAGCACCCATGAGCGCGATCTCGAGCAGATGGGCGGACTGCTGCGGCGCATGCCCTGGACCGGGCTGTTCTTCCTGCTTGGCTGCATCTCCATCTCTGCGCTGCCGCCATTCAACGGCTTCGTCTCCGAGTGGCTCACCTTCCAGGCGGCGCTACAGGCCTGGCAGCTCGAGAGCGGCGTGCTGCGCAGCCTCATTCCCATCGTCTCGGCGGTGCTGGCGCTGACCGGTGCGCTGGTCGCGGCGACTTTCGTCAAGGTCTATGGCGTCGCCTTCCTCGGCCAGGCCCGCAGCCGCCATGTGCGCCGCGCCCGCCAGGTACCCTTCGGCATGCGTGCTGGGCAAGGCTGGCTTGCGGGGCTCTGCCTGCTGTTCGGCGTACTGCCCACGGCGGTGATCGGCGTGATCAACGACGTTCCCCGGCAACTCCTCGGCGCCGGACTGCCGCAGGCCGCTGCCCATGGCTGGCTCTGGCTGACACCGGTCTCGCCAGCGACGGCGAGCTACAGCGCGCCGATGGTGGTCATGCTGCTTGCACTGCTTGCAGCAGCGGCGCTGTGGAGCCTGCGCCGCGGCGCGGTGCGCCGGGTGCGCCGCTGCGATCCATGGGACTGCGGCTTCGCGCCGCCCACGCCGCGCATGCAATACACCGCCACGGCTTTCGCCCAGCCAATCCGGCAGGTGTTCGGCTTGTTGTTCAACATCGAGGAGTCGGTCGGGCGACGCGAGGACGGCACGCTGCGCTACCAGCTCAGCATCGGTGATCGCACCTGGGGTCTTTTCTACGCACCCGTGATGCGAGCGGTGGAGTCCGCCTCGCGCCGCGTGGTGCGGCTGCAGTCCGGTAATGTGCGCGTTTATCTCGGCTGGACGCTCGCCACACTGGTGGTGCTGCTATGGATCATCTCCTGACCGCGGTCGCCTGGGGCGCGGCGCTGCTGCAGGCACTGCTGTATGCCGCGCTGGCGCCATTGCTGGTCGGCTGGATCCGCAAGCTCAAGTCGCGGCTGCAGAACCGGCGCGGCGCCCCCGTACTGCAGCCTTACCGCGACCTGCGCAAGCTGCTGCTCAAGGAGGCGCGGGTGGCCCATACTGCCTCGCCGCTGTTCCGCGCCGCGCCCTATATCGTGTTCGTCGCCACCTGGCTGGCGGCGGCGACCGTGCCGCTGGTGGCGGTGAGTCTGCCGACAGCGGCAATCGCCGACATCATCGTGCTGGTGGGGCTGCTGGCACTCGCGCGCTTTTTTCTGGCGCTTGCGGGCATGGACGTCGGCACCGCCTTCGGCGGCATGGGCGCTTCGCGCGAGATGCTGGTCTCGGCGCTCGCCGAACCGGCCATGCTGATGGCGGTGTTCACGCTGGCCATGAGCGCCCACAGCACCAACCTCGCGAGCGTCATCGACTACCAGCTCGGCGCCTTTGCGCTGCGGCCCTCATTCCTGTTTGCCCTCGGCGGCCTGATCCTGGTGGCGCTCGCCGAGACCGGCCGCATTCCGGTGGATAATCCGGCGACACACCTCGAACTCACCATGATCCACGAGGCCATGCTGCTGGAATATTCGGGTAGGCACCTCGCGCTGATGGAATGGGCGGCTCAGATCAAGCTGCTGCTCTACGGCGCGCTCATCGCCAACATCTTCTTCCCCTGGGGGATCGCACGGAGCTTCGCGCCGGCGGACCTCGGCATCGGGCTGGCAGCCGTCATGCTGAAACTCTTCGTGCTCGGCGCGGCGCTCGCACTCGGCGAGACCGTGCTTGCCAAGATGCGATTGTTCCGCGCCCCGGCGTTCCTCAATCTCGCGCTGCTACTCGCCCTGCTCGGGCTGCTGAGCCAGGTCATCCTGGAGGTGGGCACATGAGTATCACCGAGCTGCCGCTGCTGCAGCAGATCGTGCTGGTGCTGGCGGCGATCGTGCTGTTCACCTCCTTCGTGCTGCTTGCCCAGGCGCGCCTGGTCGCCGCCATCCATGCCTTTGCCTGGCAGGGTGCGCTGGTGGCGGCGGTGACCACCGTGGTGGCGGCGACCGGGCAGACGCCCCACCTGTATTTCTCCGCGCTGCTCACCCTGGCGCTCAAGGCCCTGCTGATCCCGTGGATGCTGCACCGGCTGACGCGCCGGCTGGCGATCGACCGCCACGTGGAATCGCTGCGTCGTCCCGCCCTGGTGATCATGGCCGCCGTGGCGCTGGTGATTTTCAGCTACTGGCTGGTGCTGCCCATCGTGCAGCAGGAACTGGCCTATACCCGGAACATCGTCGCCATCAGCCTCGCCGTGGTGCTGATCGGGCTGCTGATGATGGTATTCCGCCAGCAGGCGGTCGCCCAGGTGCTCGGTTTTATGTCGATGGAGAACGGCCTGTTCCTGGCCGCGGTCTCCGCCACCGCCGGCATGCCGCTGGTGGTGGAACTGGGTGTGGCCTTCGACGTGCTGGTGGCGATGGTGCTGTTCGGCGTGTTCTTCTTCCAGATCCGCGACAGCATCGACTCGCTCAACGTGGACCGCCTCAACCGGCTGACCGAGACAACGGAGGAGGATGTGGCGGGGGAGGGTGGGTGATCGCGCTGCTGATTGTCCTGCTCACGCCGGTGGCGGGTGCGCTTGTGCTGGCGGTGCTGCGCCCGCTGGGTCCGGCCGGCTGGTTGAATGTCACGGTCTCCACGATCACGTTCGCTGCGGCCGCCTGGCTGACCTGGACGGTCGCCGCAAGCGGCGAGATCGCCGGCTACAGTTTCCGCGTCGATGATTTCAACGTCTACCTGGTGGCGCTGACCGCCTTTATTGGTCTGACCACCTCGATCTTTTCCCGACCCTACATGCGCCACGTGTGCGAAACCGGCCTGACCCGCAAGCGCGGCATGCGCATCTACCACGCCATGTACCAGGCCTTCATGTTCACCATGCTGCTGGCGCTGACCACCGACAACCTCGGCGTGTTGTGGGTGGCGGTGGAGGGCGCGACGCTGGCGACGGTGCTGCTGGTGTCCCTGTATCGCACGCCGGAGGCGGTGGAGGCGGCCTGGAAGTATTTTATCCTGTGCGGCGTGGGCATCGCGCTCGCGCTGTTTGGTACGGTGCTCACCTACTTCGCGGCGCAGCACGTGATCGCCGACCCGTCCGCCGGACTCACCTGGAGCACGCTCTACCGGCATGCCGGACATCTCGAACCCGCGGTGATGCGTCTTGCCTTCGTCTTTCTGCTGGTGGGCTACGGCACCAAGGTGGGGCTGGTTCCCATGCACCAGTGGCTGCCGGACGCGCACTCGGAAGGCCCCACGCCGATGTCCGCCGTGCTCTCCGGACTGCTGCTCAACGTCGCGTTGTACGCGGTGGTGCGGCTGAAGATGCTGGTGGACGGTTCGCTCGCGGCCAGTGACGCGCCGCATCTCGCCGGCTATCTGCTCATGGGCTTTGGCATGGTGTCGTTCCTGGTGGCGAGTCTGTTTTTGCACCGCCAGCGCGACATCAAGCGCATGTTCAGTTACTCGTCCATCGAGCACATGGGTTTGATGACCTTCGCTTTCGGGCTCGGCGGGCCGCTCGCCACCTTCGGGGCGCTGCTGCACATGCTGGTGCACTCGTTCACCAAGTCGGCCATCTTCGTTACCGTGGGTCACGCCACGCATATCGCAGGCACCCAGCGCATCGATCACATCCGCGGACTGATACGTACCCAGCCGGCGGTGGGCTGGTCGCTGCTGATTGCCGTGGCGGCCATCGCGGGTTTTCCGCCCTTCGGTGTCTTCACCAGCGAGTTCCTGCTGCTCACGGCCACCATGCAGGCGCAGCCCTGGCTGACGGTGGCGCTGCTCGGTGGCCTGGCAGTCGCCTTCGCCGGGCTGTTCCGCAACCTGCACCCCATGGTCTACGGCGCTGCGCCCGAGGGCCAGAAACCGGTGCGCGCCAATATGCTCCCGGTCGCAATTCACCTCGCGCTGGTGCTGTGGCTGGGACTGGCTATTCCCGGGTTTCTGGCGCAATGGCTTGACCGCGCAACCGAACTGATAACCGGGAGCCACCTCTTATGAAATCCCCTCGAAAGTCCGGCATTTTAACTGTAGGAGCGGGCTTGCCCGCGAAGCCGTTGATTTTGGATCGCCACATTCGCAAGCAAGCTCGCTCCTGCACTATATTCAACTCGAATCATTCGAGGTGTCCATGAGCCGCTTCGACTGGCTGTCCGAGTACCTGGCGCGTCTCGAGGATGATCACATTCTGGTGCGCACCGGCAGCGCCGCCCGCCTGGCGCCCGCGCATTTCCTGACACTGGATGCCGAGGACTGGAGCTCCGCCGGACGCATCGCGCGCGCCTTCGGCTGCCGCTTCGCCGGGTTGTGGGGCGACCCGGGCGAGGACCGGATCAGCGTGTACGCCTGTCTAGAGCACGAGAGGGATTATCTGGTGCTCGCGACCCGTGTGCCATTGAGCCAGCCGGTGGTGGCCTCATGGACGTCCAGCTTCCCGGGCGCCGACCGCCTGGAGCGCCACCTGCAGGATCTGTGCGGCATCACCTGCCGGGATCATCCCGACAGTCGCCGCTGGACACGCCATCAGGCCTGGCCCGATACCAGCCATCCCCTGCGCAGTGATTTTCCCGTGGCCGGGCAGTCGCCGCGGCGCACGCCGGCCGATGCTGATTACCCCTTCGTACGCGTGCAGGGCAGCGGCGTGTACGAAATTCCGGTTGGTCCCGTGCACGCGGGCATCATCGAGCCCGGGCACTTCCGCTTCCAGGCGGTGGGCGAGCAGGTGCTGCGCCTGGAGGAGCGCCTCGGCTACGTGCACAAGGGCATCGAGAAACTCGCCGTGGGGCGTAACCCCGCCGCGCTCGCGCGGCTCGCCGGGCGCGTCTCGGGGGATTCCACCGTGGCGCACGCCTGGGCCGGCTGCCAGGCCATGGAGCGCGCGGCCCTGTGCTCCGTGCCGCCGCGCGCCGCGAGCCTGCGGGCGCTGGCATGCGAGCGCGAGCGCATCGCCAACCATCTCGGCGACATCGGAGCCGTCTGCAACGATGTCGGTTTCAGCTTCGCCCATGTTCAGTGTGCGCGGATGCGCGAGCTGTGGCAGCGGCGCAGCCATGCTTTGTTCGGGCATCGTTTCATGATGGATCTGGTGGTGCCGGGCGGGGTGGCGTGCGACCTGCCAGCCGACGCGCCGGAGCGGCTGCGTTCAGATCACGCCGCGCTGCGCCGGAGCATCGAGCCGCTGTTCGACATCATCGAGGATCACCCGTCGCTGGATGACCGGCTGCTCGGTACCGGGCGGCTGAGCGTCGAGGATGCCCGCGATCTCGGCTGCACCGGCTACGTGGGGAAGGCGAGCGGCCAGGGATTCGATACGCGGCGCGACAATACCTATCCGCCCTACGACGAACTGGCGGTGGAGTCGCCGATCGAGACCGACGGCGATGTCGCCGCACGGGTGCGGGTGCGCATGGTGGAAGTGCGCGAGAGCCTGACGCTCATGGATCACCTGCTCGATGCACTGCCGGACGGTGACATCGTTACCTCCCTGCTCACACCGCCGGGCGGGGCGATGGGCATGGGGTTCATCGACGGCTGGCGCGGCGAGGTGCTCGTTTTCGTGCGCTTCGCGGAGGGCGGGCGCATCGCGCGCTACTTTCCGCGCGACCCGAGCTGGTTCACCTGGCCGGCGCTGGAGCGGCTGATCCACGGCAACATCGTTCCCGACTTCCCGGTGTGCAACAAGTCGGTCAACGCCTCGTACTCGGGTCACGATTTATAACCGGTGTTGCCCATGAAGACCCTATTCAACGCAAAGACGCAAAGTACGCAAAGTACGCAAAGAAATTTATTATCAAAAACAGTCAAGGAACATCTGAATATGTCATCCTCGCGAAAGCGAACATCCAGTATTTCGCTGATTCTGTTTGGACGGGATGGTTTGTTGCGCTCGCCCTGTGGATATTCAACGTGCTGCGCGTTTTCGCCCCGCTTTCGCGTGACTGAAAGTCTTGAACACATTGTAATTGGTTGTCTTGGCGTTCTTTGCGTCTTTGCGTTGAGTCCATTTCCTTAGGGGTAGAGACTGATCCATGTTTCGCATCCTCAAACAATCGCTGCTGACGGGCATTGTCACCGAAGCGACGCCGGAGCGCGACGACGCCGAGCTGGAGCGGATCGGCATCGTGCTTCGACGGCGCATCGATGCGCGTCTCGGGCGCAGTCTCGCCATCCGCCAGGTGGACGCCGGCTCCTGCAACGGCTGCGAGCTGGAGATCCACGCCCTCAACAATCCCTACCATGACGTCGAGCGCTTCGGCGTGCATTTCGTCGCCTCGCCGCGGCATGCCGACGTGCTGCTGGTCACCGGCCCGGTCTCGCGCCACATGGAGACCGCGCTGCGGCGCACCTGGCGCGCCACGCCCGCGCCCAAGCTGGTGATCGCGGCCGGCGCCTGCGCCTGCGACGGCGGCGAGTTCGGCGTGTCCTATGCGAGCTGCGGCGCGGTGGAGAACGTCATCCCCGTGGACGTGAAAATCCCCGGTTGTCCGCCGATGCCGATTGATCTGCTGAAGGGCCTGCTCGCCACCCTTCCCGGGTGACTCATCCGGCGGTTTTCAGCGCCGACTCCATGGGAACTTATGAACAAAGCACGACGTCCCTCTGTATGCTTGCTAGTCAGTCATGCAAGGCGCATGGCTCTTCATCACTCGTGAATTATCCGTTGACAGTGACCTGCCGCCCAGGATAGTACATAATCCGCACCAGCACGAGAACGAACCACTCACCGATCGAGTATCCGCGGAGAACCGTTTAGATGAATAAGCATTTTATTGCCTGGAGCTGGCTGGCATGGTCGGCAATCGCGTTGACCGCCATGTCGGGTGCGACTTTTGCCGCAGATTGTCCCACTGACATCAAGGCCGTCACGAATACGGACGTAAACGAGCCCATTGAGGTCCTGTCCTACCGCTTGAAGCCACTGACAAAATGCGAGCTGGAAGCTGAAGCACAGGCATGGCTGCAGCTGCTGAAAGACAAGGTAACAGAAATCAGCAACGCCGAAGTGGCGGCCATCTACAAGAAAGAGGAGATTAAAAAGACCGAACAGGTTGAATCGACACTGGAGGATGCAGAAAAGGCAAAGGAAGCCGAACCTGAAGCGGCGCAGGAAGCCACCCGTAAAGCCGAGCAGGCAAGGAAGGAAGCGAAAGACGCCGCAATAAAGTCGTCCCGGGATGCCTCGGTGCAGGAAGCAATCGTGGCCGCGAAACAAAAGGCAAAGGAGGACGGCCAGTCAGTTGGCGCCGCGGAGACAACAAAGGAAGCGCAGGCGGATATCAAAACTGCACTGATCAAGCATGTCACTGTGTTAATGGCGGAGAGAACCGCACTGATCGATCGTTTCAATATCGTCCTTGCTGAATTGTCCGCCAAGGGTGGAAATACCGAAGAATATGACAGTTACATCAAGGCAGTCTCCGGCATCAAGGTTGATGTAACCGATGCCAGCGCGGCCTGGACAACCATCAGCGGCTGGTTGATGTCGCCTGAAGGCGGGTTTCGATGGGCCGTCAACATTATCCAGTTTATTGTTATTGTGGTTGTGTTTTATCTGCTCTCTATCATTGCAGGTAAGGCGGCACAGAAAGTGGCCTCACGGTCGAAGACCTTCTCGTCATTGATGAGCGAATTTATGGTGCTGAGCGCGCGTCGACTGGTGCTGTTCGTCGGTTTTTTTGTCGGACTGTCTGCGCTGGAGATTAACATCGGGCCGGTACTCGCCATCATCGGCGCCGCCGGCTTTGTGATTGCGTTTGCCTTGCAGAATTCGCTCAGCAACTTTGCCAGCGGCATACTGATGCTGGTCTATCGACCGTTTGATACCGGTGATTTTATCAATGTGGCGGGAACGGTCGGCAAGGTCGAGGCCATGAACCTGCTGTCGACACAATTGAGATCACCGGACAACCAGCTCGTTATCGTTCCCAATAATTCAGTCTGGGGTGACGTCATCACCA